>Ga0163144_10031794_pt1 | contig 10046 bp, 9 predicted proteins | sample OliLak19BULKMAT1_FD_123175 | JGI IMG/M metagenome (GOLD analysis project Ga0163144, IMG submission 123175) | Freshwater microbial mat bacterial communities from Lake Vanda, McMurdo Dry Valleys, Antarctica - Oligotrophic Lake LV.19.BULKMAT1 | ecosystem: Environmental > Aquatic > Freshwater > Lake...
AGTGCTTTCACATTCGTATCGAAAACTAAATCAGTATCGTCTTCTTTACTCAGCTCAAAAGATTCGCGGCCGCGAGCAAGGCCGGCATTATTTATTAAAATATCTATCCTTTGGTTGGCGAGTGCCGCTTGCCACTCTGAAGTACTCGCTCGAACATCCATCGCCAAAGGAGTAATGAGAGGAACCTCCTTCGCAAGTTCTTGGAGTTTTTCTGCCCGTCTGGCAACGGCAATGACCTTGGCACCAGCTTTTGCCAAGAGCAGGGCGGTCTCGCGCCCGAATCCGGCACTCGCGCCGGTGACAAGAGCAGTTCGGTCTTTCAGCAAAGGAATGAAGTTTTCGTTCATGCCCTTTCAATATCACCGAGGCTTTTTAAGGCAAAGCTATCCTCTTAGATTTACCAGCGTTTTTAGGCCCCCTTCCCAAGCTAGAACTTCCACGCTAAATGCCGCACGTCTGTCCGGTGCGTAAGAACAAGCAAATCAAACGAACGAAGCAGACATTGCATTTTTGAATTCTAGAAACCCCTCCTCCTCTAGAACGGAATCTCTTTCCCAAAAAGAGATTCCAAAATAAGAAAAGCCCCCGAATAGGGGGCTTTCTTTTTGCAAAATATTGTCGACCCATTTGATCGTGCCAAATCACTATTCGCCTTTTCACATGTCACTATTCGCCTTTTCATGAGTTCCAAAAAATTCGATAATCACTTCTTTGGTTTTTTGATTTACCCACCACCCTACCACGAAGGTGGGATGGCCGCCCTTAAGGTGAGCGTGGTAGTGAACCCATCGCTCCGACAAAGGCCGGTCGGCATTTACCCGCTGCTTCGGCTCCTTACTTTTTTGAAAATTTCCCATATGAGTAATTCCCTCTCCAAAAGGATCGTCTTCCAAGAGCTGATTGAATGCTTCAAATCTCGGCGACATTTGCGGATGCCTTCCCAAATCCTTTGTTACTCGATCAAGCACGCTGACTTCATTTCGCTATTAGAAAGCGGCCGTTTTCTCGCACGATCTATTTTAACTAATAATCGAAAGGCGCTGCTTTCAATCGCGGAAACCTTGCTCTTACAAAAGAAGATCTCGGCTGAACGAGCACGAAAAATTATGTCAGCTTCCAAGCTCCAGACCTTAGCTCAAGCCTGCTCGGCGAAAAGATAAACAGGCCTCTTCGCAAAATTACGAACGAGCTTCTTTAACGGCTGCCACTGACGATTCTTTACCGGTTAGCTTTAGGGCTGCGGCAATCATACTGTCTTTATCAATGCCCGCTAGTTTGTAGAGTTTAGAAACTGAAGCTTGATCGTAAAATAAATCAGGAATCGCCAAGCAACGAACCTGAGTATCGCTCAATCGTCCTTCTGACTCTAAAAACTCCATCACTTTTGATCCAAAGCCACCCGCAAAAACATTCTCTTCGATTGTAATCAAGCGAGGGCACAGATCGATCGCTCGACGCATAAGATTCTCATCAAAGGGTTTTACGAAACGAGCATTCAAAACCAAAGAATGAATTCCATACTCTCTGGCCAAAGTTTTCGAAACCTGAATCGCCGAATTGATAATGCTGCCGTATCCAACAAAAATAAGGTCCAAAGGCTTCTTCTGACTCTTCACTAATTTTTCGATCCACTCGGGTGTCAAAAATCTTTGTGCCAAGGGATCATTCGTTTCTTCAGGCACGGCTGAATAATAAATAAACTCCCCCGTTCCCCATTTAATTTCGCGAACATCCTCTAGCTTTGTATAAAGCGGAATTCCTTCGCCGCTGCCGCGAGGATAACGAACACAAGCAGGTCCCATGTGACGGTCCATGGCCACGACTAATTCTTGAAGCTCTCGCTCATCGCGAGGCGCACAGCAGTGCATATTAGGAACCGCACGCATAAAAGAAATATCGTAAGTCCCGTTATGAGTCGCACCATCGGCGCCCACAAAACCGGCGCGATCCAAACCAAACTTCACATTCAAATTTTGAATGCAAATATCATGAATGATCTGATCGTAAGCCCTCTGCATGAAAGTAGAATAAATCGCCACATGCGGTCTTATACCTTCTAAAGCGAGGCCACCCGCAAAAGTCACCGCATGCTGCTCACTAATTCCCACATCGTAAAACTGCTCTGGCAATTCTTTAGCAAGACCAGAGAGACTTGTTCCCGAAGGCATGGCGGCAGTGATCGCCACCACTTTTTTATCTGCCTTGGCTAGCATCTTCAGCGTATCGGCATAGACCTTACTGTAAGAAGCGGGAGCTCCCGTTTCTTTAACAATTTTGCCGGACTCTTTATCGTACGGGCCACAGCCATGAAAAGTTTCTTTGTCAGCAATTGCAGGAGCGTAACCACGGCCTTTTTCGGTCACTACATGAATGATCACGGGCTCGTTTATGTTCTTCACCCTCTCTAAAATCTCGGTAATCTCTTCTAAATTATGCCCATCAAAAGGTCCGTAATACTTAAACCCCAAGGCTTCAAAAATAACGGTGGGAACAATTAAATTTTTGAGTGCGCCTTTTACGCGACCTAAGGCTTGAACGACTTCATCGCCAACCAGCGGAATCTTGCCCGCGACCGACATAACATCATCTTCTACTTTTTTAACAAAAGGCGACATCATCTGACGACTCAAGAACGCATGAATGGCTCCGACATTGGGAGCGATACTCATTTTATTATCGTTTACGATGACGATCAGATTCTTTTTAAAGCTGACGTCTTGATGAAGGCCTTCATAGGCCATTCCCGAAGTTAAAGCTGCATCGCCAATAATCGCGATTACTTTGTGCGCATCGCCATTTCTTCGCATGCCTTCGGCCATTCCGATCGCTGCCGAAATCGAAGTCCCGGCATGGCCGGCTCCAAACATATCATGTTCACTTTCGGTGCGACGACAGAAGCCAGAAACTCCGCCCTCTTCCCGAAGACCTTGGAATTCTACAAATCGGCCGGTCATTAATTTATGGGGATAAGATTGATGGCCAATGTCCCAGACGATCTTGTCTTTGGGAGAATCAAATACTCTATGAAGAGCCATGGTGAGTTCAATGACACCCAATCCCGGCCCTAAATGGCCTCCGTTTTTAGAACAGACTTCGACCAAATAATCCCGATACTCACCGGCTAAGGCCGTCAACTCAGACGGAGTTAACTTTTTCAAGTCAGCCGGGGACTTAACCGACATACTTCGGGGATAACGATATTGAAGTTCTTCAACCGTAAAGTGGCGTGACGGCATAGGTCTCCTCAGACTTTTCTATTCACTACAAAATTGCTGAAATCTTCTAACCGACTTCGGTTCTCGAAAGGAAGCGCCTTTAACGCTTCTAAACTCTGTCGCAGCCATTTGGACGATTCTTTTTTTGCGCCCTCTAACCCCAGAAGACTAACATAAGTAACTTTTTCGTTTTTTTCGTCGCTTTTCAGGGGTTTACCCATATCGGCCCCGCCTTCGACGTCCAAAACGTCATCTTGAATTTGAAAGGCCAAGCCAAGGTCGAGAGCAAAACTTCTGAACTTCAATTCTAGATCTTCAGAAACTCCGGCTGCCATGGCCCCCATTACCACCGATCCTGCGATGAGTTTGCCCGTTTTCTCACGATGCAACTCCTCCAATCGCTCACGAGGGGATCGCGAATCCTTGATCGGAAAAATATCGATATCTTGCCCCAAAACCATTCCGTTCATTCCCGAAGACCTAGAGAGTTCGCGCACCCAACGAACTTTAATGGAATCTGGGGCCTCGTTTACGGCTAAAGTTTCAAAAGCTTTCGTTAAAAGAGCGTCGCCGGCCAAAATTGCCCGGGCTTCGCCAAACTTTATATGATTGGTGGGCATGCCCCTCCGAAGATCGTCATTATCCATGGCTGGCAAATCGTCGTGGACCAAGGAATAGGTGTGAAGCATTTCTAAGGCCGCTGCCGCGGGAAGCGCCTGAGTGTCGGCTCCGACCAATGCCTTACACACCTCCAAGCAAAGCAAAGGACGAATCCGCTTTGAAGGCAAAAACAAACTGTAGGTCATGGCCTCCGAAATGCCACTCCAAGGCTTTGGAAAAAGAGAGTGAAGATACGCATCGAATTGTTTTCGACGTCGAGACAAATACTCAGAAAAAACTTCAGAAGCATCGATGTCTTCTAAGTTCCAAGTCTTCGCCTTCAGAGATTCACTCACGACGGATCTCCCTCAAAACTTTTAGACTGAAAATCCTCTTTTTTGGTGGGCTGGGGGACTTTCTTAAGTAGAATTTCGACCTTCTTTTCGGCCTCTTGAAGCTTTGAATAGCAAACCTCAGAAAGCTTACTTCCACGCTCAAAAAGCGAAATGGAGTCCTCCAACGGAAGGTCGGGAGTTTCTAACTTGTCTACAACCTCTTCGAGCTCTTTAAGAGCGTCTTCAAGACGCTCAGGAAGCTTCTCTTCTGCAGCCTTTGGCATCCAAACTTTGTAGGCCAAAATCACTAGGCCGTCCACTTTTGGTAGGCGGTGTTCTCCTATCTATGATCAATTTCATCATAGATGGGAGAGCACCGCCTAGATTACTGTGCCCAGTATGGCGGGCCAAAAAGAAAGTCTATTGGAGCATTTAGAACGCATTGCATTCTTCTTAGACCTTCAAGGAGAAAATGTTTTTAAGATTAAGGCATTCAAGACCGGGATCGAAATTCTAGGCGGCCTTGATGAAAAAGAACTCTTTGAAAAAATCGTCGATGGGAGCCTCATCGAAGCGAAGGGAATCGGCAAAGGAATCTTAGCCGTCTGCCAAGAATTCTTGAAAGGCGGCAGCAGCTCAGAACTTCAACGCGTGCAAGAAAACTTGCCCGAAGGTCTCTTTGACTGGCGAAATATTAGTGGCCTAGGTCCTAAGAAGATAAAAGCAATCTATCAAAGCTTAGGGATCAGCACCCTGGGCGAGTTAGAATATGCCTGTCGAGAAAATCGACTCGTAAATCTGCCTGGTTTCGGAGAGAAATCTCAAACGAAAATTCGAGCTGAACTTCAAGCGCTTAAGAATCGCCAAGGAAAGTATCTTTTGGCCGATGCTTTGGCGACCGCCGAAGAAATTGAAAGTAAAATTCCTAAAAATGTAGCCTTTGATCAGCTAGGCGATTTAGGAGCGAAGCGTCCCATCGTCGAGGAGTTTAAGTACTTAGTCGTTTATCATACTCAAAAGCCAAGCCTCCAACTGGTGGGACAAAAACAGCCCACAGATCGGATAAACGACGCGGTTAAAAATAAAGAAATCCGCTTTAAAACGAAAGATGGATTCCCCTGCCTGTTTCTCTTTAGAAAACCTGAAGAGCGAGTAACTCGAGCCATTTTTGAAACTAGTCATTCAGATCACTGGCAGTCTTTGGTTAACGCCGCTCAGAAAAAGAATCTCGAACTAAACGAAGATCATTTAGGAGGTGGCGAATCTCCGAAGTCCGAAGAAGAATTCTATGAACGCTTAGGACTGCCTTTTCATCGTCCAGAACAGCGAGAACTCACGGCGAGAAGCTCTTTAGAGAAAGCTCTTCACGAAGATGATTTGGTGGGAGTCTTCCATGCCCACACTTTAGATTCAGATGGCGACGCCACTTTAGAACAGATGGCGAAGGCTGCAAAGAAACGTCAGTGGAAGTATCTGGGAATTTCTGAACATTCAAAGACGGCTTCTTACGCTCATGGCATGGAAGAAGCACGGCTCACTGAGCAATGGAATTGGATCGACGAGTGGAACGAAAAAACCCCTGACTTTAAAATCCTCAAAGGAATTGAATCTGACATTCTAAAAGATGGATCTTTAGACTATTCTGATAAAATTCTAAAAAAGTTTGATTTCGTGATCGCGTCTATTCATGCGCGTTATGGACAAAAAGAAATGACCGATCGACTTTTAAGGGCGATCGAAAATCCTGCTACCACGATGATCGGACACATTTCGGGGCGTCTCCTTTTGAGCCGTGAAGCATATGATTTTGACCGCCAGAAAGTCGTCGAGGCGGCCATCAAACATAAGGTGGTCATCGAACTCAATTGCAATCCCCATCGCCTTGATATGGATTGGTCTGATTTGGTATGGGCCTGCGAAAAGGGCCTTCTGATTAGCGTGAATCCCGACGCGCATTCACCCTCCGGCTTTGACGATGTGCGCTTTGGCATTTGGATGGCTCGAAAAGCTTTGGTGCCAAAAGCTCAGATCATTAACACTTGGCCCATCGAAAAATTGTATAAGTTTTTGAATGAAAAAAAATCAGCTTAAGAAAGTTATCGCTAAGCTTGATAAAGAGTTTCCGAACGCGAAATGCGCTTTAGACCATAAAAATGCTTTTGAGCTTTTGATCGCTACCATTCTTTCTGCACAGTGTACTGATAAGCGGATCAATATGATCACACCCAGCTTGTTTCGGATGTTTCCTACTCCCGAAAAAATGGCCAAAGCCTCCCAAGGTGAAATAGAGCGGCTGATTAAATCAGCGGGATTTTTTAGGCAAAAAGCAAAAAGCCTTATTTCTACCAGTCAGTCCCTAGTAGAAAACTTTGGCGGAGAGGTCCCAAGCATTATGGACGACCTCACTCAGCTTCGAGGGGTGGCCAGAAAAACCGCCAACGTGGTCTTGGGAGACGCATTTGGAATCTCTGTTGGCATCGTTGTCGACACCCACGTCAAAAGAATCAGTAAATTGCTCGGGCTCACCAAACAGTCGGATCCCGCTAAAATCGAAAAAGACCTTTGCAAGTTAATCCCAAAGGAGTTTTGGATTAAATTCCCTCACTGGCTCATTCTTCATGGCCGAAAAACATGCGTGGCCAGGAGGCCCCAGTGCTTACAATGTCCGATTCTTAAAGAATGCCCCAGAATCGGCTTAAAGAGGCTCCCGATGGCGAAAGCGAAACGCTCATTAAGCTTTGACGAGCTTACAGAAGCCGCCGTAAACACCCACGCTTAAGGAGTGCATTCACTTTTTAATTTGGATAAGCTCGGGGCCTTGAGATTTTTGAGATCCCTTTATTTTGGAGGCTTGTGATGAAAGTAACTAAAGCTGATGCCCTAGGAACTTGTTTTGGAGTCAAAGACGCCATTGAAGAAGCGATGGATCCCCAGTTTCGCGGCAATCTGACTGTCATTGGGCAGTTGGTCCACAATCCTCAAGTGGTACAAAGACTCCGAGAAAACGGAGTAAAAATTGTCGATTCGCTGAATGATACGATCGACACTCCGAACGTCATGATTACCGCTCATGGCGCCGCGCAAAGTGTGCATGAGACTGCTCGCGAAAGAGGTTACAAAGTTTACGACGCGACTTGCCCCCTCGTAACGAGAGTTCACAAAGCCATACAAAAATTAGTCGACGAAGGATTTTATCCGGTAGTCATCGGACAAGCCTCTCATGTCGAAGTCCGAGGAATTATTACCGACCTCAGTGAGTGTGTCGTGATTGAAAGCGAAGCTGATTTTTCGAAGCTTATCGACAAACCCAGACTAGGAATTGTTTCGCAAACAACCCAACAAGTGAAACACGTTCAAGAAGTTGTAGAAACGATTCGAGCGAAAGTTAAGAACCCGGACGGCACCGATAAAGAAATCAAGTTCGTCGATACGGTTTGCAAACCCACGAAAGATCGTCAGAAGGCGGTTGAAAAGCTCTCTGACGAAGTAGATCTGATGATCGTCATTGGCGGATATAACTCGTCGAACACGAAGAAGTTAAAAAAAGTTTGTGATGACAAGAATCTAGAGGCCTTTCATGTCGAACGTGGGGATCAACTCCAACCCGAGTGGTTCAAAAATAAAGAACACGTCGGGATCACCGCCGGAACTTCGACTCCTCAATGGGTCATTGAGGAGGTTTATGAAGCCGCGGTCTCGATCGGAAAAGATCTAGAACTAGGTGCTCAAAAGAGAGCGGTATGAAATTTTTAGTACTGGGCGCAGGAATGCAGGGATCCGCGGGGGGTTACTATCTCGCTCGTTACGGAAACGCCAAAGAAGTGATTTTCGCTGATCTGCATTTAGAAGCTGCGCAAAAAGCGGCCTCGAGAATCAATCAACTGATCGGAAGGCCCATCGCAAAAGCCGAAGCCATTGATGTAAGAAATTCTAAAGCTCTCGTAGAGCTTTTTAGAAAATCGAAAGCCGTATTCAGCGCTGTCGACTATCAATTCAATCTTGCGATTACCGAAGCGGCGATCGAAGCCGGCACTCATCTCGTCGACTTAGGCGGAAACACCGAAGTCGTACTTTCGCAACTGAAGCTCCACGAGAAAGCTCAGCTAAAAGATATTTCGATCATACCGGATTGCGGCCTAGCGCCGGGTCTAGGAAACAGCCTAGCTGCTTTTGCGGTCGAGCAATTGGATGAGTGCGATAGCATTCAAGTTCGCTGTGGAGGGCTGCCTCAAAATCCGAAGCCACCCCTATCTTACAAATTAGTTTTCTCGGTGCGCGGATTAACCAACGAATATTTTGGCGAAGCTTGGATAATCAGAAATGGAAAACGCGAAAAGGTTTCGACCTTTTCAGAATGCGAAAAGTTAGAATTCGCCGCGCCCGTTGGAGCTTGCGAAGCTTTCGTCACTACGGGGGGAAGCTCGACTTGCCCTTGGACGTTTGAAGGCAAAGTTAAAAACTACGACTACAAAACTGTTCGCTATCCGGGGCACTACGAAAAAATGAAATGCCTATTGGATCTAGGATTTTTAGATACAGATCCCATTTCGTTAAAATCGGCCGACGGTCAATTGACTCGAATCGCACCTCGAGAAGTTTTTCATGAACTCGCCACGCAAAAACTTAGCTTTCCCAACGACAAGGACTTGGTCGTTTTAAGAATCGAAGCTCGCGGCAAAAAATCCGGAGCCCTCATGTCGTTAAAGTACGATCTTATGGATTTTCATTGCGAGAAGACCGGCTTTACAGCCATGGAACGAAGTACCAGCTACCCGGCCGCGCAGGTTTTAATTGAAGCCGCAGAAGGCAGATCACAAAAAGGGGTTCGTCCCTTAGAGACGGCTTTAAATAATCGTGAGTATTTAAAGGGTCTTCTGCGTAGCGATCTTAAAATCACGGGACTAAGTCTTTAAAATTTAAAAGTTCTAAAGTTTCTAAGCCTCTGAAATCTATTGTGAGGGATCAACTCGCTTGATTCTAACATCGATAAAACTGGTATCGAGCGTCCCGTTATCGAAAATTCCTGTGTCGGCATCGTTGTTCTTTAAGAAAATCCAGCCATCCTTCTGAACAGCATACTCCGAAGTCTCATAAGTCTTACCCACCACAATCGGAGTGTTATCTTCGAACTTTTCTGTTTCTCCAACAATCTTCATGATCAAGACATTCTTGTTGGCAGGCGCACAATCGTTCTTAGGAATGATGTTATTAGGTTTACCATAGACATAAGACTGAATTGAATTTCTGTCGCTACGACAGAGTGGACCGTAATTCCCGGCGGGCACGTCCACCAAGTAAATAGGTTTATAAGCGTGTTCGCTATGCATAACGCCAAGATCATCCAAAGCTCCAAGAATTCGCTTCATCCTCGATACTCCAGCATCCATGATATTTTGAGGAGGCACTTCGCACGTCGCATTTGCGTAGAGAAAGATGAGATCATTCAATTGAGACAAAACATTCGTGACATTGGCGTTAAATTCTACCGTGGATCCCCGCTGCAGCTCGGCTCCCTTCTGAATCAGATCTCGAAAGTAACTCCACTCTTGTCGGCGTTGATACCACCATCCGGTTTTTAGGACGAACGCCGTAACGTTACTTGCACCAAGAAAAGTATTGTCGTTCGAGAAACAAACTATTTTTCCATCCAACAAAGGAAGGCCCAATGCGTCTACGCCACCGAAACCCGCTTTCTGCATTGCGAAATTATCAGCGGAATTCTGAAAAATATTTTGATTATAAAAATCATGAAAAAAAATCTTATTGGTATTTGCGCCCAAAGGGCCACCTGCAGCCGGCTCTTCAACGAATCGATAAGGATTCGCAGAGCCTGTAGGATTCGCCCAAAATGTTCTTGCGGACTATCCATTACACCCGTTGGCATCACACCGAATCA
>Ga0163144_10031796_pt1 | contig 10046 bp, 8 predicted proteins | sample OliLak19BULKMAT1_FD_123175 | JGI IMG/M metagenome (GOLD analysis project Ga0163144, IMG submission 123175) | Freshwater microbial mat bacterial communities from Lake Vanda, McMurdo Dry Valleys, Antarctica - Oligotrophic Lake LV.19.BULKMAT1 | ecosystem: Environmental > Aquatic > Freshwater > Lake...
CTCACGCCGGAGCTCCTGGCGCGGCTCGAGGCCCGCGGCGTGACGATCGCCCGGGTCACGCTCCACGTCGGGCTCGGCACGTTCGCGCCGATCCGCGTCGACGACCTCGCCGCGCACGTGATGCACCGCGAGCGCTACGACGTCCCCGCGGCGACCGCGGCGCTGATCGCCACCGGCCGCCCGATCGTCGCCGTCGGCACCACGGTGGTGCGCACCCTCGAGGCCGCGGCCACCGACGACCGCGCGGTCGCGATCGGCCCGGGCGAGACGCGGCTGTTCCTGCGCCCGGGCGCGGCGCGGTTCCGCGTCGTCGATCACCTGATCACCAACTTCCACCTCCCGGAGTCGACGCTGCTCATGCTGGTCTGCGCGTTCGCCGGCACCGAGCGCGCGCTCGCCGCGTACCGCCACGCCGTCGCCGCCGGCTACCGGTTCTTCAGCTACGGCGACGCGATGTTCGTGAGCAGCCAATGCGTCCCGGAGCGCGCGGGGGCCCGTGAGCGGTCCTCCGCGAATCGGCGCGCGCGTCCGCCGTCCTCGGCGGCCGGCCGAGGTGAACCGGAATGACCATCACGCAGCTGCCCACGCCCGGGTTCTCGTTCGAGCTGCTCGCCACGCTCGGCAACGCGCGCGCCGGGATCCTCCACACGCCGCGCGGCGACATCCTCACGCCGGCGTTCATGCCGGTGGGCACGGCCGGCACCGTCAAGGCGATGACGCCCGCCGAGCTGGTCACGCCGCCGATCGACGCGCGGATCATCCTCGGCAACACCTACCACCTCTATTTGCGGCCCGGCCTCGAGGTGATGCGCGCGGTGGGCGGGCTCCACCGGTTCGCCGGCTGGTCGCGGCCGATCCTCACCGACTCGGGCGGGTTCCAGGTGTTCAGCCTCGCGGGGATCAACGCGATCGACGACGAGGGCGTGACGTTCCGCAGCCACATCGACGGCTCGAAGCACCGGCTCACCCCGGAGGTGTCGATGGACATCCAGGGCGTGCTCGGGTCCGACATCGCGATGTGCTTCGATCAGTGCCCGCCCGGGGACGCCGCGCCCGAGGTGATCGACCGCGCGATCGCCCGCACCACCGCGTGGGCGCACCGCTGCCTCGCGGTCGCGCGCCCGGCGGGGCAGGCGCTGTTCGGGATCGTCCAGGGCGGGATCGATCTCGACCGGCGCCACGCGCACCGCGCGGTGCTCGCCGAGCTGCCGTTCGACGGCCTCGCGATCGGCGGGCTCAGCGTCGGCGAGGACATCCCCGAGATGTACCGCGTGCTCGATGGCCTGGTCGCCGACTTCCCCTCGACGAGGCCGCGCTACCTGATGGGCGTCGGCACGCCGGCCGATCTGGAGCGCGGCGTCGCCGCCGGCGTCGACATGTTCGACTGCGTGATGCCGACCCGCAACGCGCGCAACGGATCGCTGTTCACCTCGGTCGGCAAGGTGACCATCTCGAACGCCAAGCACCGGGCCGATCCGGGGCCGCTGGACCCCGAGTGCCCGTGCGACACCTGCGCCACGGCGTCGCGCGCGTACCTCCGCCACCTCCACATGTCCCGCGAGATCCTCTTCAACCGTCTCGCAACTCTGCACAATCTCACGTTCTATGCCCGGCACATGCGTCGCCTCCGCGATCGCATCCTGAGCCAAGGCGCGAAGGCGCCCTGATGAGATCACCGGCTGCCCGCGGGCGCAGCCGGCGCTGCAGTTCCAGCAGCGTCTTGACCTCCGCGCAAGCGGATGCTACCTCGTCGCAACTTCTCAGCTTTCGCTCGGTTCAAGCGGTTCGAAGGAGCTCCCCATGCAGGCCCTGTCCCCGATCCTGATGATGCTGCTGATGTTCGCGGTCTTCTACTTCATCCTGATCCGTCCGCAGGTGAAGAAGCAGCGCGAGATGACCGAGATGCTCAAGAAGCTCGACAAGGGCGACACCGTGATCACGCGCGGCGGGATCATCGGCAAGATCACCGGCTCCTCCGGCGACGTCCTCGTCGTCGAGCTCCAGGAGAAGGTCCGCGTCCGCATCCCGCGCGCGTACATCGAGGCCCGCTGGGACGACGCGAAGACGACCGCGGCCGACGGCGCCAAGGCCGCTGCCTGACAATCAGGCTCCGCTCTCTCGCAACGGTCTCGCTCGGGGGCTAGAGTCCGGCCCCCGCTTTTCTTAAGTCTAGGTGCACTCATGGATCGCAGTCTTCGATGGCGAACGATCGGCCTGCTGGCCATCATCGCCCTCTGCGTGCTCTCGCTCCTGCCGACGCTCGTCGGCAAGGACCGCTTGCCGCCCTGGTACGGCAAGTTCTTCGAGAAGGAGATCCAGCTCGGGCTCGATCTCCAGGGCGGGCTCCAGATCGAGTACAGCATCGATCTCGACAAGGCCGTCGACGACAAGGCCTCCGAGATCAAGCGCGACATCGAGGCGCACCTCCAGACGGAGAAGATCGAGGCCAAGGTCACGACGCCGTCGTCCCTCGGCGCGGTGACGGTGATCCCGGTCGACGGCGCGAACACCGAGTCGATCAAGAAGTGGGTGATGTCGAGCTACGACGACGTCGTGGTCTCGCGTCCGTGCGGCGAGAAGGACGGTGCCACCGCGGTCTGCATCCGGGTGTCGTCGGACTACGCCGACTCGATCAAGAGCGCGGCACTGAGCCAGGCGATCGAGACGATCCGGAGCCGCATCGACGAGCGGGGCGTGTCCGAGCCCACCGTCATCACCAAGGACGACTCGATCATCGTCGAGCTGCCCGGCCTCGACGAGGCCAACCAGAGCCAGATCAAGGACATCATCGCGCGCACCGCGAAGCTCGAGTTCAAGATCGTCGACGAGAACGCGCCGTACATGAGCCAGCTGTTCAAGCACGTGCGCGAGGACAAGATCGACGCGCCGCTCGACGACATCAAGGCCGAGATCGACGGCTGGCGCTGGGACGAGGGCGGCAAGAACTTCGACGACTACTACCTGACCGCGTACGACGTCGAGCGCGACGTCACCGAGCAGCAGGCGAAGGACCCCGAGGGCTACGACTGCTGGAACGAGGAGCTGACCGTGCAGAACGGCATGGTCCACTGCAAGATCTCGGGCCGGAAGCTGATCGAGCTGTACCTGAAGAAGCTCGCCGCGGCGGATCCCAAGTTCGCCATCCCGGACGACCGCCAGCTCGGCTACGAGCGCAACGTCCCGCGCGAGGACGCCGAGGACTCGCGCGTGTTCTGGCGCACCTACTTCCTCGATCGCGCGGTGCGCCTGACCGGCTCGTCGGTGGCGAACGCGATCACGATCTGGGACCCGCAGACCAACCGCCCCGAGGTGCTCGTCGAGTTCAACCGCTACGGCACCCGCGTGTTCGGCGACATGACCAGCCAGAACTCCGGCAAGAAGATGGCGATCATCCTGGACGACAAGATCGCCTCGGCGCCCGTCATCCAGACCGCGATCACCGGCGGCCGTTCGAACATCAGCATGGGCGGCGGAGACGCCAACGCGCAGCAGCGCGAGGCCGACACGCTCGTCGCCGTGCTCAAGACCGGCTCGCTGCCCGCGCCGCTCAAGGAGGAGCAGTCTGCGAACCTGGGCCCGACGCTCGGCCGCGACGCGATCGAGAAGACCCAGTTCTCGTTCATCCTCGGCGCGAGCCTCGTCATCCTGATCATGATCGTGATCTATCGGTTCAGCGGCGTGCTCGCGGTGGCCGCGATGCTGCTGAACATCCTGATCATGCTCACCGCGATGGCGACGTTCGGGGCGACCTTGACGTTGCCAGGCATCGCCGCGCTCGTCTTGACCGTCGGCATGGCCGTCGACGGCAACATCATCATCTACGAACGCATCCGGGATGAGTTCCACGCCGGGAAATCCGTGCGAGGCGCGGTCGACGCCGGGTTCGGCCGCGCGTTCACCACCGTCCTCGACGGCCACCTCACGACCGCCGCCGCCGGCTGGGTCCTCCTGCAGTACGGCACCGGCCCCATCCAGGGCTTCGCCGTGATGTTGCTCGTCGGCATCGGTACCACCCTGTTCACCACCGTCTGGGTCAGCCGCGTCTTCTTCGACTGGTACGTGTCGAAGCGGAAGGGCGCCGAGACGATCTCGATCTGAGAACCCCATGGCCGACAAGAAATCAGACGAGACGAAGGTGGACCCGCACCGGTTCCGCTACCTGCTCAAGCCCGGCAACGACTTCCGCCTGGCGAGGCAGATGAAGTGGTGGGTCACGCTGTCCATCGTCGCGGGGATCTTCTCGATCGCGTTCCTGTTCATCAACAAGCAGGTCCGCGGCGACTACCTGAACTGGACGATCGACTTCAAGGGCGGCACCGAGGTGGTCTACCGGTTCGTCGACGAGGCGGATCCGTCGATCAACGTCCGCGGTGACACCGGCAAGGTCCGCGACGCGCTCAAGGAGGCGGGCATCGAGGGCTTCGACGTCGCCGAGCGCAGCTGGAAGGACTCGGTCACCAAGCAGCCGATCAACGGCATCACGATCCGCACGCCGTCGTTCGGCGCGCTCTCGCGCGCGGAGGCCGACCTGGCCACCGTGGCCGTCGAGGAGCACTTCGCGGATCGCGGCCTGCAGAAGGTGGGCTGGTCCGGTGACCGCCTGTTCGTTCGCTCGAACCAGGTGATCCCCGAGGGCGAGATGCGCGACGTGCTCGCGGGCGTCCAGATCGGTGGGGTCGGCCTCGAGCTCAAGCCGGTCGAGGAGAAGCAGGCCAAGGACAACACCGCCGCCAACGAGGACACCGGCGAGTACAACGCGACGTTCACGATCTTCGGGCTCGCCCGCAAGTACGAGCAGATCATCGAGACGGCGCTCGACGGCGTCGACGTCCGCGTCGAGCAGTCTCACGGCGTCGGCGCGAAGGCCGGCGACAAGCTGCGCAACGATGGCATCAAGGCGCTGCTGTTCGCGATGGCGCTGATCATGCTGTACCTGGCGGTGCGGTTCGACATCCGCTACGCGCCCGGCGCGGTGTTCGCGATGGTCCACGACGCCCTGCTGGTGATCGGCGTGTTCGCCGTGACCTGGACGGAGGTGTCGCTGACGTCGGTGGCCGCCTTGCTCACGGTGATCGGCTTCTCCGTGAACGACACGGTGATCATCTTCGACCGCATCCGCGAGAACATGACCAAGCTCAAGGACAAGAAGGTCGAGCGCATCGTCGAGATCTCGCTCAACGAGACGCTCGTCCGCTCGATCCTCACCTCGGTCACGCTGTTCGCGACCACGCTGATGATGAACCTGTTCGGCACCGGCCTCGTGAAGGACTTCGCGTTCGCGATGAACGTCGGCATCATCGTCGGCACGTACTCGTCGATCTTCCTCGCCGCCCCGCTGTTCATCTTCATCCACCGGCGCTGGTACACCGGTCCCGTCAAGCAGCGCGGCCGCCGCGGCTCCGCCGCCTCGACCACCGCCGCCTGACACCCAGATCGATCAACGCCAAGGCGCCAAGCCCGCCAAGCTGAGACCCTGCAAAGCTCAGAACCAATTGGTTCTGGGCTTTTCTGGTTCTCAGCTTGGAGGGCTCGGCGCCTTGGCGTTGATCGTGGGTGTCAGGGGGCGCCCGTAGGGTGGCGCATGTCCCTGCGCGTGCGCGAGCTCGACGAGGCCGTGGTCCGGCGGCTCGCGAACGCGCTCGGCGTGCGGGGCGCGACCGCGCGGTGCCTGATGGGGCGTGGGGTCGCGGAGCCGGGGACGGCCAAGGCGTACCTGGAGCCGCGGCTCGGCGGCCTGCGCAAGCCTGACGGCCTGGCCGGGTTCGCGCTCGCGGTCGAGCGGATCGCCGAGGCGGTCGTGCGCGGCGAACAGATCGGGATCTTCGGCGACTACGACGTCGACGGCGTGACCACGGCGGCGCTGCTCGGGACGTTCCTGCGCAGCGTCGGACCGGCGGTCTCGCCGATCGTGAAGGTCGCGCGACGCGACGCCGGTTATGGGTTCGGCGAGGCGGACGCGGCCGGGTTCGCGGCGCAGGGCTGCCGCGTCGTGATCACCGGCGACTGCGGCACCAGCGACCTCGTCGCGGTCGCCGCGGCGCGCGCGGCGGGCATGGACGTGATCGTCGTCGATCACCACACCGTGCCGGCGGCCGGCGTGCGCCACCCGGCGACCGTGCTGGTCAACCCGTTCCGCCACGACTCGACGTTCCCGTTCCGCGGGCTCGCCTCGGTCGGGCTCGCGTTCTACCTGGTCGCCGCGATCCGCACGCGGCTCGACGAGCGCGGCTGGTTTCGCGCCGTGGCCAAGCCGGACGTCCGCGACCTCCTCGATCTCGTCGCGCTGGGCACGATCGCGGACCTCGTGCCGCTCCAGGGCGAGAACCGGATCCTCGCGCGCGCCGGGCTGGCCCAGCTCGTCGCGAAGCCCCGGCCCGGCGTGCTCGCGCTGCTGCGCTCGTCGGGGCTCCTGGATTCGGAGCGGACCCCGACGGTCCGGATCGACGAAAAGGCGATCGCGTGGAAGCTCGCGCCGCGGCTCAACGCGCCCGGCCGGCTCGGCGACGCCGATCCGTCGCTGCGGCTGCTGCTCGCCGACGCCACCGAGGCCGACGCGTGCGCGGCCGTGCTCGAGGAGGCGAACACGACGCGCCGCGGCCTGCAGGATCGCGTGCTCGAGGACGCACTCGGCATGCTCGACGGCAAGGATCCCGGGCCCGCGGTCGTGGTGTCGGGCCGCGGCTGGCCGGCCGGCGTGGTCGGGATCGTCGCCGCCAAGCTGGTCGATCTCTACGCGCGGCCCGCCTTCGTGATCGCGGTCGATCCCGAGACCGGCACCGGCCGCGGCTCCGCGCGGACCGCCGGCGGTATCGACCTCTACCGAGCGCTGGGCGCGTGCGAGCCGTTGCTCGCCAAGTGGGGCGGGCACGCCGCCGCGGCCGGCCTCACGATCGACGAGGCCCACATCGACGCGCTGCGCGAGCAGCTCGGCGCCGCGGTGACCGCGCAGGGCGGGGTCGGTGCGGTCGACGACGCGTGCGACGCCGAGGTGCTGCTCGAGGAGGTCGACGAGCGGCTGTGCGCCGAGCTCGGGACGCTCGCGCCGTTCGGCCAGGGCAACGAGGCGCCGAGCCTCGTCACCCGGGGCGTGGTGGTGACCACGAGCCGGCGGGTCGGCGATGGCTCGCACCTCAAGCTCGAGGTCGAGCACCGCGGCGCGGTCCGCGGCGGGATCCTGTTCGGGTTCGGCGACGCCGAGACCCCGGCGCCGGGCGCCCGCCTCGACCTCGCGTTCACGCCGGTCGCGTCGAGCTGGCAGGGCCGCCGCCGCGTCGAGCTCGAGGTGTCGTCGTTGCTGCCGTCGTGCTAGTGGATCCGGGTGGCGAGCGACGATGACGAGGCCGTGCAGCGCATCCCGCGCGGCCGCGGCGTGAAGCTCGCCCCCGGGCACATCTTCCGGATCCTGATGGTCGCCGGCCTGCTGGTGATGATCCTCGTGATGCGCCGCCCGTGCGCTGACTCGATCGGCAAGTTCGTCGGCCAGTTCGACACGCCCGACGCGGGCACGGCACCCGGAAAGCGCGACCCCTACGGCGGCAAGTACCTGACCGAGGAAGAGTTCCGCAAGCAGCTCGATCAGGCCCGCGACGCCGGCGTCAAGTAGCGCTACGCGGCTTCGGCCAGAGCGCCGCGTGGTCGCGGCAGGGCAGGTTGCGCCGGGTCTTCGCGATCACCTCGCCGTCGAGCTTCGCGACGACGACGCCGTCACCCTCCGGGCGCTCGGCGACGATCGTGCCCCACGGGTCGATCACCATCGAGTGGCCGAAGGTCTCGCGCTTGTTGTTGTGCCGGCCGTGCTGGGCGGCCGCGACCACCCAGCACTGGTCCTCGATCGCTCGGGCGCGCAGCAGGACGTGCCAGTGCGCGCGGCCGGTGACGGCGGTGAACGCGGCGGGCACGACGACCACGTCGGCGCCGAGATCGTGGACCAGCCGCCGGTACAGCTCCGGGAACCGGACGTCGTAGCAGATCGACAGCCCGACGCGGCGCTCGCCGATCGGCACGACCACCAGGTCGCCGCCGCTCGCCGTGTTGTCGGACTCGCGGTGGCTCGGGCCGCCCGGGATGTCGATGTCGAACAGGTGGATCTTGCGGTACCGCGCCTCGATCTTGCCGCCGGGGCCGACCACGACCGCGGTGTTCCACGTCCGGCGCGGGTCCCCGTCGATCTTCTCGGGCAGGCCGCCGCCGATCACCCAGGCGCCATGACGGGTCGCGAGATCGCACAGCGCGCCGAGGATCGGGCCCGGGCTGGCCTCGTCGAGGACCTCGGCGACCGCGAGCTTCGCCGTGTCCGTCCGGCCCAGGAACGGGAAGCACTCCGGAAGCACGATCAGGTTCGCGCCCTCGGCGGCCGCCTGGTCCCCGAGGGCCTTGACGGTCGCGAGGTTGGCCGCGAGATCGTCTTTCGAGCACATCTGGACCGCGGCGGCGATCAGCTCCATGTGTGGCACCCTACACAACGGACTTGCGGCCGGCCAGCGGCGGTGGTACCCAGACCCCGCATTCTGGTCTGTTCAGGGTGGGCTCGGGCCCGCCCATTTTTTTTGGTTCTCCGACATGTCCCCTTCCAAGGATCCCATCTCCGAACGCGTCATCCGCATCGCGGAGCCGGCCTGCGTGGCCGCCGGCTACGAGCTGTGGGACGTCAAGTTCACGATGGAGCAGGGCGGCTGGGTCCTGCGGGTCTATATCGACCGCCCGCCCCCGGAGACCGACCACGTCGACCTGTCGGACTGCGAGCGGATGAGCCGGGAGCTGTCCGCCGTCCTCGACGTCGAGGACCCGATCCCGCACCAGTACAGCCTCGAGGTGTCGTCCCCCGGCATCGACCGGCCGCTCCGCACCGTCGATCACTTCCGCCGCTACCTCGGCGCCGAGGCCAAGATCGCGCTCGAGAGGGGCCTGGCCGTCGACGGCGGGCCCGAGCGACGTAACTTCAGGGGTGTGATCGCCGAGGTCGTCGGTGACGACCCGGTCGACGCGGTCGTGACGGTCAACGTCGACGGCCAACCGTTCCGCCTGCCGATCCGAGATGTCGAGCAGGCCAAGTTGGTCCCGGACTGGGACGCAGTGCTCGGGCAGAAGCCGAAGCCCAAGCCGAGCAACCAAGCGGGCAAGAAGAAGCCGGGCAAGCAGGCTCGTAGCTAGCGCAGGGAGACGTCATGGAAGCCAACCTCAGCATGGTCCTGGAGCAGGTCGGTCGCGACAAGAACATCGACAAGTCGATCCTTGTCGGTGCGCTCGAGCAGGCGATCCTCACCGCCGCGAAGAAGAGCTTCGAAGGCCGTGAGATGGAGGCCACGTACAACGTCGAGACCGGGTCGGTCGACCTGTTCCTGATCATCACCGTCGTCGACGACGACGCGATCGAGGGCAAGGAGATCACCGTCGAGGACGCGCGCAAGTACGGCCTCGAGGCCGAGCTCGGCGACGAGCTGCTGTTCCAGATCTTCTACCGCGCCGAGGACTCGGAGCGCGCCAAGGAGCAGGACGGCAAGTTCGGCGAGCTGATCGACCTCAAGAACGCGCACAAGAACTTCGGCCGCATCGCCGCGCAGACCGCCAAGCAGGTGATCTACCAGCGCGTCCGCGAGGCCGAGCGCGACAACGTGTTCAACGAGTACAAGGACAAGAAGGGCGAGCTGATCACCGGCATCGCCCGGCGCTTCGAGCGCGGCAACATCATCGTCGACGTCGGCAAGGCCGAGGCGATCCTGCCGGTCCGCGAGCAGGTGCCGCGCGAGAGCGCGCGCGTCGGCGACACGATCAAGGCGCTGGTCCTCGACATCGACCGGATGGCGCGCGGCCCGCAGATCATCCTCAGCCGCACGCACAAGGGCCTGCTCGAGAAGCTGTTCGAGCAGGAGGTCCCCGAGATCTACGAGAAGATCGTGCGCATCGAGTCGAGCGCGCGTGAGCCCGGGGCGCGCGCGAAGATCGCCGTGTCCTCGCGCGACCGCGACGTCGATCCGGTGGGCGCCTGCGTCGGCATGAAGGGCTCGCGGGTCCAGGCGGTCGTCCAGGAGCTGCGCGGCGAGAAGATC
>Ga0163144_10031797_pt1 | contig 10046 bp, 12 predicted proteins | sample OliLak19BULKMAT1_FD_123175 | JGI IMG/M metagenome (GOLD analysis project Ga0163144, IMG submission 123175) | Freshwater microbial mat bacterial communities from Lake Vanda, McMurdo Dry Valleys, Antarctica - Oligotrophic Lake LV.19.BULKMAT1 | ecosystem: Environmental > Aquatic > Freshwater >...
CCGGCCATCGACCCGCTCCAGTCCAGTTCCAAGATGGCGACACCGGGCGTCGTCGGAGACCGGCACTACCGCCTGGCCCAGGAGATCCGGCGAGTGCTCGCGCAGTACGCAGAACTCAAGGACATCATCGCGATGCTGGGCCTGGAACAGTTGTCGCCGGAGGACCGCGCCCTGGTCGCCCGTGCCCGGCGCCTCGACCGCTTCCTCACCCAACCCTTCTTCACGACCGAACAATTCTCCGGTCTGAAGGGAAAGCTCGTCTCGCGCGAAGACGCGCTGAATGGCTGCGAGCGTATCTTGAACGACGAATTCAAGGGTCTCCCGGAAAGCGCGCTCTACATGATCGGGACGGTGGACGAGGCGATGGCGAAGTCCAAGTCCGCCAAGCCCAATTCCAAGCAACCTGAGTCAACGCCGGAAGCGGGCGAAACTTCACCATCGGAGGCCGAAAATGCCGCCGCCGTTCATGACGCTTAGGGTCCTGCTGCCTTCTCGCGTCTTCACCGAGAAAACCGGGGTGAAACGGGTCGTCGTGGAAACCCACAATGGCTCGTACGGGCTGCTGACGCACCGGCTCGACTGCATCGCGGCACTCGTGCCGGGAATTCTCGTCTGTGAAACCGAAGGCGAGGGCGTGATCTGCATCGCCGTGGATGAGGGGGTTCTGGTGAAGACCGGCACCGACGTGTTGGTTGCCGTCCGCCGCGCCGTCGGCGGGGCCGATCTCGGCCAATTGCGTGACGCGATAGATCGGGAGTTCCTGACCTACGACGCCGAACAGCGCAGCGCGCGCGCCACCATGGACAGGCTGGAAAGCGGGTTTCGTCTTCGGCTCGCGCGGCTGAACCATGCGTGAGAAACCGCACAAAGCTACCGGAGATCAACCGAACTTTGCCGAGCAGATCGGTGCCAAGGCAACGCGCAAGCTTCGCGCCAAGCGCAACGCCGGCCAAGGCGTCTGGTTCGGCTTGGGCATGATGGGGCTGGTCGGCTGGTCGGTGGCGGTGCCGACGCTGCTGGGCGCCGCCCTCGGCCAATGGTTGGACAGCCAGTATCCGAGTGAGCGTTCCTGGACCTTGGTGCTGCTGGTGGCCGGGCTGGTGATCGGATGCTGGAACGCGTGGCATTGGGTCGCCAAGGAAGAACGGGCGATGCGGGAGGATCAGACCGATGACCATGCATGAAGCGCTGACATTGGTGCCGGTGCTGATGGCGGGTGCCCTGCTTGGTGGGTTTTTCTACGGTGGTCTTTGGTGGACGGTCAGCCGGGCGATCACCTTCCAACACCCGGCGCTGTGGTTCCTCGGCAGCCTGCTGATGCGCACGGGCGTCACCCTGGTCGGAATTTACGTCCTGTTCGATGGCCAATGGCCACGGCTGTTCGCCTGTCTGCTTGGCTTCATCCTGGGACGGTTGGCCGTTACTTGGCTGACAGCGCCGCGAGTGACTGCGCCGGCACAAAAACATCGGATCGGACAGGACAAGGACGCAGTGCGTGCGCCTTAGCCCCGACGAACTCATTTTCTGGCAAGCCGGCTTCTTCAAACTCAACGCCACCATCATGTTCACCTGGGTGCTGATGCTGGCGCTGGCGTTGGGTTCAATGCTGATCACGCGTGGACTGTCCACGGAACTGACGCGGTCGCGCTGGCAGAACCTGCTGGAGATCGTCGTCACCGCCATGGCGAAGCAGATCGAGGACATCGGTCTGCCCAACGCAAGAACGTATTTGCCTTTTCTTGGCACGCTGTTCCTGTTCGTCGCCCTGTCGAGCTTGTCCAGCGTCATTCCCGGCTTCGAGCCGCCGACCGGGTCGCTCTCGACCACGGCGGCGCTGGCATTGTGCGTGTTCGTCGCGGTGCCGCTGTTCGGGGTCGCAGAGTTGGGGCTGGGCGGCTACCTGAAATCCTACATCGAACCGACCTTCATCATGCTGCCATTCAACATCATCAGCGAGGTGTCCCGCACGCTGGCCCTGGCGGTCCGCCTGTTCGGCAACATGATGAGCGGCGCGATGATCGTCGCCATTCTGGTCAGCATCACGCCGTTCCTGTTCCCGATCGTCATGACCGCGCTTGGCCTGCTGACCGGCATGGTTCAGGCCTACATCTTCAGCATCCTCGCTGCGGTCTACATCGCGGCAGCGACGCGCAAACGATTTCCTCGCACGAAGGACCAGCCCTCCTCGCAACGCGTCGCGACATAGGCCGGCATCACTGATCGAAGAAGGAGAAGACCATGGACTATCTGGGGCTAATTGCCATGGTGTCGATTGTCATGGCCGGTCTCACCACCGGCTTCGGCACGATGGCACCGGCTCTGGCCGAAGGCCGGGCGGTCGCGGCCGCCTTGACATCGCTGGCACAACAGCCCGATGCATCGGCCACCATCACCCGCACCCTGTTCGTCGGTTTGGCGATGATCGAGTCAACGGCGATCTACTGTTTCGTGGTCTCGATGATCCTCATCTTCGCCAATCCGTTCTGGAACTTCGCCATCGCCGCGGCGGCCAAAGCCGCGGGGCAGTAGCGCATGCTCATCGACTGGTTCACCGTCACGGCGCAGGTGCTGAATTTCCTCGTCCTGGTATGGCTGATGAAGCGCTTCCTCTACCGCCCCATTCTCGACGCGATCGACGCGCGGGAAGCGAAGATCGCTGCGGAACTGGCCGACGCCGACGCGAAGAAGGCGGAAGCCCGGGAGGAACGCGACACCTTTCAGACGAAGAACGACGCGTTCGACCGGGAACGCGCCGCCCTTCTAAGCCAGGCGACGGAGGAGGCCGCGACAGAACGCAAGCGGCTGCTCGATGAAGCGCGGATGGCGGCCGATCGCCTGAGCACGAAGCGCGAGGAGAGCCTGCGCGGCGAGGTGAAGAATTTCAACGACGCCGTCCGCCGCAAGGCCCAGGAGGAGGTCTTCGCCATCGCGCGGAAGACCTTGACGGATCTGGCGGACGCGGACTTGCAGGACCGCATTGGCGCGGTGTTCATCCGTCGCCTGCGCGCAATGGACGGTCCGGCGAAGGCAAGCATGGCCGATGCCCTGGCGATGGCCAAGAAACCGGTTCTTCTGCGCAGCGCCTTCGAGCTGCCGACAGAGCAGCGCGTAGCGATTCAGAAGGCACTTGACGAAATCCTCGGCGAGCAAACCCCGGTCGATTTCGAGACCGCGCCGGACATCGTCAGCGGCATCGAACTCTCCGTCAGCGGCCAGAAACTGGGTTGGAGCATCGCCGAGTATCTTAAATCGTTGGAGCAAAGCGTCGCCACGCTATTGAAACCGCAGTCGGAGCCCGAGAAGGTCAGTCCATGAGCGCGTCAGGCAACACACTCCAGACCGCTTTCGAGCAGGGCATCACGTTCCTGCGGCGGGCGCGCGAAAGTTTTTCCCCACAACTGGCACCACGGGAGATCGGCACCATCGCCACGGTTTCCACCGGCATCGCCACGGTCACCGGCCTGCCCGGCGTTGGGTCCGAGGAGATTCTGGCCTTTCCCGGCGGCGTGTTCGGCATCGCCTTCAACGTGGACGAGGAAAAAATCGGCGTCGTCCTGCTCGGCGACTGTTGGCATTTGCAAGCCGGCGACGAGGTCGAGCGGACCGGGCGTGTCATGGATGTGGCGGTAGGTGACGCGCTGCTGGGACGGGTGATTGATCCTCTCGGCCGCCCGCTCGATGGCGAGGGGCCGGTGGCCGCACACGCCCGCCTGCCCATCGAACGCCCCGCCCCGGCGATCATGGACCGCGCGCCCGTGACGGTGCCGCTCCAGACCGGGATCAAGGTGGTCGACGCGCTCGTTCCCATCGGGCGCGGCCAGCGCGAGCTGATTCTAGGCGACCGGCAAACCGGCAAAACCGCCATTGCCATCGACACCATCCTGAACCAGCGCGGCCAGGATGTCCTGTGCGTCTATTGCTCCATCGGCCAGCGCGCGTCGGCGGTGGCGAAGACCGTGGCGGTCCTGCGCGAGAATGGCGCGATGGCCTTCACAGTGGTGGTGGTAAGCGAGGGCAACGACCCGCCTGGCCTCGCCTACATCGCGCCCTACGCCGCGACCAGCATCGCCGAGCACTTCATGGAAGCAGGACGCGATGTGCTGATTGTCTACGACGACCTGACGCAGCACGCCCGGTCCTACCGTGAGTTGTCGCTCCTGCTGCGTCGCCCGCCTGGGCGCGAAGCGTTCCCTGGCGACATCTTCTATATCCATTCCCGGCTACTGGAACGGGCGACGCATCTACGGGACGAGCGTGGTGGCGGCTCGCTCACCGCCCTGCCGATCATCGAGACCGAGGCACAGAACATCTCCGCCTATGTGCCGACCAACCTGATTTCCATCACCGACGGTCAAATCTATCTGTCCCCATCGCTGTTCGAACTAGGGGTCCTGCCGGCGGTCGATGTCGGGAAATCGGTCTCCCGCGTCGGCGGAAAGGCGCAGCGCGCGACCTATCGAGCCGTCGCGGGCGACCTCAAGCTGGCCTATGCCCAGTTCGAGGAACTCGAAACCTTCGCCCGCTTCGGCGCCCGGCTGGACGACGATACCCGCAAGACCATCGAGCATGGCCGGCGTATTCGCGCCTGCCTCAAACAGCCCGAACTTGCCCCGGTATCGGTGCCGGCACAGATCGCCATCCTGCTCGCACTGACCGCCGGCCTGTTCGACACCGTGCCGCTCGACCGGATGACCGAGGCCGAACAGGTCGTGCGCGCGGCGGCAGACATTTTTCTAACCGACCTGCGGGAGCGGTTCGACACGGCGAAGACGCTCAGCGATCAGGACCGTGCCGCAATCATCCAAACGGCTCGCACCGCTCTGGCACCGTTCCAGCTCGAAGGTCATCAGCCTCACGATCCGGTCCCGCCTGACGCGCCATCCGAACCCGACGCATGAGCGACACCGTCGCCAGCCTGCGGCGAAAGATCGGCGGGGCCAACGATCTTCAATCGGTCGTCCGCACGATGAAGGCCCTGGCGGCGGCAAGCATCGGTCAATACGAACGGTCGGTGGGGGCCGTTGCCGACTATTCACGTATTGTCAAGCAGGGCTTGAGCCTCTGCTTGCGTGACAGCGGTCCGGTGGTTGCACCGCCGGGGCAAGCTGCAGGCGGGGTCGGCGCGGTGGTGTTCGGCTCCGACCAAGGCCTGGTCGGCGAGTTCAACGAGGTGGTCGCCGAATACGCGGTGACGGTCTTGTCCGCCCGCCCCGGCAACCACCAGATCTGGTCCGTTGGCGAGCGGGTTCATGAGCGGCTGTCGGACACCGTCCTGCCCGTGATCGGTTCCTTCGCCGTGCCATTGTCCGTGCAGGCAATCGGCCCACTGGTCGGCCACATCCTCGTCGCGTACGAGGAGCAGAACAGCCGGGAAACGGTCGGTGAGTTTCACCTCATCCACAACCGCCCGACAGCGGAAGGAGTCTACCTGCCGGTCAGCCAAAAATTGCTGCCCTTGGACGACACATGGCGACGCTCACTGTCCGAGCGCCCCTGGCCTACAGGAAACCTACCCGAGATCCTGGGTGCCGGCACGGCAACGCTAGGAGCGTTCATCCGCGAGTACTTGTTCGTCTCGCTGTTCCGAGCCTGCGCCGAGTCGCTGGCGAGCGAGAATGCGGCCCGTCTCGCCGCGATGGAGCGCGCCGACAAGAACATCGATGAACTGCTGGTGACCCTCAACAGCGATTTCCGCCGGTTGCGACAGAGCGGCATCGACGAGGAGTTGTTCGACGTCGTCGCTGGTTACGAAGCCCTGACGACGTGAAATCCCCACGGCTGTTCAACGCTGCCGAACTGGTTGACCTGAGGCATACGCAATCTCCTGGCCAACTCGAAGCACCCCTCCTACGCAGCACAGCGGGGCCAGCAACGAGAAGACGGGCCTCGGGCCCGCCCTTAAAAATCACCCGTCGCGAACGGGTGCTTTGCCCATGCCGCCCCATACCCACCAACCCGGATGGACCAGCGCGGCGGCGGAGCGTTCGGCGATGCCGGGGGTGTCGAACAGCGCGAAGCAGGTGGCGCCGCTGCCGCTCATGCGTGCGAGGCGGCAGCCGGGCAGGGCGGCCAGCGTTGCGAGGAGTGTGCCGATCTCAGGGCAGAGGGCGATGGCGGCATCCTGCAGGTCGTTGGTTGTGGCAGCGAGATCGCGCGCCATCGCCGGCATGTCGAGCCAGCCGGACGGCAGGACGGCCTGGGCCGAGAATGCCAGGCCGGCGGCGGCGCGGGCGCGGAACACCGCGGGCGTTGCAACCGCGATGCCGGGATTGGCCAGGACGATTCCGAAGTGTGGCAGGGTGGGGGCGGGGGAGAGCACCTCGCCCGCGCCGGACATGCGCGCGGGAGTTTGGGCGAGGCAGACTGGAACGTCGGCGCCCAGGGCTGCGGCGAGCGCGAGCGGCACCGGGACGTTCCAGAGCCGGGCCAGCAGGCGCAACGCCGCGGCCGCGTCGGCGCTGCCGCCGCCGATGCCGCTGGCGATCGGCAGGTTCTTCTCCAGCACCAGCCGTGCGCCCGGGGTTATGCCGGATGCGTTGGCAAGAAGGCGTGCGGCGCGCAGGACGAGGTTGTCGGCCTCCGCTTGCAGTGTCGATGCGAAGGGGCCTTCAAGGGCCAGCGACAGCCGGTCGTCGGGTGCTGCGCGCAGGCGGTCGCCGATGGCGGGGAACACCGCCAAGCTGTCGAGGAGGTGGTAGCCGTCTGCCCGGCGCCCGACGACGTGGAGAAACAGGTTCACCTTGGCCCGGGCGAGCTCCGTTGGCATGCCGGCAGGGTCAGGGGGTGATGCCGAGGGTCTGCTCGGCCGGGCGCAGGCGACCCTCGATGCGTTCCTTCTCGTCTGGCTCCGGCTTGAGGTTCAGGGCACGGCGCCATTGGAAGATCGCCTCCAGTCGGCGCCCGGCCTCCCAATAGGCATCGCCGAGATGGCCGGTGACGGTGGCGTCCCCGGGTTCCAGCTCCGTGGCGCGTTCCAGCAGGCGCACGGCGGTGGCGGTGTCGCCCATGCGCATGGCCACCCAGCCGAGGCTGTCGATCATGGCACCATCGTTCGGGCGTTGCTGCACGGCGCGTTCGATCATCTCCTTGGCGCGCTCCAGGTTGCGGCCTTGCTCGGCCCAGGAATAGCCGAGGTAGTTCAGCACATGGGGCTGGTCCGGGGCGAAGCGCAGGGCCTGAAGGAAGTCCGCCTCGGCGCGGTCCCATTGTCGGGACCGTTCGAGCGCGATGCCGCGGTCGTAGTAGAGCGGCCAATGGGCGGGTTGCGGCGGGCCGGACAGGGCGATTGCCCTGTCGTATGCGACAACGGCTTCGGGAAAGCGGCGCTTGATGCGCAGGATATCGCCCATCAGCCCCATCGGTTCGGGCCGGTCGGGATGGGCTTGGGCCACGTCTTGCAGCAGGCGCAGCGCCTCGTCGCTGCGGTTCAGGCGCTGGAGCAGGCGGACCTGGCGCATCTGCACCACCGGGTGCAACGGGTCATCAGGGCTGATGGCTCCGAGCAGTTCCAACGCCGCCTCTGGTCGCTTGCCATTGGCGACGATCTCGGAGGCAAGAAGGCGGGCCACGGTGTGGTCGGGGCGCAGCTGGAGGGCCAGGCGGCACAGGGCGAGGGCAAAATCGCCGGTCTCCTGGCTGCGCAACACGCTGGCGATGGCCACGTAGGTTTCGGCCAGGCCATCGAGGGCGTTGCGCACCGGAGGGGTGGCGACGTCGGCCAGGAGGCGAGGCAGGGCGAGGGCGAGGTCGTCGTTGCCTGCGACCATGGCGCGCAGCGCGGCCTCGGCCTCCGCGGCGCTGCCATGCCGGGCTTCCCAGCTGGCGACCTGGCGGCCGAGCTGGAGGTGGGCGGTTCCGCCGAACTCGGTGCGTGCGGTGGCGTAGAGCCCCGCGGCCAGCGAGCGGCGGTCGGCGAGGTCGGCGATGAGGGCGCCGTGCAGGGCGTAGAAGGCGCGGAAGCTGCGGTTGTCGATCAGCGGTTGCAGGGTGGCCAGGGCCGCGTCGGGCTGGCCGCGGCCGTACTGGGCCCAGGCGATCAGCATCGGGCGCATCACCTCGGCGGCACCCTCGCGCGGCAGGGCGGCGAAGCGGGCCTCGGCCTGGGCCCAGGCGCCGGCCTTGGCGTCGCGCCCGGCCAGCAGGAGCTGGGCAGCCTGGTTGCGGGCCAGCAGGCCGGCGAGGCGCTCCGCCTCCGGACGGCCGGCCATCAGGCTGGTGAGGAAGGCCTGCTGGCGCAGTTCGTCGTTGTTCATGTCGGCGGCCAGCGCCCGTTGATAGGCGAGGGCGGCGGTGTCCAGGTCGCCCTGGCTGGTGGCGAAGCGGCCGGTGAGCAGCGCGGCGGAGCCCGGCGGCACCGGGGCGCGGCGCCTGGGCATCGGCGCGGGGGCGGCCACCGTGGGGCTGGTGGAGACCATGCTGTCCGCCAGGGGGGGCGCCGAGGAGGGGTCGGCCGAGGATGGGGACAGTTCAGCCGCGCCGCACGCCGGCAGCAGGGCCAGGACCAGGAGAAGAGGGCGGAGCGGGCGAGAGGGCTGCATGGCATCCAACGTATCAGGGACGACCTCTTGGCGCCATCATGTGCTGCAGTCGCGCAGCCGTGGCGGGTGGGGGCGGGGCTCCTGGCGGGCAGTGGCGATTCACGGCTTGTTCAGGCTTGGCGCTTCATGCTGGCAGCCTGTTTCCTTCATGCGGATGCCATGACCCAGCACGTGCCCGTTATCGCCATATCGCCGCATTCCTTTGGGACCGCCAGGCGGTGCCGCTGGGTGGGAGACTCGGCGTGACGCCCGGGACGCGGGCGCTGGTGGCGCGGGCGTTGAAGCTGCGCGAGGCGCGGGACCGGGCGGCGTTGGTCGAGGCGCAGCAGGAGCATGCACGGCGGCTTGATGCGGCGGCGCGGCTGGCCGATGCGATGGTGCGCGAGCGGGAATTCGCTCGGGCGGAGGCGGCGGACCCGCGTGTGGCCGGTGCGAGTTTCGCCGCGTGGCGTGCCGGTGCCGAGGTGCTGCTGTCGGCGGCGCGGCGGGATGCGGACCGGGCCGAGGCGGCGTGCGAGCCGGTACGGGCCGTTCTGACCGACACGCTGCGCACGGCGAAAGGGTTCGAGACGATGATGGCCCGGGGTGACGACGAGCGGGCGCGTCGCGATGCAAGGCGCGATCCGTTGCTTCAGCTGATGGCGTTGCCGGGGCGGCGGTAAGCGGGTTGTGAGCGTTGGTTCAGGAATAGTCTGATTTCGTAATGAAATGAGGCACGGGTGATCGCCCTCGGGATGGAGGGTGTTCGGCGCATTTGGCGATGCAGGTGCGGGGGGGCGCGCGCGGTGCGGCGTGCCAGGGTGCGCGGGCGCAGTACGGGCGTGCTGCGCATGCCGCGGCCGGGACAGTGCGGCAGAATCCAGTCGGGGACGAGGCCCAGGGCGACGAACGGCGCGTGGGGCGGGGCGTCGGGAGCGAAGGCTGCCAGGGTGGTGTGGGGGATGTCACCGCCGCGGCCTGGCAGGCGCCGTTGGCGGCTGGGCAGGCGGAGCAGGAAGGACAGGATCAGGGCCTCGAGCACGGCGAGCAGGCGGGCGTGCGCGGTCCCGGCGCCGAGGGCGCTCGGGCGGGCAGGCTGGCCGGCCGGGGTGGAGGGCACTTCTGACATTCAGAGAATATATCTAACTGTCAAGGCCGGTGAAAGGGGTTTTTTGGGGGGGGTGAGCGTTGATGAATGGACGCGAGGGGTCTGATGGGGGTTCGAAAGGAAGAAAGCGGCCACAAAGGCACAAAGACACCAAGGGCGTGGGAAGAGAGCTCGCCCTGGGGTTTGGCTTGGATGGGGTGACGCGGTACGAGGCAAGCAAGCGAGAAGGAAGCGGCCACAAGGCACAAAGACACCAAGGATGTGGGAGGAGGGCTCGCCCTGGGGGGTTGGGTTGGATGGCACGGCTGTTCAACGCTGTCGGATTTCGAGCAATTTGAGGAGTGGTTGCAGTCCTGCGAGTGCGGCGCGGTATCGGTCTTGTCGGAGCGTTTCGGATCGGTTTGCCATGAGGATGTTGAAAG
>Ga0163144_10031799_pt1 | contig 10045 bp, 7 predicted proteins | sample OliLak19BULKMAT1_FD_123175 | JGI IMG/M metagenome (GOLD analysis project Ga0163144, IMG submission 123175) | Freshwater microbial mat bacterial communities from Lake Vanda, McMurdo Dry Valleys, Antarctica - Oligotrophic Lake LV.19.BULKMAT1 | ecosystem: Environmental > Aquatic > Freshwater > Lake...
CTAGTACTAGTATAATAATAGATCATCATGTTCCGCAATCAATATGATACCGACGTGACTGTTTGGAGTCCAGAGGGACGCCTTTTGCAGGTAGGCTAAGCATTCGCTTATTTTGGTGCCATCTCTTGGTTCACCATTCCAAGCAAGTTCATGCTCTCACCCCCGCTCTTTTGTCGTGGAACCAACACAGGTCGAATATGCGATGGAATCTGTCAAGCAGGGATCTGCTTGTGTCGGCCTTCGTTCCAATTCGCACTGCGTCTTGGGTGCCTTGAAGCGTTCCGTGTCGGAGCTCTCCTGGCATCAAAAGAAATTACTGGAAATTGACGATCACATGGCGGTAGGCATTGCTGGCTTGACCGCGGACGCCCGTACCTTGGCCAAGTACATGCGAAATGAATGTCTTCACAACAAGTACGTCTACGGTACACCCATGCCGCCTCATCAACTCATGGCAGATGTAGCTGACAAGCATCAACGAACCACACAAACCTATGTCCGACGACCCTTTGGTGTCGGATTGTTGGTGGCCAGTGTGGATCCACTCACGCAAAAGCCTCATCTCTACCAAACCTGTCCTTCGGGGAATTTGTATGAGTTTTATGCCAGTGCCATTGGAGCACGCAGTCAAAGTGCTCGTACGTATTTGGAAAAGCATCACGAATCCTTTGGTGAAGCCAGCCGGGATGACTTGATTGTCCATGCCTTGCAGGCACTCGTCGGATGTTGCTCGGGCGATGATGAATTGACCAAGGAGAATGCTAGTATTGGGATTGTAGGAAAGGATGAGAAATTCATCTTGTTGGAAGGAGACGAACTCCAGCCATTTTTGGATCGATTGGAGCTCAAGAACGCTGATGACGATGATGAAGGAGAGGAAGAGGCCGCCGCAGAGCCAGAGGCAATGGAGACCTAAACTTGGCGCGCCATGTCACGTCATGACGTTGACTTTGGAATGAACATGGAATAATTAGCAACCGAAAATTCTGAACTGAACCAACAAGAGTGGGGTCGACGATCATTATTTTGTGTGCAAACCCTTACTGTAGGGCGAAGAATTGAAAATTCTAGTAGCAGGAAAAACGAAAAAAATACTAAAGGAACAATTTACTCTATCCAATTTATTGCCTTTGATTTATCTGAATAGTTTGCTTGGCTTATATGCATCGATTATGCCCAAAGTATTGTCCGTTTTCTGAGATTGTTGTGCCGTTCGATGTGTGCACTTGTCAATCATTTGACTATCTTTCTGTAGCTTTGGCCCACTGTTCATTTCTATTATTTAGATTCCCCCCTACTTTTCTCTGAATTGAACGGAATTGGGTGCCTGGCTAGGCGTTTTCCTCGCCTAATTATGAAAAGCTACGCATACATTAGAGCAGCGGCAGCTACCGTTAGTAGCTGCTCAATTCGCTCTCGCAGATCAATATATTGCCTACCGACGTTTCTGGTTGGCGTGGATCAGCTAGCTACCTTTACAAAGCAATTCTAGCTGCCAGGTAACAGGTACTCTAGGACTACAAAGCTTTGATGGATATGGAAAAACATTAAAAATTAGTAGCTAGACTGTAGTCTAACTCTAGAGCTACATACTGTATTGCTTGCAACATTTATCATTGCCATCATCGTATTGAAAAAGGGGGTAAAAACAGATCTACCCCCAACTCTAATCGACAAGGCACGTTTCGACAACACAAAACAACAACGACAATACATCAGCGTACTGGTACTACTAGCTAGTATAGCTAGCCACTACTAGTATTGCATGCTGGTAACAACAACATTGCACCCTCTCGTTTACAACACCAATCACCAATCAACTACTGAAAAAGATCAAGCTAGACATATACAGTTCAGTGTTAATTACATCATGGGTGACCTTCGTCCGATTCGAGATCGAACGCTGGTGTTGAGGGTATTGGTGCCTGGATTGGAGACACGTCTTCGTGATAAAATGGAAGAAAAGGTCGCTGCCAAAAAGGAAGCCGAGAGTAAAAGTGGCGGCCCCGGTGGCAGTTCCTCCCTCATGATGACAACAAATCGCAACACTGATAGTAGTAGTAGCAATAGCAGCAACAAAGAGCAATTGCTAGACTTGGAAGGTGTCACGTGTGAACCAACCTCGTTGCAATCCAATACGCTCTGGAACTTTCATTGCGATGGTGCCAAGTATCCGGCACGACTCGTCAATCTTCCCTGTCCAGTAGAGTTGCACAAAACGCACGATCACGTCATGTACTACAAGTGCGCCGATGTGGCTCAAATGTTGATTGTCTACGAAGACAGCACGGCATTAGCGGAAGCCGAAGATGATATTCCCAAAGCCGAAGGCTTTCCTTCCTATTATCACAGTGGATTGACGACGGCGTTGCGAAAAGTAGTGGAACGGCGATTTGCGGCTCGGGAACATAGTCCAGTGGCACCTCCACGACAAGAAGTGAGTGATGTGGAAGAACAGTTGGTTGATTTGATGGAGCGCATTTCCAAAGAAGGTGCTGCCAACGAAAAGCCAGCCAAACGGTCCAAAGTTCCTTCCTTGACATCGGCGTCCTTGGCCAACAAAGTATTGGTAGAAGTCTCGGAAGAAATTGTCGAGTATGAACCGTGGATGGACGACTTTGGACGACAACCACAGGGTCTAGAGTTTGAAGCAGATGATCAGCTATGTAGTTTGCATCCCGAAGTATGGTTGGAGCCGGATACCATTCGAGAAATCCGGGAACAGGAAGCAGCGGAAGCAGAATTAAAAAAGAAAAAAGCAGCCTCCAAAACAGAAAAGAAGAAAAAGAAGGAAAGACAAAAGAAAGAAAAAGAGCAGGCAGCTGCTGCAGCAGCTGCCGCCGCTGCGGAAGAAAAGGCCGCCACACCCCACAAGAAGAAAGGAATTGCCAGTAAGAAATCTTCCAAGATGGAAGAGATGGATGAACTCACACAAATTGCGGCCAGCATGTTGAAGACAGATGACAATATGGACATGTTGGAAGATGATGACTTGTTTGATTTTGACTTTGACGGCGCAGATGGAGATATGGGGGACATGCAGCTGTAACGATTAATAAAAATATTTAAATCTGTATTTATTTTCAAATAAAATAAAATAACAAAGTTGTGTCTTTGTAGCTTTCAGAATTCCCTATGTTTCAAAGTGCTTTCTGACAAGGATGCACCGATATTTGTCAGCACAAAATACTTCGATGTGTGCCTCTAAGGGACAACACAAGAGCAGCATTGTGTGCGTCATTCCTCGGCCGCGACCAGCAGTTTTGTTGTTGAAGCTTTAGGGATTCGACAGCGCCATGAGGATGTATAAAGAGACCGGAACTATCCACGTCGGAAAGATACAGTCATAATGCTTTGGTATATCAGCAACACCATTCCCAATTCGTTTTCATTTTAGAAAAAGAGGGACTGATCACGCTTCATTCTCCAGAGCTTTTGACTGTGGTCCTTTCCTTGTAGATTCTCCAGCCTTCTCCATCCCTTGATTTGCTGTTGGTTGTCGACTTTTTTTCTTCTATAATTCCATTCCTCGCCCATGCTTATCGATCACACGCACAACCTCCGGATCTCCTCCTTCCTCTGCGACTTTTTGAGCCTCTTCTTTCAAAGCGTCGGCTCGTGCAGCATTGTAATTCACTTTCAATTCTTCTAGTTGCCGTTCATGCAATTGAATTTGAGTAGGATCTCGGTTGTTGGCTTTCATGGTAGCAATATTCTTCTCCATTCGTTCAATCCTTAGTTTCTCGGCGTTGGCTTTTTCATATTCTTTTTGTCGCTTCTTTTCCACTACTAGCAATTCCAGCTCTTCTTCCGTTCGTTTCCGAAAGCCACGTTCCACCATTAATTGATTCAAACGATCCTTGTCATCATACTCCGCCAAACTAATCTTTTCTTGTTCTTGTCCTTCCATATTATAAAGGGTCATGATGGGTGGTGCTCCTGGAACCCAGTCAACTGCAGAGTGCGCGAGTGCGGGAGAAATGCGTTTGAAACAATACAAGGAAAAAAGAGGCTTAGAAAGAACGTTACAGAGAAAGACGATAACTCTAACAACGAAAATTCTTAAAAAAAAAAATCGACTGTAATTCAATATTCAATTCAATATACAGCACATGATCCTCACTGACTTCACATGACTAACTAACTTACTTGAAATATTAAACCACGATTCTGCTTCTCCCTCTTTCAACCAGGACTTGAGTTGAGGGTACCTCTTTAATTTTCATCCAGCGCAGCTACGAATGATGGCGCTTTGTTGTTGCGCCGTAACAGCTTCTTGTTCTTGGGCATGAATGCACCATTGGGATGCCAAACAAAGCGCCAAGAGGAGCTGAAGCGCTACTACGAGAAGACAGTTCTTTTTCATCATCTTCGTCATCGTCGTTGTTGTTTGATTTTGATTTGTGGGTTTAATTTAGCGAGACGAGATACACTATTACTAGCTAGCTAGCTACTACTAGCTAGCTAGCTATATATAGTAGTAATAGTGTGATGCAAAAGCTCAAGCAAAACGACGTCCAAAATTAAAAGCCCTACCCCTAAGTTGGCTGTTTGGATGCACGGGACTGGAGTCATCTTCCCTATTCAACATCTCTGACCAGCTGATCAGAGTATCACGACAACTTCCGTGTCTTTGTCAACATAACACTACAGCTCGAAGCTACAATCAGGAACCATATACCATCAGGACCAGTTAGCAAAGATAGTGGAAACGAAGGCAACAACGACTACACTGAGAATCATCATCAGCAGGATGAAGGTTCTCCGATTGCCATTGGCTTCGTTGGCGTTAGTCGTGGTCTTTTGTTTGACCAATCTCAAGTCGTCGGTTTCTTACGAGGCTCCCTATAACGTGCCGACAGTCGATGAGAGTGCCGTTGGTTTGGAAGACTTTTCGCCCAATGGATTGGTAGCTGAGATTACGTCGTGTCCTGGCTGACGGCTGTCTCAATACAAGGCCGCCGAATCCTTTTTATTGGATGGAATCGCCGAACAATATCGCGGCGTTTCCGTCCTTTACATTGATGACGGCCGAGATCCCGTCATGGTTGTCAAACAACAACAAACGGGAATTGAACAACAACGAATACAACTCCAACATTACGCAAGTTTGGAAGAGTTGCGGCATTTAATGGAGGAGAAGCTTGGCTTTCAAAAGCGAACGAAAGATGAATTCCGAGCGTACAAGAAACGACAGGAAGAAATTCAAAAAATAAAAGATGTGGAAAACGAAAAACGTGTGTATGATCGTGATTTCGCAGTGTCCAAGAAAAAAGATGAAATTGCAGCGCGGGTCTTGAAAATGATGGAGGATAATTTGAAGAAGCAACAAGAAGCCAAAGTCACAGAACGAGATCGTGATCGCGATTAAGGAGAGAGTAGGATGGGGCAGGAACGGATCGGGGATATTTGGTGTGTGCGGAGCGATTGGTGAATGACGTTATAAGTAGAGCTTTGTTTACTCTAATGAGAACAAAGTTGCTTATCGCTGATATACCGAGTTTTGCGCGCACTGGAGCCTTTCAATCCGTTTTCTGAATGGACAATAATAGATAAGCTAGAAAATGGTGCATTACGCGTAACATGAACATTGAATTAGAACAAATTTGTGAAGCGGAACTGCCTAGCTAGAATTTCGGGATGATACACTGCAGCCAAAGCTGCGCATCTACCGTATCGATGGCATTAGGAAAGATAGAGCCGTCCGATAACTTTGAAGGCAAAACGACCCCAAGCTACAGCCACAACAGCGACTTACAAACTTCAAAAACCCGCTTGCGAGCATTGGCAGAGAGGAAAGAAATAAGATCTATCAGCGCAAAAGGTTGTAAGTACCACTCTCGTGGTGAGAAGAGAAAAGTGGATCCCCTTTTCTGGTTGTTTGCACAACTGGTTTCAAACGAGTGTGGCATCCTTTCCGAGACGTCGGAAATTGACGGCAACCAAAGTTCAGATGAAATGTAGCGAGGAAGTTGGTTTGGTATGTTGAAAACATTGTGGAGACGTCAATGCTTTGGTCTCTCCCCTAAATAAAATGCCCCTCAATTGAAGGCTGCAGTACCCATGTACTTTGCCTATATGGAAAGAAATTTGGACAAAATTAGCCTCCCATGAGCCAGTAAGCATTATGGCACCAAGGCCTAAAGCGACTCACATTTTTCTCTACTAGAGTATAACGACCATCCTCCAATTGCTCAAATCAGTCTTTGCGTTTAAACTTAAAAGTAAATGGTCTATATCTCACACTATCCCAAAGGCCCTTGCCTGTTGTGTAGTGTACCAAAAAGTTGACTGGTGAAATATGATGACACTGCGATCCTATTCCAAAGTTTGCCCCCACTGTGCTCGAGCTGCACATAGTGCAGCAACCTGCTATATCACCGCAGCAATCTACATCAATGCCCTGTGTTGATAAATTCAGTTGGACTTTTGATCTGACATTGGCTTCACCATAGCAATTTGCTTAATGCTCTGCATTGATTAACCTGGCACTTGATCTGTCATGGGCTTTGGTTGTTCAGAGGGCAGAGAATGTCAATTTTATTAGCAAATCAGCAGTAGCACATTGTGCCTTTTATGAATGTGTCATTCACTGTGATGTGTGCACTGTATCTTTATGCACACAAGCATGCTAACAACATTGGTTAACCATGTCGTTGAGATCAAAGCTCAATTCAACATTGGGAGGAAAAGAGAAACATTGGAAATTTGATTGTGCATTGTTTGTTTCCTTTATTATTTGTCACAGTGGGGTCTGTGTTGGGCTTCAAAAGAGAGGAACGAAGAAAAGACAGGTACAGTATTTCTTCAACAGAGTGTGGCACAGATGCGAGAGATAACTTTATGACAATGGGCGTTGCACATTCTACAAAGTGCAATGCATCATTTTAGCGATGGACTTCTTGGCAAATGCAGTCATTGATCTGTTCTTGAATATTAACTGCTGCAATAGAAAGCATTGACTAGGGTTCTAACAATTAAAAATGAACACCCATGCCCCAAATGGTCAACTAGTAGCTTAGTGACACGGTCAGATAGCTAGAGAGATAACAATAAGATCACTGACCAGAGCTTGATGTTGAACATGTTTGTCATTTTACATCGCTGAGCAACTGTCATCGTTGTTTTTCCTTTTGTGAACTTGCTATTTTGCAATTTGAATTATATGCAATGGATCTTTGACATGATAAATGTTGTAACAAGGCATAGATGATTCATGTGATTAACTCAACCACCCAATTATGACATGGTTTGATGTCTTGAATGATGGCCCATGTTGCAGCACACTTGTTGCATGCCACACTGAACGCAATGTCTTTAACCTGGTTTGTGTTTAAAAAAAGCCTGGCTTGAGAATGATCTGAAACAAAATAAAATTTAAGAACGAGGTCAAATCTGAGACCTTGGCTCCAATCCTACTTGTCTTCAAACACTTTCTCTTTTGTTGAACATTCTTCATTCAAATTTTTATAGAAAACAATCCCACATTGCTAGCTCCCATGCTCTGCTGTGACAGATGATTAGTCAGCATACTAGTAGCCAAATTAGCTTGATTTCTGATGAATTGCAATTGGTCTGGTGGTTCAATTCCGGCGCAATTCACATTTTGTCATGGTGAATTGACTGTGGAAATTGGTCATCCGTTGACTCTCTATCTGAAAGGTTGTTGGTTCGAATCCCATCTGTGTCTGCCGTGTGCAAAATTGGTGGATCCCATGACCGGGGGGATTGTGAGTCCCGTTGAGTCCGGAACCACACTCATTGGTCAGGTTAGACCCACGCATTGCATCACTGCAAGCGGGAATTGTTGGGTGAGAGACACACCACCCACTGAATGATGACATTGAAGCGACACACATGCAAGTGCGAGAAGGGGAGTGAGAGGCGATTGGTCATCATAGCCAAATCGGCTTGATTTCTGAAACATGCTTACTATGTCACAAACAAGTTGTCTGCAAGAGCGCAATTGTCAGCAATTTTGTCCGTTTTGGTCTAAAGTTTCAAACTGCAATGCATCACCAAAGCAATTGCCCGTGTGTGACACAAATGCTGTAAGAAACTTACAATGACTTAAACTGAGGTTCATTTTGATCAAATTGACCGGGCCCTCAAGGAAATCAACTACTCGTTTTGGACAATTCACTGCCACCGTTCGTAGAACTGCACGCAATAAGCCTTCTCCAAAAGATCCAAATGACTGATTCTTTTCTACACAGTCATCAAGATTATTGACGAAGCACAATGTTAGCACCGGAGGAACTGAGCAGAACACCACACAGCGCAAAACTCAGTACACAAGTTCACAGAAAATCGTGGGATTGATTTTGACCTGTGACAGAAACCGTCTGTCTGGCCAATTTGTGTCTAAAAGACTTGAATCACCATCGTGACTCCATCCAAATCACTGGTAAAATCGTCCATCTCTCACTCCCCTCGATGAGGCTATGATTAATTGCTGTCTCCATTCTTCTGCGAGGCAGTCTTCCCATTGCTATTGGCATCATTTCCTGATGCCATCTTGTCAACTGCTTCATCCTTGTTGACTTCCTTCAATTCCTCCTGTGACTTTTGGTTGTCACCTTCATGCCAGAACAGGAGTGGCTTCAGCATCTCCCAAACAGAGGGTAGGTCCCAATGTTTACTTAGCACATCCACCAAGTTCTCTTTGCTGGAAATGTGGTGAACATTGATGAGACCGGCTGCGACTGCCCATGTCACTTGATGGTAGAACAATGCTACCCATCGCTTGTGCATTTTCGAATGAGGAACAGCACCGGAGTTGACAACAGATTCGTTGTCACCAAAAACCACAGTCCTTCTATTGATGGGTGCTCCCAAATAACACAGAGTTAGATGTAGGTCAATGATCTGCTCCACACAGGTCCTGGCAGTGACGCACTTTGATCCAAAAGTAGCCGTTTTGACTGCAGACTGCAACTTGGAAAACCAATCAATGGGCGTTTGGTTGGACAAGTGCAAAATGTCAGTTGCTGTCTTACCACTAATTACATCGTGGTAAAGATTAGTATCAAAATAGGAAGTCACATTGATTGACTTTCCTTTTGGCTTTGGGGAATCATGAGGTGTCTCCTCTTCTGCATCTGCATAGCAGGAACATTCCCAATCATACATCTTGACTGGGATCGCCGAGAAATCAGGTGTGTCAGTCCTGATGTTGATCGTAGCTTGGTGCATCTCAGAAAGATACCCATGGATTCTTTTGACATGATCTAGGTGACCTTGTCTGGGCATTGCCCAAACTGGTGACAGCGTCATCACTGCAGTTGTGATGTCAAAGCAACCGATTTGGATGACCCATTGAAGAGCACCAATGCGTGACTGGTAAATCTTATGATCATTTTTGTTCAATGGCTCCAAAGTGTCCAACTCCGGGTGGTCACCATTGACGAGCAGTGAAAGTGTTAGCTTGGGCCAGGTGCCGTAGATCCTGCGGTAATTGTTGAGAATCTTTTCAATGCATTTCTTTGCTGCGTAGCAGAGGACTCCCTGCTTGTCACGGTAGAAGTCACAACCTAGATGGAACTCGGTAGGACCAGTTCCCTTCAACTTGAAGTTGTGTTCATCGACAAGTGCGGTAACGATGACTGGAGGAGTGCGGCTTGCTATCATCAAATCATCTGCATGTGCCGCGATGTGCTCACAGTGGTTGCCCTTGTTATGCATCCAATCGTCCTTCTCCGCTTTTGATGGAAAGAAACCTATGGAACGCAAGACGTCAGCGAGGCGTTCTGGCCATCGTAAACCACTTGAGTGTGGACCACAAATTGCCTTGGAGACAATTAACACATGGCCTTCTCGGTCACCAAATTCGGCACCAGCAACAACAGGTGTGCAAAGCAGTTACACAAACCAACACGCTGGACGCCGTCACGATCACGCTTGTTTCCAAGGAACGTTCCCAGTCGTGCGTTTCGTGTGATAAAACCATGTGATAAATTTGTCACACAATTTTTGAAAATCATGTGATAAAATCATGTGATAAAAAACAGTGTGACATTTTTATCACACAATTCAACGGATTTTA
>Ga0163144_10031800_pt1 | contig 10045 bp, 10 predicted proteins | sample OliLak19BULKMAT1_FD_123175 | JGI IMG/M metagenome (GOLD analysis project Ga0163144, IMG submission 123175) | Freshwater microbial mat bacterial communities from Lake Vanda, McMurdo Dry Valleys, Antarctica - Oligotrophic Lake LV.19.BULKMAT1 | ecosystem: Environmental > Aquatic > Freshwater >...
GCGGCTCTCTTTACGGATCGATTCGGTTGCTGCATTGAAGGCGACGACAGCGGGAAGGAACATGGCGTTGAGCGTGCCATGGTGCAGGCGCGGATCCACCCCGCCCAGACTGTGGCTGAGCGAATGCACGCAGCCCAGGCCTTTCTGGAACGCCATCGCTCCCTGCATGGACGCACTCATCAGGTTCATGCGCGCCTCGCGATCGTCACCGCGGGTGGTGGCGCGTTCGATGTGGGTCCAGGCGCGCGCCAGACCGTCAAGTGCGATGCCGTCGGCTGGCGGATTGAATGCGTTCGACATGAAGGTCTCCATGCAATGCGCCACTGCATCCATCCCGGTCGCCGCCGTCAGGCGTGGCGGCAGACCCAGCGTCAGTTCAGGGTCACAGATTGCTGCCCTTGGCACCAGATGCCACGAGTGGAAGCCGAGTTTGCGCTGATCGTCCAGAATCAGGATGGCGCCCCGTGCGACCTCGCTGCCAGTCCCACTCGTAGTGGGTACGGCGATCAAAGGCACGCACGACTCGCTGATGCGGGCAGAACCGCCTTCGATCGTGGCGTAGTTCTTGAGCGGGCCATGGTGGTGGACGGCGATGGCGACACCCTTGGCGCAATCAATAACCGATCCGCCCCCGACCGCAATCAACCCGTCGCATGCGTTGGCGATGAAGACGGCAGTTGCCGCGCGCACGGCGGCTTCCGTCGGATTGGACGGCGTCTGGTCAAAGATCACTGGCGCCAGCAGTGGCATCGCGTCGAGTGCCTTTTGCAGCACACCGGCCGCACGCACCCCCTGGTCTGTCACGACCATGGGCCGGGTGATGCCGGTGCGCGCGCACTCCTGCGGCAGCAGGCGCACTGCCCCGAATTCGAACTGGATCTGTGTCAGATAATGGATCAAGGCCATGGTGTGTGGTCGCGTAGGCAAGGGGCACCCACTGTACCAAGCCACCGGACCGAAGCGCACACTGCTGCCAAACCGCCACCTGGAAAACTGCATGGGTACTGTCAATCGCAACGATTTCCGTATGCTGCACAGGCTGCGCGTGCGCTGGGCGGAGATCGACTTGCAGCGTATCGTTTTCAACCCACATTACCTGACCTATGTGGACACCGCCTTCACCGAGTACTGGCGCGCCATTGGCATCCCGTACGAATTGATTCCGGCCCAGTTGGGCGGCGACTTGTATGTGAAAAAGTCAACCCTGGAATACCACGGCTCAGCGCGCCTGGACGACATGCTTGAAATCGGTGTGAAAAACGAACGCATCGGCAACTCGTCGCTGAATTTTCTGGCAGGGATTTTCCGGGACGGGAGCTTGCTGGTGGATTGCCAGCTGTTGTATGTCTTTGCCGACCCGCTGACCCAGACCGCGCAACCGGTACCGGCAGTCCTGCGCGCATTGTTTGCTGCCTTTGAGGCGGGAGAGCCGGTGCTGGATTGGCGCCAGGGTAGCTGGAATGACCTGGGTGCTGCCGCTGGCCCGTTGCGCCGCGCCGTGCTGATGGACGAGATGAAAATCAGCGCAGCGTTGGACGGGGACGCCAACGACAGCGCTGCCGGGCATGTGGTTGCCACGAACCGCTTGGGGCAGGCCCTGGCAACAGGGCGTCTCACCAGCGCGGGCCAAGGGGCTTGGCAAATCGGGCGCATCGCGGTGACTCGAACCATGCGAGGCACCGGCTTGGGACACAGTGTGGTCGAGAAGCTCATGAAAATGGCGCGTGAGCGCGGAGCCTCGACGGTTGTAGTCAGCTCGCTCCTTGCTGGGCGCGGCTTTTACGAGCGCTTGGGGTTTCGCGCTACATCGGCGCCTTACCTGGACGGTGCTGTCGACCACATCGACATGGCGTGCAGCGTCGGAGCAGCATTGCCCCCCGTTTAACCTGGAAACCGCAGTTGACCGCTTTCTTGCGCTCGATACGCCTTATGAACTCCAGCTTTTGTGCGCACCAGCAAGGTCACCTCAATGATGACACCGCACCGCACCCGATTGAGCCGCGCTGGCGCACGCCAGCGGCGTTGCTTCTCCTTGCGCTCAGGAGAGCGCAGCGTCGCCAGCCTTGCAGGCCGCAGTCAAGCTAGAGGCTTGCCTTCTTCGCGCTGTCCAGGTGTGCGCGGGCACACTTGGAGCTGCAGCGCTTAGCCGTGCCAACGCACCCCATCGCAGCCCACTCGGGCGCGTCCAACTGCGGTTTCCAGGTTTAACAGTTTGTGGGGTTTCCGGTCAGGCGCGACCCGTAGGGCAGGGCGACTTGCGCCGCCATCTGCCGTTGCCTTCCCGTCGGTTGGACCCGCCACGCCGCATCCCCCACCCAGGGCCCGGCAGCGCGACCGATCCCGGCACGGGCCAAAGCCAAAGCCTGGCAGGCGGTTAACGTGAAATAACTTTCATGATGCAGGGTGAAGAGTGGACCTCATGAAAGTTAGATATCCTCCAGCAGGGGATACGGCACCCTGCTGGTTCGCACTGCCGGCCCGTCGGCCGATCTCAGGTGCAACACAGGCGTTTGCATGGCGCTGGTCTGCCCGGATACCAGCGCCGCATAACCTCCTTGCGGATTGCGCGCCGCCTGCACGACCGTGGCACAGGCTTGCTCCGGGTCGGCGGGTACGAACAAACTGTCCCCCGGCGCCATCGAGACCTCGGCGTCGACCAGGAACGCGCGCCGCTTCAAGATACCGCGAAATTGGCTGCGGGCGACGACTTCCTGCCCTGGGTAACAGCCCTTCTTGAAGTTGACGCCTCCGACTGACTCGTAGTTGAGCATCTGCGGCACGAATGCTTCGGCCAGCGCCGCAGGAAGGGTTGCCACGCCGCTGCGAACTTCTGCATAACACCACAACCCGTGCTCCACCGCAGCGACTGCGGGCGCGGCCAGCGCGACCGGAGCGATCCACAAGGCGCGTGCCACATCACCAAACGGGTACAAGCCGACGACACTGGCTTCTCCGTTTTGGCTGTGGGTCCATGGCGCGCAGGGGTGCCCCGCAACTTGCTGCACTGCCGGTCCCAGCAAGCCCGCCACGGCGAACTCATCACTCGCATCTGTCAGCCGCACCTTGGCGCGCAGGACAAACATGGACAAGCGCTTGAGCGCAGTGGCCAACAGGTCCCTGCTGCACACCAGCACAATCTCTGCAGGGTCCCTTTTGATGGCAACAAAACTGGCCAGCATGCGGCCCTTGGCCGAGCAGAAAGCGGCCAGCCGCGCGTCTGACTTGCCCATGAGTGCAAAGTCCTGTGTCAACTGGCCGTGCAAAAAGTGCGCGGCGTCGTCGCCCACAGCGCGAATCGCGCCGAGTTCCGGCAAGCGGGCGATGCCATCGAATGGTGTGTTCATGGGCTCAATTATCATGGGCGGCAAAGATGTTCGGGGATTAGGGTTGTGCGACGAATTGCTCTGGCGCTGGTATTGATGCTTGTAATGGGCGCTGTTGCGGTGGACTGGTGGCTGGACCAGCCGCTTGCGCTGACACGCGCACCACAAGATGTGGCGGTCGAACCTGGCACCAGCGCGCGGCAGGTGGCGCAACGCGTGAGCGACGGTGGCGCTGGAGTGCCAGCGGTGCTGCTGTTTGCCTGGTTTCGCCTGTCCGGTGACAGTCGCAACATCAAGGCCGGCAGTTATGAACTGGAGGCCGGCACCACACCGCGATCGCTGTTGCGAAAACTGGTTGCCGGTGACGTTGCTGTGCGCAGCGTGACAATTGTGGAGGGCTGGACGTTTCGACAGGTCCGCCAGGCGCTGGCGCAGACGCAGTTTCTTTCCACCCGGACGGCCGGACTGTCAGACGCTGCGGTGATGGCAAAACTGGGGAGGGCGCTAGTACACCCGGAAGGGCGCTTTTTCCCTGATACCTACAGCTACCCAAAGCACTCGACCGACTTGCAATTGCTGGCCCGCGCGATGCTTGCGATGGACAAGGCCTTGCAGACAGCATGGGAAAGCCGGGCCGCCGATTCGCCCTTGAAAACGCCTGAGCAGGCGCTGGTCCTTGGCAGCATCGTCGAAAAGGAAACCGGTCGCGCCAGTGACCGACCCCTGATCGCGGGAGTGTTCAGCAACCGGCTGCGGCTGGGCATGTTGTTGCAGACCGATCCGACCGTGATCTACGGCATGGGCAGCAGCTTCGACGGCAATCTGCGCAAGAAGGACTTGCAGACCGACACCCCTTGGAACACGTACACCCGTGCCGGTTTGCCGCCCACACCGATCGCCATGCCCGGCCGTGCGGCGCTGCTTGCGGCGGTGGCGCCCGCCGCTACCGATGCACTCTATTTTGTTGCCCGCGGCGACGGAACCAGCCAGTTCAGCAAGAGCCTTGCGGAGCACAATCGGGCCGTGAATCAATACCAGCGCAAGCCCTGACATGACTCACCCTGGCGGGTTGTTCATTACTTTTGAAGGCATTGACGGTGCCGGCAAGTCCACCCATATCGCCGCCTTGCAGGAGCGGTTGGAGGCCGCCGGCCAGGCCGTGGTGGCGACCAGGGAGCCCGGGGGCACCCCGCTGGCCGAAGCAGTGCGTGGTCTGGTGCTGAACCAGGAGATGGACGCGCTGACGGAGGCCTTGCTGGTGTTCGCAGCGCGGCGCGACCATATTGTGCAGGTGCTCGAGCCTGCCCTGCGCGTTGGCAACGTGGTTTTGTGCGACCGCTTTGTGGACTCCAGCTTTGCCTACCAGGGTGGCGGTCAAGGACTCGCAATCGACGTGTTGAACCAACTCGAACATTGGGTGCTGGCCGGGCATGGGGACGCTCGCCCGGGCCTGCGCCAGCCCGACCTGACTTTGTGGTTCGACGTTTCTCCCGGGGAGGCGTTGCAGCGGCTGTCAAAGTCCCGTGTGCCCGACAAGTTCGAAGCCAGGGAGCTGGACTTCTTCGTCAGGGTGGCGGAGGGATTCTCCCGCCGCGCAGCGGAGTTTCCGGTGCGTTTTGTGCGAATCGATGCCGCGCAGCCGCCCGACGCAGTCTGGGCCGACGTGCGCCGTGTGGTCCAACGGCGCGGCTGGATTCCATGACCCCACGCCCCTGGATCACGGCGCAGTTGGCCGCCCTGCAGGCCCAACGCAGCCACGCGCTGTTGCTGCACGGCCCTTCCGGGCTCGGTCAATACCAGCTGGCGCTGGAACTGGCGCGTGCTTTTTTGTGCGCCACCGCTGGAGTCGAGGGCGGCTGTGGTGCCTGCATCAGTTGCCACGCACTGGACGTGCGCACGCATTCCGACCTGTTTGGTTTGATGCCGGAGACGGTGCTGCTGGACTTGGCGTGGCCGCTGGGCGAAAAGGCGCAGACCGAGATTGACGACAAGAAACGCAAACCGAGCAAAGAAATTCGCATTGAGGCGATGCGCGACGCCATCGAATTTGCGCAACGCACCAGCGGCTCGGAACGTGGCAAAGTGGTTCTGGTGTATCCAGCCGAGCGCATGAATGCGGTCACTGCCAATGCCCTGCTCAAGACGCTGGAAGAACCTCCCGGCAACTGCCGCTTCATTCTCGCGAGCGAATCTGCCCAACAACTCTTGCCGACCATACGCAGCCGCTGCCTGGCCTGTTCTGTGACTTGGCCAGCGCCCGCTGCCGCCACGCGCTGGCTGCTGGATCAGGGGGTCGATCCGGCACTGGCAGAGACCTGTCTGCGGGCAACCGGTGGGCGTCCCGACGATGCACTCCGGCTGTCCCGCAGCGGCAATACGGCCGCGGTTTGGGCGGGACTGCCCCGGGCGGTACAGCGCGGAGAAGCGGTATTGCCACAAAGCTTCTCGATTGCCGAAACGATTGATTGCCTGCAGAAAATCTGCCATGACCTGCAGCTACAGTTGCAGGGAGTAGAGCCACGCTATTTCTTGCCATCTGATTTGCCGTTAGCCCCGCCCATACAGGTATTGGGGCGCTGGAGCAAGGATCTGTCGGCTGCACGTCGGACGGCCGAACACCCGTTCAATCCTGGGCTGATGACCGAGGCGCTTCTCAGCGGGGCGAGAAACGCCCTAAACTCCAGAAATTGAACATCCCCCACATGAGCACGTCGCCGACATCGCCCCGCCCCAGCGTCATCCAGTTGGCCATCAAAGAGAAGGCGGCCTTGTACGCGGCGTATATTCCGTTGTTTTCCGAAGGGGGCATCTTCATTCCGACGGCGCGTGAATACAAGTTGGGCGATGACATTTACGTACTGCTGTCTTTGCCAGACGATCCGCAACGCTATCCAGTGGCCGGCAAGGTGGCATGGGTCACTCCCGCGAAAGCCGCTGGAAACCGGACCCAAGGGGTCGGAATCCAGTTTCCAAAGGACGAGAAGTCGAAGTTGTTGAAGATCAAGATCGAAGAAATATTGGGTACACAGGTCGGGTCTGATCGGCCGACCCAAACCATCTGACCGGCCTGCAGCCGATTTCGCTTTGCTCCCGGTCTGCTGCGGCAGACCTGTGATTGCCGTCGCATGTTCACTGACTCGCATTGCCATCTGACGTTTCCCGAATTGGCCAGCAACCTGGGGCCGATTCGCGCAGCGATGGAACAGGCAAACGTTACCCGCGCGCTTTGTATCTGCACCACACTGGAGGAGTTTGCGTCCGTTCACGCCCTGGCATTGCAGCATGACAATTTCTGGGCGACGGTCGGGGTGCATCCCGACAACGAAGGGGTGCAAGAGCCCGAATTCGGCGACCTTGTAGAGCGGGCGCGCCTGCCGCGTGTAGTGGGTGTCGGTGAAACCGGGCTGGATTACTACCGGCTGGGCGAGCGCTCAGTGGTGGACATGCAGTGGCAACGTGACCGGTTTGCCACCCACATCCGCGCTGCCCGAGCCGTTGATCTGCCACTGGTCGTGCACACCCGCAGTTCGGCGGTGGATACAGTAGCGATGCTGGCGCATGAAGGGCGCATCGGCGGCGCACCGCTGGCGCGCGGAGTTTTTCACTGTTTCACGGAAAGCCTGGCGGTTGCCCGCGCGGTGCTTGATCTGGGCTTCTATGTGTCGTTTTCCGGCATCGTGACCTTCAAGAATGCGCATGACTTGCGCGAAGTAGCCGCGTATGTGCCCCTGGATCGTCTGCTGATCGAGACCGACAGCCCCTACCTTGCCCCTGCACCATACCGCGGACGGACTAATAATCCCTCTTACTTGCCGTTCGTTGCGCAGCAACTGGCGACGACCAAGGGTTTGACCGTGGGCCAGGTTGCGAGCGCGACCAGCTTCAATTTTGATCGGCTCTTCAGCCGTACGCAGGAGGTAATTCATGCTTAGAAAATGCTTGAAGTATGCTTTGTATGTCATTGTATTTTCAGGACAATCCATCTCATTTTCAGGATCGTATGAAGATTTTTTTCAGGCCGTTGGAAACGATGACGCGAACACCGTGCGCTCCTTGCTGGCACGTGGTTTCGACCCCAACACGCTGGATCCGAAAGGTCAACATGCGCTTGTGATCGCCACCCAAAGCCAGTCCACCAAGGTCATGCAGGCGCTGCTTGCAGCGCCAAAAATCAAGGTCGAAGTCCGCAACAGCTCGGACGAGAGTCCACTGATGCTTGCCTCCCTCAACGGCCTGACCAGTGTGGCGCGGCAATTGGTCGACAAAGGAGCAGACGTTAACAAGCCGGGTTGGGCGCCGTTGCATTACGCAGCGACCAGGGGCCATTTGGAAATCATGACGTTGTTGCTGGACAACCATGCCTATATTGATGCCAGTTCACCGAACGGGACGACGCCGTTGATGATGGCGGCGTTTTATGGCACGCCGTCTGCCGTCAAGCTGCTGCTCGAAGCGGGAGCCGACCCGCTCCTGAAAAACGACCAGGCGTTGTCAGCGATTGATTTTGCGCATCGCAACAATCGGAAGGACTCTGCCGACATCATTTCGGCGTTCGTGCGCGCGCTCCAACCAAAAGGCAAATGGTAGGCTTTTGGGCCGCTCTGCGTCACGCGCTTCGCTGGCCTCGCTGCAAGGCTGTGGCGTCTACAAATTGGCGCAATAACGCGGCAAACGCCGCAGGACACTCCAGGTTGGGTGAGTGCCCAACGCCGTGCCAAACCTGCAATCCGGCGTCCTTGGGCAGTTTGCGCCACGTCTCGAGCAGGTCGGGCAGTGCAATCAGGTCGTCCTGGTCGCCGCAGGCGAGCAGGGCGGGCATGGTGAGGCGGTTGAGGTCGGCCCCCATCCGCTGGGCGTGCATCGAGCGCATAGAACCACGCAATCGGCGCTCTGGCGCATTTGCCATGTCGTGATCGAGTTGGACCCTCCAGTCCGGGCTTTGTGGGGACGTCGCGTGCTTCGGCTCGGACAACGGGGCGGGCACAGCTTGGGCGAGGCGCAAGCGTCGCGCCTGCAGGAACGCCTCGACGCGCAGTTCGATCTGTTCGGGGGTGCCGGGACGTCCATCCGGACTGGCCGGATTGAGCAACACCAGGCCTTCGAGCAAATCCGGGTGGTCCAGGGCAAACCGCGTTGCGGTAGCGCCGCCCATGGAATGGCCAACCAAGGTGAACCCACGCCAGCGCAAAAACTGCAACAGCGCAAATGCGTCTGCGGCGAACGGCTCGACGCCGAAATCACTGTCCTGCGTCGGCGCGTGCGAATTGCCAGCGCCGCGGTTGTTGATGGCGACCGACGTATACCGATCCACTGGCAAGGCTTGCTGAACCTCGGTCCAGATGCGCGCCGAGGCCTCGAAGCCGTGGATAAATGCAATTTTGCGCGGCCCATGTCCATGCTCAAAATACTCGAGCTGGTTTTGCGAGAGGTTGACAATCCGGGCGGTCGGCATGGTCGTGGGTGTTTGCTGCGCCGACTATTCAGTTTAAAACCATCTTGTTACCGGATCTACTTTACTTTATACGATGTATATTATGTTAATAAACAACCATCAATTCGCCAAAAGTATTGCTGCTTCACGAAACCGAAAACATGACGGTCGGAACGCTCAGATCAGAAAATGAAGCTCCAAGGGCAATTTCGCCCCGCCCGTGCAGAACACATTCCTCGCGCCGCAGCAACAGGTCCGAGCCACCGCCGGAAAAGCGCACCCAGCTACCGTAGGTGCTGACGTCGACCAGCATGATCGAACCGTTGCGCCAATCAATGCGGGCATGGGCGCGTGAAACCCTTGGGTCATTGACGACGAACTCGGCCTGACTCACGCGCCCGATGTGGACCGGCAACTGAAATGAGCGAAAGCGCTTCTGCACGTCCAGCCAAACCAGCTCAATCTCGCCACCCAATATGGCCTTGTCGATTTGGGCACTCTGGGAGTCCAGCGACGCCTGCATCGTCAGGAAGTCACTGCCCATGTTCTCGTGCCACTCGACCTGGAACACGGAGCATGGTTCCGCCCTGCCGCGGATCGTGATCGGTCCCAGCGGTCGAAAGCGGATTCCGTCGGATTCGGCCGACCCTTCCAGCGAAAGGTTATTGGCCCAGATCTGGTGCGGTCCGGAGAGATCACTCAGACGGGAGGCAACGTTGACCGCGTCACCATAACAGTCGCCGTCGACAAACTCCACGTCTCCACGCGCCACGCCCACCCGAATCGGCATGCGGGTCGCCGAACTGGCGCTGGCGATCCTTTTTTGGTGGCTGCGTTGCACTGCAACCACCGCCGTGATGGCGTCTGGCGCGTTGGAGAACACGGCCAGCACACCATCGCCCAGTGTCTTGACGACCCGTCCACGGTGTGTGGTGAAGATCTCACCGATCCACTGCGTCAACTGTGTCACGACAAGGGAAGCCCGCGCGTTCCCGATGGTCTCGAACACCCCGGTGCTGCCCATGAGGTCGGCGAATACGACCGTTGTTTGAACACTCATACGCGGGCAGGTTGAATCCCAGGCTGTTTTGGCCAGCAGAGTATAAGTCGCCAGCTACAGTCCAATAGGACATGCCAATGGGACCCGACGCCACCAGTCACATTTGGCTTATAACCCGACCATCTGCGCGCACAACTGATATATTGCACTGCAACAACCAACCAAAGGCCACCCAGAGATGCTCTACCAACTGTACGAATCCCAGCGCTCGCTGATGGAACCATTCGCGGA
>Ga0163144_10031803_pt1 | contig 10045 bp, 8 predicted proteins | sample OliLak19BULKMAT1_FD_123175 | JGI IMG/M metagenome (GOLD analysis project Ga0163144, IMG submission 123175) | Freshwater microbial mat bacterial communities from Lake Vanda, McMurdo Dry Valleys, Antarctica - Oligotrophic Lake LV.19.BULKMAT1 | ecosystem: Environmental > Aquatic > Freshwater > Lake...
CTCTTCAAGGGCCCGAATCTTACCAGCCGCGATCCTGACGGCGACGCACTGGTCACCCTTTTCCATCCCCGGCAAAACCTGTGGGCGGATCATTTCAAGATCTAATCCGCCCGCGTCACCGGTCTAACCGATATTGGGCGCACTACGGTGTTTCTTTTGGAAATGAACGCTGACCAGCGTGTGGATCTTCGGCTGCTGAACGGAAACCGAGGATAAGTCCTGCCTCTTTGGGGAAAGTTCCCACAGGGACACGTTTCCGCCAGTGAGTGCTTGGTACTAAGTGTCTTATTTAAACATTTTCCCAGATCCAGAACTCTGGGAAGTCGTTTTCCGGTTGTTTGGCGGGCGTTGCGGAGACACCGGGAAGGCGGCGGATGCTTGGACGGAGGATCAGGGATAGGCCATGTCGAACCAGGATTTCTTGGTCGGGCCGGATGGATGTCGCTGGCGCAAGATGGCGACCACTTGGGTGCTCAGGCGGAAGCGGGTTTGGGAGAGGCGGGCAAAGGCATCTTCAAAGCCGATCAAACCGGCGCTTGGGGCATCGCACAACAGGCCGGCGGCTCCGGAGGTGCTTGCAATGGGAGTAGGTGCGTCACCGCTCCTTGAGTCAAGCGGGCGTCGCCGCCCGCTGTCCAAATTCACTTTCCCACAGGCGGCGGAGACGCCACCTCAGACCCAAGGGGCGGTGACGCCCCTGCTCCTTTCGGATCACGGACGGGCGGTGCGGAATTCCCCCGTCATTATTGGAAATCATTGAACCGCCAAGTAAGAAAAGTTCGCCAAGTTCTCCAGGGTGGAACGTCTTCGCGTTCGGGCCGGGTTCTTTATTGCAACATTTTCCCCGGATTCGCCTGACGGTGGTAAGGGCTGGAAGATCGGATCGGGCAAGTATCGCAAGCCCTACGTGTGGAGGGGTCAGGGGTCAGGGGTCAGGGGTCAGGGGTCAGATGAGGGAAGGGGATGACCGGGATGTGTGGAAGGAGTGCATGGGGTCGATTCCGGCAACACCACATGCTCCCTGTGTTTTAGATCGCCGGACGCATATCGCCGCGCAGCCGGATCAGATCCCGGTTATGATATCGAGTTCCGGAAGGGCTTTCCGCAGCTCGGCGATGGCGGCCGGGGTGACTGCCGTCTGCCAGAGGTAGAGGCGCTTGAGGCTGGTGAGGGCACTGAGTTTCCTCACGCCCTCGTCGGTGACCTTGGTGCCGTAGAGGTTGATGGATTCGAGGTTCTTGAGCTTCACGAGGGTGTCGATGGAGGCGTCGGTGATGCCGGTTTCGGAGAGGCGGACCATTTTCAGATCCTTCGCCGGGGCGAGCAGGGCGATGGATGCATCGGTGACCGAGGAGGCGGAGAGATCGACGGATACCAGCCTTGGGATCACCGGCCCGAGTTTTGCGAAAAGCTCGTCGGTGAGGTTTTTCCGGAGGGAGACGCCGGTGAAGGTGAGCTTTGAGGATGACTGCGACTCGAAGGTTAGTCCGCCGGGGAAGTCCTCGGCGAGCATGGCGATGTCGGCGAGGAGCTTTTCGGAGGGCATGTCGGACTTCGCCTGCTCGTGCAGGGGGCCGGCTCCGATGTCCTTTGGAGCCGACAGATCGAGCTTTCCGATCGCTTCGCGCATCTCGTCGGCCAGCTTCAGTTGGCCGACGGTTGCCACCGGGTCGGCGCCTTCGTCGATCCACCATTTGATGACGGCGAGTTCATGCGGCTCGAAGCCTTTTTTGCCATCGGGAGGCATGTGCTCCTCGTCGTCCTCGGGAAGCTCGGCGCGGTAAACGATGTTGCTGTCCTCCGCGTTGCCCGGCTCGATGCCGTCGCCTTCCTTGCCTCCCTTGACGAGCAGGTCGTAGGTGTCCATGCGGAATTTGCCCTTGGATTTCTCCTCCTTGTGGCATTGCACGCAACGCTTGTTCAGGATGGGCTGGACGATGTCCGCGTAAACGATCTGCTCTTCAAGCGGTTTGACCGGAATATCTTCCTTAATCTCCTTTGGCTCCAGGCCTAGGAGCTTGCGGATGGGATCGGGGGCGTATTCGGTGAGGTAGTCCTTGCCGTGGGTGATCGACGCGCCGTCGTGGCTGGCGTAGGACATCACGCCGACACTGGCGAGGACGAGGATGCGGTAAAGCGCCTGCGATGAGCCCGGAGCGAGGCTCCATGCCTTGGCGATGAAGGTAAGCACGGCGGCGCAGGCGAAAGCGAGTCCGCCCCAGAGATGATCCTCCACAAGCTCGCTGCCCTCGAAGCCCCCGCCCTGGTAGAGCAGGAAGCCCGCGAGCATTGCCATGACCGCGCTGGCTGCGCCGAGGAAAGCGGGCATGATGCTGCCGTAGGTTTTGTGGCGGGAGAACATCGCGGCCAGTTCCTGGCAGAGGATCAGGATGAAAATGCCGATCGGAAGGTGCAGGATGACGGGGTGGAAATGGCCGAGGAACCGCACCATGTCCGGCATTTTCCCGCCATCGGGCTTGCCGGCGATGAAGGGCAGGGCGATGAGACCGGCAATGGTCAGCAGTCCGGCGAAAGTCAGGAAATAGGGGCGCTTGGTTTTCGCCGGGCGTCGGTCGAGGTCGATTTCGGTGCTCATATCGTGTGGGTGTGGTGGAAGGTGTTCGGGATGCCTGTTCAGACATCGATGGTGACGTCCTTGGGATCGTTGCGCTTGGAGTCACCCTTCGGCTTGGCGGTGGGTTTGGCTGATTTCCCGAAAAAGGGCAACCATTTCCGCAGGTCATAGCCGAGGGAGGAGGTGCATTTCAGGAAAAGAGCCAATGCGACCGCCTCATCAATGAAGGGCAGAGGATCCATTGCCGGGAAAGGCAAAGGCCCGATCGTGATCAGGTATAATCCTGTGACGATGGCTCCGATCCAAGCGAGTTTCCGTTTCATTGGCACAGGCTCATACGCCGGAGGAGCGATGCAACTTTCCGGGTTTCTCTTGATTCTGCGCCACGCGCCCCCAAAGCTCCCTGCCATCCATGGATCCACTTTTGCTAAAAACACTCCACCTCGCCGGTGTCTTCGCCCTCTTTGCCTCGCTTGGCGCCACCATGCTCGGGGGGTCGCAGAAAAAAACCGCCTCCGCGCTGCACGGCATCTCGCTGGTTTTCATCCTGATCATCGGCTTCGCGATGCTGAAAAAACCGCCGATGGACCAATACTGGTGGATGGCGAAACTCGGCCTCTGGCTCTTCATCGGTGTGGCACCGGTTCTTTCGAAGAAAAAAGTGCTGCCTCCGGTGATCGTGCTTACGCTCTGCCTCGTTGCGGCGGTGGCCGCCGCATACCTCGGGATCTACAAGCCATTTTAGTTGGATTTTCTTATCCTCCGGCCAGGAGATCGAACACGCTGAGGCAGCGGGCGATGACCTCGCTCTGGAAGGCGGGGGGAAACAGGAGTCCGAGAGGCAGCGCGACGAGGAGCAGCGTCGGGATTTTTCCGAACGGCCTGCCCATTTTCCTCTCTAGGAGCGTGAGGCCGCCGTGGATCGCGAAATAGAGTGTCGGCAAGCCGAAGCCGGATCTCACCGGAAGCGTGATCGCCAGCTCATGCAGCACCCCGGATGCGAGGAAGATCGCCATCAAACCAGCATCCGCTCCGGCCAGTTTTTCCACCGGCCTGCCGACGAGGCGCTGCATCATCTGGGAGTAGCCGACGTTCCAGCGGCGGCTCCAGAAATCGCCAAGGCCTTGGGCTTCCAGCACATTGGGAAACAGCGTCCGCACAGGAAAACCCGCCGCCCGCAGGCCTCCTTTTAGCACTCTCAAAGCCCCGAAATGGAAGCCCACGCTCATGGGCAGGAACATGACGAGGATCTGCCGCCAACCCATCGCCCATACCAGCCATGCTCCAAGTGTTCCTGCCAGCATCAGCGCCAGTCCCACCACGATGTCGGGCTTCCAGCTCAGCCCCTGGCGCTTTGACCGGAAACTCCCCGGATCCATCCCGAACCACAACAGGGCGAACACACCGTATCGGATCAGCGGAAGTTTTTGCGTGCCGGCCCACTCCGCATAGACCAGCCCTTTCATCCCGCCGAGCAGGACGCTGCAGATCCCGACCATGCGCAGGATGGGATCGTTGCCCGCCAAGACGAAATGGGAGCCAGCCACCGTTGACAGCAGCACCAGCCATCCTAACAGCCGCCTGAGCCAAGGCTGCCGGAGTTTTGCCAGGACCAGCCCCGCAATGATGCCCGCCGCGACCAGCAGTGGAACCGCCCAGATCATTTCAGCGGCTCCCCCCAAGCCATCCGGCGTTCCAGCACACCAAGCCCGCGAAGAGGGTGACGAGGCCGATGAAAAGCAGAGTCAGCAAGCCCTTGGCGATCCGGTTCGTGGCGTTGTCCGGGATTTCATCGAAATCGAAGCCGAAGAACTGCAGCCACACCCGCACCGACCACCACAGCAGGATGAAAGTGCACATCGCCGTCGCTGCGCCGGTGCCGCCCATCAGCCAATCGCCGAAGCCCAGAGCCAGCACTGCGAAGAACACATGGCTGCCCCATACATAGATCGAGTACGTCCACCACAGCTCCCGCATCAGCGGGGTCAATCCCGCCAGCTTTTCCCGCCACCCGAGCACCTTTGGGATCCAGAAACTCCCGATGCATAGCGCCACCAGCGACCATCCGGCTATCTGCAATCCGATTTCCAAAAGCTCTTTCATAATGATTTTATATCCTACATCCAAAACACAAGCCCAGCTCCGCGCTTCCTTCGCGACCTCTGCGCCTCTGCGGTGAAAATTTCAGTTTCATCAGGCGAATGCGGCGAGGGTGAAGACGGCGGCGAGCGAGAGGAAGACGAGCAGGAAAAACACATCCCAGCCACGATCCTGGCGGCGTAGGTTGCGGTCGTAGTAGGTGAGCTGCACCACCACCCGGCTGCCCCAGAAAAGCCCGAAAAACCCGGAGACCGCGCGGCCCATCGGGCCATCCATCAGCAACTCCGGCCAGCCGAGGCACAATACGGCCAAGGCGGAAATGATCGCGATGATGTAGGCGCAGTGCACATGGAAAATTTGCCGGACGATCGTATCCGCCGCCGCGAGGTTCTCCGCGTAGTTCCATCTCTTCGCCGCGACAAAATTCGCCGCCACGAGACCACACAGGACGAGTCCCGCCCCGCGCAATCCAATTTCCATCTCCGTTGTGCTCATATCCGTTGTTTTTCCTTTTGGTCCATCCTGCAAAAATCCCCCGCACATCCCGCAGGTTCCATGCTGTGCAATTCATCCCTAACAGCCTTGTCCTTGCGGCGGAAGAAAACCTTGCTCAGCGAGTGCCGGTTCGCCGCCAGCACCCGGCATGCCCGGACGGCGACGGGCAGCAATCCCGGCCCGCCCAGCCTGCGGGCGGCTTCCTGATGGTTCGCGCAACTGTAGAGACACCAGACCCAGGCTTCGGCTCCCCGGAAAACCTCCCCCGCGTCCGTCCGGACAACCATCTCCCGCGCCGGATCGAGCGTCCCCAGCCCTGGGAATACCTGTTCCGCATTCGCCGCCTGGTAGGGGATGAAACCGATCCCGAACGCCCGCGGCTGACGGTTGATCCATTCATGGAAGCTGCAGCACATCCCGCAGCGCCCATCGTAAAACACTTCAATCCCGTTTGTCTTTTCGTTCAGATTCATGGCTCCCTCGCTTTCTTTAATTTCGATAATAACTGAAAATACTGGATTGGGAAGAAGGAAATTCGGGATTTCGGGATTTTCCCCAGCCGCCGGAGCGGAGCTGCCGGGGATGAAGCGGCGGCGTGCATATTGTGGTTTGGACATGGGTCGCTCATCCTGTAATTTCCCGTTGATCCGTAACGTAGTGGAAAAACCTTTGAAGCGCCATCTCTCCATCGCCTGCCTCCTCGCCGCCGCGCCGCTCTCCCAGGCTGCGGAAAAGATCTCCTATTCCCGCGAGATCCTGCCCATCCTTTCCGACAAATGTTTTTTCTGCCACGGACCGGACAAGGAGGAGCGGAAGGAGGATCTGCGGCTCGACATCCGCGCGGAAGCGATCAAAGCCTTTGCCTGGGATCCGGAGAAACCGGACAAATCCGAGGCGCTGATCCGCATTTTCTCCGGCGACGAGGATGAGATCATGCCGCCGCCGGACTCCCACCGGGTGCTTTCCACGGAGCAGAAAAACCTGATCAAGCTGTGGGTCGAGCAGGGCGCGGAGTATGAAACACATTGGGCTTTCGTCGCGCCGCCGAAGGAAATCCCGGTTCCGGAAACAAAGGACAAGACCTGGGCGAAAAGCCCCATCGACTCCTTCGTCCTCGCCCGTTTGGAAAAGGAAGGGCTTGCCCCCTCGCAACCCGCACCGCCGGAGCGTTGGCTGCGCCGTGTCACCCTCACCCTCACCGGCCTGCCGCCGACCCAGCCGGAGATCGATTCCTTTCTCGCCGACACCTCGCCGACCGCAAAAGACACCGTGGCGAACCGCCTGCTCGCCTCACCCCGTTTCGGAGAACACATGGCCACGCCATGGCTGGATGTGGCCCGCTACGCGGATTCCTTCGGCTACCAGGCGGATGTCGATACCGAGGCCTGGCCGTACCGCGATTGGGTCATCAAGGCGTTCAACGACAACCTGCCCTTTGACCAATTCATCACCGACCAGCTCGCCGGCGATCTCCTCCCCGGAGCCACCCGCGAACAGAAACTCGCCACCGCCTTCAACCGCATCCACCGCAAGACCAACGAAGGCGGCTCGGTGCCCGAGGAGTTCCGCCAGGACGGCATCTCGGACCGGATCCACACCGTCGGCACCGCATTCATGGCGCTGACCTTCGAGTGCTCCCGCTGCCACGACCACAAGTACGATCCGATCACCGCCAAGGACTACTATTCGATGGGCGCTTTTTTCAACAGCATCGACGAGTTCGGGATCATGGGCTATGCCAATGGCATCCTGCCGCAGCCAGCGCTCGCGCTTCCGACCCCGGAGCAGGAGGCGAAACTCACTTCGCTGGGGAAAGCCACCACCGATGCGGAAAGCGCCCTCGCCGCCCACACGGTGTCCGCAGACGCCGGATTCGATGCCTGGCTTTCTTCCGCAAAAACCTTCCCCGAAGCCGATCTCGCCGGCCGCTTCGCCTTTGATGGCGATGCCAACGCGGCCTTGCTCAACGCCGTGGATCCGAAGACTTCCGCCGGGATAGGCGCCAACGCGCTCATGCCCGGGCAGAACGGCAACGGCGTCCTGACCAACGGCGACGATGCCGTGGGGATTCCGGACTTCGGCATCAGGCACGCCGACCAGCCCTTCTCTGTTTCCCTCTGGCTCAAGACCGGTGAGGCCTACCCAAGCGTCGTGGTTTTCGCGAACTCCACCTCGGCGGACGTCCCCTACTCCGGTTACGAGCTGCTTCTCGAAAACGGCCGCCTCGCATGGACTCTTGCCCGCGAGTTCCCCGGCAACGCCGCCTCCATCAACACCACGGCTAAAATCCCCGTCGGCGAATGGACCCACGTCACCGTCACCAGCGACGGCTCGCGCCGCGCCTCCGGCCTGCGTCTTTTCCTCAACGGCCAGCCCGCCGAAACCACCATCGCCAGCGACACCCTCACCCGCGATTTCAAAGCCTCCTCTGGAATCAAATTCGCCGCCCGCTCGCGCTTCCCCGGCCTGCGCGGCGGAATGATTGATGGGGTCTCCGTCCACCTCCGCTACATCACCCCGCTGGAGGTGCTCGCCATCCACAAGGGCACCCCGCTCGCAGAAATCCCCGCCGATCGCAGCCAGTTACGCGATTACTATCTCTCCGCCATCGATCCCATCGCCCGTGATCTCTCCGCAAAACTTTCCGCCGCCCGCGCCGCATACCGCGCCGAGCAGGACAATGTCCGCGAGATCGTCACCATGCGCGAAAGCGCCGAACCCATCCCCGCCTACATCCTGACGCGCGGCGACTACACCATGCCCGGCGAAAAGGTCGGCCGCGATACGCCCGACTGGCTGCCGCCGTTCCCCGAGGGCCAGCCGCGCAACCGCCTCGGCTTCACGAAATGGCTCACTTCGCCCGATCACCCGCTCACCGCCCGTGTCACCATCAACCGCATCTGGCAGGAAATTTTCGGCCACGGCATCGTCGCCACATCTGACAACTTCGGCCTCCAAGGCGAACAGCCGTCCCACCCGGAGCTGTTAGATTGGCTTGCCCGCGATTTCATGAACCATGGTTGGGATCAGAAACGCGCGATCCGGGAGATGGTTCTTTCCGCCGCCTACGGCCAGGATTCCACCGCATCGGCGGAGCTGCGCGAGCGCGATCCGCACAACGCCCTCCTCGCCCGCGGCCCGTCCCGCCGGCTTTCCGCAGAGCAGCTCCGCGATTCCGCACTCGTCCTTTCCGGCCTGCTTGCGGAAACCGTCGGCGGCCCGTCCGTGAAACCTTACCAGGCGCCCGGATCGATGTGGAAAACGCTCAACAGTTTCCTTCCGGAATATCTCTCCGACAAGGGCGATGGCCTCTACCGCCGCTCGCTCTACACCTTCTGGCGGCGCACCACCACCCCGCCGAACATGATGATCTTTGACAGCGGCACCCGCGATGTCTGCGCGACCCGCCGCCAGGCGACCAACACCCCCCTCCAGCCGCTCGTCATGCTCAACGACCCGCAATACGTGGAAGCCGCCCGCAAACTCGGCGAGCGCATCCTCAAACACGGTGGTGCCACCGACGAGTCCCGTGCAAACTGGGCTTACCGTGAGGTCATCGGCAAACCGCCGACCTCGGAACAGCTCCCGCTGCTCCTTGATCTCATCAAAGGACAGCGCGAGCTTTTCAAATCGAAATCCTCGGATCCGCATGTCCTCCTCAAGGTCGGTGAATCCATCGCTGACCCCGCCCTCGACCCAACCGAGTCCGCCACCTTCGCCACCCTAGCCCAAGCCATCCTGAATTTAGACGCCTTCATCACCCTGCGCTAACGGAACGCAGACCTTAGTCCGCATCCAAAACCACACTGCGGACAAAAGTCCGCGCCCTATCCCATGTTCGAAGTCACCCGCCGCCATTTCCTCTCCAAGCTCTCCACCGGCATCGGCGGGGCTGCCCTCGCATCGTTGCTCCCCGGGAACCTCCGCGCCGCATCCTCCGCAGCACTCGGCGAGAAACTCCTTGGGCACCACGCGCCGAAGGCGAAGCGCGTCATCTACCTCTTCATGTCCGGCGGGCCGGCGCAGCACGACCTCTTCGATTACAAGCCCAAGCTCAACGAACTCAACGGCCAGCCATTGCCCGACCACGTCCGCAACGGCCAGCGCCTCACCGGGATGTCTGGAAACCAGGCGATCCTGCCCCTCGCCGGCTCCCAATTCAAATTCGCCCAGCACGGCAAGTCCGGCGCATGGGTCAGCGAGCTGCTGCCGCACACCGCGAAGATCGCCGATGACCTCTGCTTCGTGAAATCCCTCTGGACCGAGGCGATCAACCATGACCCGGCGATGACCTTTTTCCAGACCGGCTCGCAGATCGCCGGCCGCCCCTCGCTCGGCTCATGGGTCACCTACGGCCTCGGCACGGACAACGAGAACCTCCCCGGCTTCGTCGTCCTCGTCACGAAAAAGCCCACCGACCAACCGCTCGCCGCCCGCCTCTGGGGCACCGGCTTCCTCGATTCCCGCTATCAGGGCGTGCGTTTCTCCTCCGGGAAAGACGCGGTGTTCTACCTCACCAATCCCGACGGTGTATGCCAATCCGGCCGCCGCGCGCTGTTGGACAAGCTCTCCGCGCTCAACAGGATCGACTTCCAGAACGCGCTCGACCCCGAGATCGAGACGCGCATTTCCCAGTATGAAATGGCCTACCGGATGCAGACCAGCGTCCCCGAGGTCACGGACATTTCCGACGAGACGCAGGAGACCAAAGACCTCTACGGCGCCGATGCGCAGCAGCCCGGCACCTTCGCCGCGAACTGCCTGCTCGCCCGCCGCCTCGCCGAGCGCGGCGTCCGTTTCATCCAGCTCTACCACCCCGGCTGGGATCAGCACTCGGACCTGCCCAACGCCCTCCGCAACCAATGCAAGGAAACA
>Ga0163144_10031805_pt1 | contig 10045 bp, 6 predicted proteins | sample OliLak19BULKMAT1_FD_123175 | JGI IMG/M metagenome (GOLD analysis project Ga0163144, IMG submission 123175) | Freshwater microbial mat bacterial communities from Lake Vanda, McMurdo Dry Valleys, Antarctica - Oligotrophic Lake LV.19.BULKMAT1 | ecosystem: Environmental > Aquatic > Freshwater > Lake...
ATCGGGATAAACCCAACTAAATCATATAGTTCATCCCAAAAAGGATTCCTAATGATTAATTTGGGATTATCCCCAAACAAATTTTTAATCGAATAATTTTTCTCACCGAAGCATAAACTTCTTGTTTGAAAGATGCATTTTTTTGAGTCTCTCCAAGAATATCGAACAACGCTTTTTCTTCATTGATTGGCATCAATAACAAATCGCATCCAGCCATTGCAGCTTTTAATTCACAGTTTGGAATAGAACTTACACCTCCCATGTTCAGTGCATCCGTTACAACCAAACCTTTAAAATTCATTTCGTTTTTTAATAGGTCTGTTACAATTTTTCTCGACACAGTTGATGGCATATCGTTCGTGTTATATTCTGGATTATTTTTTATGGCAATGTGCGCTACCATAATTGACAATACGCCAGCGTTTATTAGCGGTATATAATTTTTTACTTCTTTCATTTCGCCATCAATGTAAACAAGTTGTTTGTGCGTATCGCCAATAACATAACCGTGACCTGGAAAATGTTTAGCCGTGGCAACAATTCCTTGGCGTTGTGTTTCTTCAATAAAAATGCGCGACCAAATTTGAGCTGTGTCTGCATTGTCTCCAAAACTTCTATAAGTTATTGCTTCGTTAGGCGACATGTCAACAACCGGAGCGTAGTTATAATTGATTCCAATATCATTTAAATCGTTGCAAATCGACAAAGCAAATTTTCTTACTTCATCACGACTTATCATCAAATTTGCTTTTTTTACAGGCGCACAATCTTTAATTTTATAACCAATTAAACTTGGCTCCGCGTCGGCCGAATAGAGCATTGGTAAACCTCCGTTTTGACTAGTGAGTGCATTAAATTGTTTCACCATTTCAGTAAATCCTGATTTGGTTCCGTTCAATAATAATACTCCACCTATGTAATTTTTTGCGATTAGAGAATTGATATGTTCAGTTGGTTTTCCATGTCCACCCGCAGCCGGTATAATCATTTGGCCAATTCGTGAAGTATCATTCATTGTATCAAAAACACTGTCTACTTTTTGTTCAAGCATTGCATCATAAACAAAAAAATCTGACAAAGAATATTTTTGCGCCGTAAGTGAAATAGAAAGTGAAACTAGGATGAGTGTTAATTTTGCTTTATTCATGTTTATTTTAGTTTTCATTTTTATTGGTATTCATGAACCTTAAAATCGGTTTCATAATTTGATGACTGATTAATTTCTTTTTTTATTCTGACTAATTAAAAATGTTACATAAAAAAACTCCGACGAATGGCCGGAGTTTTTTGATCCTAATAGCTATCGGAACTTTTTTTATTATTGACTAATAATTGTCACAACAGTTCTTCTATTTTGTTGATGCGCTGCTTCTTTTTCTTCATGCGTTTTCATGCTGTTAATAGCCTCGCCTGATATTTCAGGTTTCGATTCGCCATAACCTTTTGTTTTAATTCGAGAAGCATCAATTCCTTTTGATGTCAAATATTTTTTTGCAATTTCGGCACGTTGTTTTGAAAGAATCATGTTGTACTCATCCGCACCACGTCTATCTGTATGTCCACCCAATTCAATAACAAGTGTTGGATTTTCTACCATGATTTTAACTAATTTATCCAATTCATCAACCGACGTGTGACGTAAAGTAGATTCGTCAAAATCAAAATAAATATTGCGTAAAACAAATGTACCACCCGCTGTTGGTGGAAACAATTCAAAGTCTATTTTCAATTCTCGATTATTATCTTCTTTTGTGCTATTTAATGTTTTAGAAGCTATAGTATAATTTTGTCCTGAAACTGTGATAGCATAAGATTCACCAGGAACAAGGATAGCCGAATAAGTTCCATCAGAATTTGTAACGATGTCTGTAATTTTTACATTTGTTTTAGAATTGGTGATGGATAAGTTGGCCGATATTCCGACTTTCGTTTTACCATCTGTTACTATTCCACTTACAATAAATAATTTTGAACCATCAAATTGAGTAACCATTTGAGGTTTGTTATCTGTCACTAACAAATTAGTTTCTAATAAATCAGCATCTGCAATTAAAGGTTTTTTTACTTCACCTAAAAAGGTAATAATGTAAATGTCTTTTTCACCAAATCCATCAGCACGGTATGACGAATAATAAGCATAACGTGTATCGCCGGTCACAACAAAATAAATATCATCATCAGGCGTATTGATAGGCCAACCAATGTTTTCTGGTTTTGACCAAGTTTTGGTTTCAGGATCTAATACAGTTTTAAAAATATCGAGTCCACCAATATTGTTATGACCATTAGAAGAGAAGTACAATGTTTTATTATCTGGATGAAAAAACACACCCTTTTCTTCGAATTCAGTATTAATGGTAGATCCTAAATTTTCGGGCTTACCCCATGCACCTGCAGCTTCATCCCAATAAGAAACATAAATATCATGCTGACCATAACCACCTGGCTGATCTGATTCAAAGTAAAGTGTTTTCTCATCGAATGATAATGAAGCACTTGATTCGTGGTATTTAGTATTGATGTTAGTACCAAGGCTTGTTGGTTCCTCCCAAATTCCCGGTGACGCTTCTCTTGTAATTAAGATATCACCATTTTTACTGTTAATACCTTTATAGGTTAAAAGCGATTTACCATCAGGAGCAAGCCCTACAGTAGCATCATGCGAAACTGTATTGATTGGATCTCCCATATTTACAGAACTAGACCATTCACCACCATATTCGCGTGAAGAGTAATAAATATCTTCATAAAAATAACCTGCTTCATCTTTATTTCCACCTTCAGAATCTGGTCGCCGTGCTGTATAAAATAATACACGATTATCGGCAGAAATTACAGGTGAAAATTCAGGATATTCTGTGTTAATACTATCACCTAAATTGTCAATCCAAACCCGCACAGGTTTTGCTTGTAATGCTTGACCGGTTCTGCACTCGCTAATTTTTTTATTAATGTAATTTCGTTGCGGTTCGTCTCCTTCTCTGATTGCATCTTTATGTAATTTATACAATTCGATTGCTTCTTCAAAATTTCCTGCCAATTGATAAGCTTGCGCTAAATAAAATCTTACGCTAGGATCTACTTCTGGATTAACGCGGTAGGCAAACTCCAAATATTGAAGACTATTAAATTTTTGATTGCTATATAAAAAACAAACTCCAATTTTGTAATTCAACATCGAAGAATAAGGATTGAATTCTTGCGCTTTTAAATAATGCCCTAGCGCTATAGTTAAATCACTTGTAGCGCCATCATAAAAATGCAAATCACCTAATTTGATTTCTTTAACTGCAGCGTCAAATCCTTCTTTACGATCTTCAAATAATTTTTTGTCAAACAGAATATCTTTGTCTTGTCCGATACTTAGCATCGAAACCGAAAATAACAAAATGGTTAATACGCTTTTTATCATGCTATTCATTGCAAATCGGACTATTTAAATATTCTTCAGCAATTTCAGAACCCAAGATAAAAGCTTGCTCCCAATCCATGCAGGCGTCTTCTACGTTTCTCAACATTTCATTTGCGATGCCTCTGTTAAAATAGGCCTCCATCATTTCAGAGTCAATTTCTAGTGCCTCATTGCATTTTGCAAAAGCACCTTCAAAATCTTCCAACTCAATTAAAATGGAAGCTTGATTGTTAATGATAACAGCATTTTGATTGTCTAATTCAAAAGCTTCGTTATAAGCTAGAGATGCATTTTCAATTTCACCAATATTTTTGTAATAATTTCCTTTTAAGATTAATAATTGAATTTTTTGTTCCGGATTTGCTTTTGTTATTCCCTCATTGATATAAGAAAGTGCCGTGTCATTATCTTCCAGCGCCAAAGCAACATTTGCTAAATTTGAATAAACCGCAGTTGAGCCCGGATTTAATTCAAGTGATTTTTTAAAGTCTTCAGCCGCTAATGCATATTCTCCTAATTGATAATAAGCACTTCCTCGTTCATTATAAATTGTTGCATTTGTAGTATTTAGTTCTATCGCTTTGCCGTAATAAAAAGTTGCTTCTCTATATTCAGATTCATTCGATAATGCCTTAGCTAAATATAAATAATCAATTTCTTCTTTAGCGCCATAAGAAATGCCTTGCTTAATGAACACCACGCAACTATCAAATTGGTCTAAATGAAAATAACATTTGCCAACTTGAACAAAAATAGAGGATTGAAATTTATTGAATTTGTACGCAGTTAATGACGCTGACAATGCTTTGGTATAGTTTTGATTCGAGAATGCAATTAATGAAATGTTTAAATGCGCCTCTGAAAAAGATGAATCTTCTGCAACACATTGTTCGAATAATTTCAATGCTTCGGCAGAATTTCCTTGATTATATTGTTGGGTTGCTTGATCAAAACTCTTTCGAGCTGAGAGCGACCTCTTCAACTGACTAAAACCAACGAAAGGAACCAAGAAAATGAGCAGTAGACTTAGTTTCATCAACACAATTTTTATGCGAATTTAATACTTTCTCGCATTCTTTTGCAAGATTTAGGGCAAACTTGCTAATAATGTTTGTTTGAAAAGATTGTAAATTAGTTGTTTGATTTACATACTAAGAATTTTAAACTCAGTTCTTCTGTTCTCTTGATGCGCTACTTCTCGCTCGTTGCTAGATGCTTTTTTAGCAATTTCAGTATCGGAAATAATGGTTTTTGTCTCGCCATATCCTGCAAACTCTAAGCGTGATCTAGCAATTCCATGTTCTACTAAGTAATTTACAACCGCCTCGGCACGATTTTGTGAAAGTTCTTGATTGTGCTCTGCACTTCCACGCGTATCTGTATGACCAGAAATTTCAATTCGCATGGTTGGATTATCTTGTAGTAATTTCAATAATCTTTCTAACTCATTCACTGATTCTGGTCGTAATGAAAATTTATCTAGATCAAAAAAGATATTACGTAAAACAATGGTTTGTCCAACTTCTACTTTTTTCAAATCTGCATCTTTTTCATATTGACGGAATCCACTTTCGTTGGGAATCACAAAATTTTCTGAGTGAAAAAGATAACCGTCTTTACGCACTGCGATACCGTAGTTTTTACCACCTGGAAGTGACACTAAATATTTTCCGCTAATTCCATCCGACGTAAATTCGGCGATGACTTTATTTGCTTCGTTATCCACCAAAACAATTTGCGCTTTTAGTGGTTGTTGTGTTTTTTCGTCGCGAATTACGCCTGTAAGAATCGCCATATTACTACCTTCGCTAACAAGTTCCGGTTCAATAATTTTTTCTTTAATCGGTTTTGCAATGGATGCAATTAAATTGTCTTCGTTTGATAATACGGGTGGTTTTTCAGGACCTAAAAAAGTAATTATGTAAATATCTTTTTCTCCAAATCCGCCTTGCCTATACGATGAACAATAACCATATCTTCCGTTACCGGCAACAACTAACTGAACGTCATCATCAGGTGTATTTACAGGAGGGCCTAAATTAACTGGAGCGGTCCAAACACCATTTACTAATTTTGAATAGAATAAATCAAAGCCGCCCATTGTGTTGTGGCCTTTAGATGCAAAATACATTGTTTGACCATCAGGGTGAATGAATACACTGCGCTCAGAATAAGGAGTGTTTAATACATTGCCAACACTTACAGCATCGCCCCATTTCTCTTTGATAGGATCGTAGTCAGAATAATAAATATCATGGCCACCTAATCCACCTGGTTTATCGCTGGTAAAATACAATCTTTTTCCATCAAACGTTAATGATGCATCTGGTTCGTGCGCGTCTGTATTAATTGTTTTTTCCATTAATTCTGGTTGCGTCCACACGCCATCTTCATCAAGAGATTCATAGATATCTCCATTTCCGCGGTCGTCATTGTAAACATATAAAGTATGGCCATCAGGAGAAAGACCAATTGTCGCATCATGTTGTCCTTTTACATTCACAGGTTTTCCAATTGGCTGTGCAGTTCCCCATTCTCCATCCACTCGTTTACTGATGTACAAATCTTCCCAATATCCACCATCTGGTGACATATCTTCTGTGCCAGGTCTGCGTGTTGTAAAAATCATAATCGCCTCATCTGTTGAAATTACTGGAGCATAGTCTGGGTGTTCTGTATTAACTGACTTTCCAACATTGTCTATCCAAACTCTTGCTGGATTTTTTGCTAAAATCTCACCACTTTTACATTCTTGAATTTTTTTAAACGCTTCAGTTTTTAGTGGCGCTAATTCAGGTGCGGTTGCTTTGCCAGCAAACATGTTGTAATAGTCAATTGCTTTTGTCCAGTTACTTTCTAATTGATAACACCATCCAATGTAAAAAAGAATATCACCTGTAACAGTTGGTTTTAATTGATATGCCTTTTCAAAATAAGTTTTCATTTTGTACTTATCAAAATTCATATAACACATACCAATTTTATAATTTAAATCAGCACTGTTTGGATTAAAGGCGTTTGCTTTTAGATAAAAAGGCACAGCGGAAAAGTAGTTTCCAGGATAACCAAAATAATAAGCATCACCTGCAGCGATATTATCTTCCGCTACTTTAAATTCGTCTTTGCGTTCTTTAAAAAGTGCTTTATCAAAAGGCACATCAGGCTGAGCAAATGTCAACTGAACAAAACAAAAAGAGATGAATAAGAACGTGAATTTTTTCATGATGATTTGATTTATTAGTTGCCAGAACAAGCCGGACTGTTAATATATTGTTCTGCATTTTCGCTGCCAAGAATAAATGCATTTTGCCAATCGGCACATGCTCCGTCTACATCTTTCAACATTTCTTTTGCAATTCCACGATTGAAATAGGCTTCGGTGTACTCCGCATTTAAAGCAATCGCTTTATCACATGCTTTTACAGCTTCTGCGTAATTTTCTTGTTTAATGTAAACCGATGCTTGATTGTTATAAGCAAAGGCGTAATTTGGATTGATTTGAGCAGCTTTTGTAAAATCAGCTAAAGCATCCGCAAATTTTCCTTGTTCAAAACGTGATGTGCCACGATTGTTATAGGCTACAAAATAATCCGGTTTTCTTTTAATTGCTTCCGTATAATACAATTCTGCTTTTGCATAATCTTCTTTTTTCCGATAAGCTGAGCCTAAATTGTTGTAAGCAAAATGTAGATTGTTATCAAACTTAACAGCATTTGTATAGTCGGTAATTGCACCATCTAAATTATCCATTTTCATTTTTGCGCTTCCACGATCATTGTGCGCGTATGCATAATCTGGTTTGCGTCGAATTGCTTCATCAAAAGCAATGATTGCTTTGTCATATGCTTCCATTTGGAATAAAGCCACTCCTTGATAATAAGGATATTTTTCATCCGTTTTGCTGAGTTCTCCTGCTTGCGCATAAGCTTCTGCGGCTTTTTCAAAATCGCCCAAACCTTCAAATAATTGTCCTTTTGTAAAAGCTGCAATATGATTAGTTGGGTCAAGTTCAATTGTGCGGTTAAAATCTGCAACAGCCTCATCTGTTTTACCTAATTCTTTAAAAGCCATTCCTCGATTAAAATAGGCGTTTGTATAAGCAACATCCATCAGAATGACTTCTGTAAAACGTTGGACGGCTTCCATGTAATTTTTCGAAGTCAAAGCGCGAATACCTTCGTTGTACTTTTTTTGAAGCTCAGGATTTGCAAGTCCTAGCGAATCCGCCAATCGTTGGTCGACGCCACCACCTTGAAGTGTTTTGGAAGTATCTGTTTGCGCTGAAAGAATCAGACTAGATGCAACCAGAAAAAGGGTTGAGAGAATTTTTAACATAGCAGTTCAATAATATCACCGCTAATTTATAACTTTATACTGTATAATACAATTCTCAACCAATTAACCATGGCAAAACAAAAATCAATTCTGAACAAAAATTCCTTTACATTTTTAGAAAAATATTTAAACAACGCATCGCCAACTGGCTTTGAAAAAGAGGGCCAAAAAATTTGGCTTGATTATTTAAAACCATACATTGATGATTATTGGGTAGACAATTATGGAAGTGTTGTAGGAATCATAAATCCAACTGCAAAATACAAAGTGGTGATTGAAGCACATGCCGATGAAATTTCATGGTTTGTGAACTATATTACAAAAGAAGGATTTATCTATTTAAAAAGAAATGGTGGTTCAGATCACTTGGCCGCACCTTCAAAACGTGTCAACATTCATACGGATAAAGGAATTGTAAAAGCTGTTTTTGGCTGGCCGGCAATTCATACTCGTGCTGAAAAAGAAGATACTCCATCTATGAAAAATATTTTTTTGGATTGTGGTTGTGATTCAAAGTTAGAAGTGGAGGCTTTAGGTGTTCACGTTGGTTGTGTTGTAACCTATGAAGATTAATTCATGATTTTGAATAAAAATAAATTTGTTGGACGCGCATTAGACAATCGCATTGGTGGTTTTATGATTGCTGAGGTGGCTCGCTTATTAAAAGAAGATAAAGTAAAATTACCTTTTGGTTTATACATTACAAACGCTGTGCAAGAAGAAGTAGGATTGCGTGGAGCTGAAATGATTGCTGCAAAGATTCAACCGGATGTTGCGATTGTTACCGATGTTTGTCATGACACACAAACACCAATGATTAGTAAAGTTCAACAAGGTGATTTGAAATGTGGTGACGGAACCGTTTTAACGTATGGACCTGCTGTACAAAACAACTTATTAAAATTAGTTATTGAAGTGGCAGAAAAAAATAAAATTCCTTTTCAACGTGCTGCAGTTTCAAGAGCAACTGGAACGGATACCGATGCATTTGCTTATTCAAATTGCGGTGTGCCATCTGTATTGATTTCAACGCCATTAAAATACATGCACACTACGGTGGAAATGGCTTATCAAAATGATGTAGAGAATGGAATTAAGTTGATTTATCAGGTCTTGAAAAAAATAAAAAGCGGGCACGATTTTCGCTATTTTAAATAAGCTTTAAATTTTTATTATGCGAATTTTTATTTTCTTACTTTTTTGTTCATCTTTTTCATTTGCAATTGTACGTCCGGAAGTTGTAATGACAACAGGTCACAACGATCAAATTAACGCAATGGTGGTAAGTGAGGATGGAAATTTTCTTGCAAGTGCAGGCAATAATAAAATTATCAAAATTTGGGAAGTTGCTACAACGATGGAGTATCGCACAATTTCAGGTACAAATGGTCGGGTTGATCAACTTTGTTTTTCTCCCGATAATATTCATCTTGCGGCCATTACAACGGATGGCGAATTAATTATTTGGAATGTTGTAACAGGCGAAACAAAACATAAATTAGTTGCCAGTTATTCGTCTAAAGGATTGGACTATATTGAAAATGGTAAAAAGATAGTTTATATCGGTGAGGATGGTTTTTTGAAAATTACAACGTTATCTAATGGTGAAACAAAAAGTCTTCCGGATAATTACATTTCTTCATTGGTAGTTGATGTCAAAAACGAAATTGGATACAGTCTCGATCAGTTAGGAAATCTTTTTTACATCGATTTAAAAACATTGACCATTACAAAATCAATCAAGCTTTTTAATGAATTTAATTTTCCCTTTACAAAAGGTGATATTACCAAAGACGGAAAATTAATTGCCTTTGGTTTTAATGATGATAAGTTGCGCTTTTTTGATGTAGATCAAGCAAAGTTTGTTTACACTTCGTCAAAATATCCGGGTAAATTACTTGACCTTGAATTTGATGATACCAAACCGCATTTGTACCTCACAACGCATACCGGCGCAGTTCAAATTATCAACTACAAAGCACAAAAAGTAGAACAAGAATACAACGAAACATATTTTGCTTGTCAAACATTAACGTCTCATCCAAAAGGTGATATTTTAATCATGGGAAATACAAATATTATTCGCTTTTACAATGTCAAAACAAAACAACCATTTAAAGAATTGGGAGTTAAGTTGCGCGAGATAATAAACATGGCTTATTGTAACAATGGAAATTATTTGGCTGTAGCAAGTAATCAGGCAAATATTCAAATTTGGGATTTACGCTTAAACAAAATTGTCAAAGGTATTCAAGCTTTTTTTCCTTGCGAGTTTACAACAGATGGTAAACATTTAAT
>Ga0163144_10031807_pt1 | contig 10045 bp, 6 predicted proteins | sample OliLak19BULKMAT1_FD_123175 | JGI IMG/M metagenome (GOLD analysis project Ga0163144, IMG submission 123175) | Freshwater microbial mat bacterial communities from Lake Vanda, McMurdo Dry Valleys, Antarctica - Oligotrophic Lake LV.19.BULKMAT1 | ecosystem: Environmental > Aquatic > Freshwater > Lake...
GCTCGAGCGGGTCGGCGAGGATCACCATGATCACATGCACGATGGGAAAGCCCACGAAGAGCCACACCGACACGAAGTGCCAGTAGCGCGTCAGCTGGAAGCCGCCGAAGAGCATCGTGAGGAGCTGCAACTGCATCAGCTTGTAGATCGCGAAACCCGTAAGCGTCGCCACGGCGCCGAGGGCGACGATGCAGCTGTATGCGCGCTTCTGCAGTTGCCCTGCGCGGGCGGGGTGGGCCGGAGCCGGAGAGAGGACGCGGCCATCGCAGCAGCCGTCTTGATGCGTCGGGGGGTGCAGACGCCGCGTGGAGGGGGCGGGCAGGGCGCCGCCTCCGCCCACGCGTCAGGGAAACGGTACCGCGCGCCGAGCGGATCTGCCGAAACCCCGTGTAAGGTACTTCGCCCTCGGAAGGGAGATATCTTTGCGATTCGACTGCGACACCCGCACCGAGCCTCAGGAGTGACCTGCCATGTCTCATCGTTCCGTTGCTGCCCTCGCCGCCGCCGCGCTCGCCGTCATCATCGGCTGTGCCGTCAACCCTGCTACCGGACAGAAGCAACTGATGCTGGTCTCCGAAGGTTCGGAGATCAGTATGGGGCTCGCCGGTGCAAAGGACGTCGAGGCCAGCATGCCGGCGCTCGACAATGCGGCCGTCCAGAACCTCGTGAAGAGCACCGGGCTCCGGCTGGCTCGGGCATCGGAGCGCCCGCAGCTGCCCTGGGACTTCACGGTGCTCGACGACCCGCAGATCAATGCGTTTGCGTTGCCGGGTGGGCCGATCTTCGTGACGCGCGGCATCCTGACGCATTTCAACAGTGAAGCCGAGCTTGCGGCGGTGCTGGGTCATGAAATCGGGCACGTCACCGCTCGGCATTCCGCGGCGCAGATGAGTCGGCAGCAGGTGGGAACGTTGGGTCTGCTTGCCGGGTCGATCGCGTCGGACAAGATCGCCCGGATCGCCGGTGGCCTGAGTCAGGGCATGGGCCTTCTCTTCCTCAAGTACGGCCGCGACGACGAAACGCAGGCCGACGCACTCGGCTTCCGGTACGCGTACCGCGACGGTTACGACGTGCGCGAGATGACCGAAGTCTTCTCGATGCTCGACCGCACGAGCGGTGGCGGCGGCGGCAAGGTGCCCGAGTGGGCGAGCACGCACCCCGCCCCCGAGAACCGACTGCAGAAGACGCGGGCGCGGCTGGACTCGCTCAATGCCGACCTCAGCAAGACGAAGGTCAATCGCGACAGCTACCTGCGCCTGCTCGACGGGATGGCGTTCGGGGTGGACCCACGGCAGGGCTTCTTCCGCGGCACCACGTTCTTCCATCCCGAATTGGCCTTCCGGATCGAGTACCCGCAGGGCTGGAAGACGGATAACGGTGCGTCTGCCGTGAGTGCCGGCGACCCCAACGGCGCCGCACTGATGCAGTTGAGCTTCGTGGCCGGGACGCCCGACGAGGCACTCCGGGCGTTCGGTACGCAGCAGGGTGTGCAGCTGATCGGCAATAGCGGCGTGCGGGCGCCGGCCGGTAACACGCGTGCTGCATCGTTCCGGATCGCCAATGCCGAGCAGTCGCTCGAAGGGCTCGCGGCGTTCGTCAGCTACGGCGGCAAGACCTATCAGCTGCTCGGTGTCACGAAGGCCGGCGGCTACTCGCAGTTCGGGCAGACGTTCGAGCGTGTCGTGCAGAGCTTCCGCGTCGAGAGCGACCGCGCCGTCCTGGCGGTGCAGCCGGCCCGCGTGAACATCATTACGGTGCCGCGTGCCATGAATGTGGAGCAGTTCGAACGGGAGTACCCGAGCACCGGCGGCCTGCCGCGCTTCATGCTCATCAACAACCTGCAGGAAGGCGGCCTCCTGAAGCGCGGACAGCTCGTGAAGCGCATCGAAGGCGGCGTGCTGCCCAGTTGAGGTCGTTCTAACTGCATGCACAAAGGGGCGGCCTCGATTGTGGAGGCCGCCCCTTCGTCGTTGTCGATACGCTGCTCAGCCTACCTTGCGCGTCTTCCGCTTCATGAAGTCCATCAGGATGAACTGACCGAGCGTCATGGTGCTCGTGAAGTAGGCCTTTCCGCGGCAGATGGCGGTGACCTTCTTGACGAACTCCACGAGCGAACGGTCCCGCGCGAGCATGAAGGTGTTGATCATGATCCCGCTGCGCCGGCAGAGCGCCACTTCGCGGAACGTCTGCTCGAGGATGCGCGGGTCCAGGCCCATCGAGTTCACGTAGATGCGCCCGTCGGGCATGGTGAGCGCGCTCGGCTTGCCATCGGTGATCATGATGATCTGGCGCATGTCCTTCTTCTGGCCCATCAGGATCTTCCGCGCCAGCTTGAGCCCTTCGGCAGTGTTGGTGTGGTACGGCCCCACCTGTGCCTTGGCCAGTGCCGGCAGCGGAATCTCCTCCGCCGAGTCGTGGAAGAGCACCACCTTGATGCTGTCGCCGGGGAACTGCGTGCGGATCAGGTGCGTCAGCGCCATCGCGACCTTCTTGGCGGGCGTGAAGCGGTCCTCGCCGTACAGGATCATCGAGTGCGAGCAGTCGAGCATCAGCACGGTGGCCGCACTGGAGCGGTACTCGCTCTGGTGCACCATGATGTCGCCGTACTCCAGATCCAGCGGCACCTTGAGGCCGCCCCGCCCGATCGCGTTGGTGAGCGTGGCCGGAACATCCATGTTGAGCACGTCGCCGAACTCGTACGGCTTGCTGCTGCTCTCGGCTTCGATGCCGGTGGAGAAGTACGGCGTCTCGTGGCTGCCGAAGCTGCTCTTGCCGATGGTACCGAGGAGATGCTTCAACGTCTTGTAGCCGAGGAAGTCCACGCCCTTGCCGGTGAGGGAGAAGTCCACCGAACGCGCCGCATCACGCACCTGGCCGCCGGGCCCGAACATCGGCTGGTGCTGTCCCGGACCCTGCGGTGCCTGATTGATGTCGAGATACCCCTCATCCATCAGGCGCTGCACGATCTTGTCGAGCATCTCGGCAATCTGCTTCTTGATCTCTTCGTCCTTCGCGGCGTCGCCGGTGGTGCCGCCGCCCAGGACCTTCAGCATGTCGGGGGTGAGCTGGCCGGACTCCATCAGCGCCTGGAGGATCGCCTGCTTGAGGCCGTCTACCGAGCGGTCGCCGTCAGGGTACTCGTCGCCCCACATGTTGCCGCCGCCCCCGCCCGCAAAGCCAGACTGGAGGAGGAAGTCGGAGAGCTGATCGAGCAGGCTCTGGAGGTTCACCTCGTCGGCCATGCCGGGGACGTACTTGCCGTAGGTGGTGTAGCGCATTGGGCCAGGCTCCGAAGCAGTGGGGGACCGATCGGATTCTACCCCGGTCGGGGGCATTGGGGCCATCCGGACGGCATTACGTTGCCGGAGTGACCGCTCCCCGTGCCATCGGCCCCTTCGGCGCCCTGCAATCGGCCAACTTCCGTCTCTTTCTGGGCGGCCAGCTCGTGTCGCTCTGTGGCACCTGGCTGCAGTCGGTGGCGCTGAGCTGGCTGGTGCTGCAGCTCTCCAACTCGCCGCTGACGGTGGGGCTGGTGGCGATGCTCGGCTCGCTGCCTATCCTGCTCTTCACGCTGTACGGGGGCGTGATCGCCGACCGGGTAGACAAGCGCCGCACTGTCTTCTGGTTGCAGGCGGCAATGCTGCTCGAGGCGCTGATCCTCGCCGGTCTGACGACTTTCGGTCTTGTGACGACGACTTGGGTGATGGTGCTGGCCTTCACCGTCGGCCTGCTCACCGCGTTCGAGGTGCCGATGCGGCAGGCGCTCTTCGCCGATCTGGTGGAGCGGAAGGACCTCGGCAGCGCCATTGCCCTCAACAGCGCCGTCTACAATCTGGCGCGCGTGCTCGGGCCGGCACTGGGCGGTGTGCTCATCGGGCTCGTGGGCGTGGCGGCCTGCTTCTATCTGAACGCGGTCAGCTACGTCGCGGTCCTCTGGAGCCTGCGCCGGCTCGATCTGCCCAAGGCCGGGGTGAAGCCACCATCCATCGATGCGATGCAGAGCTTCCGCGAGGGACTTCGTTTCATCTGGAAATCGACGTGGCCGCGCACGCTGATGCTCATGGCAATGGCGCTCACGATCTTCGGCTACTGCGTGCTCTCGATGCTGGCGGTGTACGCGCGTGATGCGCTGCATCTGGGTGCCGGTGGCTATGGCATCATCACGGCTGCCGTAGGCCTTGGCGCCATGCTCGCAGCACTGGGCCTCGCCGCCGCCGGGACGCGGCTGCGCCATGGACGGCTTGCGGCGTGGTCGGCGTCGGGATTCGGCGTCGTGCTGCTTCTCGTCGGATTGGCGCCGTCGCCATGGGTAGCCGCACCACTGCTCCTGCTGACCGGCGCGCTCATCGCCACCACCGGTGTAGCGACGAATACCTTCCTGCAGCAGCAGGTGCCCGACGAGCTGCGCGGCCGCATCATGGGCTTCTATTCATTTGTGGTGCTCGGCATGGTGCCGTTCGGCTCGCTGCAGGTGGGGTTCGTGGCGGAGCATTTCGGCGTGCGTACGGCGTTCGTGGTGTGCGGCGGATTGTCGCTGCTCACGGGGCTCGTGGTGGTCTGGCGGCGGCGAGGACGAGACGGATGGTAGTGCCCAACGGGGAGGCTCGATGGTGATCACGATCTCGCGCGAGTTCGGCGCCGGCGGGTCGGCGGTGGCGGCGCTCGTGGCGGAGCGGCTGAGCTGGGAACTCATCGACAACGAACTTGTGCAGCGCGTGGCGGCCAAGGGCGGCTTCACGCCGGAACAGGTGGCAGCGCACGAGGAACGCGCACCGGGCTTCCTGGAGCGCCTGGGCCGCGTGCTGACGCTCGCCACGCCGCAGTTGGGTAAGACCGACCTCGGCGAGCCGGCCGACTTTGCCGAAGAGCGCTTGGCGCGGCTGACGGAGTCGGTGGTGCGTGAACTGGCAGCGGAGGGCAACAAGGTACTGGTGGGCCGTGCGGCGCCAGCGGTGCTGGCGTGGACCGAGGGGGCACTGCATGTGCGCATCGTGGCGCCGCATGCCTTCCGCGTGGAGACGGCAGCGCAGCGATTCGGCGTGGACGCGCACCGAGCCGCACAGATGCTCAAGGAGACCGACGCCGCCCGCGTCCGCTACTCCAAAATGTTCTACGATCGTGACTGGTGCGACGCGAGCAACTACGATCTGGTGATCAACACGGCGCGGAGTGGGTTCGAGGGCGCGGCGGAGATCATCGTACGGCGAGCGGATGCGATGGGGTTTCTGGCGGATCCGGGGCGTTTGCGAAAGCGGTAGCTCGCCCCGCCTCGTCGCCTTGCCGTGTAGCTCCCGCCGTCCTATGGTGCTTCATCATTACACAATCCATCTGTACCAGGAGTCCCGATGCGCAGGATGCTCACGGTCGCCGCCCTCGTGGCTTTCGTGTCGTCGTCGGTGGCCGTCGCCCAGACCGCTGCCCGCAACGATCGTCTCGACCTCAAGACTTATCTGGACCTCGAAGGCGTCGAGGATCCGCGTCTCGCGCCGGACGGCAAGGCGGTCGTCTTCGGGCGGCGGCACATCGACAAGATGAATGATCGCTGGGAGAGCGCCCTCTGGGCGGTGAACCCCGATGGAAGCCGGGCGCACTTCCTGGTGAAGGGGTCGTCGGCACGCTGGTCGCCGGACGGGACGCGCATTGCGTACATCGCCGACGGTGAACCGCGCGGCGCTCAGATCTATGTGCGGTACATGGACGCCGAGGGGTCGACGACGCAGGTGGCGCGGCTGGAGAGCAGCCCCAGCGACATCGAGTGGTCGCCCGATGGCCGGCAGCTCGCCTTCCGCATGAACGTCACCGAGAAGGACGACTGGCGCGTGGAGATTCCCGCCGCGCCCAAGGGTGCCAAGTGGACCGAGGCGCCGAAGGTGGTGAGCCGGCTTTCGTACCGGCGCGATCGCGTGGGTTTCACCGATGGCGGCTTCAGCCAGCTCTTCGTGGTGGCGGCCGATGGTGGCACGCCGCGCCAGCTCACCGAGGGGCCGTACCAGCAGAGCGGCCTGAGCTGGACGCCGGATAGCCGCCGCATCGTCTTCGGCTCCCTCCGCGTGCCCGATGCGGAGTACGAGTGGCGCGAGAGCGAGATCTATGCGGTGGAGGTCGCCACCGGTGCCGTGGCGCAGCTCACCTCGCGGAAGGGGCCGGATGGCAGCGCAGAGGTCTCGCCCGATGGGCGCATGGTGGCCTACACCGGCATGGACTGGACCGACGATACCTACCGCGATTCGCGGCTGTACCTGATGAACATCGACGGCTCCAACCCCCGCATGCTCACCGGTGATCTGGACCGGTCACCGATCGGGATGGTCTGGGCGGCCGACAACAGCGGCATCTACTTCCACTACGATGATGCCGGCACGCGGAATCTGCACTTCGTGTCGGTGAAGGGCGTCATTTCGCCGGTGACGAAGGGCAATCACATGCTCACCGTCGGCAGCATCGACCGGATGGGCATGGCGGTCGGCATCCGCACCAGCGCTACCGAACCGGGTGACGTGGTCGCCTTCAGCGTCCGGAAGCCGGAGCTGCGGCCGCTCACGTCGGTGAACGCGGATATCCTCGAGGGCCGCAAGCTCGGCGATACGGAAGAGATCTGGTACACCTCCGTCGACGGGCTCCGCGTGCAGGGGTGGCTGCTGAAGCCGCCCGGCTTTGATCCGGCGAAGAAGTACCCGCTGATGCTCGAGATCCATGGCGGTCCGCATGCCATGTACAACCCGTCGTTCAGCTACGCGCGGCAGACGCATGTGGCCCAAGACATGCTGCTGCTCTTCACCAACCCGCGCGGCTCCACCGGGTACGGCAGCGCCTTCGGCAACGCGATCAAGAACGACTATCCGGGCAAGGACTACGACGACCTGATGGCCGGCGTGGATCTGGTGATCGGCAAGGGTATCGTCGACGTGAACCGTATGTACGTCTTCGGCTGCTCGGGTGGTGGCGTGCTCACCGCGTGGATCGTGGGGCACACCGATCGATTCGCGGCGGCGTCGGCCAACTGCCCGGTCATCAACTGGCTGAGCTTTGTCGGTACCACCGACGGTGCGAGCTGGTACAACAACTTCGCCAAGCTTCCGTGGGAAGATCCGTCCGAGCATCTGCGCCGTTCGCCGCTCATGTACGTGGGCAACGTGAGCACGCCGACGATGCTGATGACCGGCGTGAACGACCTCCGCACGCCGATCCCCGAGACCGAGCAGTTCTACGAGGCGCTCAAGCTCCGCAAGGTGCCGACCGCAATGATCCGCTTCAACGACGAATGGCACGGCACCAGCAGCAAGCCGAGCAATTTCCTCCGGACGCAGGCGTATCTGCAGAGCTGGTTCGGCAAGTGGACGAAGGCGAAGCAGGCGGCGCTGGTGCCGTGAGGGACGGTCGGCAATCGCCGCATGCACAACGCCCCGCCGACGCGATTGCAGCGTCGGCGGGGCGTTGTGCATCGGGGGAGCGACCGCGTTACCGCAGCGCCGCCTCGCGCGGCTTCTTCAGATACTGATCGAGCCACCGCACCATCTCGAACAGCATGTGCCCCACGCTCTCGCGTGCCAGATAGCCATGGGCCTCACCCGGCAGCTGCACGTAGCGCACCGTGGCGCCGTTGCCCTTGAGGGCGGCGTAGAAGCGCTCGCTCTGGATCGGGAAGGTGCCGCTGTTGTCGTCGTTCATGCCGTGCACCAGCAGGATCGGCGCCTTGATGCTGTCGGCGTAGGTGAACGGCGACATGCGTTCGTAGAGGTCGCGCGCTTCCCAGTAGTTGCGCTCTTCCTGCTGGAAGCCGAACGGCGTGAGCGTACGGTTGTACGCGCCGCTGCGGGCAATGCCGGCACGGAAGATCTGCGAGTGCGCCAGGAGGTTGGCCGTCATGAAGGCACCGTAGCTGTGCCCGCCCACCGCCACCCGCGACCGATCGGCCACGCCACGCCGCACGATCTCGTCCACCGCCGCCTGCGCACTCGCCACGAGCTGCTCGACATAGCTGTCGTTCGGATCGGCCGAGCCTTCGCCGACGATCGGCATGGTGGGGCCATCGAGCACGCCATAGCCCTGCGTGAGCGCAAAGAGATGGCTGGAGCCCGAGGGCCGTACAAACTGATATTGCGAGCCGCGCACCTGTGCCGCCGCATCCTTGCTCTTGAACTCTTCCGGATACGCCCAGAGCAGGAACGGGAGCGGGCCGTCCTTGGCACGGTCATACCCGGGCGGCAAGTAGAGCTTGGCGCTCAACTGCACACCGTCCGCGCGCGTGTAGGTGATCAGCTCGGCCTTGAGCCCGGCGAACTGCGGCGCGGGATCGGCGAAGCGGGTCAACTGGATTGGCGCGCGCCGACGTACCAGGTCGCGGTGCCAGTAGTTCGGCGCCTCGTCGGCCGTCTCGCGCCGCGTGACGATACGGGTGGCCTTTGCGTCGAGCACCGCGACCACCGATTCGAGCTGCGCCCCGGCAGAGCGCCAGACGCGCGTCAGCTTGCCCGTTGCGAGGTCCATGCGGTCGAGGAACGGCCGATCGCCCTCGGCGCTCGCGCCTTGGCCGCGCAGGTAGATCGCTGCACCGTCCGGCGTGGTCATGCCAACGGCGGTGCCCTGGGCCGTTTCGACAAGCACCGGTGCGCCCGGATCGGCGTACGCGTCTTCGCTGGAGCGATCGAACATCTGGCGCGGAACTGCCGTCGGCTTCGACGGATCGATCAGCCAGCTCTTGGTGCGCTGCGTCTTCCACCACCGCTCGGTGACAAGGGCGCGGCTGGCGCTGATCCATGTGACACCGCCGGCGCGCGTGGCGAGGCGGAGATGCTCGGTGGGCGTGCGATCGAACGGGGCCGCAAGCGTCAGGACACGATCGCGCGCATCGGCGGCTTTCGATGGGTTGCCGTCGTCGAGCGCTTCGATCCAGGCGAGCGTCGCCGGCGCATCCGCGCGCCAGCCGGCGCCACGCGGGCCGGGGGCCACGGCGTCGAAGGCGGTCGAGCGCTCCCCAGCGAGCGGACGATCATGCACCAGGTGCACCATGCGGCCGGTGAGGTCCCAGACTTCGGTCCGCAGCGGAAAGCGGCCGAGCGGGACAACGTAGCTGAACGGGCGGTGCACCGAGTTGACGAGAAGGTAGCGTGCATCGGGTGACGGCACGGGCGTGTCGTAGAGCGCGGTCGAGCCGACGGTGGTGACGTCGCCGACGAGCGTCACAATCCCGATGCGGCTCCCAAGATGATGTTCGAAGCGCGCTTCGTCGTGGCCGTCGCCTAGGAGGTCCTGATAGGTACGTTCAGCGGCGCGCTTCCCGTCGGACTCCTGCACCACCGGGCCGGCTGGCGCCTCGGGTGACTTCGGCTCGGCGCCGCGATCGGCGGGGATCAGCGTGCAGGCGAGCGAGGCGCTGGTGCTGAGCCACGCGCACGGCTCACCCATCGCGCCGTTGACGATGACGCGGTCATGCAGGCGCACCGCACCCGTCGCCACCTCGGCGATCGCGAGCATGCTGCCACCGTCCTGCACCACGCTCATCGACAGCCAACGCCCATCGGGCGAGAACTGCGGCCGCGTCACCCGCGCACCGGCCGGGAGCGCGATACGGCGCATCGACTGCGTGGAGCCGTCGCTCGCCATCAGGCTCAGCCCGGTGAAGGTCGCGACGCGGGTGGAGAAGCCGGTCCGCGGGTTGAGGCGCATCCCGGCGGCCGGGATGTACGGAGCCGCGACCTCGCTGATCGGCGGCAGGCCGGGGCGCTCCATCAGCACCATCAACGTCCGGTCCGGGCTGGTAAGCACCAGCGGCGTCGGCGCCTGATCGAGAATGGCCCGGATCGGCTCGGGGGGCTGCTGGTAGCCGGTGGGCTGCTGGGCCGCCACGGGAGCAGCGGCGACAGCGAGCAGGAGTGCCAGAAAAGGCGCAAAGGCGCGTGCGGGCGCGAGTGTCCGGAACGGTGCGGGCATAGGCAAGGATCGTGGTGGGAGACTCCGATAGCATACTGCGGGCAAGGCGCCGACGGGAGGGCGCTCCAGACTCATTCCACGTTGGCCCACCTATTGCCCTCTTCAGAAGCGTCCC
>Ga0163144_10031811_pt1 | contig 10044 bp, 3 predicted proteins | sample OliLak19BULKMAT1_FD_123175 | JGI IMG/M metagenome (GOLD analysis project Ga0163144, IMG submission 123175) | Freshwater microbial mat bacterial communities from Lake Vanda, McMurdo Dry Valleys, Antarctica - Oligotrophic Lake LV.19.BULKMAT1 | ecosystem: Environmental > Aquatic > Freshwater > Lake...
CGTCGCCGGTGTCGGTCGACACATCGAGCGTGCCGGCGCCATCAATCTCGCTTTGACACGTGATGGTGCCGCTGTTGGACGCGACCGTGCCGTCCGTCACATGCACCGTGGAGGTGAACGTGACGTCGCCGTCGGTGGTGGTTACGGTGCCGTTGAAGGTGACGTCGCCCAAGCCATCTTCCAGGAAGTTGCCGGCGAGGTTGGCGTCGCCGAGCGAGAGCGCCCCGGCATGGGTGATCGTGAGATCGCCGAACGCCCCCGCGGCGGACGACGTATCGAAATCGACGATGGTCACGTCGTTCGCGGTGATGTCGACGTTCTCGACCGACACGAACGTCTGATTGAGGGCGGCGTTGCCCGCGGTGTTGATGAGGACTGTGCCCAGCTCTTCGCCGGCCGTCGTGCCCACTGTATCGTTGAACGTCACGTCGCCGGAGGTGGAGTTGACGGTCAGATTCCAGGCGTCGCTGCCGTCGGTCTCGACAGTTCCGTCGAACGTCACGTCGCCGGTGTCGGTGGTCAGCGCGACGTCGGCGTGCAGCGTCACGTCGTCGCCGTAGGATTGTACGCCGTCGGTGGCGACGTCGGCCGACAGTTCGGTTGCGCCGCCGGCGTCGGTGGTCAGGCTGTCGAGCTCGTCGATGCCGCCGACCGCGCCGTTGAAAATCGTGTTGCCCTGCGTGTTGACGGTCAGGTTGGCCCCGGTGCCGAGCGAGCCGTCGTCGTTCACGGTTTGTTGGAACGTAACGTCGCCGGCCAGCGTGCTGGTGAGCGTGACGTCGCCGGTGAGGACGACCGCGTCGCCGAAGGTTTGTGCGCCGGTGGTGGTGACATCGGTCGCCAGTTGTGTCGTACCGCCGGCATTGGTGACGAGGCTGGTGAGCGAGGTTTGCCCGCCGACCTCGCCTTGGAAGTCGGTCAACCCGGCGGTGTTCACGGTCAGCACGGTCGAGAGCGCGACGCCGTCGCCATCGACGGTTTGCTCGAAGACCACGTCGCCGTTCGCGGCAATGGTCAGATCGTCGCACAGGTACACGTCCGACGTGAACGTGACGGGGTCGTCGATGGTCCAGTCGCCGCAGGCGAAAATGTCCCCCCCCGCGGTGATCGTGAGGAACGCAAGCGGCGTGACCGTCCCAATGTCGGCGGCCAGCGTGACATCCCCGGCGGTCGCGACGATGTCCAAGCCCTCCGCGCCCGTGTTCGCATCGACGGAACCGTCGATGAAGACGTCCCCCGAGGCCGTGGTCAGCGTGACGGAATCGTCCAAACGAGTGACGCCATGCAACTCGATGTCCCCGGCGGCGGCGGTGACATCGCCGCTCAGGGCCGTCAGCAACGTGCTGGTGATCACCACACTTCCGGAACCCGGCGCGGTGTCGATGTCGCCGGCGATCAGGACGGTCTCGGCGGTCAGCGTCACATCGCCGACGGAGGTCACGTCGTCCTGCAAGTCGATCGTGCCGCTGACAGCGGCCGATTGCAGCGTCAGCATCCCGATGGCAGCGACGCCGCCGATTGCATCCTGGAACCGGATCGTTCCGCCGGCGGTGCTGGTGACCGTAAGGCTATCCCCGCCGCCGTCGCCGTTGACCGCATTCACGAACGTCACGTCGCCGGATTCCGTGTCGATGGTCGTCGCAGCGGTGATCGTCACCGGACCGGTGAACGTCACATCCCCTTCATCGGTCGTGACGCCGCCGCCGAGTTGAATGCCGGCGGCGGTAATCTGCACGTCTCCGCCGGCGGCGGTCGAGTCTTGCGTGTCGATGGAGCCGGTCAGCACAAACGTCCCGGCCACAACGGTGACCGTGCCGGGGTTCGTACCGTCTTCGCCGAGCTGCATCCCGGCCGCGACGGTGACCGTGCCGGTTGCCGTGACATCGAGAGCGGCCAGCTCGTCCGCGTTGCCGACGTTGCCGGTGAACGTGACATTCACGGCCTGCGAAACCGTCAGGGCAAAGGTGCCATCGAGCGTCCCGGCGAACGCGATGTTGCCGGCGGTGGAGTTCAGCGTGACATCGTCCAGCAGCACGACATTGTCGGTGAACTGCTGGTTGCCGGTGGTGCTGACATCGCCCTGCAGTTGCGTGGTCCCGCCGCCGTTGGTGGTGAGCGTGCTGAGTGCGACAGCGGAGCCGACGTCATCGCCGAACGTCGTGATGCCGCCGGTGCTGACGGTGAGCGAGCGGGCCGTGACGCCGTCCCCGTCCACCGTGCCGTTGAGGGCGATGTTCTGATTGCCGGTGCTGGTGAGCGTGGTATTCGCGGCCAGCGTGACGTTGTCGCCGAATGTCTGCGCGCCGGTGGTGGTCACGTTGCCGGTGAGGACCGTGTCGCCGCCGGCGTCGGTCGTCAGGCTGGTGAGCGCCGCGGCTCCCGCGCCGCCGACGACGTTCGCGAACGTCGTCGTGCCCGAGGTGATGACGACCAGATTCGACGTCGTGCCGCCGACGCCGTCGTCCTGCACCGTGCTGTCGAACGTCATGTCGCCCGCACCGGAACTGCTGAGCGTGACATCCACCCCGATCCGGACGGCGCTGTTGTAGTCCTGCGAGCCGGTCGTGCTGACGTCGGCGGCGAGCAGGATCGCGCCGGTGGTCGCGGTCAGCGCCAGATCGCGGTTCGCACTCGGGCCGAGCGTGATGCCGGTCGTCGCCCCCGCCGTGCCGACGGTGAAACCGTCGGCGTCGACGAACATCAGCGAACCGTCCAGGCTGGCGGCGAGCGTGTCCACGTCGTGGGCGTTGTCGAGCACGACATTGCCGCTGCCGAGGAGCTCCAGTTCGGCGGCGGTGATCGTGGACCCGGCGGCGTCGGTGATGCCGGTCGCGGCCTGCAACGTGACCGTGCCGGTGGCGACGATGTCCTGTCCGCCGCCGTCGCCGATCGCGATCGCCCCGCTGGACGCCGTCAGTGTGACATTGCCGGAGCCGGTGGCGACGCCGGCGATGCCGTTCACCGTGGCGACCGTCAGGCCGTCGCTGTCCACGAAGGCGATGTTGCCGGTGGTCGTGGCGATGGCGAGTTGGTCTACGTCGTTGGTCGCCGTCGTGAACTGCACCGAGCCGCCGGCGGAGACGCTGAGGTTCTGGACGGTCACGCCGCCGGTGGTCGTCGTGACTGTGGAGGCCGTGATCAGGCACAGCGTGGCGACCGCGGCGGGACTCAGCGTGATGTTGTTGCTGACGGTGACCGCCCCCGTCGTGGCATTGCCGATGACCAGCGTGCCGGCCGAGATCGTGTCGAGTTCGGCGTCGGTCAGGCCGAGCACGCCGGCGGCGTCTGCTCCACCGAGATTCACCTGCGTGCCGGCGGTTTCGGTCTCAATCGTGACCGTCTTCGCCCCGGTGGCAATCGTGGCAGTGCTCTGGATGTCCACGCTGTCGGCCGTGAGCATGATGTTCGCCGTGCCGACGCTCAGGCCGTTGACGGTCGAAATCACTGCGCCGTTCTGCACGCTGATGCCAAAGCTGTTGAGTCCGGCGCCGGCGGTGCCCGTGATGTGAATGTCGCCGGTGGTTCCCAGCGTGCTGCTGGTGGAAGCGATGAGCGTGCCGGCACCTTCGATCACCACGCCGTCGTTCAGTCCGCCGCTGCCCGCGCCGCCGGTCCCGTCGAGCGTGATCGTCGCCGCGCCGGTGGACAGCACCTGGGCTGCGCCGGTCATCACGATGCCGAAGTTGCGGCTGCTGGATCCCGATCCGCCGCCGGTGCCGGTCAGGCTGATGTCGCCGGCGACGGAGGTGACGAACGCCGCGGGGCCGTTGAGGTCGATGCCGTAATTGTTGATGCCGCCGCCGCTGCCGCCGGTTCCGACGAGCGTGATCGTGGCGGCGTCCGCGCCCGTGCCGGTGGAGTTGATCTGCGAGTCGTTGACGAGATAGATGCCGGCGTTGCCGCCGCTGGCTCCGCTTCCGCCGCCGGCGCCGGTGATGAGAATGGCGCCGTCGACTGAGGCGATGACCGTATTCGAGCCAACAATGCTCACGCCGACGTTGGAGTCGCCGGTGGTCAAGCCGGCGATGCCGGCGATGGTGATCGTGGCGGCGTTCACCCCCGTTCCGGTGGACGCGATCTGTGCGCCCCCCGTGATGACGACGCCGTTGTTTTGCGCGCCGGCGCCGCCGCTGGCGCCGCCTCCCTGCCCGGTGATGTCGATGTCACCCATCACCGATGTGACCTGCGTCCCCACCCCGGCGAGCTCCACTCCCGTGTTCGCGCCGCCGCTCCCCTGTCCGCCGGTTCCGTCCAGCGTGATCGTCGCGGCCCCGGCAGTGGTTCCGGTGGATGTGATCTGCGCGCCCGCAGACAACACGATGCCGACGCTCGCGGCGCTCGCGCCCGTGCCGCCGCCCTGACCGGTCACGACGATGTCGCCATCGACCGAGGTAATCACCGCTCCGCTGTTGATGAGCACGACGCCGCTGTTGCTGTTCCCCGTCCCGCCGCCGCCGGTGCCGTCGAGCGCGATCGCGGCCGCCTCCGCGCCGGTTCCGGTGGAGGTGATCTTCGCACCTTCATTGACAATGATTCCATAACTCGATCCGCTCGCACCGGTCCCGCCTCCCTGGCCGGTGATGCTGATGTCGCCATCGACCGACGTGATGAGCGTCGTGCCTTCCGCCAATTTCACGCCGAACTGGCCGTCGCCGCTCCCCGACCCGCCGGTTCCCTGGACCGCGATCGTCGCCGCGTTTGTCCCCGTGCCAGTGGACAGGATCTGCCCGCCGGAGCCCATCGACACGCCGGCATTCTCCGCGCTGGTTCCCGTGCCGCCCCCCTGACCGACGACCAGGATGTCCCCCTCGACGGACTGAATCTTCGCACCGATATCAATGCGGACGCCGTCGTTCCCCGAGGGTCCATCGCCGCCGGTGCCCGTCAGCGTGATCTCGCCCTGATTGCTGCCGAGGCCCGACGCCGTGGACTGCACCACTGCGCCGTTGGTGATCAGGACGCCGTAGTGGTTCACCGACCCGGCGTCGCTGCCCCCCTGCCCGACGAGCGTGATGTTCCCCGTGCCGGTGGTCTGAACCGTCGCGCTGCTGATCCGGATGCCGGCGAAATCGCCGGACTGCGCGGTTCCCAGATCGGCATCCATCAGCAGATCGCCATCGACCACGCTGACCACGGCTCCGCTGTCCACGACGATGTTTCGCGCCCCGGTGTCCAACGCCGTCAGGTTGCCGGTGACGGTGATCGAACCCGCGTTCGTCGTGGTCACGTTCTCGCTGATTGTGACCGTACGGTCGGCGGCCAGCGTGATGTCGCCGCCGGCGCTGGCGACGCCGCTGTTGAGCGCGATTGTCAGGTCGCTCGATCCGCCGGTGGCCGACAGGCTGATGTCGCCCGGTGCGGAGACCCCTTCCGTCACGACGATCGACCCGCCGGCGGTGATCGCGATCCCGCCGGAGACAGTGACATCGACGCCGTTGACACCGGCCGACACGCCGCCGAGTTGTAAGCCGTCGGTTTCGGCAATCGCGATGCCGCCGGTGCCGGTCACGGCTTCCAGTTGCAGGACGGTGGTGTCGATGTCGTTCCCGACGCCGATGCCCGTGCCGGCGGACATCGCCAGCGTATCCGCCGTGACGTTGGCCGCTTCGCCGGACAGCACGTCGCTGATGCTTGCCCCCGCGGTCAGTGTGACGGCGTCGAGGTTCGCGCCGCCAATGGTGCTGACGGCGATGTTTCCGCCCGCGGTCAGGGAGACCGAAGCCCCGCCGGCGCTGGTGACGCTGAACGTCGTGCCATCGGCCATCGTCACGTCATCGGTGGCGTCATTGCCGGCGGTGATCGACAGGTCGCCGTCGGTGACGGTGACGTCGCCGGTGCTGGAGAAGCTGACGTCGTTGTCCGCGGTGATTGAGACGCCGTCTGCGGCTTGGATCGAGGCGTTCACGGCCACCGTCAGGCCGTCGAGCGCCACGCTGCCGGTGGTGGCCGTCAGGTCGCCGGAAACGGTGAGATCGCCCCCCGCGGTGAGGTCGATGTCCCCCGCGGAGGAGACGACGCTCATGCCGACGTCGACCGTCACGCTGCCGGTGACGTCGACGATCAGGCCGCCGCTGGCGCTCAGGTCTTGTTGGAACGAGACGTTGTCGATCCCGGTGCTGCCGTTGACGCTGGTGGAGTTCACGCTGACCAGCGGAATCGCGATGGCGTCAGCCCCGGCGAACTGGACGTCCTGATTGCCGGCGTCGGCGTTGATCGTGAGGCTGTTGACGGAATCGACGCCGATGGTGAAGTCCGACGTCATGCCGTCGGTGTCGGTGATGGTCAGGACGTCGTCGGCGGTGGTGAGGGTGTTGTTGTCGTCAACGCTGACGGTCACGGTGTCGTCGCCGGTCACATCGACCGTGACGTTTCCGCCGATGTCGACGGTGACGGACGCCGACAGCACGCGGCGCTCTTCGAGCCTGCGGACGGAGAGTTCGGCAAACGGCGCGAGCGGGTCGGAGGGCGACGCCCTGCGACGCCGCTTGTCGAGCCACTGCCGAAACCAGGTAGACACGTGCATGGCGACGACCTTGATCGCCGATGGTGGGTGAGATCACCGGCGACGCAGTACGGAATCTCAGACAAAGCACGGCCGCGCGATTCGCAGGGAATCGCCCGACACGCGGGGCCTCGCAGACGAACCGAGGAAGACGACGCGGGGTCTGTTCGCGAAACGCTGGCCCGCACGTTCCGCGCAGAGGGGTGATCCCGCGCAATTCCCCGAATTCAGCGCTGCGACGTGGACACAGTCTAAAGCCGCACCGCCCGCCCTGTCCATAACCTGTCCCGCAAATCCGATGGCGGCAAGTTCCGACCGAATCGGGGGTTAGGGTTTCCCCTACCCGCCGTTCAAGGTGTGAACCTCAGCGGTTTGGGGAAGACGTGGCGTTCCGTGAACGCCGGCTGATTGCAACCAGCCGGCGGAGACGAAGGACAATGACGAGTGTAGGTGTTCGCCTGACGACAACAGCCGGCGGAGGGCCAATCGTGACGACTGTAGCAACGATGACCCGCCCGGCCGGCCCGCGACGGACGGTCCCGCGGTGGCTGCTGGTGGCCTGCGTCGCCAGCGCTGGCTGTGGCCTGACCGCGGCGGCGAACGCCCAGGGATCGCTCCCCCCGATGCCGTCGCCCCTGCCGGCGCAATCGGCAACTTCGTCAACCACGGCCAGCCTGCTCGAAGATCGCCCCATCGGCCAGTTGCGGGCCTCGCTGAAACTCCCCAGCGGGGCGGAATCGCCCGAAAACGCTGCGAAACCCCGGCTGCTGGCCACGGGCGTGCAGTTGCAACCGACCGGCCTCGGTCGCGGTTTCTGCCTGGAACCGGTCGACTGGGATGCCACCGCTTTGCGACACCGGCCGCTCTACTTCGAGGAGCCGAACCTCGAACGGCTGGGCTACCACTACGGCTACCCCTGCGACGGCCGCGTCCGCCGGGCGATGTTCAGCCCGATCTCGAACCACCTGGCTTGCAAGCCCGACGACTCGTGGCTGAAGCAGAAGTGGTTCGCGTGGCAGTGCAAACTGGACAGCTATCAGCCGCACAACCAACTGATCCAGCCGGTGGTGTCGGCGTGCCACTTCTACGGCCGCATTCTCGTCCTGCCGTACATGTGGGGCGCGGCCGACCCGCGCGAGGACTTCTACGTCCTCGGCGAAGACCGCCCCGGCAGCCCGGTCCCGTACCGCAAGCACTACATCCCCCTGAGCCTGCGCGGCGCGCTGTACCAGGGGGCCGCGGTGACGGGGTTGGGGTACGCCGTTCCGTAATTTCGGACCGTCGCGGGTTCGATTGATTTTCCCGGCCGCTCCCGGACAATCGGGCGACAGAGTGCGCCCCAGGAAGCCCAGGGATTGCGATCCCTGGGCGTCATTTTCGGAGTGAATCCGCCCCATGCCCCGCGGCAACGCCCTCGTCGGACAGTCCGGCGGACCGACCTCCGTCATCAACTCCTCGCTCGCCGGCGTGACCGACGCCGCCCTGAAATCGAAAGCCATCGGCCGCGTGCTGGGCATGCGGTTCGGGATCGAAGGCGTCCTCAACGACTATCTGATCGACCTCGGCAAGGAATCGCCCGAAGTCCGCAAAGGGCTGCGGCAGACGCCCGGCAGCGCGCTCGGGTCGAGCCGGCTGAAGCTGAAGGACGAGCACTTCCCCGCCGTGCTGAAGCAGCTCAAGAAGTACGACATCCGGTACTTCTTCCTCTGCGGCGGCAACGACACGATGGACACCATCCACCGCGTCGTCGAGTACGCCAATGCCCACGGCCACGAACTGATCGGCGTCGGCGTCCCCAAGACCGTCGACAACGACCTCTACGGCACCGATCACACCCCCGGCTTCCCCAGCGCAGCCCGGTACGTCGCCCTCAGTGTCTTGCAGGCCGGCGTGCTGGCCCGCGACATGCAGAAGGTCGATCAGTTCGTGGTCTTTCAGTCGATCGGCCGCAGCGCCGGCTGGCTGCCCGCGGCCTCGGCGGCGGTCCGTTCGGCCACCGGCGCGCCGCACGTGCTGCTGTTGCCCGAACGAAAGTTCGACCGCGGCAACTTCCTGAATGCCGTCGCCGCCGCTCATAAGAAGCATGGTTTCGTATCGGTGGTGTGCGGCGAAGGCATTCAGACCGCCGACGGGCAGCCGGTCAGCGCCTCGGAGACGCGGGACAAGTTCGGCAACGTCGAATTCGGGGCGATGGGGGGCACCAGCGTCGCCATCGTCTTGCACCGCATCATCAGCGACGCCTTCGGCTGGCGCGGCGAATTCCAGGTGACGGAGTCGCTGCCGATGTGCGCCGCCGACCGCGGCGTGAAGCTCGACTTCCAGGAAGCCTACGACTGCGGCAAACAAGCCGTGAAGCTGGCCACGCAGGGGACGTCCGGCGTGATGGTGACAATGCAGCGGGCCAACAAGCGCGGCGAACCATACCGCATCGAGTTCGGCACGATCCCGCTCGAAGAGGTCGCCAACCACGAACGCCCGCTGCCGGACAACTATATCTCTGGGGACGGCTTCGACGTGACCAAAGCGTTCCTGCAATACATGACGCCGCTCTTGGGGGATCTGCCGGAGTACGTGACACTGTCGGGCAAACGCGCCCGCTGAATGAACTGCGAGGCAGGACGGACATGTCTCTGCGGTTCCTCTGGACGCCGGAGATCGAAGAACACCTTGCCGAACACGGCGTGACGGTGGATGATTACGAGCATGCCTTCGAGCACTGGACCGAGCACACGTTAAGTCGTCAGTCCGGTCAGCCTGCGTTTTTCGGATGGAGTCACGACGGCCGACGGCCGACGGCTGTTCGGCGTTTACGAACGGTTGGACGACTTCGAGGCGATTCCCGTGACCGCATACTTCGTGGAATGAACATGCCCGCCGAACACGTTGAAGCGCTGTTGCGACTGGCCAGGTTGGCCGATGAGGACAAGCCGTTTGTCAAAGAACAACTCGCCCGTCTCGATGCAGCGGCGGCCCTGCCCGGCCCCGCCGGCGCGTTGCGTCGCGCCGTCCACGCTGGCCGCCGGGATCTCTGGAATCTGTCGCGCGACACGGGCTTGACGATGGAGGCCATCGACGATTTCCTGCAAGGCGGCGACCTCCCAATGTCGGACTTCGTCAAACTGGCTGAGGCCTGCGGTCTGTCAGTGGTCGTGGCTTCAGCCCCATAAACGGTTCCGAACCCAGCCCGCCTCCATGCTCGTTGAAAGTGGTTGATGCACGCCGATCGTTCCCCGTATTCGCAATTCGGCCTCGTGCAGGACATGCTGTCCACGGCGGACGTCATCCGCACGTTCGACCCCGCCGTCGTGCAGCCGCTGGTCGCGCCCATTCGGCAGGCGGGGCGGCTGCTCTTCACCGGCGAAGGGTCCAGCCGGTTGTTCCCGGCGAAAGCGGCGATCGCGCACGCGCGGCGGCAGGGCTGGCCGCTCGTCCTCCACACGGAAGCCGGGCGGCAGGCGCAGGAGTACGACCTGTCCGACTGGGACGTGCTGGGGACGTCGAACTCCGGCCGCACCGCGGAGGTCATCCGGCTGTTCACGGCC
>Ga0163144_10031814_pt1 | contig 10043 bp, 6 predicted proteins | sample OliLak19BULKMAT1_FD_123175 | JGI IMG/M metagenome (GOLD analysis project Ga0163144, IMG submission 123175) | Freshwater microbial mat bacterial communities from Lake Vanda, McMurdo Dry Valleys, Antarctica - Oligotrophic Lake LV.19.BULKMAT1 | ecosystem: Environmental > Aquatic > Freshwater > Lake...
CAACTCGGCCACAGCCCCGACCCCGACGACGCCTTCATGTTTTACGGCTTGGCGCAAGACCCTCCCCTGCTCGAAACGCACGGCTACCGTTTCAAACACGTCCTGCAAGACATCCAAACCCTCAGCCAACGCGCCCGCGCCGGCGAACTCGAAATCACCGCGATCTCGATTCACGCGTACCCGTATGTCTCTCAACACTACGCCCTCACCAGTTGCGGTAGCTCAATGGGTGACGGCTACGGGCCGATGATCGTCACGCGCACGCCTGCAACCATCGAATCGTTGCGCGGCAAAAAAATCGCCGTCCCCGGCGTGCTGACGACGGCGTTCCTCACGCTCCAACTTCTGCTCGGCAAGGCCGGCGAGGCGTTCCAGTTCGACGTCGTTCACTTCGACCAGATCCCCGAGTACGTCCGCGCGGGCAAGGCCGACGCGGGGCTGTTGATCCATGAAGGGCAGTTGACGTTCGGCAATCTCGGGCTGCATCTGGTGGTGGACCTCGGCGCGTGGTGGAAGCAGGAGACCGGCCTGCCGCTCCCGCTCGGCGGGAACTGCATCCGCAAGGATTTGGGGCCGAAGGTGATGCAGGAAGTGACCGACGTGTTGCGCCGTTCGATCCAGTACAGCCTCGACCATCGCTCCGCAGCCGTCGAGTACGCGTTGCAGTTCGGGCGCGATTTGAATAAGGAACTGGCCGACAAATTCGTCGGCATGTACGTGAACGACTGGACCCTCGACTACGGCCCGCGCGGCCGCGAGGCGATCAACAAACTCCTGAAGCGCGGTGCCCAAGCCGGCCTCGTCCCCGACGTCGGCGAAATCGAATTCGTCACCGCAAAGTCATAGCAATTGAAACGCTGATGAACGCTGATGAACGCAGATAACGAAGGATTGAATGTTCGTCTTTTCTGACCCGCGTTCAATTGCGTTCGCCTGCGGTTCAGGGCCCGCGCATCAGAAGCCAAGGGAGCCGCCAAGACGCCAAACGCGCCAAGCAAACGCCAAGGGAAAAAGGCCGGGAGCCGCAGGAGGCGAAGAGAACAGGGAGATAGGAAGTGGGTCAGAAATTGATTTTCTAGGAGCGTCGAAATCGTAAAATATTCGGCCTGAAAACCCGTTTTCCCTCTTCCTGTCTCTTCCTTCTCCGCGTCCTCTGAGGCTCCCCGTTTTGCCTTTCTCTGCCCTTGGCGTTTGCTTGGCGCTCTTGGCGTTCTTTGCGGCTCCCCCTTTCGCCAAATGCAAAACCCCGGCCTGCGGTTCCAAACGTCCCCGTTCCTCTTTCGCCGGGCGATTGATCCGTTACACTCTTCGGACTATGGCATTGGAAGTCGGAATCGTCGGTCTGCCGAACGTCGGCAAAAGTACGTTGTTCAACGCGCTCACGTCCGCGGGGGCGCTGGCGGCGAATTACCCGTTCGCGACCATCGAGCCGAACGTCGGAGTCGTCTCGGTCCCGGACGAACGATTGACAACGATCAATCAGTTCCAAAAGACCGAAAAAATCCTGCCCGCGCAGGTCCGCATCGTCGACATCGCCGGCATCGTGCGCGGCGCGAGCACCGGCGAAGGTCTCGGCAACAAATTTCTCTCGCACATTCGTGAAGTCGACGCCATTTTGCACGTCGTCCGCTGTTTCGAAGGCGGCGAGATTTTGCACGTCGAGGGTACCGTCGACCCGATCCGTGACATCGACACGATCGACACCGAACTGGCGCTCGCGGACCTGGAATCGGTCACCAGCTCGTACGACAAGTCCGTGCGCCTCGCGCGGACGGGCGACAAGGAGGCGATCCTTCGTGCCGACCTGCTGGGCAAGTGCAAAACCCACCTCGACGCCGGTAAACCCGTGCGTTCGCTCGAACTGAACGTCGACGAGAAAAAAGCGCTGAAAAGCCTCGGCCTGATTACCGCGAAGAAGGTGATGTACGTCGCGAACGTTGCCGAGGACGACGTGCACGGCAAAGGCCCGCTGGTGCAGCGCGTGCGCGAGCGAGCGCTCGCCGAAGGCGGGGTTGTCGTGCCGGTCTGTGGCAAGCTGGAATCCGAACTGTCCGAACTCCCCGAAGCCGACCGTAAGGAAATGCTTAGCGCGATGGACCTGCAGGAACCCGCGCTCGCGACGCTGGCGCGGGAGGCATACAAGCTGCTCGGTTTGCAAAGCTATTTCACCGCCGGCCCGAAAGAGATTCGCGCTTGGACCGTCCCCATCGGCGCCACCGCCCCGCAGGCCGCGGGCGTGATCCATACCGACTTCGAAAAGGGTTTCATCCGCGCCGAAATTTACACGATCGAAGACCTGAAACAGTTCAAAACGGAGCAAGCGATCAAAGCCGCCGGCCGGATGCGCGCCGAAGGTAAAACCTACGTCATGAAGGACGGCGACGTCACGCACTTCCTGTTCAATGTTTAACCGCCATTCACGCGTATGCTACAATCCGCCCGCCGGGTTGCTGTAGCTCAGTTGGATAGAGCAGTGGATTTCTAATCCACCGGTCGCTGGTTCGAATCCAGCCAGCAACGTTTGTTTTCCACGACCGGCCTGCCCTATCGTCTGCAATGAAAACCGGAATCATCATCGTCGACCACGGCTCGCGGCGTACGCAAAGCAATTTGATGCTCGAAGAGGTCGCGCGTTTGTTCGGCGAGCGGTTCGTTCAGAAGTACGAAATTGTTGAACCGGCGCACATGGAACTCGCCGAGCCGTCGATCGCGACGGCGTACGGGCGATGTGTCGAGCGCGGCGCGACGAACGTGATCGTCTGCCCGTTTTTCCTCGGCCCGGGTAAGCATTGGACCAGCGACATTCCGAAGCTGACCGCCGACGCGGCGCGTGAGCATCCGGCGACGCGTTATCACGTCGCGATGCCTCTGGGAATTGACGATTTGATCTTGGACCTGCTCGACAAACGTGCCGGATGGTGCGAGCGAAACCAACTCAGTTGCGAAAGCTGCCGTGGGACGATTCGCAGCGGCGAGCCGGGCGTCGAATTTCCTGTCGAAGAAGACAAAAAATCCAACGGCCAATGCAGCAGTTGCCCGTTCGTGGTCCAACCCGACGGGACGATCGTCGACAAGCGGTTGATGGGCGTGAAAATCTGAGGAAGTCTTCCCGCCAAATACGCGGTACACCTGCGATCCGTGCCGAACGGCGATTTCTCATCTCTCGTTTCTGGTTCCGCTCCTATCATCGTTCATGCCCGACTTCGCCCCGACTCGAACGGTGTTGTTCATCATCTCGCTGACGTACCTGCTCAGCGCGGCCATCCTAACGGTACTGCGCCTGCGCGGGACCGTCGTACCGACGTGGGTGATCGCGGGGTGGATGGTGACGGGCGTGGCGGGAGTGGTGTTGTCGCAGTTGCTGGTTGAAGGACGGCCGGCGGTGTGGGTGGGGCTGGCGGTCGCGCTCGTGCCTTGGATGGCGTATTCACTTTACGGCGACGTCAAGAACGGGTCGTGGGTGGTCGCGCTGACGGACGTCGGCGCGCTCGTCGGCATCGCGTGGGCGCTCGGGCGCGTCGCCAAAGCCACGTTCGGCGAGTGACGAGCACCCTGCAAAGGTTTAAGCCGCCTGCTGCAATTCGTGCGGCGTGAACGTCCCCTTTTTGATGAATGCCTTCAACGCGTCGAACACTTCGGGGCAGATGCCCGCGCCGACATTGCGCGACAGGATCGTCATGACCTCATCGCTGGTCAGGTCCGTTCGATACGGCCGCCTGGCGCTGAGCGCTTCGTACATGTCCGCGACCGCTAGGACGCGCTCTCCGACGCCGAGGAGGTCTGCGTTTACGCCACGATGATAGCCCTTGCCGTCGAGCCGTTCGTGGTGCGCGGAGGCGAGGTCGGCAAGGTCTCGGAAGCCGGCGACGTGTTGCAAAATCTGGTTCGTGTACATCGAGTGCTTGCGCATTTCCGTAAGTTCGTCCGGCGACAATTTTCCGGGTTTGTCCAAGATCAGGTTGGACACACCGAGCTTGCCCAAGTCGTGCACGAGGGCGGCGCGGCGCAGGACACGCTGCTGGTGGTCGGGCAGGTCCAGAACGCCGGCCAAACCGGAGGTGATGTCCGCGACGCCGGTCGAGTGTCTGTACGTCCACGGGCTTTTGGCGTCGATCACCTGTGCGAACGCCGCCGCGATCTGATCGAGTCGGTCGTCGTCGGCATAGATCACGCGCTCCTCGGGTTCCAATTTTGAGACCAGCTCGATCGCGTTCACGCCGGGCTGGGCGCCGCGCGAAAATTCGCCCCAGAACGTGGAGTCGGATCGGGTGTGCCAGAGGGCGTCGACCAGCGCCGGGTCGAACCACGTGCCGCAGCGTTCGGTGGCCATCTCGAAGGCGGCGTCTACGTTGTGCTCACGCGCGAAGACTTCGACCGTCTGGGCGAGGTTCAAGATGCGCGACAGGATCGGAATCTGTACGCCCTGAAGTCCGTCGGGATGACCCGCGCCGTCCCAGTGTTCGTCGAGCGAGCGAATCGCGACGGCGGTGGCGTCGGGGAATTCGAGCATGCGCGCGATCTGCGCCCCGCGGTCGCAACGGACCTGAATCATCTCTTTCGCGTGATTCTGACCCGCGAACGCGACCTTCGCGAACTGGATCACGCGTCGCGCCGCGGACCCGTGCGGCGCGACGTTTTTGGCCACGTATTTCGCGGAGTGGACGAAACGCGTCCAGTTCGTCGTCTTGAGCGCACGCTTGGCGACGCGGTCGTCGGCGTCGAACAGATAGCAGACTTTGGCGCTGTTGCTGGAACACCCCAGATCTTTCAACAACAGCGCGTAGAACAATGCCGACCGCGACGAGACGGGGAGCCGGATCGTGTCCGCCAGCTTCATGCCGATCATGCACGTTCTGGCGGCGTGTCCCTGCGGTTGGCCCTCGGTGATGTCCAGCGCGTACGACAACGCGCCGATCACCTCCGACAACTTAATCTCCGTCGTCCGGTCTTTCATCCAAAGCATCGCGTCGCTCCCAATTCGCCAAACGCGCCTCTGGCGGGGCGCGACCGTGGCAAAGTGAGCATCGACCAAACCGGGAGAAGACTGAACAACTCAATCCGGCAGGACACTATTGGACGTGATGACGCCGCACCGGCAACCGCAGGGGAGCGATTAGCGCAGAGGCAGGAAGGTTTGGAACCGCAGATTACGCGGATTACGTCGGTAAAAAAGAAACGGGGCGATGGTGTTTCTAAATCCGCGCGACCCGCGAAATCTGCGGTTCTAAATGCATGGACTGTCTGCGCTTTGCGAGTTCGATCAAACTTCGTTCACGCCGCAGCACTTCTTGTACTTCTTGCCGCTGCCGCACGGGCAAAGGTCGTTGCGACCGACCTTGGGCGCGTCACGGACGATCGGCTTGACCGGCGCGACCGGTCCCGTGGCCCCGCCGGCTTCGGCGGAGGAGCCTTCACCGGTCGACACTGCTTCCGACTTGATCAGAAGTACGTTTTCCCCCACGCCATACCCCCCGGCGTCCTCCTTGACGGCGGCGGTCTCTTTGTAGTTGTTACGAGGTTGCGTTTGACCGACGACTCGCGCGCGGAAGATTAAATCTGTCACCTTGTCGCGCGTCCCACGGATCATTTCCTCGAAGTAGCGGAAGCCTTCCTTTTTGTAAAGTACGCGAGGGTCTTTCTCCGCGAACGCGTGCAGGCCGATGCCGCTTTTGAGCATGTCCATCGCGTAGAGGTGGTCCTTCCAGTTCTGGTCAAAAATCTGGATCAGCACGTACTGTTCGAGGTCGGCCAGTTCTTTTCGCAACCATTGCCGTCCTCGTTGCATCAGGACGTCACGCAGGTCTACCTTGCCGTCGTGGTTTTCGTCGATGATCGTCTGCGGAACGCCCTTGATCGGCTTGGAGTTACGGGCGGCGTAATTGGGTTCTGTGAGCTCTTTGACGCTCAGGTTCGTGCCGAAGCGTCGGTTGGCGGCGTCAACGAGCGCGGGCATGTCCGAACCGTGGGCCGCCCGAAGTGCATCGACGGCTTTTTCCAGATTTCCGCCGGTCAAGAATTGTTCCTGATAAGCGACCAACGCGTCGCGCAGCTTTCTCACCGAAGTCTGTTGGACGTGTTCGATCGTGACGTCGACGTCGTACTTGGCTTTTACCCAGGCTTGCACGAACTGGCAGGCGTAGGGATTTTCGGTCGTCCCGTCAGGCCCGCCGAACGCGAAGGTGAGGGTGTGTTCGACGGGGTATTCGAGTTCGCGCCGGGCGTAGGTGGCTTTGGCGCGCGATTCGATCAGCGCGACGATCTCGGCGGCGGTCTTCCGGTCCTGCAAGCGCGTACCGGCGCCGAGTTTCATTTCGTCGGGCGTGACTTCGATGCCGAACTTGTCCCGCGCCCAGTTGGCCAGGTCCTGCTCGGCGTAGTTGGGTTCCAGATACTTTTGAAGCCCGGCCGCGTCGCGGGCGTCGATTTGTTCGACGGCGCTTTCGACCAGACGGTCCTGAAGGTCGTTCGCGTCCATCTGCTTGAGCTGCGCCTGACTCAGGTTCACCTGAAACCGTGCCGCCGCCCAGTTTTGCAGGCCCTTGAGGTCCCACGCGGTTTGGTCGGTCGAGTCTTCGCCGATGAATTCACCGAGGGTGCTGGCGATACTGCTCTGGGCTTCGTTGCGGGCCTGGTTTTTGATGTACGCTTCGAGGTCGGTCAGGTGCGTCATGCCCTTGACGTCGCCGGGTTCGAGACTGACTTCGAAATTCGTGCGTGCCCATTCGACGACGACGGACGCGACGTAATCTTGCGTGATGTACTTGTCGACCGCGTCGGTGATGGCGTCCCCGATCATGCCCCAGATGACTCCGCCGACGTCGCGGCCTTCCAGGACGCGTTGGCGCATGCCGTAGAACACGCCGCGCTGGTGGTCCATGACTTCGTCATAGTCGAGCAGGTTTTTTCGGCTGAGGAAGTTGCGTTCTTCGACCTTTTTCTGGGCGCGGACGATGCCCGTGGTGATGCGTTTGTCCTCGATCGCCATCCCCTCTTCCATACCCAGCCAGCCGAGGACGCGGATCGTCCAGTCGCCTGCGAACATTTTCATCAGGTCGTCTTGCAGGCTCACGTAGAAGCGTGACGAGCCGGGGTCACCTTGACGTCCTCCGCGCCCGCGCAGCTGGTTGTCGATGCGACGCGCGGTGTGACGCTCGGTCCCGATCACGTGCAACCCGCCGGCGGCTTTGACCGTGGGCCGCAGGTCGAGTGCTTCGACGAGCGGGCTGTCGGGCGCGATTTCGATCAACTTTCCCGTGCCGCGCTGCGTGAGTTTGTAGTTGTAAACGCCTTTCTTACCCGCGGGCTCAGACTTGACGTCGAACTGCGTCTCGGCGGCGAGTTTGATGTCCGTACCGCGCCCGGCCATGTTGGTGGCAATGGTCACGTTACCGACACGCTCGCCGTGCGCGTTGACGTGCGTCTGACCGGCGAGCGCGATGATGTGTGCCTCGCGCTCGTGCTGCTTGGCGTTGAGAATTTCGTGCAAAATCCCGTGCTTACGTGTCAGCATGTTCGACAGAAATTCGCTCTTTTCGACACTCGTCGTGCCGACCAGCACGGGCCTGCCGACGTCGGAAAACTGTTTGATCTCGTCGATGATCTGCGTCCACTTTTCCGGTTCGGTACGATAAACCCGGTCTTCGTAGTCGGCGCGGACGCGCGCGCGGTTGGTCGGGATGGTGACGACTTCGAGTTTGTAAATTTTGGCAAACTCTTCGGCTTCGGTCTGGGCGGTTCCGGTCATACCTGACAGACTTCGATACAGTTTGAAGAAGTTCTGTAGCGTGATGGTCGCCAGCGTTTGCGTCTCCTGCTTGATCGGAACGCGCTCCTTGGCCTCGACGGCCTGGTGCAGCCCGTCGGACCACTGCCGACCGACCATCTTGCGACCGGTGTACTCGTCGACGATCACGACTTCCATCTCCCCCTTCTGGCCTTTCTCGATCACGTAATCGCGGTCGCGCTCGTAGACGACGTGGGCGCGCAGGCTCTGCTCCATGAGGTGCGGCAACTCCATGTTCGCGCCGACATAAAAACTCCCCACGCCCGCCTCCTCCTGCGCGGCGGCGATGCCTTCATGCGTGAGATGCGCGCTTTTCTTGTCCATCTCGACTTCGTAGTACGCGGTGAGGCCTTGCTTGCGTTTCTCGGCCTCTTCGAGTTGTTTCTGGCCGTCGGTGAGTCGTTTGCGCGCGGCTTCTTTCGTCGTTTTGTCCTTCGCTTTTTCCTCGTCACCCTCTGCAGACTTGATCGCACGCCGGGCGGCGTCCACGGCTTTGTAGGCCTGCCCGTAAGGGCGGTGCAGGTCGATGACTTTCCGAATGATGGCGTCGCTGGCCCGGTACTTGGGCGCGTCGTCATGCGCGGCGCCACTGATGATCAGCGGCGTGCGGGCTTCGTCGATCAAAATACTGTCGACCTCGTCGACGATCGCGAAATCGAGCGGGCCCTGCACCTGTTCTTCGACCTTCACCTTCATGTTGTCGCGCAAGTAGTCGAAGCCGAATTCGCTGTTCGTGCCGTACGTAACGTCGCATTGGTACATCTCACGCCGCCCGCCTCCTCCCGGGTCCATGTCGGATTGGATGAAGCCTACGGAGAGGCCCAGCGCCGTGAATGACGGCATGACCCACTGCGCGTCACGTCGTACGAGGTAGTCGTTCACGGTGACGACGTGGCAATGAAATCCTTCAAGCACGCGCATGAAGCACGCGAGCGGCGCGACGAAGGTCTTACCCTCACCCGTCGCCATTTCCGCGATGCGGCCTTCGTACAGCACAAGCCCGCCGATGAGCTGCACGTCGAACGGCCGGGCACGGAAGGGGGGCCGGCTGTCGGGGTACAACTTACGGACGGCGGCGTAGAGTTCGACGGGGATGCTGACGGTCTGCCACGGCTCGCCGTTCTGAATCATGCGGCGTTGTACGCTGTCGTAAAGTTCGAGTGTCGCGTCGTCGAATTGATCCGGGTCGAACTTGGCAACCAGTCCGAGTTCGGCCTCGCCGGGGTTGAAGATGTTACGAATGCCGATGTTCCGGTCCATCGACTCGCGGATGATCGCAAACGCCTCGGGCATGACGGCGTCGATCTTCAACTTCCCCGCGACCAGCCCGCGCCGCAGTTCCTGCGTACGCTCGCGAAGCTGTTCGTCGGTCAACGCCTCCACCTTCGGGACGGCGGCATTGATCTGATCGACAATTTTGCGATACCGCTTCAACAGACGGTCGTTGCGCGAACCAAACACCTTGGTCAGGACGGATCCGAAATTCATGGAAAAACTCGATGAAAAAGGGTCCCAAGATTGGGACGGACCGGCGCTCGGCCGGATCGAAGGGGTCGTGTGAAACCAGCAAAGCAGGGCTACGCGAGCGCGGGGGGCGGGAGGCGGAATTGGAACGGCCCGGACGGTACCTGCGCGACGAATGGCGCGTCCGCGTGTGTGGGCCGGACGCACACAACCGGGGACGGCGTGGCATGAGCCAGTAAATTCATCACCAAGGCGGGTTTCACCATGCGTCGCAGCGAGACACTAATGCGATCGACGAGGGTCGGGCGAGACTGTATGAAGTCCGCGCGCGGCCCATTCGCCCCGACGGTTTTCAACTCGTCGGCGCAGACGCACGCCGCGAACAGCGCTATCAGGATGATGGAGGTCGGCCTACGCATGGTCTTGAGAATTCGTTAGTATCCCGGTCAAGACCACGAGCGTCAAGCACGGCGTTAACGAGGGAAATTTTGATTAAAGGATTGAATTGTCCGATTAAGGCGGTACAGTGTGACAATGTCTCGTGTGCGTGACCCGCGCGCGATTAACATCAACAAGGTTTCTATCCCGCGACCCGGGAGGATGGCCATGAAGCAGACACCCACCAACATCTCACAGGTTTCTACGGATCAAGTCCACGCGTGGCGGTCGTTTTTACCAGGAGACTGGCAGCAGACGATCAACCCGCGCGGGTTCATTCAAGCCAACTACACCCCGTATTCAGGTGACGATTCGTTCCTTGCAGGACCGACCGACCGTACGCGCGGGGTGTGGCAGA
>Ga0163144_10031815_pt1 | contig 10043 bp, 10 predicted proteins | sample OliLak19BULKMAT1_FD_123175 | JGI IMG/M metagenome (GOLD analysis project Ga0163144, IMG submission 123175) | Freshwater microbial mat bacterial communities from Lake Vanda, McMurdo Dry Valleys, Antarctica - Oligotrophic Lake LV.19.BULKMAT1 | ecosystem: Environmental > Aquatic > Freshwater >...
AGTTCCGGATCGGCGATCTGCCGGCGGGTGACTACCTTGTGTGCGCCTGCGCCAAGGACCCGCTGCCGGTGGACAAGGATCTGCTGACGCGAATGGCGTCGTTCACCGTGCCGGCAGCGTCGGTGGTCCATCCCGGCAGCACACGGGTTTCCGGTGCGTGGCCCGTCAGCGTGGGCCACGGGGACGACCGTATCGGCATCACCATCACGATGCTGGCGGTCACACCGCGGCGCGTCTCTGGCCAGGTGGTCGGCGGCGGACCGAACACCGACACGGTCTATTCCGTGGTGCTGTTCCCCGAAGACGAAGATCCCGCGGCCATCGGAATCTCCGAGATGGCTCCGGCCCACGTCACGCCCGACGGAACATTCAACTTCGTCGGCGTGACACCCGGGCGATACACGCTTGAAGTGTTTCCTGCCAACGGCACGAAGGGACTGCGGACCTCAGTCGCCATCGTGGTTGGCGACGAGGATGTGACACATCTCGCCGTACCACTGGGCGAGGAACCGACAGTGCGCGGACGTGTGGAGTTCGCAGGCGCGGGGCCACGGCCCGACGCGGACACGCTGGAAAAGTCATCCGCAGGATTGATACCGATGCACCTGACGCCCGGGGTCCTGATCAGTCTTGGCGGTTCTGGAACACTCGGCTACGGCGCGAAGCTCGCGCGCGATGGGTCCTTCTCCATTGCGGGCGTGCCTCCCGGCCGCTATCGATTCACATCAACCGGACTCGGCGCTGGCGACACTTCAGGGGACCTTCGTGCTCGACAAGCACGAGTGGTCCAATGACTCGCGTTCAGTTGGCGTCTCCTCGTTGACATCAAGCGTCGGGATGTCCGCGAACTGGTTGAGGACATTGCACGCAAGCGGGAAGCGCCGATCATGGCCAATCGGACGCTCGGCGTACTGTCACGCATGTTCAACTTCGCCCTCGATCGAGAATGGATTGAAGCCAGTCCGGCAGCACGAATCCCGGACCCGGGAATGGAGCAGTCGCGCGACCGAGTGCTCAGCGACGATGAACTGCGTGAGCTGTGGACCAGGCTCGATGAGATCATCGAGAACGGCGCCGATCGTGACGCGCCCGAGGCAGCAAACGAGTCGGCCACACGCAAGTTCGCCATCACTCTTGCGACCGCCGAGGCGTTCAAAGCGCAGCTCCTTACTGCGCACGTCCTGGCGAGGTCCGGTCAATGCGCTGGTCGAGGGCGATGACGTTTGCATTTCGCGCGCACGACCTAAGACGGACAGCAGCCACGCGGATGGCCGAGGCCGGTGTCCTGCGCGATCACATCGCTCGCATCCTGAACCACATTCAGGACGGACCCGCCGCGACGCGCGTCTACGACCGCTTCGCCCAAGGGGCCAGCGCGAGCTGCAGGCCGCTGGCCCCCTCGGTGGCCCCGAATGCCAGAAGGCCCAGCAAATTCAGAGTTCCCATGGCTCGCTGGGGCGACACCGGCGAACGGTGCCGGGGTCAGGACCGAAGGGGGAGCGACCCCGGTTCGGTGATGGGTCGGCGCGCCCAGCGCCGGCCCCACCGGGGTCGCTCCCCCTTCGCAGGTCTGGTAGCCATACGCCGGGCATAACGTCGCTTACTTTTGAAGCAAATTTGTGGTAATTTTTGCTTCAAAACTCCATGGCCAAGCACTCGCAATCCATTGAAAAATCGATACTTGCCAGTATCAGGGGCCACGGGAGGGGTTGGGTGTTTACGCCGCGCCACTTCGTGAACCTCGCCAGCCGCCCGGCCATCACCTCGGCGCTCACGCGTCAGACCGATGCTGGCACCATCCGGCAACTCGGCCGTGGCCTGTACGATTACCCGAAACTCCACACGGCTCTTGGCCCCCTCGCGCCAACGCCGGAGGCTCTGGCCAAAGCCCTGGCGGGCCGCGATCGAGTCCGGCTCCAGCCGTCTGGCGCCTACGCAGCGAACCTGCTCGGCTTGTCCGAGCAGGTGCCTGCGAAGGTGGTGTTCCTCACGGACGGCGCGAGCCGTGTGGTCCGGGTCGGAAAGCTGACGGTGCAACTGCGACGCACGACTCCGCGCAATATGGCGGCGGCAGGTCGCTCCTCCGGGCTCGTCATCCAGGCCTTGCGTTACCTCGGTTCGAAGCACATCACGCCTGAGCGGGTCGCCAAACTCCGGCGGACACTGCCGGCGAACGATCGACGCGTGCTGCTCAAGGACCTCACGCTGGCGCCCGCATGGATGCACCAGACCTTGAAGGAACTTGCAGCAGCATGACGCTGGCGTTCCTGCGTCTCTCACCGGACGAGCGCAAGCTCTACATTGATGAAGCAGCGGCACGCCGAGGGCTGTCGCCCGTCATCCTCGAGAAGGACTTCTGGGTGTGTTGGCTCCTCGGTGTGCTCTTCGGGTCGTCGTTCCGTGACGCGATCGTGTTCAAGGGTGGCACATCGCTTTCCAAAGTATTCGGGGTCATCAACCGGTTTTCCGAGGACATCGATCTCTCACTGGATCCCGAGTTCCTGGGACTCGAGGAGCCGGACGCAACGGCTTCCTTGAGTAAGGGTCAGGCGAGCAAATGGATGGAGCGCGCCGAAGCAACCTGCACGACCATCGTCCGCGACAAGCTGGCTCCGGAGATCGCCACGGCAGTTGGCGCCGGTCTCGGAGAGAGCGCCGGGCCGTGGCTGACGTTCGAAGTTGACGCCAGTTCGCATTCGCCAGTCCTGCTGTTCCACTATCCGACGACGCAGCCACCCGCACTGGAGTACCTGAAGCGGTCGGTCAAGTTGGAATTCGGATCGCTGACGGATCAGCGGCCGACGGCGAGCCACGCTGTACGTCCGTGGATCGCGGATGTATTGCCAGACGCCTTTGCAGACTGGCACTGTGATGTTGTCGCGCTCGACCTGCATCGCGCGTTTTGGGAGAAGGCCACTATCCTTCATGCCGAGCACCACCGGCCGGCAGATAAAACGACACCAGACCGATTTGCCCGCCACTACGCGGATACGGCCGCACTCGCCCTTCATCCCGACGCCTCCGGCGCTATCACGCAATCGGACCTGTGCGATCGTGTCGTCCGTTGGAAGAGTCGCTTCTTCGGCAGCGCGTGGGCACGCTACGACTTGGCGATGCCGCCGACGTTTAAGTTGGTGCCGCCGCCCGAGCGTGAGGCAGCGCTTCGACGCGACTATCAATCCATGCGCGACATGTACCTGTCAGAACCGGAGCCGTTTGAGAACATTCTCTCGACGCTGGCTGATGTCGAGCGGCAGGTCAACGGGTCGGAAGGAAGCTGACACGTCATGCCGGTGACTACCTCTCTTCCCCTGAGTCGGTTGTTACCTATGTCTCCGCAATGGACCGGCGTGGATTTTCGCGGCTTCGCTGTTCGTGACGGACTCCGGGACCCAGAGCATGACGCGCAGGACGCATGGACCAGGCTAATGCAATTACGGGACGTGTGGAAGCCTTCGGCAGTGGGGAAGGGCGAAGTCAGGAGATTGATTAGCTCTACATTGTTATGGTAAGTTCACCGCCATGCGAAAACCTCCTGGACTGCTGGGCGAGTTCGAGCAGATGGTGCTGCTGGCCGCCCTCCAATGCGGCGACAACGCCTACGGAGTTACCGTGGAGGATGAGTTGATTGCTCGGACTGGCCGCAAGGTTGCCACCGGCGCCGTCTACGTTACCCTGGACCGGCTCGAACGAAAAGGCCTGCTCAAATCACGCATGACCGCGCCCACGGCGGAACGCGGTGGCCGCGCGAAACGCTGTTACAGCGTCACCAAGGCTGCGGTGACCGCTCTGTTGCATTCCCGTCAGGCGTTAGGCCGCCTGTGGGAGGGGCTCGAGTTGCAGGGGGAGCCATGATCACCCAGGGTCGCCGGTCGGTCGTCGCCTGTGTGGTAACGATCCTGCTGTCCGTATGTGTGGCTTCCGCGCAGGGGATCAATTCGCGGGGGCTGCTCAACACAGGTGACACGGTTTCATCGCTCCGCGGCTTCGGCATCGACGGAAAGCCGTTGACCATCGACTTTCGTTCAGCCGACAGGCCGACGGTGATTTATGTCGTCAAGGTAACGCAGGGTCGAATTACAGGCTTTGGCAAGCAAAACGAAGCGAACTTCGCGGCGATTGTCGCCCAGGCCGGCTCCAGATTTAATTTTGTCTTCGTCGTACCGGATGACGATGGCGGTTTGACCGGGTACCTGCGGGAGGCACGGACAGCGTGGGGCGGCACACCCGTCACCGTACTTGCCAACGTACCCGATGATGTCCGACAGGCGTACTCGATATTCGCGTATCCGCAGACACTGGTGATTTCCCCTGAAGGCCGCGTTTTGGAATCGTTTCAGGGAGCCTACACGAACGACAGCCTCAACGCTAAACCCGCAACGATCGAGAAATACTTCGGAATCAGGCTACCCAACTTGAGAACGCCATGAGCTTCTCGCGCTTGCTGTTGGCCATCTTGCGATGGGTGACGAGCACTGACTTCGCAGAGTCCGCAGCCGGTGATCTTGAAGAGCGCCGGAAACGATCGCATGGTGGCGCGGGTTGGCGACGCTACTGGCTGGGGCTGTGGTCGATTCTGACGTTCGCGATCGTCGCCAGGTTATGGAGCCTCTGCCATCCAGTCTGGACATCAATATTCGGTCGCAACCATGTCACTGAGCTTCGACAGGCCGGCCGGTCGCTGATGAGAGCGCCCTGGTATACGGCCTCGGTGGTCAGCGTCATGGCGCTTGGCATGGCCCTGGCGATCGCGGTATTTGCCATTGTTGATGGACTGCTGTTCAAGCCACTCCCGTACCCTGAGGTCGATGGGCTTGTCGCGGTGACGCCCGGATTTCGCAGTCTTCCCTCGTCGGTCGGACGGCCAAGCGGAAGTTCGCGTGATGTCGCGGATTGGAGAATGGCGATTCCAGATGCCAGCTTCACCGGTGTTCAAGTCAACCATGGATCGCAACCCAGCACACTGCTGACCTTAGGCTCGGGGCTGAACGAGCCGGGATTGCAGACGGCTGCGGTCGACTCGGCATTCTTCGACACGATCGGACTTCGGCCCCTGCTGGGCGGCTTTCGGCCGGAAGACTTCGCCGAGGACGAAGGCGCTCCGGTCCCCATCCTGGTCACCTACTCCATCTGGAAGTCGAGGCTGGACAGCGATCCCCGGATTCTCGGGCGCCGATTCATCCCTGACGATCCCCAGCGGCCGCCGGTGGTCATCGCGGGAGTCCTGCCACCTCAGTTCGTGTTTCCGGGCCCAGAGCCGATCCAAGCCCTGCGTCCCCTGAGGCAATCGGCAACGGATCGGGCCAATCCCAGACGGCGGATTCTGAACCTGGTCATCGCACGAATTCCCGCGGCACTCTCCACGACGGTCGTTCAGCAGCGAATCGAAGACGCCATGCAGACCACTGCCGCATCATTCTCACCTGCGCCGCTCGGTGGCTGGGGCGCGACCGACCGCACTCGCTTTACGGGGCCGTTTGATGCGGTCTCGTTCACAACGATTTCTGAGTACATGAGTGGCCGCCAACAGCCCATCGCCCTTGCGGTATTTGCGGCGGCAGGACTCCTGATTTTGCTCGCGTGTGTCAATGCGTCGGGTCTGATGCTGGCCCGTGGCCAACTCCGGGGAAAAGAAATGGCCGTACGGCGGGCCCTCGGCGCCAGCGCGCAGCACATCATCGTCTTGGTGTTGACCGAGAGTCTGGTTGTCACCGCGATTGGGGCCGTGATTGGACTAGCCGCTGCCGCACCTTTGCTGGCCATCGTCACGCATCTGCTGCCGGCATCGCTGCACCTGTTGAAAGTGCCGAGCATCGACTGGCGCGTTGCGGCATTTGCCTTCATCGCAACGACTGGGGCAACCGTGGTGGCGGCGCTCTGGCCAGCCAGGCAGCTGATTCAGCGCGATGTTCGGAGGACGGGATCCTCCGGTACGCGCGTGATCGTCGCTGGTGAGGTGGCTCTGGGACTGACTTTGGCGCTCAGCGGTGCACTGCTGATTGGCAGTCTGTGGCGTGTGTGGAGCGGCAGGGTGGGATTCGAGACCGAGGATGTGACGGCCATCGAACTGCGATTGAGCGCAGCTCCGGCAAGGGTTCGCTCCCCGGACGTATTGAGCCTTCTGGCTCGCATCCGTGCGGTGCCTGGCGTGGTCGCGGCCGCGGTCAGCGATGCCATCGTCCTCCAACAGTCGAGCAACGGCAACGTACTCGGACCGCCACCGCCGGGCGTGCACCTGTTCGTCGACACGCATGCGGTCACCTCAGGATTCTTCGATGTCATGCGCCCACCTTTGGTGGATGGCCGCTACCCGACGTCGCGTGAATTGGACGAAGCCTCGCCGGTGGTCGTGGTCGGCGAGTCCGTGGCACAGGCGTATTGGCCTGGCGAGCGTGCGGTTGGTCAGTCAATAGAGGCCGCCAGGGCCACCTTCACGGTAGTCGGCGTCCTGGCGGACGGACGCTATGGTGCTTGGGACATGGATCCCCGGGCCGTCGTCTACGGGCCGTACGAACCGTTTGCGATGTCCACCACTCCAAACCTCCTGGTGAAGACGACACAGCCTTCCGTCTTGACTGAGGTCCTGAGTATTGTCAGCGACATGCCGGACGTGGCGCACGCCGTCCGAATCGATACCGTCGACGCTCTTCTCTCAGAGTCGATTCGCCCGAGACGGCTCTACGCGTGGCTGTTTGGCACCTTTGGCGTGTCCGGTCTGCTGATCGTTGGGGTTGGCGTCTTCGGTGTGCTTGCTGTGACGACCGGTCGGCGAACCCGGGAAATTGGGATTCGGATGGCGCTGGGTGCCACGCCGGCTTCAGTCGTGGTCGGCCTCTTGCGCGAGCAGCTGGCAACCGTCCTGGTTGGCTTGATGATAGGAAGTCTGCTCTCGGCGTGGTTCGCGGGGTTCCTCGGCTCCTACACGTATCAGACGCAGGCGTACGACCTTGGGAGCTGGCTCGCTGCCGTCGGCAGCATCGCGCTCGTTGCCACGATCGGCACGATGGTACCGGCCGTGCGCGCCAGTCACATCAGTCCGCTAGTCACACTCAAGGTCGACGAATGAGCTATCACCGATGTCTGCTGAGACCGAGTGCGCCGCTCATGCGCTTCCGCACGCAGTGGCTGAGAACCTGCTTGTCAGGCGCCGCGAGTCGATGGCGTGCCGGCGCTAGGCTTGTGACCTATAGGTGACCTACAGATCGTGAATTTGGCCGGGGCGACTGGATTCGAACCAGCGACCCCCTGCACCCAACTCAGTCCGTCGTGAATTCTTTCGCGAGCTCCACGAACTCGCCGTCGGGATCGAGTTCGCGGTACTGCTGCCAGTGCGCTTTGGCCTCGGCGGAGCGCCCGAGCTTCTCCAGCGTGACGGCCAGATAGAAGTGCGCCTCGGGATACGCGGGGTTGACGGCGAGCGCCTCGCGATACGCGACGACGGCGTCGGGATAGCGCGCCAGATCGTGATGGATGTTGCCGAGGTTGAAGTACGCCTCGAAGCACTCCGGGTCGATGCGGATGGCCTTTTCGTAGATCGCATCCGCCTCCACCAGTTCGTCACGCTCGTAGTGAATGTTCGCCAGATTCACCAGCGCCGGTACCAGCAGCGGATCGAACAGCAGCGCGCGGCGATACGCGGCGGCAGCCACATCCAGGTTCCGATCATCCCCATCGTCCAATTCGGCGCCTTCGAGGAAGTACTTCGCGGCGAGGGAGTAGTTTGCCGACTGAATGGCGTCCGCGCGGTCGCCCGGCTGCTCCATGGTCGTGGACCGGCGCGAGGCGGGCAGCGAGACCACGCGGGCTCTTGGGCTGTCCACGCGCGCCGGCTGGAAGTCGAACGCGAGCTGGCCGGTCCGTTCGGCGAGCATGGCGCGCATGAGGGCGTGGAGCGAGACACCGCGCGCGAGTTCAGCGGCGGCGGCCTTCACCACATGGAGATCCGCGAACGAGTATCGGCCGGCAACGGACCGAACGAGGCCCCACTTTTCGAGGTAGCGCAGGTGATCGTCGCGCAGGCCGGGATACATCGTCTGCAGATCGCGAGAGGCGTAGTACCGGGCGCGAAGCGTGTCGAGATCCGGCAGGCCCGCGAGTCGGCACAAGGCGTCTTCTGTCAGGACGCGCTTCACGTGGGAGGGCCATTCGCCCGGGAGCGGGTCACCCGTGGTCACCACCACGGTCGTGTTCGGGGTTACGGCAAACGCACACGTGCCGCCCAACCGTTCCACCACCGAACGCAGGTCTTTTCGAGAGAGCACACCGCCACGTCCCACCACCGAGACATGCTCCGCGGTCAGAGGGCGTTCAGAGGGAATTTGCGCGGGCACACTCACAGGCAATCTGTGGCCGATGTTAGCATCTGCCAATGCTTCTGGCGGGCGACATCGGTGGCACCAAGACTCTGCTCGGATTGTTCGAGGACGACCGCGACCGGCCGCGACCGTTGGTGGTGCGCGAATACGCCACACTCGACTTCGACAGCCTCGACGATCTGACGCAGGTCTTTCTGGAAGATACCCGGGCGTCCACCTCGGTGACAGCGGTCTGCCTGGGCGTGGCCGGCCCGGTGACCGGTTTGATGGCGCGGCTGACCAATGTGCCGTGGCTGGTGGATGCGTCGATCCTGGCGGATCGCCTGGGCGACTGTCCCGTGCACTTGCTGAACGACCTGGAGGCGATGGCGCACGCGGTGCCGGTGCTGGAGCCCGAAGAAATTGCGGTGCTGCAGGAGGGCGTGGCGGTGCCTGGCGGCAACGCGGCGCTCATCGCCGCCGGTACGGGACTGGGCGAGGCGTTGCTGCACAACGTGGACGGCCGGTTTGTGCCGTCTGCCTCCGAGGGGGGCCATGCGGACTTTGCCGCGCGCACGCCGCGCGAGCTGGCGCTGGTGGAACACCTGACGGCGATTTACGGACGCGTGGACAACGACCGGGTGATCTCGGGCCCAGGCCTGGTCAACATCTTTCAATTCACGCACGGCGCGACCGGCACGGGGCTGGCCTGCCGGGCGATTGGCGCCGGGGTAGACAACGGTGAGCTGCCGGCGGCGATCAGCGCGTGCGCGCAAGCTGGCCGCTGTGAGCAGTGCGTGGAAGCAATGGAGATGTTCGTGGAGGCCTACGGCGCTGAGGCCGGCAACCTTGCGTTGCGGTCACTGGCGACGGCCGGGGTCTATATCGGCGGGGGTATTGCCCCTAAAGTGCTGCCCGCGCTTGAAAACGGCCTGTTCTTGGACGCCTTCCGCGGCAAGGCTCCCTTGGTGGACCTGCTCCGGACCCTTCCCGTCTCGGTCATCCTGAATCCCGCCGCCGGCCTCCTGGGGGCCGCGGTCCGGGCGTCCGGGCTGTAGGGGGCCGGGGGGCCCCCTCATTGACTTGACCGGAAACGGGCCTTAGCATCCTTGGACTAATTCGTTACAGAGAATTTTCGTTCGTTCAGGATGGAGGACAGATGCGTCACAAGTTCGTAATCCTCGTGGTGTTGGGGTTGCTCGTCGCCCCGATGGCCGCATGGGCCCAGCAGACCGGCACGATTGCCGGGCGCGTGGTGGCCAGTGATGGCTCGGCGCTGCCGGGTGTCACCGTTGAAGCCATGGGCGAAGTGTTGCCCGCCGGTCGCGTCGTGGTCACCGGTGCCACCGGCGATTACCGCATGGCGGCGCTGCCCCCGGGCGCGTACACCGTGAAGTTCACGCTGTCGGGCATGTCGGCGGTCACGCGGACCGCGCAGGTGCAGCTCGGCCAGGACACCGTCGTCAATGCGACGTTGTCGGTGCAGGGCGTCACAGAGACGGTGACCGTCACGGCCTCCGCCAACTACCTGGATCCGACCACCGCCACGATTAAGAGCGGCGTGTCGTCCAGGCAGATTGCGGCCCTGCCGGTTGGCCAGGAATATCGCGACCTCCTCAAGTTGATCCCCGGTGTGCAGTTCACGGCAGATCAGGTGCGCGGCCCGAGCGCGGGTGGCAGCGGCCAGGACAACGTGTATCAGTTCGACGGCGTGAACGTGACGCTGCCGCTGTTCGGGACGCTGTCTGC
>Ga0163144_10031817_pt1 | contig 10042 bp, 8 predicted proteins | sample OliLak19BULKMAT1_FD_123175 | JGI IMG/M metagenome (GOLD analysis project Ga0163144, IMG submission 123175) | Freshwater microbial mat bacterial communities from Lake Vanda, McMurdo Dry Valleys, Antarctica - Oligotrophic Lake LV.19.BULKMAT1 | ecosystem: Environmental > Aquatic > Freshwater > Lake...
CCAACGGCCGAGGCGGTTGTCCTGATCCGGCCCGCGCCGCCCGTCCTGGGCGCGTTCGATCCGGCCACCGTCGCCGCGATTCGCCTGGACGACTATCCCATCATACCCGTCATCAGCGCCACGGCCCACGCCATTTACGCCGCCGGGCTGGCCGCCGGTAACAACCCCAGCGTCTTCTCCAAGCTCGGCGACTGCATGACCGAGAACCCGCACTTCCTCGTCACCTTCGCCGAGGGCCAATACGACCTCGGCCCCTACGCGGACTTGCAGGCGGTGATTAACCACTACAGCGGCGTGCCGGCCCGCGCCGGCGATTGGCAGCTCGACTCGTTTGCCACGGTGGGGCTGGCCGCCGCCAGCGGCTTCAACATCGCCGGGCCGCTCGACGCCACCTGGGCCAACCCGGCCTGGTGCCAGGGCGGCGAGTCGCCGGCCGCCTGCGAGTTCCGCGTGGCCCGCCCGAGTGTGGCCGTCATCATGTTCGGCACCAACGACGTGGCCTACACCGACGCGGCCACGTTCGACTTCTTCTTCCGCACGCTGGTCATCAAGACGCTCGACGCCAATGTGCTGCCGATCCTCAGCACCTTCCCGACCCGCCCGGAGGACGCGGCCAAGTCGCTGCTGCTCAACCAAGTCGTGGTGCAGATCGCGCTCGACTACGACCTGCCGCTGCTCAACCTCAACCGCGCGCTCGAGCCGCTGCCGTATCATGGCGTTGACCCGAACGACACCATTCACCTCTCGGTGCCGCCGGAGGGCGAGGGCCGGGTAGACCAGTTCACGCCGGAGAACTTGCAGTACGGCTTCACGGTGCGCAACCTGGTGACGCTTCAGGCGCTACAAGCGGTGCTGGCCGCCAACGGCAGTTAGCTATTGACCGCCCATTGCCGGCCTACTGCCCGTAGCCGCACACCAGGGGGCCAGCACTAGGCCTACTGCCCGCCTACTGCCCGTAGCCGCACATGCGCCACTCCCCATCGTCCAGCAGCGCGCGATAGGGATGGTCAGACACGCTCCAGGTGCGGCTCTCGCCCTGGTAGGTGGTCACGATCTGGCCCTGGCAGCTTACCAACGTATAGTCGCCGTCCGCGCCGGTGACGGTGCAGCTAACTCCGTCAAGCTGCGCGTCCATCGCCGCGAACGACGCCGCCTCCACCTGGGCCTGCGCTTCCCAGTCCAGGCACGACAGCCGCGTCATGGCGTCTACATTGCTGTCTACCCGCGCCGCCAGGTAGCCCTCAATGGCCGTGGCGGCGGCCGCTGGGTCGCTCTGGCAGCCGGCCAGCGCGAAGCCGAGCAGCGCCAGCCAGGGCAAAACGCGGAGCAGTGGGATACGCATACCGTGATCTCCTGAACACTACCGGGGCCGCGCGCCGCAACCCAGACGAATTGTACCGATGTCCACTCGCGGCTACAACCCCATTAAGGATACATTTCAAGGTGCCCACTCCGCGTGGCCAGCGTGGTCTCGGGCCTGCCCCAAAGCGGAAATACGCCGGCTTTATTGCACCCTGCGCCCCTTCCCGGCCGTTCTTGTGACGCCAATGGTGATACTTTATAATCGCACCTCGGTATACCCAGTGTCAAAGGGAGCGCTAATTGACTGACCAGATGTTTCAGCGCCATTTTCAGGGGTTTCGCCGGCTGACCGGTTTATTGGGCCTGGTAGCCGTTATGGCTCTCACAGCCTGTTCGGCTACCCCCACGCCGTCACCCACGGCCTCCCCCGCGCCGGCCATTGCAGACACAGCCACCACCGCGCCGACCGCCACTCGCCCCACGGCCACCGCGACCGGCACTGCCAGCCCCACCCCGCCACCGGCCACTGCCACCCGCACCCAGCGGCCCACCAGCACCCCGCGCCCGAGCGCCACCGCCACCGCGTCGGCCACCGCGTCGGCCACGTTCCCGCCCGCGCCCGCCCAGACCATCTTCAATACGCCTTCAGTCTGGAACGTCAACTCGACCGTTGACAATAGCGGCTGCAGCAACCCCGCTAGCCCACCCTATGGGGGCGTGCAAACCACGTTCACCGACACCGGCCTGCTGTGGCGCAACAGTGTGCCAGAGAATTACACCTTCACTAAAGTCGGCGCGGATACTTACCAGTATGCCGGTCCGAACGGCGTCGGCACCGGCACGGTGACACTGCAGGTGACTTTTACAAGTAACACCTCGTTCCAACTCTTTCAGACGTTTGTGTCGAACGGCGAGCCGGAGTGTACGCACACCTACACCCAGACCGGGACATTCATGTGGTTTAGTCCTTAGTTGGTACACGGTCTGACATCCGAGTTAATAGGAGTGGTCCATGTTGAAAACTCAATGGCAAATCACCGGCTGGCCGCGCGCCCTGCTCGTGGCCCTGGCGCTGCTGGCCGCGCCCTGGCTGGTGCGCACCGCCCACGCCCAGCAGGGCAACCCGTGCGACCCGGCCGCCGCCTGTTTTGATGTCGCCATCAGCCTGCCCAGCGCCGTCGGCGACTTCTACATTGACGGCGCGCTGGCCGCCGCGGGCGTCAACGGCACCCGCTTTGTCACTTCCCCCAACGTCAACCATACCTTTGAAGTTCGCAACCTGCACGACCCGGCCGTCGCCGGTTACGGCACGCTGCTGGTCTATCCCGATCAGAGTTTTGTGCAGCAGGCCGGCGCCGGCGTCATCTGGCACGCGCTGTTTTACCCAGTCCGGCAGTACATTCGCGGCACGCTGAACTACACCTGCCAGCCCACCGGCTGGAAAGTGACCGACAACGTGGCCTGCCGCGTGACGATTGACGGCGTGACCATGCCCGACGTGGGCCCGGGCGCCAGCGCCGCCTACACGCTCGACCCCGGCGCGCGCGCCGTGCACACCGACCTGGTGGGCGCGCAGGCCAATAGCTGGAACACCCTCGCCCGCGACGATGCCCCGGTCATCAGCGTCGGCCGCACCACCTGGCTGACCGCCGCCTTCTCGCACAAGGGCATCCTCAAAGTCGCGCTCTTGCCTGCCGGCCTGGTCGGCGATATCTACCTCAACGGCGTCTTTATCGTGGCGCAGGTCAACGCCGTGAATTTGACCGTCCCCTCCGGCGTGGCGCACACCATCGAGGCCCGCAACATCGCAGACCCGGCCGCCAACGGCCGCTACCGCTGGGCCGATGTCAGTCTGGCCACCTCGGTGGCGGCCAACGGCACGCGCTTTGTCACCCTGCGCCCCGCCAAGGTCTGGCTGCAAGGCAACCTCAGCGTGCTGTGCCAGATCAACCGCAAGACCGCCGCCGCTGACGCCGCGTGCCAGATCAATATCAACGGCGGCGAAATCGGCCGCTTGGCGGCGGGCGCGCGCGGCGTGTTCAGCCTGGCGATCGGCACCCACACGCTCCAGGTGGCGGTGGTCGGCGGCAGCGCCGCCCGCTGGGATGGCTCGGTCGGCGGGCCGGTGACGATCTACGGCGGCCTGAACACCTACTACACCGGCCGCTTCAACCTCAAGCCCACGGCCGCGGTCGTGACCCCGCCCAACGTCACGCCGGTCGTCAACGGCGCGTTTGAGTTCGGCGGCCAGGTGGCCGGCTTTGACCGGCCGGACCTGATGCGCTACGCCGGGATGTTGTGGGTCAAGCGCCAGGTGCGCTGGAGCCCGGGCGCGACCGCCGACGCCGGGCTGATCAGCGACGCGCACGCCAAGGGCTTTAAGATCCTGCTGAGTGTGCTGGGCAGCCCCAGCGACATTGCCGGCGGCGCGAACTACGGCGACTATGCCCGCTTCGTGGGCGACCTGGCGCGCTTCGGCGCGGACAGCATCGAAGTCTGGAACGAGATGAACATTGACCGCGAGTGGCCGGTGGGCGAGATTGACCCAGTGCGCTACACCGAGTTGCTGCGCCAGTCGTACCTATCTATCAAAGCGGCCAACCCCGGCACGCTGGTGATCTCCGGCGCGCCCGCGCCCACCGGCGCGGAGGGCGCGTTTGGCCGGGCGCGCGTCTGGAACGACAACACCTTCATCGCCGGCATGGCCGCCGCCGGCGCGGCCCAGTATATGGACTGCATCGGCGTGCATTACAACGAGGGCATCCTCAGCCCCACCCAAAGCTCTGGCGATCCGCGTGACCCCTACTACACGCGCTACTACAGCGGCATGGTCTCGACCTACTTCAACACCTTCGGCGGGGCGCGCAAGCTGTGCTTCACCGAACTAGGCTACCTGACCTCCGAGGGCTACGGCCCGCTGCCCGGCAACTTTGGCTGGGCCGGCAACACCAGCTTGGCCGAGCAGGCCCAGTGGCTGGCCGAGGCCGTCAGCCTGGGGCGCAGCAGCAGCGCGGTGCGCATGATTATCATCTTCAACGTGGACCTGACCACCTACAACGACGACCCGCAGGCCGGTTTCGCCATGATCCGGCCCGGCGGCGGGTGCCCGGCTTGCGACTCGCTGCACAACCTGACGGGCGGGCGCTAGAGGATGAACACAATGCAGCGGCGGCCCGCCTGGCTGCGGCAACCGGCCCTAGTTCTGTTAGGCTGGCTGACGCGCGAGAACGCGGCGGCGGTGGCGCTGTGCCTGATCGTCATCGGCGTGCTGATCGTCACCGCCGACACCGCCCCCCAGTGGATTTACCAGGGTTTTTAGGCCGCTCCACTTCTCGCCATGTCGGGTAAAATCGGGCCTGCGTCCAACCAGGACGCAGGCCCGCCTGTTCTATTGACTATGACTGGATTGTCCGCAGATTTCAACCCTATCTGACCAACCTTAAAACTTTCTTCATTCCTGTCCCGGCCTCTTGTTAAAGTAACAATTACTTGGCACACTATCCATGTGAGACGCCTTCGCTGCTCTGTCACCTCGGCGCGCTTGCCGAAATCTCAGCGGTGGGCTGCGGGTTGCCTTCACTCCGCCGCCCGTCGCCCTGGCCGCCGATGACAACGATGACAACGATGACAACGAATTGAGTGCCGATGACAACGACTTGAGTGCTGGTGACAACGATGACAACGACTTGAGTGCTGGTGACAACGATGACAACGACTTGAGTGCTGGTGACAACGATGACAACGAATTGAGTGCTGGTGACGACGATGACAACGAATTGAGCGCCGGTGACGACGATGACAACGATTTGTACGCCGATGACAACGAAATTGGTCACTTCGCCACCGGCGGCTGCCCGCTGCCTGTTGTCTTAGCCCACCGCGCGCACCCGCTGCCGATGACTTACCTGCCCCCGAGTCCTAGCGCACTTTGCATCCCCTGAGTCCCCAGCAGCCTTTGCATAACTGCCGCGCCCTTCACCCCCAATGACCCTCACCCACCTCCTCGTCTTCGCCGCCCTGGCGCTGGTCGCCGGCGGCCTGCTGCCGGGCCGCGCCCGCGCCTGGCTGCTGCTGGTCGTCAGCGTGCTGGCGCTGTATTGGCTCCAGCCCCTCACCGCCCTGCGCTACGCCGACTTCTTATTGCCCACCGCCACCCTGGCGCTCACCGTCCTGGTGTGGGCCGTCACCCAGCCCGTGCCCGCGCCGCCCGCCCGCGGGCCGGCGGGTGCGGCGGTCGTGGCCCCCCCAGCGCCCGCCAACACCCACCAGCGTGACACCCTCCGCACGGCCGCCGTGTTGGCCCTGCTGGTGCTCGCGGTGGGGCTGCCGCGCTACCTCGGGCCGCTGTGCTGCCTGACACCCGGTCGCCCGCCGGACCTGGTCTGGGTGCTGGGCGCGGCCCTGCTCGTGGCGGCTCTGGCGCTGCTGCTCAACCGCGCGCCGGCCGGGCGGCGCGCCTGGGCCGTTGGAGTCGTCCTGCTGCTGGTGATCTTTCTCGTGCTGAAAATCGAGCCGCTGGCCCAGGGCGTCAGCGCCGGGCTGCGGGTGGCCGTGGGCCAGTCGCCGGGCTTGGCGCTGGCCGCCGATTTGCGCTGGCTGGGCTACTCCTACGTGGCCTTTCGCCTGATCCATGTGCTGCGCGAGCGGGCGCTGGGGCGGTTGCCCAACGTGGCCCTGCGCGAGTTCGTCACCTACGCGCTGTTCTTTCCAGCCTTCACCGCCGGCCCAATTGACCGGGTGGAGCGCTTCGTTAAGGACGCCCGCGCGCCGTTCAAGCTCGATGGCGCGGCGCTGCTGGAGGGCGGCAGCCGGATCACGCTGGGCGTGCTCAAGAAGTTTGTGCTGGCCGACAGCCTGGCCCTCATCGCCTTCAACGCCGCCAACGCCGGCCAGACGCACTCGCCGCTCTGGTTGTGGGTCTTGGTCTATGCCTACGCCTGGCGCTTGTACTTAGACTTCAGCGGCTACACCGATATTGCGCTGGGCCTGGGGCGGCTGGTGGGCATGCGCCTGCCGGAGAATTTTGACCGGCCCTACACGCGCCAGAACCTGACCCTGTTCTGGAATAGCTGGCACATCACCCTGGCGCAGTGGTTTCGCGCCTACATCTTCAACCCGCTCACCCGCGCCCTGCGCGCCCGTCCGCTGCCGCCGGCCGTCATCATCCTGCTGACGCAGATGGTCGTCATGGTGCTCATCGGCCTGTGGCACGGCGTCACCTGGAACTTCGTCATCTGGGGCGCGTGGCACGGCCTGGGCCTGTTCATCCACAACCGCTGGGCCGACTTCACCAAGCCGCGCGCCGCCGCGCTGGATGGCCGCCCGCGCCTGAAGCTAGCCGGCCAGTGGCTGGGCGTGTTTCTCACCTTTCACTATGTGGCGCTGGGCTGGGTGTGGTTTGTTTTACCCACGCCGGCGCTGGCGCTGCAAGTGCTGCGCACGTTAGTCGGGCTAGGCTGATGTCAACCCCCGTGACGACTCCTGCCCCGCCGCCCACGCGGCTAATCCGCAATGTCTTGGTCAAGGCCGCGCTGCTGTTCGTGGCCGTCAACCTGCTGTTTGCCGCCGTCAACCCGCTGCCCGCGCTGGGCCGGCTGACGCTCTACAACAGCGTGCTGCCCGGCCGCCTGCGCCTGCCCTACGGCGAAAGCCCCGAGCGGTCGTACAACCTCAGCCTGTACAACCTCAACGCGCTGTTCGGCTCGCACGCGGTGGCGCGGCCCAAGGCGGCCGACGAGTACCGCGTGTTGCTGGTGGGCGACTCGTCGGTCTGGGGCTATCTGCTGCCCGCGCCGCAAACACTGGCGGCGCAGTTGAACGCCGCCGGCCTGGTCACGGCCGATGGGCGGCGGCTGGTGGCCTACAACCTGGGCTACCCCATCCTCTCGCTCACCAAAGACCTGCTGCTGCTGTCGCGCCTCGCCCCCTACCAGCCCGATTTGATCGTCTGGCTGGTCACGCTCGAATCGTTCCCGGCCGACAAACAGCTTTTTCCGCCGCTGGTGCAGAACAACGCCGCCGAAGTCCGCGCGCTCATCGCGCGCTACCAGCTCAATCTCGACCCGCACGACCCGCGCCTGGTTGATCCGTCTTGGTGGGATCGCACGCTCATCGGTCAGCGGCGGGCGTTGGCCGACCTGCTGCGCTTGCAGTTGTATGGCTTCCTATGGGCCGGCACCGGCATTGACCAGGACATTCCCGCTCAGTACACGCCGCGCCAGGAAGACTTCGAGCCGGACGCGAGCTTTCATGACCTCCAGCCGCCGCACCTCACGGCCGAGGACGTGGCCTTCGATGTGCTGGCGGCCGGCGTCGAGGCCGCCGGCCCCACGCCCATCTTGCTGATCAACGAGCCGATGTTCGTCAGCGCCGGGCAGAACAGCGACATCCGTTATAATTTCTTCTACCCCCGCTGGGCCTATGACGACTACCGCGTGGTGTTGGCCCACACCGCCGCCGCCCGGGGCTGGCCCTACGTTGACCTGTGGGATGCGGCGGCCAACACCGAGTTTACCGACAGCCCGATCCACCTGACGCCACTGGGCGAGAGCCAGTTGGCGGCGCGGGTGGGGCCGGCGATCTTATCCCTGGCCGAGGGCGCGCCCTAAGCGAGCCGCCGCCGGCCCTTTATAAGGAGAACCAATGGCAGACGCAACCACCACCGCCGCGCTGGGCGAGTACATCGCCGCCAAGATTCTCAAACAGCCCAACCGCGCCCTCCGCGCCGATGAGGCCCTGATCTCCAGCGGGCTGATTGACTCGTTCAGCCTGGTAGACCTGGCGCTGTTTGTCGAAGACAAGTTCGGCGTGCGCATTGACGACTCGGAGCTGAACGCCGCCACCTTCGACTCGCTGGCCCAACTGGCCGACCTGATTCAGCAGCGGCAGGCCTAGGGCCGCGCCCCGCTCATGCCGGCCGCCGCTCTCACCCTCGCCCAGCGCCTGCGCGAACACTGGTCCCAGACGCCCGACCGCCCGGCGCTGCACCTGGTTTACCCCAAGCAAGCCGACCAAACCCTCACCTATGCCGCGTTGGGGCAGGGGGCGGCCGGTTTTGCGCGCGCCTATGCCCAGGCCGGGCTAGAGCCGGGCGAGGTCGTGGTCCTCATCCTCCCGCACGGCCCGGAACTGGTGTTGGCCTTCTGGGGCGCGGTGCTGGCGGGCGTGGCCCCGGCCATCATGCCCTTCTTAACCGAAAAGCTCTCGCCCGAAAAATACCGGCAAGAGCTGGCCGCGCTGGTCGCCATCACCCGCCCGGCCGCCATCGTCACCTACTCCGAGTTCGCGCCGGAGGTGGCCGCCGCGCTGGGCACGGATAGCTCCGTGCGCCGCGTGTTGATCGCCGCCGACATCGCGCCCGACCCCGCGCCCGACTTTAGCGCGCTGGCCGGGCTGAAGCGCGAACCCTCCGACCTGGCGCTGCTGCAGCACTCCTCCGGCACCACCGGGCTGCAAAAGGGCGTGGCGCTCTCGCACCAGGCCATCTTCAACCAGTTGGCGGCCTACACCACCGCGCTGCGCCTGAGCGCCGCCGACGTGATTGTGAGTTGGCTGCCGCTGTATCACGACATGGGGCTGATCGCCGGGTTCGTCATGCCGGTGGTCAGCGGCGTGCCGCTGGTGCTGCTGTCGCCCTTCGACTGGGTGCGCGCCCCCTACCGGCTGATGCAGGCCGTCACGCGCTATCGCGGCACCCTCACCTGGCTGCCCAACTTCGCCTTCAACTTTTGCGCCCAAAAGACCCGCGACCGCGACCTGCAAGGCGTAGACCTGTCCTCGTGGCGGGCCGTCATCAACTGCTCCGAGCCGATGCGCTGGGAAAGCCACCAGGTCTTCGCCGACCGCTTTGCAGCCTACGGCCTGCGCCCCGAAGCCCTGGCGACGTGCTATGCCATGGCCGAGAACGTCTTTGCCGTCACGCAGGGCGGCCTGACCGGGCCGGTGACGGTGGATGAGATTGACCGCCGCGCCTTGATCACCGAGCAGGTAGCGCGGCCGGTCAGCGCCAGCCGCGCAGCAAACGGCGACAGCGGCGCTCCCGAGCGCGTGCGGATGCTCTCGGCCGGACGGCCGCTGCCGAACGTGCGCGTGCGCGTGCTGGATGATGCCCGTAACGACTTGCCCGAGCGGCACGTGGGCGAGCTGGCGCTGCAAAGCGACTGCCTGCTCACCGGCTACTTCCACCGCGACGACGCGACGGCCCAAGCCTTTCACGAGGGCTGGTACCTGACCGGCGACCTGGGCTATGTGGCCGACGGCGAAGTTTACGTCTCGGGCCGGCGCAAGGACTTGATTATCGTGGGGGGCAAGAACGTGTACCCGCAAGACCTGGAGACGCTGTCCGGCGAAGTGCCGGGCGTGCATCCCGGCCGGGTAGTGGCCTTTGGCGTGTTCAACGCCGAGGCCGGCACCGAGGACGTGGTGCTCGTGGCTGAAGTGGATGACGCCGATCTGACCGCCGGCGCAGACGCTGACGGCGCCGAACTGGCCCGCAACGCCCTCACCGACGCCGTGCGCCAGTACATCAATCGCGGCTCCGACGTGGCGGTGCGGCAGGTCTATCTGGTGGGGCCGCGCTGGGTGCTCAAGACCAGCAGCGGCAAGGTGGCCCGCGCCGCCAACCGCGAGAAGTACCTGGCCGAGCAGGCCGCCGCCAACACCTAGAGCCGCTTGCTGTTTGACCTATGGCGTTGGATTGGAAGTGAGCACCGTTTCTCAGACATAGGAGTTACGCAGTTGA
>Ga0163144_10031818_pt1 | contig 10042 bp, 8 predicted proteins | sample OliLak19BULKMAT1_FD_123175 | JGI IMG/M metagenome (GOLD analysis project Ga0163144, IMG submission 123175) | Freshwater microbial mat bacterial communities from Lake Vanda, McMurdo Dry Valleys, Antarctica - Oligotrophic Lake LV.19.BULKMAT1 | ecosystem: Environmental > Aquatic > Freshwater > Lake...
GATCCAGCGAGCAGGTGAAGATTGTCACGTTTGTGCCGCTGGCAAAGGTGGAGGCTGTGCGCGGAGCGTTGGCCTCCAGCGGCGCAGGGCAGATCGGGGCCTACTCGGCGTGCTCGTTCGCGATCCCCGGCACGGGCTCGTTCCTCGGCGCGCCTGACACGCGGCCCGCCGTGGGCCAGCCGGGGCGGCTCGAAGAAGCCGGCGAGGTGCGGCTGGAGATGGTCTGCTCGCTGGCCGCGCTGGCGCTGGCCATCGAAGCCCTGCGGCAGTTTCACCCGTACCAAGAACCGGCGATCGATGTCTATCCGCTGCACCCGCAGCCGCGCCGCGGCGCGGGCATCGGCCGTCGCGTCGTGCTTGATCGCCCGGTGACGACGGCCGCGCTCGCGGCGCGCGTGCGGGCGTGGCTGGGTGTGAAGGCCGTGCACCTGGCGCAGAGCGGGCCGGAGTCGAAGCTGCTGTCATCGATCGCCGTCTGCCCCGGCGCGGGCGGCTCGCTGTGGGAGACGGCCCGGGCCCAAGGCTGCGAAGTCTTCATCACCGGCGAGATGAAACACCACGAGGTACTCGCGGCTGTGCGGTCGGGCATCAGCGTCGTGCTCGCGGGCCACACCAACACCGAACGCGGCTACCTCCCCCGGCTGCGCGAGCGGCTGGCGAAGATGATGCCGGAGGTGGTGTTCGCGGTGAGCACGGCCGATCGCGATCCGCTGGTGCTGGTGTGAAGCGAATGGATTGAAGTTGATGCGCGACGAGCGCGGTGATCCACTGGCTCATTATCGGCGCGGCTTCGAGTTCGGTTGTCGGGCCGGCTCGCTCGGTCGAGCGAGTCGCTCAGCTTGCGGCGCTCATGCGGCGGCGGGCCTGCGAGTCGCTCTCGTCGCCGTCGTCGATCTCGCCGTCGGGCCCGAGGGCGACATTGCGGAAGAAGCGGCTGGGGCGGTCGTCGTTGAGCTGCGCATTGAGCTTGCGGAGCGCCTCGTCGGCGATCTGGCGGACGCGCTCGCGGCTGATCCCGATCTCGGTGGCGATCTGCTTGAGCGTCAGCGGCTCCTGTCCGTCAAAGCCGAAGCGCATCCGCAGGATGCGGGCCTCGCGCTCGTCGATCGCTTCCAGCAGTCGGCGGATCGTGCCCAGCTCGTCCTTGCGCACCATCGTGTCGCCGGGGCATCCCGTGCGATGGTCGGCGAGCATGTCGGCAAAGTTCATCGTCTCGCCGTGGTCATCCACCGGGGCCTGCGCCGGCGTGCGGATCGCTTTGATCGCCCGCTTGATGATGCGGAGCTTCTTAAGCGGCAACTGCAGTTCGTCGGCTAGTTCCTGAAGGCTCGGCGGGCGGCCCAGCCCGGCTTCGAGCTTCCGCGACGCCTGCTTCCACTTGGCGATCAGCTCGACCATGTACGCCGGGACGTGGATCGGCTGCACGGCGTTGATCAACGCTCGCTTGATGGATTGCTTGATCCACCAACTGGCGTATGTGCTGAAGCGGGCGCCCTGAGCCGGGTCGAAGCCCTCGACAGCACGCATGAGCCCCACGTTGCCCTCTTCGATGAGGTCTTGCAGCGTGAGCCCGCGGTTGGCATAGTTCTTGGCGATGGACACGACAAGCCGGAGGTTGGCCCGGATCATGCGCTCGCGTGAAGCGGCGCAGTTGTCGTTGATGATGGCCCAACCGAGCGTCTTCTCATCGTCGGCGGTGAGAAGACCAATCTCGTTGATCTGACGGAGATAGAGCTGCAATCCTGTTTGCAGTTCCCCCGTCGGCACGGAGCGCGATGACCTGACCGTCGGCACGTTGAGAGACCTGCTTTCTGGCCGTGGGCGGCCTCTGATTAGCGCTTCACAGAACGAGAAGCCAGAGACCAAAGCATGATACGGCCTCCAGTGCGAAGTAGATGCATCGGCCTCCAGGAAAATGCGCTTGAGCACAATCCCAAACGGGGACAGACTCGGGAGATTTCCGATTCGTCATCGATTACGCGGCAGCGCTTGAGATAGGGAAGTTTCCGTGTGCAGCAAGGCCCGATATCTAGGGGTAGTGGTTCCGCCGAGAGTGGCTACCACTCCTGCGCTGACGCCCATGAACGCGATTTCAAACGGCCGTACGCCGGAAGGACGAATGCTCATCGGATCTCGTGCAAGCTTCACCAGCTTCACACACATCAAGTTATGACCAAAGCGAAAGATGAAATTCGATGTGGATAAGTACGGCTCATCGATTTGGGGGTGCCAGCGTCGAGGCGCGGCGGCGTCGACCTCTGGCGCGATGAAGCCGAGCTCGCGCGGCCCGGTGCGCGGTCGAGCATGGAGTAACGCACGGGCCGCATGGCGAGCGCGGCGTCGAGCATCCCCTCGGCCACGGTCACGTCGGTATAAAGGTGCGCTTCGTAGACCTGGCTCCAAGCGCCGTCGCTGTTGAGTCGGACGAAGCCGGAGGTGAGGTCGGCACCGGGCAACGGGAACATTGAACTGGCTAGAACCGGTCGTGTCACGCCGTCGTCGGTATGGTTCTGACCGCGGATCGTCGAGCGCTCGGATTCACATCTCCGGCGTGAGGTCTGGTTCATATAGTCGCCGCTTGAGGTCACACCATGCCCCCGCCTGATCCAACCAACTCGCCCGATCTCTCACGCGTCCTGACCGACTGGCCCTACACGGCCGGGCGGATCAATGTTCGGCTGATCCAGGGCGAGGACGGGGAGCCGCGGGTGCAGATGCGGCTCGATCTGGGCATCCTGCAGATGCACACCGAGGGCCGGCCCGATGGCGAGCGGCCGCGCGGGTTCGAGAGTTTGCTTGAGTACCAAGAAGCGCGGCTCGACGATCACACGGCCAACCAAGGCTCGGCGGCGGGGTTCGTGCTGACCGAGGACGACGCCCGCGAGCTCCGCGAAGAAGCGGTGCAGTACTACCACCGCTACATGGCTCTCTTGGTGCTGGAGGACTTCGAGGGCGTGGTGCGTGACACGAGCCGCAACCTGCGCGTGCTGGATCTGTGCGGGAAGTTTGGCGAGACCGAGAGCGATCGGCAAGCGCTGGAGCCGTTCCGGGCGTACATCACGATGATGCGGGCGCGGGCGCTGGCGAGCCAGGCCATCAAGGACAACGAGCCCAAGGCGGCGGTACACGCGCTGGACGAAGGGCTCGACGCGCTCAAACAGCACTTTGCCGAGGTGGGCCAGGACAACGCCTACGAGCAATCGAGCGAGGTGCAACTGTTGCGCGAGATGCGGGCGCAGCTGGTGCCCAAGCTGCCGGTGAGCCCGCGTTCGGAGCTGAAGAAGCGATTGCAGGAAGCGCTCAAGCAAGAGAACTACGAGCTGGCGGCCATCCTGCGCGACGAGCTCAAAAACCTGCCGGAGTAGCGGCTGCGTCGCTGGCCGCGGGTGGCGTGGCCTCGGGCGCGCGCGGCTTGCGTGATTCCAGGCGGCCCAGCACCTTGCGGGCCATGGCCTCGGCGATCGCGACCTCGCCGATGACCACCTCGTCGGCCCCCGCCGCGAGGATTCGGAAGGCCATCGACAAATAGCCCGTGCGGGCGGCGATGAACAGGTCGGGGGCGAGCGTCCGCGTCGTGAGGCAGGCTCGCATGCTGGCGTCGTCATCGGGGACGGTCAGGAAAAGCGCGTCGGCGTGGCGTACACCCGCGGCCTCGAGCACCTCGGGGTTGCCGATGTCGCCGTAGACGGCGCGGCGGCCCAGGCGGACCTGAGTGGCGACGGTCTCGGCGTTGAGCTCGACAATGGTGAACGGCACGCTGTGGATTTCCAGATGGTCGGCGATCGCGCGGCCGATCACGCCGTAGCCCGCGATGATGGCGGAGTGCTTGGCAGGGGCCGCGTGGCCCTGCTCGGCGTGGAGATCCGCCTCGGCCTGCGCCCGCTCCTCTTCCGTTGAGGCTTCGTGCAGGGCCGAACGCTTGAGCCAGGGCGGGGAGCCCAGGACGTGCAGCCTGGGCTGCAGACGGTCTGACAACGTGAAGAGCCACGGCGAGACGATGAGGCTGAGGACGCAGATGGCGATGGCCACGGCGTCGACCCGCGCGGTCGTCAGCCCTTGCAGAGACGCCACCCCGATGATGACCATCGAGAACTCGCCTGCTTGGGCCAGCGCCAAGCCCGTGCGGCCCGCCACCACGCCCGTCGCGCCCATGGCCCACACCGAGCCGCCGATGACCAGGGCCTTGAAGGTGACCACGGCGACCAGACCCACCAGCACCACCCACCACAGCTCGAACATCGTGGGGATCGAGAGCTTGAGGCCCACGACGGTGAAGAAGACGGCCATGAACAGGTCGCGCATCGGCGCCAGCTGCCCGGCCAGCTGCGAGCGAAAGGGCGTCGAGGCGAGCATGAACCCGGCGATGAAGGCGCCCAGCTCCGGGCTGAAGCCCAGGGCCGCGGTGAAGACGGCGGCAGCCAAGGCCAGGCCCGAGGAGATGACGAGCGTCGACTCACCCGAACGCTCCCGCGACGCTTCCTTAAGGATGAGCGGGAGGAGAAATCGCCCGGCCAGCAGCAGGATGGCGATCCCGGCGATGGCCGTGAAGCCCGCGGCGATCTGGCCCAGTGTCTGCCCGGCCCCCAGAGCGGTCTGTTCGCGGATCCAGCCGGTGATGGCTCCGGTCCCTTGGCCCGCGTCGACCTTGGCGGCGCTGCCGGCGGGGGTGCTGGCGGGCTTGCCGGCCCACAGGCTTAGGAGGGGCATCGAGGCCATCATGGCCAGCGAGAGGAGGTCCTGGGTGATGGAGATGCCGACGCAGAGCCGCCCGTGCAGGCGGAACATCTCGCGGCGTGATTGCAGCATGCGGACGACGATCGCCGTCGACGACATGGAGAAAGCCATGGCCACTACCAGGGCCATCGGCGCGGGGATCCCAAAGACCAGGATCAACGGCCAGAGCAGGAGCACCACCCCGAAGGTCGAGACGAGCCCGGCCAGCAGAATGGAGATGACCCCGCGGCCCAGGGCGTTGACATCGAGATGGAGCCCGACGGTGAAGAGCAGCAGGATGACGGCGAGCTGGCTGATCTGCCCGATGTTGCCGCTGTCGCTGACGAGCCCGAGGGCGGTGGGCCCGATGATCGCGCCCGCCAGAAGGTAGCCCGGGATGGAGGCAAGCTTGAGCCGCGAGAGCCCCAGCGCCACCAGCCCGGCGGCCAGCAGCACGACCAGCAAGTCAATGACAACGTTGCGGCCCATGCCGGGGCCAGCATCCGACAAAGCCAACATGAGCGTCTGCGTCAGGGGCACAGGGCTAGAGCGTAGTCGGCGCGGGCCCGCCGTGATCGGCCCTGCTCTCCCGGCCGCGTTCGCTTCGGCCGACCTCGCGATGCCGGGCCACCAGGACGGTGAGCAGCGTGAGATCAGCGGGCGTCAATCCTTCGAGCCGACCGGCCTGGCCGAAGGTCGCCGGGCGGAAGCGCTGCAGGGCCAGGCGGGCCTCGGTGCGCAGGCTGGCGATGTCGTCATAGCGGAAGTCATCGGGGATGCGGCGTCGCTCGTGCTCGACATGCCGGGCCACCTCGGCCCGAGCGCGGGCGACATACCGCGCGTAAAAACGGTCGGTGTGAGCCGAGAGAATGGATTGGGGCCAGAACTCGGCGGCTGTCGCGCCCAGAACGCTGGTAAGCGCGGCGACATCGAACTCGGGCCGGCGGATCACATCGGCCAGCGGCGTGCCACCCACGCGGCGCGCTTCGATCTCCCGCCCAAGCGCGTCGAGCTGCCGCCTTCGCTCGGCGAACCAGGCGAGCCGGAAGCGCCCCAAATCGGTTCCGCCGAGCAGGCCCGCGCGATCGGCCAGCGGGGTCAGGCGGTCGGCGGCGTTGTCGCTCCGCAACAGCAAGCGATGCTCCGCCCGACTGGTGAACATCCGATACGGCTCGAGGGGCGTCTTGGTCACCAGGTCGTCCATCATCACGCCCAGATAGGCCTCGTCGCGGCCCAGCGCGATCGGTTCAAGGTCGAGCGCTCGGCGCGCCGCGTTAAGCCCGGCGATGAGCCCCTGGCCCGCCGCTTCTTCGTAGCCGCTGGTGCCGTTGATCTGACCGGCGAGGAAAAGCCCCGCGACCAGCTTGGTCTCACCGGTCGCGCGGATCTGGTGCGGGCGGACCATGTCATACTCAACGGCGTAGCCCAGCCGCAGGATCTCGGCCCGCGCGCATCCTTCGAGCCCGCGGACGATGGTTTCCTGGACGTCGCCGGGCAGGCTGGTGGAGATGCCGTTGCAATAGATCCACTCGTCGTCGCCGGGGCGGAGGGATTCGGGCTCGAGGTAGACGTGGTGGCTGTCGCGGTCGGCGAAACGCACGACCTTGTCCTCGATGCTGGGGCAATAGCGCGGGCCAGCGGACTCGATCTGTCCGCTATACATCGGCGCGCGGTGCAGGTTGGCGCGGATGGCGTCGTGGATCGCCGCGGTCGTCCGCGTAATGCGGCATTCCACCTGCGGCAGCAACGGGAAGCGGTCGTACAGCACACCGGCAAGCGCCGCGGGCCGTGCCGGACCGCCCGCGGCGGCGTCCTCGCGCCGCGGCGTCAGATCGCTGAAGGGCGTGGGACGCTCGTCGCCGAGTTGCGCGGGCAGCGCTGCCCAGTCGATAGTCGAGCGCCGCAGCCGCGGCGGGGTGCCGGTCTTGAGCCGCCCGAGCTCGAACCCCAGCTCGCGCAATGCGGCGGAGATGCCGACGGCGGGGTCTTCCCCGAAACGCCCGCCGGGGGTCTGGGCCTCGCCGGTGTGCATGAGGCCGCGCATAAATGTGCCGGTCGTCAGGACGGCCGCGGGGCCATAAATGGTCAAACGGTCAAATGGACAAACGGCCAAATCAACTCGGGGCGCGCCAGTCCTCATCTGGTCATTTGACCATTTGGCCATGTGGCCATTTGAAACAGCCGCCCCCTTGAGCCGCCCATCCGCCACCAGCAGCCGTTCCACCGTGCCGGCGATCACGGTGATCTCAGGCCGCGTGGCGATGAGCCGCTGAACTTCCGCCGCATACGCGTGCTTGTCGCACTGGGCACGCGGGCCGTGGACGGCCGGGCCTTTGCTGGTGTTGAGGACCTTGAACTGGATGCCCGAAGCGTCGGTGGCGAGGCCCATCACGCCGCCCATGGCGTCGATCTCGCGGACGAGTTGGCCCTTGGCGAGCCCGCCGATCGCGGGGTTGCAGGACATGACCCCGATCTTGCTCGGGTCTTGCGTGACGAGCGCCACCCGGCCAGCGGCCAATGGCCCTTGATGAGTCGCCAGGACGTTGGCCGCCGCCCACGCCGCTTCTACGCCCGCGTGCCCCCCGCCGATCACAATGACATCGAAAGCCAGTTCCACGGCGAAGGATATTCCGACCCGCTTCGATCACACCCCCTATCCGCAACCCCACCCCCCCGACCACCTTGGAGACCCAGACATGAACCGTCCAACAGCACTTTGGCGCTCGCTCGCGTGTGTCGGTCTGGTCGCCGCCTTCGCAGCGGTGGCGTGGGCCGTCGCGGAGGCCGGTGGCCACGATGATCTTCCCGATTGGCGCGGCCCTCGCTACCAATACGGTCAACTCGTCGTCGATGGCCAAACGGTCGTGCTCGTGCAGACACGCGCGGTGCAGCGGATCGAGATCCCACTCCAGCCGACGGACGTCGGCACGATCTTCAGCAACTCGATCGGAAAGTTTGAGAGACGCTTCAACCCGCTGTTCTTCGGCCTCGACATCCTCGGCGCCCAAGGCTGGGAGATCGTCGGCGAAAAGATCCCCGCCGACGGCGACCGCATCCTCGTTCGCCGTGTTGTGCGCTGACGCCATCCGCCCCGCTTTCACCCACCTCCATACTCTCTCCACCTATGCGCACGACCCGCTCCGACTTCGGCTGCATCATCGAAACCCCCGCCGGTCCGCTGCCCATCCGCGCGGTCATCGGCATCGGGCAGAACTACGCCAAGCACGCACGCGAGATGGGCAACGCCACGCTCCCCGAGCGACCCGTCGTCTTCACCAAGAGCCCCTTCTGCGTCATCCCCTCCGGCGCGCCGATCGTCATCCCCACCATCTGCCAGGACCGCGAGCAGGTCGATTTCGAGGGTGAGCTCGCCGTCGTCATCGGCCCCGGCCCTGGCCCGGCCCGCGAGATCGCCAAGGCCGACGCCCTCCGCTACGTCCTCGGATATGCCGCCGCCAACGACGTCTCCGCACGCTGGTGGCAAAAACAAGGCAGCGGCGGGCAGTTCGTCCGCGGCAAAAGCTTCGATACCTTCTGCCCGCTCTCCGACGTCACCCCCGTCGCCCAAGTCGCCAGCCCCAACGACCTCCGCCTTTGCACCACCCTCAACGGCCAGATCATGCAGGACGAAACCACCGCCGACATGGTCTTCGATGTCGCCACGCTCGTCAGCGAGCTCTCACGCGGCATGACCCTCGTACCCGGCACGCTCATCCTCACCGGCACCCCCTCCGGCGTCGGCACCGCCCGCACCCCGCCCGTCTACCTCAAGCCCGGCGACATGGTCGAAGTCACCATCCAAGGCGTCGGCACCGTCCGCAACAGCGTCCGCGCAGAATAACCGCCGCGCCTCGGGGCACGGCGGTTAGTTGTTTGCGTTGCGATGATCAGGCCCGTCCCAATCGCTTGGGCACATCCCCGGTCTTCAACGCCGGCGATGAGGGAGGCGCCGCGACCGAATCCCAGGATCAGCCGCGTCGATCGCGGAGCGTGCTCACTTCATGATGTCAGGGTTGTTCGCCGCCGGGGCCGCCCTCGCAGGAGCCGAGCGGGCCGCGTTGCCCGCCGCGCCGGCGTCGCCCAGCGTCGACTTCACCAGATAGACCTCGACGCGGCGGTTCTGCGGGGTGTTCCCGTTGCCGGCGTTAGCCGCGAGCGGGCGGCTCTCGCCAAAGCCCGCGAACATGACCTTGTTCTTGCCCAGGCCGCCGCCGATGAGCGAGTTGTGAACGCTGATGGCCCGGAAGGCCGACAGCTCGTCGTTGTTGGCGAATCGGCGGCCCGCCACCTGCCGCACCCGCTGCGAGTCGGTGTGGCCCACGACCACCAGGTCATACTGCGCCGCCGAGGGCACAGTCTGCAGCAGCCGCGCCAGTTCCTGGATCGACTGCGTTCCCTGCCCGGTCAGCTCAAACGAACCGGAGGCGAAGGTGATGTCGGCGTTGAACCGAAGCATGCCGCGCGAGGCGTCGTAGGTCAACAGGCCGGGATAGCGCCGCGCCAGATCTTCGAGGGCGGCGTCGGTCGCCGAGTCCAGCGGGCCGAACTGGATGTTCGCAAGATTGCCGTCCATGGCCGCGAGTTTGCTGCGCAGCGAGTCGAGCTCGGCCCGCAACTGCGCGTTGGTCATGCTCGCCTCGCCCAGCGTCCGGTCGCCCGCGCCCACGCGACCCGTCAACGAGTCCATGCTCGTCTGGAGCTGGCGGTTCTGCTCCATCAACTCCTGATTGCGGGCCGTCAAGGCCCGGTTGGCCTCGAACAGCGAGTCGTAGGTGTCCTGCTTCACGCACCCGCCCAGGCCCAGGCCCAGACCCAGCACGGTCGCAATCAGGAAGGCAATCTTCATCATGGGTAAGGCGGTGCGCATCGGCGTCTCCATCAACACGGGCCAGGCGGGCCATCAGCCTTCTCGGCTGGCAGCCACCAAGGCGAACATTCTGTGGGGCGATATGGACTCGCCTCCGCGCGCCAGGGGCCCTTGACCCCGTTAAGCTCGCGTCGGCCTGGTCCGCCCTCGCCCCGGCGGCGGACCTTAGTTCTGTACGAGGATATCGGTTGAATCGCGCTGAATCCATGACGCCCACCGGCACGCTCCAACTTGTTCAAGCCCGCGCCGCCGCTGACGCGCAAGGCCTGCTCGACGCCCCCGCCGCCATCCTCGTCGAATCCCGCCCAGGCCAGCATCCCCGGATTCTCGCCGTAGGCACCCCGGCCGAGGTCGCGGGTCACGAGGCCGCCCCCGCCGCCACCTTGGTTCAGAGGCCTCACTCCGTACTTATCCCCGCCCTCGTCAACGCCCACACCCACCTCGATCTCACCCACATCGGCC
>Ga0163144_10031819_pt1 | contig 10042 bp, 12 predicted proteins | sample OliLak19BULKMAT1_FD_123175 | JGI IMG/M metagenome (GOLD analysis project Ga0163144, IMG submission 123175) | Freshwater microbial mat bacterial communities from Lake Vanda, McMurdo Dry Valleys, Antarctica - Oligotrophic Lake LV.19.BULKMAT1 | ecosystem: Environmental > Aquatic > Freshwater >...
TCCGAAGATGGGCGGCGGTGAACCTGGGCCTCGGCCTCCTCGTACTCATCGTGACGCTGCTGCGCTGAACAGCGTGAATCAGCTGCGGCAGCAGAACATGAGGCGAACGTCGGCTTTCAACGCGCCTCGGTGACCGCAAGGGGTCGCAAGGCAAAGCCTTGATCAGGAGGCGCTGTGTGCGCTTGCCGGTCCGACGCACCCTCGGCGATCTTCCGCAGGGCGTCGGCGTTCTGCGTGGCGAACTGCTCGATCTCGCCGGCGTCCAGCCAGGTGCCATGGCACGAACTACAGCGATCAACCTGCACGTCCTGAAGGGTCACTCTTTGAAGAGGCACTCGACACTTGGGGCAGTGCAAGTCACGCGAGGCTTTGAGTCGCTCGCGCTCGTCTTGGTCTATGTGACTCTGCCGCCCACGTGCGGCGGCACGTCGGCGCTCCAGCTCTTCGCGGAAGAAGTACTCTTCTTCAGCAGTGCTGGGACTGTGGGTCGTGTTCATGTGTTCTCCTCGAGGTCAGTTGGCGGAGATCAGAGGATGGGAGGGTCCGAGGAGCGGTCGATCACGGGCGATGGAGGCGCGCCGGTCAGGGTGATGCGCACGCCGCATGCAGTTCGCCCTCGGTCGAGCCGACGCGCAGGTGTCTCGACTCCGGGTTCGTCTGTCGGACTTGAACGGCCCGCTCGGCGGCGAAGACAAACGCTGCCACCTGCGGTATGTTCGCGCAAGGCAGGCGTGAGTTCGAAGCCCAGTGCCTGAACGTCGATCTGCATCGTCTGTCTCCATGGGAATGGTTGATGGCGAGCAGTGTGATATGGACCAATGCATCGAACAAGTCGAATATAGTTTCGTCATAGATCGACTTTTTGGATGTCAAGTCCTCGCCTCCTCGCCATGAGCGCGGTCAACTCCAAGCACGTTCAGCCGGCGATTGGTGCGTGGACGCCAGCCACCCAATACCCAAGGCCCGCCAAGGCGCCCTGGGCCAGGGCCGTCAGCACCAGTCCGTAGACGACTGCCTTGTTGGTAGCGTCGACCGCGCCGGGATAGCCCTCGACGCATGCACCGACGAAGCGGTGCAAGACTTGACGCAGTTGTCGCAGCAGCGCTTCACCGTCACGGTACAGGAACAGCACGGTCACCATGGCGAAGCCGAGTTTGGTGGCATTGCGGCCGACGCCGCCGAGCAGGAGGCCAAGGCTGATGCGGGCGCGGACCCACCGCGGCGACCGGATCGCTCATGGCCAGCGCCCCCTACCAGGCTGCGGCGCGTGGCCGAGTGGAGCCGTCATCACCGGGCTTGCCTTCCCGTTCGCACTCGCGGGTCGGCGTGGCTCAAAGCATGCATCATGCATCCACAGGCCTGGTGTGAGTTGAGCGGTCCTGCCGTCAGCCAGTCCCCGCAGTCTTGCGCGAGCGGAACTTCGCGAGCATCTCGGGCGTGATGCGCGAGAGCTCCTCGTCCGGGAAGTCGTCGAGGAGGGACCAGGCGAGGTCGAGTGTCTGCTCGAGCGACCGGCGCTCGAGGCCTTGTCCGACAAAAGACGTCTCGAAGGCCTCACCAAAGACGAGGGTTCTGCGGTCGGCGTCGCTGAGTGCCGATTCGCCGACGATCGAGACGAGCCCACGCAGTTCGCGCCCGCGCGCGACGAATGCGTAGAGCTGGTCGGCGATCTGGCGGTGATCAATGCGGGTCCGACCCTCGCCGATGCCTGCGTTCATGAGGCGGCTGAGCGACGGCAGCACGTCAATCGGAGGCCAGATGCCGCGTCGGTTGAGGTCACGCGAGAGGACAATCTGGCCCTCGGTGATGTACCCAGCGAGATCGGGAATCGGATGCGTGATGTCGTCGTCGGGCATCGTCAGGATTGGCAACTGGGTGACCGACCCCTTGCGGCCGTGGATGCGGCCGGCCCGTTCGAAGAGCGATGCCAAGTCGGTGTACATGTACCCTGGATACCCACGCCGCCCTGGGACCTCCTCGCGTGCCGCCGCCACTTCGCGCAGCGCCTCACAATAGCTCGTCATGTCGACGAGGATGACGAGGACGTGGCGGCCTTCGTCGTAGGCAAGATACTCGGCAGCCGTCAGCGCCGAACGCGGCGTCAACAGGCGCTCCGCCGTGGGGTCGCCGGCGAGGTTGAGGAAGAGCACCGAGCGGTCCAAAGCGTCGCTCTCGATGAACCGTGAACGCACGAACGCCGCCTCCCGCGCGGTCGCCCCGATCGCCGCGAAGACGACGACGAAGTCTTCGCCGGTACCACGCACGCGTGCCCTTTCTGCCACATGCGTGGCGAGCTCTAGGCCAGGGAGGCCGGCGCCGGAGAAGATCGGCAGCTTCTGCCCCCGCACGAGCGTGTTGAGCCCGTCAATCGCCGATACGCCCGTCTCGATGAACTCCGCGGGGTGGGCTCGGGCAACCGGGTTAATGGGCTGTCCGTTGACGTCTCTGTAGGCGACCGGTACGAGTGGCGGCCCTCCGTCCATCGGCCGTCCAAGACCGTCGAGAACCCGTCCCACGAGATCGGGCCCCACCGGCATCGTCGCCGACTCGGCCCTCGCGAGCACCGCGGTCGACCGCGTGTCGAGCCCGCGAGTGCCGCCGAGTACCTGGACGATGATCCGGTCGCCGCTGATCTCGAGCACCTGGCCGCGCCGCGCCGTGCCGTCGGGAGCGACGACGTCGACGAGGTCGCCGTAGCCGATTCCCTCGGTGTGCGTGGCCACGAGCAAGAGGCCGGAGACGGCGGATACGGTCCGATGCTCGACCGTGTATAGCGTTCGTGTCATAGGGCTTCGATCTCCTTCTCGATTCGATCTGCGAGGTCGGTGGCCAGTTTCTCGACCGACTCCGGAGGCCACGATCGCATGCGCCCGACGCCTGCGAGCGCGGGCACGTCACCGAGCCGCTCCGGAGCGGCTCCACGCTTGATCGCAGCCACCATGGCGATATCGGCTCGGTGGATCACGCGCAGCATCGCAAGCTGCTTCCCCAGCGGGCAGTACGCATCGATCTCGTCAAACGCCGACTGCTGCAGGAAGCTCTCTCGCAGCAGTCGGCCTGTGACGAGGAGCGCCCGCTGCACCGGGGCGAGCGAGTCGACTCCGAGCAACTGGACGATCTCGAGCAGGCTCGATTCGCGCTGCAAGAGGTCGAGCGCCCAGACTCTGTGCTCCTCCCAATCGGGTGCGGTCTCCTTGACGAACCAGCTCGTCAGGTTGTACAGCGTGTAGCTGCGCGTCCAGTTGATTGCGGGGAAGTGGCGACGCCGGGCAAGGGACGTGTCGAGCGCCCAGAAAGTGCCGGCGAGGCGCAGGCTGTTCTGGGTGATCGGCTCCGAGAAGTCCCCGCCTGCTGGCGACACGGCACCCACCACGGTGACGGAGCCTTCACGTTCTCCGTCGAGGCACTGTACCGCCCCGGCCCGCTCGTAGAACTCCGCCAGGCGCGTAGAGAGGTACGCCGGGTACCCCTCCTCTGCCGGCATCTCCTCGAGGCGCCCGGAGACTTCGCGCAGGGCCTCGCCCCAGCGGCTCGTCGAATCCGCCATGAGGGCTACGTGGTAGCCCTGGTCACGGTAGTACTCCGCGAGCGTGATGCCGGTGTAGATTGACGCCTCGCGCGCGGCGACTGGCATGTTCGACGTGTTCGCGATCAGGATCGTCCTCGACATGAGCGATGCGCCAGTCCGGGGATCGACCAACTGTGGAAACTCTTCCAGTACCTCGGTCAGCTCGTTGCCGCGCTCGCCACAGCCGACGTAGACAACGACGTCGACATGGGCCCACTTGGCGAGCGACGTCTCGAGCACCGTCTTGCCGGTGCCAAAACCACCAGGGATCGTGGCCGCGCCACCGAGCGCCACTGGGAACAACGCGTCGATCACTCGCTGACCGGTGACGAGTGGTGTCGTCGGCGGTAGGAGTCGAGCGAACGGCCGCCCCTGGCGTACCGGCCAGCGCTGCAACATCGTCACCGGCGCCTCATCGATCCATACGACCGGCTCGATTACCGTCGCGTCGCCCTCGTGGACACGGGTCACGGTTCCACCACCGCCCGGCGCCACGAGAATTCGGTGTTCGATCGTGACGCTCTCGGTCACCGTGCCGAGAGTCGCCCCCGCGAGGACGCGATCGCCGACCGCAACCCGCGGAGAGAACGCCCAGCGGCGCTCGCGATTGAGTGCCGGCACCCCGACACCGCGGCGGATCAGCGGATTCCCGTAGGGGTCGTCACCGTCTGCCGCCAGCACCGCAAGTGGACGCTGGGTTCCGTCGAAGATCTGGCCGAGCAGCCCGGGGCCGAGCTCGACCTCGAGCGGCACGCCAGTGTCGACAACAGGCTCGCCGGCGCGGAGCCCGGTCGTTTCCTCATACATCTGGATCGTCGCCTCGTCGCCCGAGAGCTTGATCACCTCGCCTGGCAGGCCGGCCAAGCCGACCCGGACGAGGTTCGCGAGCCGCACGCCCGCCAGGCCCCGTGCGACGACGACAGGGCCAGCGATGCGCCAGACCTGTCCCGCATCAACTGCCAATTCGCTCATCGTCGCCCCTCTCCACCGAAGGTGATTTCATAGCCGACGGCCTGCTCGAGCAAGCTCCGGAGACGGGCGCCATGGTTTTCGCTATCATCGTGGCCACCGGCCGGGAGAGCGACGACGAGAGGGCGGCGCAGGCACTCGATCTTGCGCCGCAGCGCAGGGTCGAACGCCGAGAGCCACGGCTCGTGGACAGCAACGAGGCCTTGCTCCTTGTCGAGCAGAGAGACTAGCGTCGCCTGGGCGGCGACTGCGTCTTCGACGGCGAGTGTCGTCGCGCCGCCAAGACGATAGCCGTCCGCGCTTTCGGGTGTGGTGATCACGATGAGGCGTTCCATGGTCAGGTGGTCCTGTCGGCGAAGATGAGTAGGGGCCGGATAAGGTCGGGGTTCATGTCGCGCTCGGCCCGCTCCGCGACGAGCCTGAGGTTCCGCGCCTCGAGCGTCGTCGCGGTGATCCAGGCGAGTGGGATGCCGAACCCGAGCGGGTCGCCACGATCGAAGCGGGCGACCGTGTCAACGAGGCGATGCCGCTCGAGCTCGAGCTCGAGCTCGGTCAGGTCACCGCCGGCGGCATAGCGCTCGAGCGGTCTGCGCCAGCTGTCGCGTGCCACCGTCGCGAGTCCGGCAACCGCGGCACCTAGGGCCGGCTCCGTGGCGGCGCGCGACAGCGACTGCAGGTCGAGCCACGTCTGGGGCAGGAACGCCGGCTCGGTTGCCGACCCTGCCTGCGCACGCAAGGCGACGATCAGGTTGCGCTCGTCGGCTTCGCGCCCTGCGGCGCGAAGCAGCTCGGCGCCGTCGGCACGGGCAGCGCGGGCCCCGGCGATGACTCGAGCTGCCGTCGCCGCGCATAGCGCATGCTCAAGTCGGGCGATATTGCGGTCGACCTCGTACAAAGGCCAGGCCATTCGCAGGACGCGGGCTGTCTCAGGATCGGGCAGCTTCCACCGCACGATCAGCTGCACTGCGGCGGCGAACTCCGGCTGGCGCAGGACTTCGCGCGCGAGGGCATCAGTGATGTTCCCGAGCGGGACGAGGTGCACCACCGCCGCCTCACGATCGCCACCGTGGATGTGGGCGCGGAGAAGAACGAGGGTATTGTGGAGGTCGACGTCAGCGAGCGCGAGGTCGACGAGGTGTTTGGCTTCGTCCTCGTACATACGGCGGGTCCCCTCCAGCTCCGTGGCAAGGTGGAGACGGACGGCATTGTGGATGCGGGCTGCACCGTGGCTGCGCACCGCAACGCGCTCGAGCGCGCCCCGGTAGTCAGTCGTCGAGAGGGCTCCTGCGATCCCGTCGAGATCGAGATCGAGCAGCTGCTCGATCTCGGCTCCAGAGAGCAGAGCGGCCCTCCTGGCACGCAGACGTGCGTTGCCGTAGTCGTACCCCGATGTGAATAGCATCACGGCTTATCGTGGTCACGACTGGCGACGAGGAGGGCCATACCGAGACGGCGTCGCAACTCGGGCCCGGCGTTAGCGAGCCGTTCCTCAAGCGTGTTCCGGACACTCACGCCATGGCCCGTGGCGAGCTCGGCGCCCCCGGCGGTTGCCAATGTAGCGTCGATCTCGAGGTCCGGTGCGATGGCGCGCGAAAACTGCTCGTCGCGGGGGTCGACCCTGAGGCGGCGGCCACCTGGCGCTGCGGCCCGGCACTCCGTAACGAGATGCCCGAGCAGCCCGGAGTAGCCCGGAGTGAGGCGCAGCGCAGCTATCCGTGCCTCGAGAGCCGAGTGCACATCCTGCCACGCGCGCTCGCGCGCTTCCCGCACCCGGCGGGCCGCGACGAGTCGCGCACGCGCCGTGATCGCCCTCTCCTCGGCCATGACCGCGGCCTCGGCGGCACGCGTCGGAGCTTCGGCGAGCGCAATGGCAGCCAATCGAGCCTCGGAAAGAATCGCCTCGGCCTCGGCTCGGCTGTTCCTCTCGAGCTGCTCGAGCTCCAGTTGCGCCTCTTTCTCGAGGGCGGCAAGCAGGTTCGCGAGTGGCATGGGCTAGAGCAGCAAGATCGTCATTGCAGCGATCGCGAAGCCTAGGATCACGAGTGTCTCCGGGATTGCAACGAGCAGGATCGCCCGACCTGTCATTTCGGGCTTTTCGGCAATTGCTCCGATAGCCGCCGCGCCGATGCGCCCCTGGGCGTAACCACTGCCAAGTGCGGCGAGGCCAACAGCCAAGCCAGCTCCGATTGCTACGAGTCCTGTACCAATGTCCATTCTGATTACCTCAGTTGTGTCAAGTGATTTGCTCCACCATACGCGAAGGCCCCGTGCCGGTCGTATGTCGCTCCCCGAACGGGTGGAACGGCGTCCCGCCCCCTTCGAAGAATTTGCTGGAGCATTCGACGTAGTGCAAACGAAGTGCCTGCACCATCGGGCTGAAGCCGGCCAGCGCGAGGTTCAACGTGTGGAACAGGGTGCCAACGATGATCCCCAGCCAGATGGGTCCGGCGAGTGCGAGCTCGTTCGCGACGATTGCGAGATAGGCGGACGCAAGCCCGACGGCGGCAAGGCGCAGGTAGGAAAGGATGTTCCCGAGTGCGCCGAGCAGCTCGAGCGGCCCCACCATGAGGCCCATTGCCCCGTGCAGCGAGAGGACGAGGACGAGCCCGACGATGGCTACTGCGACCGCCGGTGTCATCGCCGTCTCCGGCAGGTGGTCGGCCGCCACGCCCGCGACAACGAACAGCCCGGCGATCACGAGAAGCGTTCCGAGGCGGTCGAGGAGCGTCCGCGACTCGCGGAACCGGGCCGATTGCCACATCCCAAGGAGTAGCCCGAGGACGACGTGCACGACGCCGATCGCGATCGCGAATAGGAGTAGAGGCTCCAGTGCCTGTGCGCCGGGCCGATACATCCAGACCGCCCAGTCGTAGCCGAGCAGGCGCTTGCCGAGATCGCCGAAGAACTCACCGAAGAGAACTCCGAAGACGAGCGACCACGCGGCGCCGGCGACCAGGACGAAAGAGATGTCGCGCAGCACCCGAGCGCCGTGCGCAAACCGGCGCCGCGCATAAAGGCCGAGAACTAGGAGAATCACTCCGTAGCCAATGTCGCCGACCATGATGCCGAACATCAGGGGCATGAACACGGCCATCACGAGTGAGGGGTCGAGGCTCGCAGAGCGGGGAACATCGAGGAACTGAGCGAGTGCCTCGAATGGCCGGACCAGCCGAGCGTTGCGCAGGAGAACCGGTACGCAACGATCGTCCCGTGCCGGCTTGCTCTCCTCGACCACGACGTGGCCGCCGAGGCGTTGCTCGAGCTCCTCCCGAAAGCGCCCGGTCTCGTTGCGCGGCAACCAACCTTCCATGACGTATGCCCGGTCGGTCGTCCGCAGCAAGCGGATCGCATCGAGCTGCTCGAGTTCCGCCGCTGCGGCGGTCCGGTAGAGCTGCCACTGCGCGGCGTGCGGGGAGACGAGCGCGCGGACGGCCGCCTGGGCCTCCTGGATCGCTGCGGGCAACGCACGCACGCGCTTCTCCATTGCTTCGATGGCGCCTTTCAGAGAGAGCTTGGAATAGCGTACCGGCAGCGCGACATGACGCACGTGCTCGCGGCCAAGCAGCCCGCTGACCACGTCGCCGGCATCGTGAGGGAAGACAAGCACGCAACCAACGGTGTTCTCGTCAACCGCCGTCGCAACGAGCTCGAACCGTTCTCCAAGCTCCGCCGCGACCTCCGCCCGCAGCCGGCTCAGAACCGTATCGTTTTCGAGGTTGAGGACGAGCGCCGCGGTGTCGAGCCTGAGAAGCGCGAGGTCGTGATCAGAGAGGTCGGCAAGCCAGGGCACGAGCGGCAGCAGCTGCCGCAGCGGCTGGACGTACCGCGGCAGGATGACTGCCTCGGCTTCGAGCTCCTCGAGTTCGCGCACTCGCGCCTCGACCTCGTGCACCGTGGGCGCAATCGCGGACCGCATCGCGGACGCGTCGATCGAGCCGGGCACCTGATCGCCACCGACCGGCGTCGGACGATCGGGGCGGGTGACGAGGGACAGGAGCGCGTCGAGCTCGACCAGCAACAGACTGAGCTCGCCACGATGACGATCGCGTCCGTGATCCTCTGGAACCGACGCGAGACCGGTGCCAACGGCTGTTCCCACGACGTCAAGGTGGAGGGCTTCGAGGGTGTGGAGCTCCTCGATTGCCCGCACGAGGTCGCGCTTGGGCCCGATGACGCGCACCCGGGCCATAGGGATCAGCACCTTTCGCTCCCACCGGGTCTACCGAGCACGACGCCGAGCAGGTCGTCGGCGATCACGTCCCGGTGCTCCGAAACATAGGTGGCGACGGCTTCTGCGTCGGCACGGCCCCGGGCATCGATCCGTGCAGCCTCGGCAGCTGCGGCAGCGAGGGTCTCGTCACGGCGACGCGCCGCTGCCTCGACGCCCGCCGCTCGGGCCGCATCGAGCAGAACAGCCGCTTGCCTGCGGGCCTGTGCGACGAGATCGTCCGCGGCCTTACGGGCTTGGCTGCGCTCGACGAGTGCCAGCTCGAGATCCCGCACCGACGCGAGCGCGTCCGCATTACTGTTGTCTGTCACGCCGCCCTCCTCTCCCTCGTCCCGCGGGCACGCAGGAGGCGCACACGCGATTCGAGCTCACGATCTTCGAGAACTTGCTTGATCCAGTCGCGCTCGGTCGCGATTCGCGGGACAACCACGTGCTCGAGCGCATTCAACCGTCGCGTTGTCCGCTCGATCTCTTCCATGAGTCGGCGCAGGGTCAGCTCCAGTACCGCGAACTTGAGCAACTGGTCCAGCACGACCTCGAACCGATGAGCGGCAAGGTCGATGCGTCCGCTCGTCGACACTAGCGCGTAGCCCCGCGCGTCCGCTGCGCGGGCAGCGCCGTTCGCCTCGAGCTCGTCGATGCGCACACCCGCCACGGTACGCGAACGCACTGCGACCGCGAGCTCGCGGCCCGTGATGAGCGCTGCCGACCCGACCGCCTCCGGGCCGTCGAGCGCAACTGCCGTCGAGAGCGCTCGCCCCGCCGCGCTTGCCGAGCGTCTGAGCGCGTCCATGCCTTCGACCGCCTCACGGCTGAGTCGCGCAAATTCTTTCACGAGAGCAGTCCGCTTCTCCTTGAGAAGGTCGCGGCCCTGTTCGGCGAGGCGAATGCGTACTCGTCGGGCAAGTAGCTCACTGCGCGTCGCGCTCACATCTTCCATGCAGGGCTCCTTCGCGAACCAGGACTTGCAACGTCGGCGGGAGTTGGTGGAACCGTTGACTGGAACGAGTACTCGAGTACTTTCAGCATGATGTCTACTCCTTGAAGCTTGCGGACCCGCGAACGACGAGCACGGCACCTCGCGCCGTGTGAAGGACCTGTTGTGCGACGGAGCCCAGAGCAGGCCGTCGAATGAAGGCGCCACCGAAGCCCATCACCAACGCAAAGCCGAGCAAACCGGTCAGGCTAAGGCCGTTGGCGGTGAGGAACTGGTTGAGGCCGAGCACGTTCACGGCCAAACCGAGCACGAGCATCACGCCCAGGTTGGTCAGCAAGAA
>Ga0163144_10031820_pt1 | contig 10042 bp, 5 predicted proteins | sample OliLak19BULKMAT1_FD_123175 | JGI IMG/M metagenome (GOLD analysis project Ga0163144, IMG submission 123175) | Freshwater microbial mat bacterial communities from Lake Vanda, McMurdo Dry Valleys, Antarctica - Oligotrophic Lake LV.19.BULKMAT1 | ecosystem: Environmental > Aquatic > Freshwater > Lake...
CGTGATCGACATTCAGTTTCTGAAACGTTGCCTTCAGGCGCGAGTACATGATCGGTATGGCCTCGCCATCCCGGTAGCAGGCAATGACTGCACTCACACTGCGGCGAGTGTCCAGCGAATACTTCTTCGACGACAGATCATAGGCCGACAGATCTGTCAGCTTCTGCATCCAGTCGGCCGTCCGTCGCAGTCCCTCCTCCAGGGACACAAATGGCACCCAGTTCAGACACTCGCGAGTGTGAGCTGTGTGTGCGTACCATTCTGAAACATCCCACTGCCGGCCTGGCATGGTGAATCGAGGCTCGCCGGCCACGCTGAAAATGTGCCTGGCGACTGCAGCAATTTCTGCCATTGTGGTTTTTCGACCAGTGCCGATGTTAAACGATTCGCCATAATCCTCTTCACGCAACTCCAGTGCCGTTCGAATGAATGCTGCCGAAACATCGTCGACGTAAACGAAATCCCTGGAAACTTCCGGGCGGACAAACTCCGGCAACTCCTGCCGCATTCCGTGTCGAACGATGTTGGGGATCAGTCGCGATGAATCCTCCAAAGGGCCATAGACCGAGTACAGTCGCAGATTCGCGCACGGCAGCCGCAGCTGCCGGCCATAGTAATAGATCAGGTGCGCTGCTGACGCTTTCGACACCGCATAATGCGAATTGGGTTGCAGGTGAGACCGCTCATCGGGCGCACTGCAGTTCTCCCCGTATTCAGAGGAACTGCCCGCATGGATATATCGCGAAACTGAACGCTGACGCAGCCGCTCCAGCAATCGCGTCGTGAAGTTGAAGTTCGTCTGGTAAATCCGCTGGCCATCGGTTTCAAAGGAATACGCCCCGAACGCCACGCAATTGAACACGGTTCGCGGATTGACGTTTTTCAGCAGACTGTCAAGGTTTGAATCGATTAACAGATCGACGACATGGACCAGTTCGGTCCGCACCTGGTCCAGACGCCAGGCCGGCAGCCGACTCGCGGTGCCGTGGACATCACTGCGAACGCTGAGCAGCGTGTGCATCAGATTCGCACCGACAAATCCGCTGGCACCAAGAACAAGGATCGGGCCATCCAGGCGGCGGATTTCAGCGGCCAGCCTTTCGGCGGAAAACGCGTGATCCACGAGAGGCGGTGAATCGATCATACAGAGGCCTCATCGGTCAACGCGGCCAGCAGGCTGTCCGGATCAAGCCCGCACTCCGCACGGTGAAATTTCTGCGAACCGTAGCGACCCGATGGATAGCCCAGAGCTGTGACGTGCCGCAGGACACCAGCGGCAATCCGCGATCCGATCAGTTTCATCGCCAGTGCATGACCGGCCGATCCCTGAGCAACATGTTCCTCCGCGATGACGAGTCGCGGCGACCTGGCGAGGTCGCGAAGGAGTTCCTCGGTCAGCTGCGGAAGCGGCAGCTGGCCCAGACACCACAAGTTCGGACGTTCAGATTCCGAGAGTTCCGCGCATCGCCCCCACAATGATCCCGCCAAAGGCCCGACAGCGATGATCGTTCCGCCATTTCCCGTGGTGAGTTTTCGCCAGGGAGCAAAAGGCGGAGGAGCCCAGGAACGCGGCTGTTCTCCCAGACCGAGACGAAGGTAGCTCGGATGCCCGGCCGCAAACAGCAATGGAATGACGCTCCCCAGATCATCATCAAACGCCGGAATGAAGACTTCCATCCCTGACAGAGTTAACAGCACTCCGTAGTCTTCCAGGGCATGATGAGTGCTCCCCATCACGCCATAGCCATATCCGCCTCCGTTGCCGACCAGGACAACCGGCAGTCCGTGCAGACAGATATCGTTCCGGATCTGTTCAAACGGTCTCGCAAAGACAAACGGCGCAATGCTGTAGACCCACGGACGCAGTCCCTGGCGAGCGAGTCCGGCAGCCACCGACACCATGTTCTGTTCGGCCACGCCGGCGTTAATGAACCGTGACCCGAGTGCCTCCCGCAACGGTTCAAGAGCCCGAAAGCCCAGGTCCCCCGTCAGAAACACAAAGTCATGGCGATCCTGCTGACGCAGGAGACCATCACAAAAAGCCTGCCTCATGGCTCACCAATATCCTGACAGGCGCGATCATACTGCTCAGCGTTCATGGGGAGATAATGCCATTCCAGCCGGTTCTCCATGAAGGAGACACCGCAACCCTTGATTGTTCGGGCCACAATCATCAGCGGGCCTCCTGAGGGGCGCGTCTGCAGAGCTTCCGTCAATGCTGCCTGATCGTGACCATCGACTTCCAGAGTCATCAGATCGAATGCCCGGAATTTGTCGGACAACAGAGACAGGTCGGCCACTTCCGCAGTCGTGCCAAAACCCTGCAAGCCGTTCTCATCAACGATCACCACAAGGTTATTCAGCTCATGATGGCGTGCGAAGATCAGTGACTCCCATGTCGATCCTTCATTCCATTCGCCATCGGACGTCAGGCAAAGCACTCGACCGTCCTGGCCAAGAAACCGTTGCCCCAGTGCCAATCCCGCGGAGAGCCCCACTCCATGACCGAGGCTGCCTGTGGCAAACGGAATGCCGTCGATCCCTCGTGCCGGGGGATGACCGCTGAGCAGAGTTGCGTCCCTGTGGAACTGCTTCAGATCGTCGTCACACAGGCGGCCTGCAGACCAAAGCGCAACGTACAGGGCTCCTGCCGCGTGTCCTTTTGAAAGGATAAACTGATCAGATCCACTGAGGACTTCATGATGAATGGCCAGAAGGATGTCCAGGCATGAAAGATTGCCTCCGATGTGACCGACGCCGCTTTCGAAATGCATCTGCAGCAGCCGTCGCCTGGCTAACACAGCGCGTCGCTGCATTTCCATCGTCTCGCTGCCTGGTAAAGAAAGCTGCAACATGGGTCAGCACCAATCCTGGAAACAGTGTGCTCAATCTGTGTCTGTCGCAATGCAACAGTGCGGGATCGTCGTTACCAGAGCTTCGCTCGCAGCACTTTGAGAACAATGCTTCTCTTGTTGAAGTCGAGGAACGTGGGAATTGCCGTACTTGTGTTCGGGCGATTGCCCTGGCTCACCCTTTGGGCGGATTTGAGCAGTCCGGCAATGTGGGCCACCGGGTAAAGCATTGCAATTTCGCTGACGGGGATCGCCGTCAATGGAATTGTGCCTTCAGGATTCTCCGATTGCTCAGCTTCCGGTTCAGATTCTGCACGGACATGTCGTTTCACCACATCCTGCAGGAAGTCATTGAAATCGGCCACTCGGCCACGCCGCGGATGTCCTTCTTCCACCCGCAGGTCTACGAGCCGCATATTGAGAAGCACAATGGCTGAGGTAAGATTCTCGTTGACCGACTTGTTGAAATATCCTACGCAGCCATAGCCGCTGTTCAGAAGACAGGCGACGGGTGTGTAATCGCCGTCCTGTGAATCGCCTCCGCTGATGAGCCTGAAAATGTCCTCTCGAATCATCACATCGTTCCTGAGCATTGCTGAAGCAAACTCGAATTCACTCCACTCCGCACAGAGCATCCCCGATGATTGTGAAGGTTTTCTTAATGGATCACCGCCACTTTGCCACTTCGTTGATTTTATTGGTTGTGGTTCGACCTTTGGACTGTGGTGATCGGCAGATACGCAGTCGGTTCAGCCAGAACTGGAACATCACCCGCACCGCCGCCATCGCAGATCGAGCAGCAACGTTTTTCGTCGACCCGAATCAACGACTCTGGCCTTGTGCTTCCTCAAACAGTCTCAGGTTCTCCCTCAGCCTTGCCTCCTTCGGAGCGATCCTGATGGCCGCCCGAAGCAATTCCGTGGCACGCACGAAGTTACCCTCTTCCGCTTCGCAGTTGGCCAGATTGGCCATCGCCTCCACATTCATGGGGACGTATTTCAGCGCCTCTGTAAACAATCGCTTCGATTCATCCATGTCCGAGGTACGCAGCGCATATCCCAGATTGATCAGTGCTCGGTGATCATCCGGCCGGATTCTGATCGCCTCCCGCAAATTGGTAATTGCTCCGTCAGTATCACCGGAGAAAAGCAGTGCACATCCCAGCGTTGTATAGGTCCCGCCCTGTTGACGGTTCTCCCAGTAGCGCATCGCGGTCTGCGATTCCTGAAGTGCCTCCTGCACCTGATCGTCGGCAAGGAATGCCAATGCCAGCTGGTCGTGTCCGCGGTAACTGTCAGGGTCAATTTCCAGACACGCCGTCCAGAGGGAAACGCTGTCATGCCAGATTTGGGCCTGGCGCCACGTCATGCAGCAGCATAAAGCGGCCGCGACCAGCACGAATGAACCGGTCCGCAGCGGATGGCGCGCGCGCCGAAAGGCAGGCAGGGATCCGATGAGGAGGAAGAGGCCGATATGCGGGAAGTACAGATAGCGATCTGCTCGAGCAGCGGCTCCCAGTTGAACAAGTCCCAGTACAGGGACCAATGTTCCCAGAAACCAAAGCGCTCCGGCAAGGATGCCCGGTCGCTGCCGGTTTTTCCAGATGAATGTGCCTGCTGCGATCAGCACCGCACTGCACAGCATGGACAGCCCGACGGAAACGTCCGCCAGTGGGTGGCGGTAGAACGGATTCAGTCTCACCGGCACGCAGGTCTGTGCGACGTAAAAGATGATGCTCTGCACGGCATTTGCCAGCCGAAAATGGAACGGCAGCACTTCTGCCGACACGATTGCATCACCCGATCGCTGCGCAAAGAACACCAGGACGGTGAAGCTCAGCGCCAGGAGAAAGAAGACCCGCGAAGATCGAATGGCCTGAGGAATTCGCTTCCATTGAATGCTGGTGTCATCCGATTTCAACGGGCATATTTCCAAAACGACCAGGAGAAATGGCAGGGTGATCAGCATCTGCTTCGCAAGCAGACTCAAGACAAACAGCAGATGGGCGAACATCCAGTGGTGGAATTTCCGACTGACGCGAAACCACTGCCACACCAGCATCGCCTGGAGGCCAAAGAAAATGCAGAGCAGTTCTTTTCGCTCCGAGACCCAGGCGACGGCTTCTGTATGCTGCGGATGCACACCAAAGAACAGAGCCACTCCCAGTGAAAGCCAGTGGTTTCCAGTGATCCTCGCCAGAACGCAGGCGACGAGGACCGCATTGAGGCCATGGATTCCCAGGTTGGTGACATGCATCACGCCTGAATCAAGGCCAAAGATCTCGATCTCAAGCATGTACGACAGCCACGTCAACGGATGCCAGTTCGCATTCGCGAATGTCGTAAATGCCCATCGCATACCGTCAATCGTCAGACCCTGATGAATCTCCGGCCGATCAATCACATAGACGTTGTCATCCCAGAGGACAAACTCAAATGTGTGAACGGTTGCGTATGGGATGAGTGTGACGAAAAAAATCACTGCCAGCCCGAAAGCGAAAGGGCAATCTGCTGGTCCAGACCGGGCGTGACGTCCCTGCTGCAGGTTTCGAGAGTTGAAATCCGAATTCATCGGGACACGGTGCCAGAGCTGGTATGTCGCGAAGAGATACCTCTGCCTCCGGCAGCGAGGACCGGCAGGACAATGCGTTGAGTTCTGAACAGCTTCATCGTGATCATTCCTCCGGTGAGTTTGCGAGGATAGTTTTCTGTTGTTTGATGCTGAAGACGTCGAAATCGTAGAAGTCCGTGTTCGCGAAGACGACAAGTTCGCCGCCTGCTCCCATCGCCGACAGGTTGAACGGAACGGAACGTTCAACCTTTGATTCTTTCACCGTCTTAAGATTGTCGGACAATTCATAAATAATGCCGGAGGCTGACATCACCACAAAATCGGATGTGTCAGGAATTGATTGCGCGGACACGAAACCATTGGCATCCGGACTGGGAAGCAGCTTCTCGAACCGCAGATTGTCGACCCTTAACGCCACGAAACCACCCGACGCGCAAAACCCGACGTACTTCATGTCGTCTGTGAACGAGATTGAAGAAACTGCGCCGAGGTTTCTTTGTCCGGTAATCTCGGTAACAGAGCCTGTCACCAGTTCTCCGGACTTCAAATCACACAGCATCAGCACTCCATCCGAATCCAGCTTTGCGGCAATCGAGAAATCCGGGCTGACAATCCCCGCGAAGGGCGCATTGATGGAAAATGACTGCGTTTCCTGAAGCGTCGCAGCATCGACAACCCTGAGGGTTGTGGTTCCTCCTGTGATTTCAAAAATACAAAGAGAATTTGTCTTTTGATGGAAAAACAGAGACGAGTTTGGTCGAGTCAGCTTCAGGGTTTGCATCGTCTCGCTGGAAAACTCCGATTCGGGATTCAATCGCCCGAGTTCATTGCCCATCAGCAGAATGACTCCGCCTTTTTCCTCGGAAATGACTCCCATGGCAGAACTCGGAACTCTGACTCTGGCAATCAACTTTCCATCAGAGACGGACCAGACATCCAGGACGCCTTTTGTCCGCAGGATGTCGGCTGTCCCGGTGGAAGCAGAAATACCCACACCGATCACACGCCCCGCTGGAAGTTGTTCTCCCCCGGCGATGACAAATCTGGCATTCGAGAGTCCCCAATATCCAAGCACCGCCGTAAGCATCAGAACCACTGTCAGCAGACTTTTTGTCCCGCCTGGGATTGCGCCCGCGAGTGATGAGGGCATCAGTTTCGATGCCACGCTGACAAATTGTTTCCTGAACCGATTGACGCGGATTGTCCTCAGACTTTGTCCGAGATCCTGAAGCGCCTGTTCGGCACCACGTCGCACCATTTCGTCCCGGTCGTCCAGAATCAGGGCGATTGATTCTTCCGTACCCTCAAGTTTGAGTTGCCCCAGGGCCTTGACAGCCTGATAGCGAATCTCCGGCTGAGGATTCCTGAGCAGCGACAGCAGGACGGGACCCGCCGACGCCTGATTCAACCGGCCAAGGGCAATCACCGCCTGCAACTGGACAACCGGGTGATCCTCCAGTGCATCCTCAAGCAATTGCAGCGACGACTTATCCTGAAACTCGCCCAGCGCCCTTGCACAGATTCCGCGGACGCATTCGTCCGGGTCCTTTCGGAGCATCTCGCGAATTCGAGGGATCACACTCTCCACCTTCAGCAATGCCAGCTGTTCGACACTCTGCCGACGAATCGAAGGATTGCGATCGTCCAGCAAACGCTGAAAAACCGGAGTACTTTCCGGAGCCTTCAGCTTCTTCAGTGCCTTCAGTGCCTGTTCACGGAATTCGGACGTGTCGTCTTCAATGTAGCTCGTCAAAATGGACAACGCACCATTCGCTCCATTGCGGCTCACGGCCGCCAGCAGATACTCAATCGTCGTCACATCCGATTCCTGGTTGAGCGCGGAGGCGATGGCGTCTGAGAGTCCCTCATCCTGAATTCTTGCCGCTGTCTGAGCAGCGCTCTGGCGAACCGATAAGTCGGGATCCAACAGAAGTCTGCACAGCAGTTCGATACTTCGAGGACTATGAAACCTTGCGATTGCCGACGCTGCCTGCGCACGGACCCGAGGATCCGGATCCAGCAGGGCCTCGTTGATTAAGCTCATGGCTCGCTTTTCTTCGGTGCGCACGAGCGCGTCCACCGAGGCAGCACGCACCAGTGCCGAGTCGTTCTGAACCAGCTTCTCATACAAGTCATAATGAACGGCACCTGTGATGCGGCTCAGGAGTGAAACTGACAATGCCAGAAGTTCCGGATCGGCGATGTTCAGCGTCGTCAGGAGAAACTGCTCCCACTGCGATTTACTTTCTTCGGAAGCAGCTTCGATCTCCGACGTGACAATTGTTTTCAGTGATGCCGTGACCAGCCCTGCTGCCAGGATGACCCCGCGGACACAGTCCACATTGACGGAAATGAGCGACGTCACGGCCGCCTCAACAACGGTTCCGGACTTGTCCCCCAACAGCTTCAGCAGCAAAGCCGCTGACCTTTGGTGCGAAATCTTCCCGAGCGCCTGGGCGCAAGCCAGTCGAATTTCCTTGGCCGGCTTCTGGCAATACGTACTCAGCGTTTCAAGAGCAGCAGGAGATCCCGTTTTGCCGATTTTCAGCAATTGCAACTTCACATTTTCAATGTCCGTCGACGAAATCGCGAGCAAAGTTCCAATTTTTCTTGACAGCAGTCGAGGCACAGGCCCGGAGATGTCTTCCTGGTTCTCGAGCATGATTCGGAATGCGGCGTCCCGGGCAATCCGCAGGCGCTGCAGGCTGCGTTCATGGGCTGCTCTCGCGAGCAGCTCAGCTTCCTCCGGATCCAGTTGAACTGCTGCAGAAAGTGAACTGAGAGTGTGCGGCTGTCCCGGAGGCATTGTGACGAGGGTTGAATGCGACAGGTCAGACGTCGCCGTGTGATATGCTCCGGATCCGTTCAGGCCGGGAACAATGTCACTGGACGCCGCTCGATGCTGAGGGTTGAGTGGAGAGGCAAAGGCCGCGACAGAAAATGCCGGGATCAGCGGGGACGACACCGAAAGATCGGGAATCGCCGAGATCAATGGCGAAGACGCAGTCAGATCCGGCGAAGCGGATGGCGGCATCATCGGCATCGCTGCCACTGCAGTTCCCTTCAGCATTCCGGAGACGCTGGAAACAACGTCGATTTCCGACGAACTGGTCTGCAGACGTGCGCCGCTCAGTGTTTCATCCTTCGAGGACACCGAGACACGGTCCGCCCGATTCATCGTGGACTGCTGCAGCGGAACCTCTTCCTCAAGATCAATGGAGGCAAAAAACTGCATGTCCGCGATGGAATCACTGCTGCCTGTAAACGGCCGTTCGCCGTCCTCCGCCTCATCGTGATCATCATCGTCATCGCCGGGAAACAAGCCCGCAATCATTTGTTCGCCGTCGTCCTGTATGGCCGCTGAAGCTGCTGAATCCAGTTCATTCCGCATCGCCTCGAGGTCCAGAGCCATTGACGCTGTCGAGGTCGCTGACAGAGAAGCAGCGGGCGACGAAGGAAATGGCGTCTGCCGCGAATGAATATCCCGGGAGCCACGCGGATCGTCCTCAAAGGCTTTCCCGTGATGGGCACCTCGTGCGGCGAGGCGGGAATCGTTAAACACGGCCGTTGTTTCAGCAGCGGAGTCTCGCGAGGACGGTACAGAACTCTTTCGACTTCCCACATCAGTCGCGCCGAACAATTCCTGTGCGACCGTTTGTGCTGCGGTGTTGCCCGCAAATGAAAGAAGTCCAAGGCACTCTGCGAACGCCGCTTTGCCGGACTTACTCAAGCTCTGAACGGATTCAATTGCCGTTGCACGAAGTGAAGCACTGGACAGACACGTGGCCACAACGGCCTCAGTCGTTTGAGGTTGCCGCTGAGCGATCAACGACCGCATGGCTGCGTGGCGAACGCGCGACGAACCGTCACGAAGCATTGGCAGCAGAAGATAGGCAGACAACGGGTGCCGAATGTCACCCAGAGCGGCTGCCACGGACTTCCGGATCTCTTTTGCCCGCGCGGAGGATTCGATCAGAAATGCTCGCAGTACGGCCGGATCCTTTGATCGACCAAGTGCCTGAATGATCGCAATTCTGGCCACATCTGCTGTTGCAGGAATCGTCGGCAGACTGCTGATCAATGCCGCCACGGCCGGTGAGGATGGACGCGGCGACGTTACATTAAGGGCCTTGATTTGCTGACGAGCCCGCTGAATGCAGATTTCCGGGTCCAATGCAGGACCCGTACCCGCCGGACTTCGCAATTCACCGACTGAACCGGAGACGGAGGGATTGCCAAACGGATTTCCGCATTCAGAACAGAACTTTGACGGCTCAGGATTCCCTGAAGTACATCGAGGACAAATCTTCATAAGTCGTGGTCCGCCGTTATTTTGCCCGGATTCCGCAGTGCGCCTGGCCAATCTGTCACGGAACCAGCAGAACGGCAACCGTGTACTCCGGTCGATCGCAGCGATATGACCTGATTGATGGACGCAGACGACTCCGTGGTATGACACACAATCGCAACCCCGGCGCGGCAAAATGTCCGGCTGCGACACCTTGCCGCAGCCGGACCATTTAAGTCACATCAAGTTCGCAACAGAGTTCGTCGCAGTATTACTGCTCGAACGTACCCTTGGCATACGTCGATGGATCCGTCAGGAAAGTCCCGCAGAA
>Ga0163144_10031821_pt1 | contig 10042 bp, 9 predicted proteins | sample OliLak19BULKMAT1_FD_123175 | JGI IMG/M metagenome (GOLD analysis project Ga0163144, IMG submission 123175) | Freshwater microbial mat bacterial communities from Lake Vanda, McMurdo Dry Valleys, Antarctica - Oligotrophic Lake LV.19.BULKMAT1 | ecosystem: Environmental > Aquatic > Freshwater > Lake...
ACGGCCTCCTCGAGCCGCTTGAGGCGCTCATGCGGGGGCTGATCGAGAAGCCACCGCACGACCGTGAGATCGACGCCCTCGGAGGATACGGGCGGCTCGGCTGTCGCTTCGCGTTCGCTCATCCCCGAAGCTTGCACTCGCCTGCTCCTCGCCGCCATGGCGCGGTACGATGCGCCCCCTGCATGCCCGCACGACTCCCCTCCCGCGTCCTGATCGCCAACCGCAGCGAGATCGCCGTGCGCATCTTTCGCGCCGGCACCGAGCTGAATCTGCGCACGGTCGCGGTCTTCGCCCATGAGGATCGCCTCTGCATCCACCGCTACAAGGCGGACGAGGCCTACCAGGTCGGCACCGGCAAAGGCCCCGTCGCCGCCTATCTCGACATCGCGAGCATCGTCACCGTTGCGAAGGAAAAAAATGTCGACGCCATCCACCCCGGCTACGGTTTTCTCTCGGAAAACGCCGAGTTCGCCCGCGCCTGCGATCGCGCCGGCGTCATTTTCGTCGGCCCGCGCCCCGAGATTCTCGACATGATGGGCGACAAGACCGCCGCGCGCGCCGTCGCGCAGCGGATCGGCGTGCCCGTGCTGCCCGGCACCAAGGATCCGATCGTCGATCGCGAGGAGGCGCTCAAGACCGCCAAGATGATCGGTTTTCCCCTGATCATCAAGGCGGCGTTCGGGGGCGGCGGCCGCGGCATGCGCGTCGTCCAGAAGCCCGAGCAGCTCACCAACCTCCTCGACGAGGCCCAAGCCGAGGCCGGCCGCGCCTTCGGCAATCCGGCCGTCTTCCTCGAGAAATATATTCCGCGCGCCAAGCACATCGAGGTCCAGATCCTCGGCGACAAGCACGGCAACGTGATCCATCTCCACGAGCGCGACTGCTCCGTCCAGCGCCGCCACCAGAAGGTGATCGAGGTCGCGCCCTCCTTCGGCCTGCCGGAACAGATCGTGCGCGAGCTCTGCGACGCCGCCGCCCGCCTCGCCCGCGAGATCCGCTACGACAACGCCGGCACGGTCGAATTTCTCTACGATCTCGAGCGCCACGAGTGGTTCTTCATCGAGATGAACCCGCGTATCCAGGTTGAGCACACCGTGACCGAGGTGATCACCGGCCTCGATCTCGTCCGCGCCCAGATCCTCATCGCCCAGGGCCACGCGCTCCACTCGCCCGAGGTCGGCATGCCCTACCAGACCGAGGTGCCGCGCAATGGCTACGCGATCCAGTGCCGGATCACGACGGAGGATCCGGAAAACAAGTTCATGCCCGACTACGGCCGCATCATGGCCTATCGCTCGCCGGGCGGCTTCGGCGTGCGGCTCGACGGCGGCATGGGCTACGCGGGCGCGGTGATCACGCCGTTCTACGACTCGATGCTCGTGAAGAGCATCACCAGCGGCCAGTCCTACGAGATCGCCATGAACCGCGCGCGCCGCGTCCTGAGCGAATTCCGCATCCGCGGCGTGAAGACGAACATCCCGTTCCTCGAAAACGTCATCGCCCACGCCCAGTTCCGCACCGGCCAGGCCACGACCACACTGATCGACACGACGCCCGAGCTCTTCGCCTTCAAGGCCAAGCGCGACCGCGCGACCAAGCTCCTCACCTTCCTCGGCAACGTCGTCGTCAACGGCAATCCCCACGCCAAGGGCTTCCGCCCCGACAAGCCGTTTGCCGCCGCGCCCGTGCCGCCCTCGGACCACGCGCTCGTCCCGCCGCCCGGCACCCGCCAGAAGCTGCTCGAACTCGGGCCGAAAAAGTTCGCCGAGTGGACCGCGAAGCAGAAGCGCCTCCTTATTACGGATACGACTTGGCGCGACGCCCACCAGTCGCTCCTAGCCACGCGCGTGCGCAGCTACGATATGCTGGCCTGCGCCGACTCGCTCGCCCGCCGCGCCCCGAACCTCTTTTCGCTCGAGATGTGGGGCGGCGCGACCTTCGACACCGCGATGCGTTTCCTCAACGAGGATCCGTGGGAGCGGCTGCGCCAGCTCCGCGTCCGCGTCCCGAACATCTGTTTCCAGATGCTCTTCCGCGGCGCCAATGCCGTCGGCTACACCAACTACCCCGACAACGTCGTGGCCGGCTTCGTGCAGCACGCCGCCGCCAGCGGCATGGATATCTTCCGCGTCTTCGACTCGCTCAACTACCTGCCGAACCTCCGCGTCGCGATGGAGGCCGTCAACGCGACCCACGGCGTGTGCGAAGCCGCGATCTGCTACACCGGCGACATCCTCGACGACCGGCGCGACAAGTTCTCGCTGCAGTATTACGTGAAGATGGCGCGCGAACTGGACAAAATGGGCGCGCACTTCCTCGCGATCAAGGACATGGCCGGCCTCTGCCGGCCCTACGCCGCGGCCAAGCTCGTGAAGACGCTCAAGGAGGAGATCGGCCTGCCGATCCATTTCCACACGCACGACACCAGCGGCATCGCCGCCGCGAGCATCCTGCGCGCCGCCGATGCCGGCGTCGACGTGGTCGACCTCGCGCTCGCCGCCATGAGTGGCAGCACCTCGCAGCCCAACCTCAACTCCATCGTCGCCGCGCTCCAGCACACGCCGCGCGACACCCAGCTCGACCTGCCCGCGCTCAACGAGTTTGCCGATTACTGGGAGATCGTGCGCGAATACTACCGGCCCTTCGACACCGCGCCGAAGAGCGGCTCCGCGGAGGTGTATCTCCACGAGATGCCAGGCGGCCAGTATACCAACCTCAAGGAGCAGGCCGCCTCGATGGGCGTCGGCCACCGCTGGCCCGAGATCGCGCGCATCTACGCCGAAGTGAATCAGCTTTTCGGTGACATCGTGAAGGTGACCCCGAGCTCCAAGGTCGTGGGCGACATGGCCCTGTTCCTCTTCAGCAAGGGCATCAAGCCGGCCGACGTCGTGAACCTCGAGCCGGGCTCCACCGCCTATCCCGAGAGCGTCATCGACATGATGATGGGCGGGCTCGGCTGGCCGGAGGGCGGCTGGCCGGAGCGCGTCTCGCTCGTCGTGCTCGGGCCCGAACGCCACAAGCAGGCTCGCGCGAAATACCAGGCCTCGCTCAAGACGGGCCGCGCCCACGGTCACGCCCCGGGCCTGGACCTGGAAAAGACGCGCGCCGAGGTCGCCGACAAACTCAAGCGCCCCGCCACCGACGACGATCTCTATTCGCACCTCATGTATCCGCAGGTCTTCGCCGACTTCGCGAAGCACGCCGCGGCCTTCAGCGACGTCAGCGTCCTCCCCACTCCGGCCTTCTTCTACGGGCTGAAGCCGGGCGAGGAGATCTCCGTCAGCATCGAGGAAGGCAAGGTTCTCATCATCCGGCTCATCTCGATCGGCCAGCCCGACAAGGAAGGCCGCCGCGCGATCAGTTACGAGCTCAACGGCATCGGCCGCGAGACCCTCATCGTCGACAAGGGCATCTCGCCGAAAACGAAGGCCCGCCCGAAAGCCGACCTCGCCGACATCACGCAAGTCGCCGCGCCCATCCCGGGCCTCATCGCCCAATTGCAGGTGTCCGTCGGCACGAAAGTCGCGAAGGGCGACAAACTGCTCATGATGGAAGCGATGAAGATGCAGAACACGGTCTACGCCCCGTGCGCGGGCGTCATCGCCGAGTTGAACGTCGCGCTCGGCGACACGGTCGAGGCGAAGGATCTGCTGATCAAGATTCGCGCCGCGGGATGAAATCTCGCCTCTACCTCGAAACGACGATTCCAAGCTATCTCACGGCTTGGACCAGTCGCGACTTGGTGATGGCCGGACATCAACAGATCACCCGCGAATGGTGGAGAAACGCCGCAACGATTTCGATATTTTCATCTCCGAATTCGTCCTGACTGAAGCGAGGAGTGGCGATCCTGACGCCGCCCGCCGTCGGCTCGAAGTTCTGGGCACGCTTTCCGCTATTGGAAGTCGACGACGCGGTGTTCTCGCTTGCTGGCGAGATTGTTCGCGTCGCCGCGATTCCCGCTAAGTCTGCTGTCGACGCCGCGCATATCGCAGTAGCCGCCGTGAACGACGTGCATTTTCTCCTGACGTGGAATTGCGCGCATCTTGCCAACGCCGAAATTACCCCCAAGGTCCGAGTCGCCTGCGAAGCGCGCGGCTATACCTGCCCTGTGATTTGCACGCCCGAAGAACTAATGGGACTCTGAGCTATGAAAGACACCATCGTAGAGGAAGTGCGCCACGCCCGGGAAAAACACGCGGCGAAGTTCAAGTTCGATCTGAAAGCCATCGTCGCGGACGCAAAGCGCCGTCAGTGGCAGTCGGGGCACAAGGTCGTGTCGTTTGCCAAAGCAAAGCCGGCAGCAAAGCGATAGCTGGGCACAGTTCCGAGATGGGAGCAATCGGTAGCGACAAACTCCTCATGATGGAAGCGATGAAAATGCAGAACAGGGTTTACGCCCCCTGCACCGGCGTCGTCGCCGAACTCCACGTCGCACTGGCGGACACGGTCGAAGCGAAAGACCTCCTTATCAAGATCCGCGCCGCGACCTGATTGCGTCCACCTCGCGTAGCGGAACGCGTGAGCGTTTCGCCCGCCAACCGAAGGGCCCAGGCCTTCCGCTACGCTGAAACGCGACGGAAGAGCACCGCGTTCGCCGCCCAGCGCTTTCACCCGGGCCCTCGGCCCGCCCACCTGGCCCTTCGCCGGTAGCGGGCTCGACATCCCGCGTGCTCCGCGGACAGGCTGCGTTCCTGCTGTGCGCCAAATGATCCGCAATCCGAGCACGTCGACGCCGTGGCTGGTATTGAGTGGCGGGTTGATCGTTTTCTGGCTGATAGTGGTGACCGCCGCCCCTCGGCTGGGCGCCACGTTTGACGAACCCGGCCACATCACGAGCGGCTACGCTCACTGGAAGCACCGGGATTTTCGGATCAACGCGGAGAATGGATTGCTGGGCACACGCGTAGCCGCGGCGCCGCTCCTTGGCTTGAAGCCGGCGTTTCCCTCGCTGGAGAGCGCGGCTTGGCGGCAGCCCAACGCACGCGCGCTGGGCGGAGCATTTTTCTTCGAACTGGGCAACGATCACGAAACGATGCTCAGTCGGGCGCGCGCAGCGACCGCCGTTTTTGGCGTGTTGCTGGTGGCGCTGGTCTGGGTGTGGGCTCGCCGCCTTTTCGGACCCGTCGCCGGCTGGCTGGCGGCCGGGCTGGCCGCGTCCAGCCCGACCCTGCTCGCGCATGCCGGGCTCGCGACGTCGGACGTCGTGGTCACGGGCTGTTTCCTGGCCGCGGTATCCGCGTTCTGGCGACTGTGGCATCACGTCACCTGGCCACGACTCGCCCTCGCCGGCGTCGCCGCGGGCGCGACCTTTCTCAGCAAAACCTCGGGCGTCCTGCTCGTGCCCATGCTGGGCCTGCTGCTGGCGATACGACTTCTGCGACCCACGCCGCTCCGCGTGCGCTTGGGCGGACGCGCGTAGCGCTCGAGCAAGCGCAGTCGCGCCGCGGCCATTCTGCTCGGTGTCTCCGGTGCCGCCGGCGTGCTGGCATTCGCGATGATCTGGGCCGGCTATCAATTCCGCTTCGCGGCGGCGCCCGACGCTCGCGCGGGCCTCACCTTCGATCCGAGCTGGGAAACCCTCCTTGAAGCGAATGCCGGACCGACGGCGGCCGCCTCCCCCTCGCAGAGCCTGATCGGGAGCGGCATCAAGACCCGGATGCCGGCGGCGATTGCAGGCACGGTGAGCTGGCTGCGGGAGCATCGCGTCCTTCCGGAAGCCTATCTGTGGTCGGTGGCGTTTACGTTTCAGGCGTCGCGCACGCGCCCGTCTTTTTTCTGGGGCGAATCCTCCGAGGCCGGCTCCCGCTGGTTCTTTCCCGGCGCGTTCCTGCTCAAGACCACGCCGCCGGAACTGCTGCTGTTTGCGGCCGGGGTGCTGGCCGCCGGCTGGAAGAGTCTCTCCCGGCCATCGCACTCGAACCGCGTGCGCGCGCGACTTCGGCTGCTGTATCGGAGTGCGCCGCTGCTCGTCCTTTTCATCCTGTATGGAGCCGTGGCGCTGAACACGCCGCTGAACATCGGTCACCGTCATCTGCTGCCCATTTATCCCGTGCTGTTCATCTTTGCCGGCGCCGCGGCACTCTGGCTCCAATCGAAGCGGCATCTGCCCGTGGCGAGCCTGCTCGGAGCGATGGCCGTTTGGCAGGGCTGGGAGTCCCGCTCGATTCGGCCCTTCTACCTTTCCTATTTCACGCCGTTTGTCGGCGATCGCGGCTGGCACTACCTCGTCGACAGTTCTTTCGACTGGGGCCAGGGGCTGCCCGCGTTGCAGCGTTGGATCGAGGCTCGCCAAGCAAACGGGGACCGCACGCCGATTTTCCTCTCATATTTTGGTTCCGATTCGCCTCGCGCCCGCGCGTTGCCGGTCACGCGCGTGGCCGACTGGCGCGATGACAGCGGGGCGAGAAACTACCCGGCGCCCTTGCGCGGCGGCTGGTATGCGATCAGCGCCACGAACTTTCAGCGCGTCTATCTGGGTATCGCCGGCTCCTGGTCGCCGCTCCACGAGCAGAGGTATCAGGACATTGGACGCGCCCTGCCGCCGGATGCGGCCAGCGCGGCGCGGTTGACGGAAGCACAGCGGGAGGAATGGATGCGCAACGCCATGCTGTTCGAGATTCTCCAGTTCGGCCGGGTGTGCCACTTCCTGCGCGATCGCCCGCCGGACGAAATTGTCGGCGCTTCCATCCTGATCTTTCGTCTCACCGACGAGGAGGTGTCGCGCGCATTGGCGTCGCCGCTGGCCGACGCTTCCCGCTCTCTCAGCGCGCGCTGACCAGACTTTCGAGCGCTGCGATTTTCGTCGCGACGTCGGACGCCGCCGGCGCCAGTCGCTTCGCTTCCGCGATCGCGCGGGTGTAGGCCGGTGAGTCGCCGAGCTTCCACGCGGCGTAGGCTTGATGCAGCCAGAAGGGCGGCTCGGCCGGCGTGAGCTGGCACGCCCGCGCAAAATTATCGAACGCCGGTTTCCATTCCGAGCGTTGATACGCCAGGAAGCCGCGCACGTTGTAGGCGGCACCGCACCGGGCGTCCAATCGCAGCGCGACTTCGAGATGCCGCTCGGCCGCGTCGCGATCGCCCAGGCCCACGAGTTCCTCCGCGCGCTTCACCCAGTTGAGCGCGCTCAAGGTTCCGGTGGGCTCCGCACGCGCGCGCAGCACCGTCGGCAGCCGATCGATGGGCAGGGTAAAATCCGTCACCACGTGCTGGGCCGGCAGCGCCAGCGCTACGAGGCTCAGCGGCACAAGGATCGTGAGCGGCGCCAGTCCGCGCGCGTTTGCCAGCACGAGGCCCAGGAGCGCGAACGGCAACAGCATGCTCGGGGAACGGCTGAGGTCGTTGGCGATGAGTGCGCTCAGCGCGATGGTCGCGACGAGCACGCCGATCAAACCCCAGGCGATTTTGGGCGGCTGCGTTCGCCAGATGAGCACCGCCGCTGCGGCAACCAACACCCACCCGAAGCGCAGTCCCGCCGCCGCGCCCAGCAAATGGCGGCCGACTCCGATGCGGAAGGTTTGCTGCTGGGAAACATACTCCACGAACCCGAGCGACTCCGTGCCGCCGGCGAGGGAAAAGCGCACCACGACAAATGCCACGCCGAGCGCAGCCGCGCCCCACATGATCCGCGCCGACTCGAGCTGCGTCGCCGCGTTGCCCGGCTCATCGACCGTGCGGCTGCGCAGCCACCGCGTGGCCAGGGCCAGCGGCAGCGCGATGATGAAGCGCTCGTCGATCCAGGGGCCAAGCACGCACGAAAGCCAGACCCAGCCCCGGGATCGCGCGTGACTCGTGAAGAGCATCGCCACCACCAGCCACGAGTCGAAGTAACCGAGCCAACCCGTCGACGCGAAAAACCACCCGCTCGCGCCGAGCAGCACGGCACCGCAGGCAGCAGCCGGGCGGCCCACACCGTCGCGCCGGGCGAAGTAAAGCAACGCACCCAGCGCCACGACCGCGCCGACATAGGGCATGGCCAGCAGCACGCGCGGCGGGACATGCAACAAGTGGCCCACCCCGGGAAAGAGCAGCCGCCATTGCAGAATCCGGTGGATGGGATCTTGGACGGGCGTCAGCGGATGCTCGAGTTGCTCCAGCAAACTCACCGCCCGGCGCACCTCCACCGTCTGGCCCAACTCCGGCACCCGCGACCACGCGGAAAAAATGTGCCAGGGTGGACTGAAGAGAAACAGGGACAGCGCAAACAGCAGCGCCGCGTCGAGGCAGACCTGCCCGACTGGCACCGCCCGGCGCGGCGACACCGTCCCGGTATCGTGCTGGATCGTTTCCACGTCTGAAATCGGATTCAGCCGCGGCTGGCTGGGTTTCGCTTTGCGACGAACATCAGTGAGTGCCCCGGCTTAGCGGCACTTCGAATGGGGACAACCCCGAAAACGGGCACGCCCCGCAACGGCAGCTACGCGAAGTGCCGTGGGCCTGGCGCCGTTGCCGACGAACCCTCTTCCGCGCGATCCAGCATCCGCGTCAGATAATTCTTTTCGGGGCCGACGTGCGCGAGGCTCAGCGCCCGGCGGAAGCACTCCGCGGCGGCCCGGTGGTCCTGCAATCGCCAGTGCAGCTCGCCGCGGACGGCATGCAGCAGGTAATTCGACTCGAGCCGCTCCAACTGCGGGATCGCCGCCACCGCCTCGAGGCCGGCGTGCGGGCCGTGACGGTTGGCGACCGCGACCGCGCGATTCAACGCCACCACCGGCGACGGCTTGAGCCGATCCAGTTCGTCGTAGTGTCGCAGGATCCGCGCCCAGTCGGTCGAGGCGTAGTCGGCCGCCGTGCAATGGCACGCCGCGATGCCCGCCTGCAGATGATACTCGCTCAGCTCGTCCCCCTGCGCCGCCGCCACGAGCTCCATGAGCCCGCGGCCGATCAGCGCCTGATCCCACTTGGTGCGATCCTGATCGTCGAGCCGCAGCAGATCGCCGTGCTCGTCGAGCCGCGAGGGAAACCGCGCGGCGGTCAGCAGCATCAGCGCGAGCAACGCGTGGCTCCGCGGCGCCCGGCCCGCCGGGTGCAGCACGAGCAGCGACGTGAGCCGCACCGCCTCGTGGCAGAGCTCTTCCCGCAGCAACCGCTCGCCGGCGGAGGCCTTGTAGCCTTCATTGAAGAGCAGGTAGAGCGCTCCGAGCACGCCGTTGAGCCGTGGACCCAGGTCTTCGCCTTCCGGCAGGTCGAAAGGCAGATTCGCTTCCTGGATACGCTGTTTGGTGCGCGTGAGCTGCTTGTCGATCGCGGCGTCGCTGGTCAGAAACGCCCGCGCGATCTCGCTCGTGCTGAAGCCGCAAAGCACCTTCAACGCGAGCACGACCTGGGCGTCGGGCGCAATCGAGGGATGGCAGCAGACGAACAACAGCCGCAGCGCGTCGTCGCGGATCTCGTGGGCGCTGCCGACGGCCACGGCCGGCGTCGGTGCCGTCACCTCGAGGTGGGTGACGATCGCCGGTTCCTTGATGCCGGACATCCGCTGGTGCCGCAGCGCGTCGCGCGCGAGGTTCATCGCCACGCGGGTGATCCACGCCGACGGGTTCGCGGGCACGCCGCCCATCGACCACGTGCGCAGCGCCCGCAGCATCGCTTCCTGCGCGACGTCCTCCGCGAGCGTCAGGTTCTGCACGCCCACCAGGCGCACCAGCGCGCCATGCAGCCGGCCCGTTTCGTGGCGGAAGAAATGCTCCACCAACTGCGCCGGCGGCGTGCCCGGCGGCGCGGGCTCCGCGAACGGACGACCGCTGGGCTTCTCCACCTCCACGGTCGCGCGCAGGTTCAGGCCGAGTGCGCCGCCGCCGTGCCGTGACCGGCCGTGACTCCGAGGTGGCAGTTGTCCGCCATCTGCCGCACCTCGATGATGAGGCCGTAGGCCAGTCCCGGGTGGCGCTGCGCGATCGCAGTCGCCTCGTCGAGCCCGCTGACCATCAGTTTCACATAGCCGCCGATCGCTTCCTCGCCCGGATATTTCATGCTCTATTCGCGAGCGACCCGACACGGTGTGCTCGGATCAAGTCTACCGATTCAACCGTTTTGGCGATCC
>Ga0163144_10031822_pt1 | contig 10042 bp, 5 predicted proteins | sample OliLak19BULKMAT1_FD_123175 | JGI IMG/M metagenome (GOLD analysis project Ga0163144, IMG submission 123175) | Freshwater microbial mat bacterial communities from Lake Vanda, McMurdo Dry Valleys, Antarctica - Oligotrophic Lake LV.19.BULKMAT1 | ecosystem: Environmental > Aquatic > Freshwater > Lake...
CAGAAACAGGGTGCCCAGCACGTCGCGAGGCGCATGGGCGCGGTTGCTCGCGTAGCCCAGCGGCGTGTCGGTGACCAACGCATCGAAGGCGCCGGTCGCGGCCAGATACTGCGCGAAAAATCCATCAAACAACAACCGCCGCGATTTTCAGCCCGTTTCTATCGCCGGATTTAGGTTTATGCGTCGAGCACCGTGTGTGCGGTCGCCCCGCTCGTGAGAGCGGGGCGCGGATTGAAACCAGTTGGCCTTGTGGGCCGCGAGCGAGCACTTGGCGTCGCCCCGCTCGCGAGAGCGGAGGGTGAATCGAGACATCGAGAGCGAGCGCTTGTCGCAGGCCGGGATCAGTTGCGGCAACCACCATTCAGCGGTGCCGCCCGCCACTCACCACGCGCAGAGCGCGCCGACGTGCGCCGCCGAGCCGTCGCGCGCCCAGCCGTCGAGCTGCGCCTGATCCTTGAGCTGCTGGCCGCGGGCGCGCGGGACCACGGCGAACCCGTGCCGGCAATCCGCCAGCGCGGTCATGTCGCCCCAGAGCTTTTCGAATTGGGCAACCGGATACACGTCTTCCTGACCATGGCCCCAGCGCTTCTTCACGTCTTTCAGTGTGACATACGTCGGCACGCGCGCCGCCATCGCGCGCACGGCGGCCGCGGTGCGCTCGGCGTCGGCGAGCTCGCCGCGCGTGAGGCCGAAGAGCCGGAGCAGCCCGTCGAGGTCCACCCAGCACGAGTTGGTGCTGTAATAGGTCAGGCCAAACTCATCCTCCTCGCGCGGCAGTGCCAGGCCCTCGACGAGCCGGAGCCGGCCGTCGACGCGCGCGAGTCCGCCGCCGTGATCCTCGATGCGGCGCGGGATGACCTCCCAGCCGAGCTCGGCGCCGGAGGCCTGAAACCAGCCGACAAGGGTGGGATCGAGCGTGGCGCCGAGGGTGTCGATGTTGTGCACGAGCAGCGTGCGAAGCTGCGGGCGCGCCGCGAGCAGGCGCGCCAGCGTGCCGTTCTTCAGCAGATTGGGCAGCTCGAACCAGTGGCCGACCGGGTGGAGGCACTGGCCGGGGACGTTGTCGGTGTAATCGCTGCCCTCGCCGGCGCTGCGCGCCCAGTTGGTCAACGCGGCGCGCACGCTCTCGCGCACCTTTTCCTTCTGCTCGTCGAGCTTCTGCTGCGCCGTTTCCTCCCAGGCGAACTGCAGATCGCGCACCGTCGGCACGAGCCGCAGTCCGATGGAGCGTCCGGGCGAAAGGAATACGCTGCGCTCGTAATCCGCCGCATGCGTCGCGCGCAAGTGCTGTTCGATCGGCCCGTGCGTGAGATAACTGGTGGTGAAGACGTGCGGCACGGCGATGCCGGCGGTCGCACCGGTGCGGCGCGATTTCGCGAGGTGCACGTCGATGAAGCTGCGGTGCCGGCCGGCGAACTTCGCAAACGGGTGCACGCCTTTCACGACGCCGGCGCCCTGCGTCCAGCGGCTGCCGACGCCGGCGGCGTAGGTGACGACGGCGACTTCGCCGCGGCGGAGCGCGGCTTCGCCGGCAGCGCGCAAGGTCTGTAGCGGAAGCGCTTCGCTGCCGACGGCACGGGAAGCCGTGCCGCTACCCGAGTCGCTCGCGTCGAACAACTCACTCGCGGCCACGTCCTCGATCCTGGTGTTCGGCGGCAGCCGGTTCATGGCGAGGCCGATCCGGCCGGCGCGGAGATCGGTGCGGATCTGCGTGTGCTGGGCGCGGTCGAAGCCGTTTTCCGTCAGGAGCTCGTCGAGCCGGCCGGCGCTGCGGGTGGCGCTCTCGCCCGACGGCAGCATGCGATCGAGCAGCGTGGGCAGCGCGTCCGTGAACTCCGGATGCGTGCGGCCGGCGCGGGTGAATTGCTGGAGGTCGCTGCGTTCGCGCGGCGTGAGATCGCGCGCCTCGCGGCGGAGCCAGCCGGGGACGGCGTGCTGGTAGAACGCCACCGGCAGGAGCGCCTCGGCGCCCGTGAGCAGCGCCGCGGCGGAGCCGTGCTCGTTGATCGCAAAATCGTAGACGACCGGGTCCATCGCGAACGGCAGCGAGGTCTCCAGCTCGCGCTTCGTCGCGAGCATGATCGCGAGCAGTTTCTCCTGAGCTTCCGCGCGACGCTCGGGCGCGAAAATGAAACCCATGCCGCCGCCGGACATGCCGCCGAGCATCCAGAAGCCCCAGAAGTCGTCGCCGAAGGCGGCGCGCGTGCGGGCGATCAGCTCCTCGGTGTAGCGATTGCTCACCCAGGGAATGATGGTCTGCAGCGGGCCAAAGAAATTCTCCGTCAGCGCGCGGCCGAGCCCGCGAATGTCGCCGGCGGCGAGTTTTTCCAGAATCGTGTCGAGTGTCGCCACAGCCTGGAGACGCGCGCTCCATTCCGGCTCGCTGCGGAGGAGATATTTTTCCGTGGCCATCTCGAGGATCGGGCCGACGTTCTGCGCCATGCCGCCGTGCACGAGCACGAGCGAGTCCTGCAGCTTTTTCCGCGCGGCAGCGGGGATGCGATCGGTGCCGAGCAGCGTGTGCCGGGGCAGCAGCCGGCCGCGGCTGGCGCCGTGCTCGGGATCGCCGGGTGCGGCGAGGGCGCCCTCGATCAACTTGATGCCGGGCCACAGGCCGCCGGAATCCTGCCAGCCGCCGCCGGAGCCGCCGAGCCACTCGCCGAGGATGGCGCGCGCGGCGACCATCCGGCGCTCGCTCTCCGCCATCGGGCCGGTGAGCGAATCGATCTGGCTCGTCGCGCGCATGCAGGCGCCAATCAACGCGCCGAGCAGATTCGTGGAGACGGCGAGCCGCGAGCCCTTGGGGATCCGGTTGACGTTGCTGACGAGTTCGAAGCCGCGACCGGGGCCGAAGATCGCCGCGAGCAGTTCCGCGAGGCTGGCGCCGGATCGCTCGATGCCCGGCGGCACGAGTCCGGCGGCGATCACCGCGGCCTTCAGCAGCCCGAGGTAGTCGCGGCCGAAATCGAACACCTCCTCGAGCGTGGTCAGGCACGCGCTCGCCTCGAGGTCGACGCTGGCGAGCCGGATGACCGGCTCGGCGATCACGCGAAAGAACGCCTCGACCGGCGGTCGCGGCGCGGCGTCACGGCCGTGCACGCCGAGATCGACGGAGATGTTGAGGACGCGCGCGCCTTCGGGAAAATCCATCCCGAGGAAAAAGATGTCGCTCCAGCCGCAGTGCGTGAGGTCCATTCGCACCGGCGTGCGTTCGCGCAGCAGCGGGAACGGCGTGTCGGCGTTTTCCCGCGCGAGGAGCTCGCGGCGCACGCGCAGCGGTTGATCGAGCGGGTGGCCGAGCCGGAAAATCCAGGCATTGCCGTGGGTGGAGCGGACGGTGCGGCGGACCTGATCGGCGAGGGTCTGAAACGCGAGCGCGTGGTGCGCCGCGGCGAGCGCGCTGGAAAGCGTTTCGCTGGGACCGATCGTGCGCTGGGCCTCGAGAAAGGTTGCGATCGCCTCCTCGAAACGCCGCTCGAGCAGGTGACAAAATCCTGGATACGGGACGCGGCCGAGCCGCGGCAAATCGGCGCAGGCGGGCAGGTGATAGCGGTGAATGGCCGCGATGAAGAAGAGCGCGCGGACGCGTTGATAGAGATTCGTCTCCTGACGGCGGTAGGCGTCGAGCCCGGCGCAGGCGGCGAGGAGTTCGCTCGCCGATTTGCCCGCGCACCACCGATCGATCGCCTGATGGCGTGTGGCGGGATCGGGAGACGCGATGATCTCGAGAATGCCGCGACTCATGATCCGTCCGCGCGCACGGCGAGCAGTTCGACGAGCTGCGTCAGCACGCGATCGCGGTCGCGGCCGGCGAGCGAGAGCGCGAGCTGGGCGAAGAGGAGGCCGTAGGGTGCGCCGATGTCGAAGCGGCGGCCGGCGACGTTGAAGGCGAGGTAGCGGCGCCGGGCGGCGAGGGCGTGCAGGGCGGGCGAGAGGCCGAGGGGACGATCGGGTTGCGCGCGCTGTTGCTCGTCGAGCAGGGTGAAGATTTCCGGTCCGAGCACGTGCATGCCGAAGAAACAGAGGTAGAAACCGGCGCGCAGGCCGGGGACGATGAGCTGTTGCTCCGCCAGTGTGGGCGTGGGTTTCTCGAGCACCGCCTCGACCTGGTAGAGCGGCCGCGCGCCACCGACGAGGCGGCCGCCGACGGCGCCGAACGCCGTGAGCTGGCTCTCGCGCGTGGGCTGCACGGCGGAGACGGGGGCGTTTTCCGCGGCCGCGACTTCGAGAAGCTGGCGCGCGCAACTCGTCGTGTTCCGGGAGACGTGCAGGTGATCGCCGACCAGGTGCAGAAAAGGTTCGTCGCCGACAAACGGCCGGCCGCAGAGCACCGCGTGACCGTAGCCGCGCGCGGCGGGCTGGACGATGAAGCGCACGCGCGCGCGCAAGGCACCGCTCGCCTCGGCGTAGGCGGCCTCGTCGCCCGGGCAGACCACGACGCCGAACTCCTCGATGCCGGCGCCAGCGGCTTCCTCGAGCACGACCTGCAGGGCGGACTTCGGCTCGCCGGATTGATCGATGAGCGTCTGCAACGGCAGCGTGCGCTGGCGGGGATTGGCGGCGGTGACGAGGACTTTGCGGATTCTCATGGGGCGCTGGCGCGCAGCGCGAAGGTGAAGGTGCGGCGAAGAGGCGTCGAATCGAAACGACGTCGCGCCGGCAGGTGGGGTGTAGTTGAAGGTGAAGTCACCTGGCCAACCAAGGGCGCAGCCCACGCGACCACCGCACGGAAGAAATCGGTGCAACTGAAAGTGAAGTCACCTGGCCAACCCAGGCCACGTCGGTGCGGCCGACCCCCTCCGGAGGTTTGTCACGTAATACGTGACAAACCGCTCGTGTTGTCCCAGCGGGGGCGGGCTCGTTTGTCACTTAATAAGTGACAAGCCGTCGCGGCCGGACCGTGCGGCGGTGGCCGGGGCACTGACTTCACTTTCAATTACACCCCGGCAGGTGGGCGTGACTCCGGCGATCGCGCAACGGCTGGCGGGACGGCGCAGCCACACGAGCAGGCCGGCGCCCCATCGTGGCGCGGATTGACCGCCGGCGCATTTTCGCTACTTCTGACCCTCCATGCCGAAACGTCCTGCCGCCCGAAAGCCCGCCGCGCCTCGCGTGCTCAGCGGCACCGTGTTCATCACGCGGCAGGTGCATTTCAACTCCGCGCACCGGCTGCACAATCCGACGAAGAGCCAGAAGTGGAACGAGGAGAAATACGGCCTCTGCACCAATCCGCACTGGCACGGCCATAATTACGTGCTCGAGGTGACGCTGCGCGGGCGGCCCGATCCGGAAACGGGTTACGTCATGGATCTGGCGGAATTGAAGCGGATTTTGAATCGCGCGATCGTGGCCAAGTGCGATCACCGGAACCTCAACGACCAAGTCGACTTCCTCCGCGGGATCAATCCGTCGACCGAGAACCTCGTGATCGCGTTCTGGAACGAGATCGAGCCGCACATCACCGCGGGAAAACTGGATCGCGTGCGCTTGTATGAGACGCCGCGCAACTTCGCGGAGTATATGGGACCGGACGCGGGGTGAATTTGAAAGCCACGGACAAACCAATGTGGAATGTGGAAATCAGGAAAAATACAGGAAAAGACGGTGCTGGCTGATTCCGTTCCTGATTTCCTGCTTTCCCCATTCTCCGAGCATCTTCCTTCCCATTTCTTTATTGCCGGCGATCCCGCGGCCGATGGCGGCCCGGTTGTTATCGTCACCAACCGTTTCGCCGGCCCGACCAAAAACGACATGAGTAAATCCAAGTCCATGTATCTGCACCGCTCGGCCAGCGGGGCCGCGCCGCGCATCGCGCGCGGCTACGATCAGCAATTCAAGGTGACCGCGCCTTACCGCGCGACGCTGCCCGACATGATGGAGGCCGCGCACGACGCCATCCGGGGGGCGCACGTGCCGATCCAGCAGGTGGGCGTGCACAATTTCAAACTGCCGCTGAAATTCCGCACGAAGCAGAAGGAGGTGCTCACCCTCGAGGCGAGCGTGACCGGCACGGTCTCGCTCGAGGCCGACCTCAAGGGCATCAACATGAGCCGGATCGTGCGCTCGTTCTACGATCACAAGGACGAGGTGTTCACCGGCGAGTGGATGGGAAAGATCCTCCGCGCCTACCTGAAAAACGTGAAGAGCAAGGACGCGCGGCTGAAGGTGGGTTTCTCGTATCCGATGATCCATCGCAGCCTGCGCAGCGAGCTCTCGGGCTACCAGTTCTACAACGTGGCCTTCGAGGGCGTGATGACGCGCGACGGCGACTGGCGGCGTTTCATCCACTTCGATTTCGTCTACTCCTCGGCCTGCCCGTGCTCGGCCGAGCTGTCCGAACACGCCCGCGACACCCGCGGCGTCTACACCGTGCCGCATTCGCAGCGGAGCAAGGCGCGGATCGTCATCGAGGAAACGCCGGGCAGGAAGATCTGGATCGAGGACGTGCAGGCGCTGTGCGCGAGGGCGTTGCAGACGGAGACGCAGGTGATGGTGAAGCGCGAGGACGAGCAGGCGTTTGCCGAGCTCAACGGCGCGCACCTGAAGTTCGTCGAGGACGCCGCGCGGCTGCTCTACCGGGAGTTCGATGCCGACAAACGGATCCGTGATTTCCAGATCGCGTGCTCGCACCTGGAGTCGCTGCACTCGCACGACGCCGTGAGCGTGATCTGCAAAGGCGTGAAGAACGGCTTCCGCGCCGACTTCATGGATTTCGGATCGCTGGTGTGTTGACGGGAAATCTTTCTCTTTCTTCTTAATCTTTCTCTTTCGTCAGGGAGAACTCCTCGAGGGAGAAAGATTAAGAGAAAGAGGAAAGAGAATGATTTTGGCCGGGCGCGGCCGACTTATCCTCACGGTCGGTTCGGCTGACTCGCGCCCGCGCCTGGGCCGTAGACCACAGCGTTGCTGAAGAGGCGTGTCGTGCCGAGGGCGCCGGCGCGAAAAATCGGGCTGGAGGAAAACAGGATGATCTGGCCCGAACGGATGCCTTCACGCGCGACATAGGCCGAGTTGGCGATCCGTTCCGCCGCCTCGGGCCAGAGCAGTCCGCTCATGCGCAGGCGCAGCTCGTGGCCGGGGGGAGCGACCGTCCAGCCCGGCGGCAGTTTCTCCGGCTTTTTCGGCTCCTCTTTCTTCGCGTCGTCCTTCCTGGGCTCCGGCGCGGGCGCCGGCGGGGGCGCGGGCGGCGCGGCGGGCGCCGTATTGAAATAGCCGAGACGCACGGGCGCCTGCGCGCCGGGCGGGACCATCAGGATGTTATTCCCGCTGTAGACCACCGGGACATAATTGCGACAACCGGCCGTGAGCCACGAACGATCGTCAACGCGACCGGCGACCACCGCGCCACGCGGCATGAAGATGCGGCGCCACTCGTCGCGGCGCTTGAGCTCCTCCTCGGAAGGGCGGTCGTCTTTGTCGAGTTTCAGCGCGGCGCCATGCCAGGGAATTTTGGCGGCCGAGTCGCCCGTCGGCGCGGTGAAAGCCCAGATTTTGTCCGGCTCGACCGTGGTTGTGGTGCCTTCCCATTCGCGAATCACCGCTTGGAAATAGGGCTCCGGTTTGGCGAAGGTCGCGGGCAACAGGCGGATCGAGCCGATGCCGCCCGGGTCTTTGGCGATCGCGCCGACGGCGTTGCCGAGGGCGATGAGCGTGCCGCCCTCTTGCACCCAGGTTTTCAGAATATCGATTTTTGAGCCGAGCGCCTCGGCGTTGCCCTCGGGGAGAATCAGGACGTTGTAGCGGCGAAGGTCGGCATTGGTAATCCGGTTGAAATCCAGATAGGTCGCACGCAGCCCGAGCACGTGATCGAGCACATACCAGCACTCGCCGTAGGAACTGGCGCCGAACGGCTCGCGACCGAGCAGCGCGATGCGCGGGGGCTGCAGCAATTTGAAATGCGTGCCGCCCAGGTCGGGCAACTCGCCCGGGCCGAAACCGGTGGTCACGCCGAGCGCGGTAATTTTCAATTCCGCGCACACGTCGCGGAGCGTGGTCGTGAGATCACCCGGGAAATTTTGGTTGTCCTTGCGCGTGATGAGGACGCTGGCGCGCGGGAAAGTTTTGCCACCAAAGGTGAACGGCTTCTCCGCGAGGCGCAGCCACACGCCCCGCTCCATCAAGCGGCCGGCGGCCACGACGGAGGCGTCATCGGTGCCGTCGATCGCGAACGCCACCGGCGATGCTGCGTTCGTCAGCGGCTCGGCCGAGGCCGGCAGGGCGGTGGCGAGGGTGGCTTGCGCGGCGACGGGCGGCTCGCCCGCGAGCGTGTAGGCTTCGACATCGAACAGCATCGGCAAGCTCCAGCCGGTGACGTCGTAGATCAGCGAGCGGTTGAAGCGCAGGAGCTCGCGGCGCTCGTCGTTGAGAAATTGGGGCGTCATCCGCGGATCGAACTCCAGCAGGGCGAGCACGAGGCGGGCGAGCGGTTGGCGGGTGGAGATCAGGAGCGTGCCGGCGGGGAAGCTGCGGTCTTTCACTTCGCGGTCGAGCCGATCGCGGCCGGATGCCTGGAAGGCGCTGCCGGCGGCGAGCACTTCGAAACCCTGCAATTGCAGCAAGTCGATGAACTGGCGCTGGCGCGTGAAATTTGCCGAAGGAACGATCACGAACGTATGGGCCGGGACGGTGGCGTCGGGACCCACGCACTGGCGCTTCTCGGCCACAAAGTCGGCGAGCACTTCGCGGCGGTTGCGCGCGAGGGTCGCGAGGTTGGCCATCGAGGCGACGAGTTGTTTGTGGACGGCCTCGCGATAGGATTCGAGCGTGCCTTCCGGACGGCGCACGGCGTCGACGCTGATGTGCGCCTGCTCGTAAAGGTTGTCGACGATCCCGCGCAGGGCGGCCCACGACGACGAGTAGCCGGGATACCAATTGTCGTATTGCTCGCCGTTGAAATAGCGCCACCCCCGACGGTCGAACGCGGCGCTGAGATCGTCGGCGAAGCGTGCTTCCCACTTCTGCACGTTGGCGGGGAAGTTGAGATTCACGGCCTCGCTCGCCGGATAAAACGCAAACGTGCTCTGCGAGCTCATCTCGTGGCCCTCGACGAAATAGTGGGGATTCCATTCGTTGATCGCGCGGATCCGGCCGCGGGTCTCGGGCTGCGACGCCACGGCCCAGTCGCGGTTCAGGTCGAAGAGGTAGTGATTCGTGCGTCCGGGCGGCCAGACGCCCACGTGTTGCACGGACTGATCGTCGACGCTCGGCTGCGCGCTACGGTTCTGCGCGAGGCCGAGCACGTGGCGGTCGCGGCCGTCGGGATTCATCAGCGGATCGATGATCACGACGAGTTCTTCCAGCAGCGCCTTCACGCCGGCGTCGCTGCCGGCGGCGAGATGGTGGGCGACGGCGAGCGCGGCGTCGGAGCCGGAGGTCTCGTTGCCGTGGATCACGTAGGCCATCCAAGCGAGGGCGGGCAGGGAGGCGGCGAGCCGGTCGACGTCGGTTTTCGCGGCTTTGCGCGGATCGGCCAGCTTCGCGTAGTCGGCCTTGAGCGCGTCGAGCCGGCGCAGATTGGTCTCGGAGGCGATGACGAGGTAGTGGAGCGGACGGCCTTCGTGGGAGCGGCCGTATTCGAAAAGCCGACACCGCGGGCTGCCGGCGGCGAGGCCTTTCATCACCGCTTCGATCTGCGCCGGCGTCGCGGCGCGGGTGCCCACGGGAAAGCCCAGGATGGCATCGGGCGTCGGGACGGCGGGGGCGTAATTCGCGCCGGGGAAAAACGGCTCGCTGTAGTTAAGGCCGGGCAACGGTGAGGGCGGGAGCGGGCGGGCGGGCGCTGCGGCGGGCTGGGCCGAACCCGACCGGGCGGCGAGGCTGAGCAACGAAGCAGCGAGAAGGAGACGGAGACGCATGGTGGGCACGTGCGGGAGAGGCGCGCGCCGGCGTGCGCGGCGAAGGCGAGCGCGAGCCGGCGGCTGGAAGGCGGGGATGCTCGCGGGGGGCGCCGGGACGGTCAATCGTTCTCCCGTGGATGCAGTCCAAGCGGCGCATCTGTCAGTGGGCGGTTCCAGCCCCGGCGCGGAGCGGAGTCCGCGCCCTA
>Ga0163144_10031823_pt1 | contig 10042 bp, 7 predicted proteins | sample OliLak19BULKMAT1_FD_123175 | JGI IMG/M metagenome (GOLD analysis project Ga0163144, IMG submission 123175) | Freshwater microbial mat bacterial communities from Lake Vanda, McMurdo Dry Valleys, Antarctica - Oligotrophic Lake LV.19.BULKMAT1 | ecosystem: Environmental > Aquatic > Freshwater > Lake...
CGATTCGCGCGGGGTGGACGGCGGCGCGCTCCGCGCGCCGCGCGCGCGGAGCGCGCGCCGTCCACCCCGCGCGAATCGGCGCCGCGTACCTGGTACCGTACGCCGATTCGATCGCCACTGCGGAATGCAGAGACCGCTGGTCTCTGCCCCCGTTGCGCTGCTCGGGCCGCTCAGGCGCGGGTCGCGTCGCGCGCTTCCGGGGCGGCGTTGGGCACCTCCGGCACGGGCGTCACGGTCTCACCCCCGACGGCCGCGTCCATCAAGCTCAGGAGGACGTCCCCCGCGCTGGCCTCGGCCTCCCGATCCGCGGAGAACAGCTCGAGGCGCCTGCCTTGCACCAATTTGGCCAACAGGAGCGCGCGAACACCGTGCTGGGTCTTGAACGCCTGCAGCGAGTAACTCGCGGTCAGCGGCGTCGCCTTGACCGTCGCCCCGCGCCGCTTGCGCGCGTCGAGCGAGCTGAGCGTAGGGTTTCCTTGGAACGCGACCCGTCCACGCAGGTCGCTCCGCAGATCGGCGCTGCTGCGCTCCCCCGCGAGCGCCGATTGGTAGACATTGGCGCGCCCGAATGACGCCGCGAAGTGCACACACGCGAGCGCGTTGACCTCGTCGTTGGGGGTCATAGCCAAGAGCTTCCCGATCCCAGTCATCGGCACGTGCTCGAGCACGTCGGCTTCGAGGATCGAGCGCCGGAAGGCCTTCAGACCCTCGAGTCGCGCCGCGGCGACAGCCGCGCGGTTCGAGTCGACGAGCACGACCGCGACCCCCGCGCGCTGCAGCGCCTTCGCGAGCCCGACCGAGAAGTGCCCCGCGCCCGCGATGATCACGCCGTTGGCGTCGGGATCGGCGAGCCCGAGGCGCCGCGCGAGTGGCCCTGCCGTGAGGCCATACACGGCGACCGTGATGATGATGACGACAAACGCCATCGGCGCGAGGGCCTCGGCGCCCGGGATCCCCGCCTCCGTGAGGCGCAGGCCGAAGAGGGCGCTGACCGCCGCCGCGACGATTCCTCGCGGCGCCAGCGCCGCGAGGAAACGCTGCTCATTCGCCGCGAGCCCCACTCGATGTGTCGCAGCGAAGACGGCCAGCGGGCGCACGACGAGGATCGTGAGCAACACGAACGCCAAGCCGCCCCAACCCACGCCCCGCAAGTCGTCCAGATCGAACGTCGCGGCGAGCACGACGAACAGACCCGAGATCAGGAGGAGCGTCAAGTTCTCCTTGAACTCGACGATGTGGTGGATCGACGTCTTGCGCTGGTTCGCGAGGATGAACCCCATCAACGTCACCGCGACGAGGCCCGACTCGTGCGCCAAGTGATCCGCCGACACGAACGTCACGAGCACGACCGCGAGCGAGACCGGGTTCTGCAGCGCGTCGGGGATCCAATGCCGCGCGATCGGCACCGCGAGCAAGGCCGCGCCGAGCGCGCCGAAGAGGCCGCCGATGGTGAGCGTCTTGAAGAGGCCGAGGGCGCCGCTGCGCAGCGACTCTCCCAACGTCATGTCCGCGGTGTGCACGTCGATGACACCGCGGAGGGCGAGCGCGGCGAGGGTCGCGCCGATCAAGTCCGCGACGATGCCCTCCCAGCGCGCGATCGGCTCGACCTGGCCCTTCGGCCGTACCTGGCGCAGGAGCGGCCCGATCACGGTCGGGCCCGTGACCGTCAGGATCGCGCCGAGGACGAGCGCGACGGGCAGCGTGAGCCCAGCGACGTAGACCCCGAGCGTCGTCGCGAGCACCCATGTGATGAGCACCCCGATCGTGCACAACCGGACGATCGCCTGGGCCGAGTTGCGCAGCTCGTGCAGCTCGAGGCTCAGCCCACCGTCGTAGAGGATGACGGCGACCGCGAGCGAGACGAGCGGCAGGAGCAGGTGACCGAACAGGAGGTCCGGCGTGACTAGCCCGAGGACCGGACCCGCGAGGAGCCCCGCGCCGAGCAGCAGGAGGATCGACGGCAGTCGAAAGCGCCAGGCCACCCACTGCGCACCCAGCCCGAGGGCGGCGATCAGCGCGAGCTGCGTGAGAACCTGGTCGGGGCGCATAGGGAGCGTGGTGAATCTCGGTCAGCGCTGCGGGTCTCGGACGGAGACCGGTGCAGCCCGCTCACTTTCCGATCAGGAAGTGACAGACGTCGTCCGGCCGCATGACGTACTCGCGGCCTTCGGTGCGGAGGCGCCCGGCGGCGCGGATCGCCGACTCGGTCTTGTGCTGCACCAAGTCTTCGACCGCGTAGACCTCGGCGCGAATGAAACTCTTCTCGAAATCCGTATGGATGACACCAGCGGCGACAGGCGCCGTGTCCCCGGCGTGGATCGTCCAGGCGCGGATCTCCTTGGGACCCGCGGTGTAGTACGTCTGTAGTCCAAGCAGCTCGTAGGTGGCGCGCACGAGGCGCGCGAGGCCCGATTCGGCCACGCCGAGATCCGCCATGAAGAGCGCGCGATCGGCCTCGTCCATGGCGCGCAACTCGGCCTCGACATCCGCGCAGATCGGGATCCACTTGGAGCCGGTCGCGGCTGCGCGCGTTGCGACACGCTGGGCGTATTCGGAGTCGCCGGCGAGGTCATCGACGGAGACGTTCGCGACGTACAGCACGTCCTTCAAGGACATCAAGCACAAGGGCCGCAACGCCGCGCGCTCCTTCGCAGTCAAGGGCAGGGTGCGCAGCGCTGTGCCCGCCTCGATCCCGGCTTTGGCGCGCTCGAAGAGCTCCTTCTCGAACAACGAGTCCTTGTCGCCGGAGCGGGCTTTTTTGGACACACGGTCGATGGCCTTCGTGACGGTCTCGAGATCCGCGAGCGCGAGCTCGAGCTCGATGATCTCGATGTCGCCGATCGGGTCGACGGGCGAATCGCGCACGACGTGCTCGCCGCCGAAGCAGCGCACGACCTGCATGATGGCGTCGGTCTCGCGGATGTTGGCGAGGAACTTGTTCCCGAGGCCCTCCCCCTTCGACGCCCCGGCGATGAGCCCGGCGATGTCGACGACCTTGACCGAAGCAGGGATGATCTGCTTCGACTCAATGTGTCGCCGTATGACCTCGAGGTTCGGGTCGGGCACAGGCGCGACCGCGATGTTCGGGTCGATGGTGCAGAAAGGGAAGTTCCCCGCCTGCGCCCCGGCCGCGGTCAAGGCGTTGAAAAGGGTGCTCTTGCCGACGTTGGGCAGACCGACGATGCCGCAGCTGACGCTCATAGTTGGCCGAAGAGGATACGAGCGCGACGACCCAGGGTCCAATGGCAGCGCCGTTACGGGCACGCGCTCAGGCCAGCGCCAGGCAGTCGATCTCGACGTCGACGTTCTTGGGCAGGGTCCGCACCGCGACCGTCGCCCGCGCCGGGGGCGAGTCGCCGCTGAAGTAGCGGCCGTAGACCTCGTTCACCGCGGCGAAGTGCCCCATGTCGGAGAGGTAAACGTTGACCTTGACGACCTTGGCGAGGCTGGAACCCGCGGCGGCGAGCACCGCGGCGAGGTTTTTCAGCACACGCTCCGTCTGCGCGCTGATGTCGCCGGTCAAGAGCTCGCCCGTCGCTGGATCCAAGGCGATCTGGCCGGAGCAGTGCACAAATCCGCCGGCGATGATCGCCTGGCTGTAGGGGCCGATCGCGGCGGGCGCGTCGGGGGTCTTCACGACTTTACGAGTGGTCATCCGGGTTCCTGGGTTCGTTCGTTCGGGATCCGCTCTGGATCTTCGTCACGAGGGCCGCGCGGACCGACGCAGGTACGAACGCCGCGACGTCGCCGCCGAGGCGCGCGATCTGGCGCACGAGCGTGCTCGACACGTGGGCGTGTTCAGGCGCGGACAGCAAGAGGACCGTCTCGAGCCATGGCGCCAGCGCGCGGTTCGTGTGCGCCATCTGCCGCTCGTATTCGAGGTCGGCCGAGTTGCGCACCCCGCGCACGACGCTGCACGCGCCGAGGCGCGCCGCGCCCTCGACGAGGAGGCCCCCGAGAGGCTCGACGGTGACCCCAACGAGGTCTTTTGTCGCGGCGCGCAGCAACTCCACTCGCTCTTCGAGCGAGAAGAGGTGGCGTTTGTCGTGGTGGGCCGCGGGCGCGACGATGAGCTCGTCGAACAGCGCGGCGGCGCGGCGAATGAGGTCGACGTGCCCGAGCGTCACGGGATCGAACGTGCCGGGGAAAAGCGCGCGGCGCGCGCTCCCGGCACGCTCTGGCTTCGCAGGGGGCTTGGCGAAGGGCATCGAAGGGGCCTCGGCGCAGGGCACGCGAGGCGCAAGAGTGTAACGACCAAACGGAGTGTCACTGCCGGAGGTCCGCGGCGGTCCTCTGGGTGCGGATGGCGAACGACACGACTGTGAGGGGTTACGGCGGGGCGGTCCGTCGACTCACTCCGCCCAGACCGCGCAGCGGACCGAACACGGGCGGCCCGCCTCGCGGTCCGAACTCGGACGGTCCGCCTTCGGGTTCGAACTTGGGTGGAGAGATGGCGCGCCCGCGGCGGCCCTTGTTCGTCGCGGCCCTCGCGCTCGCGTCGGGCGCCCTGCTCGGCGACGGTCAGGCCTGGGACGCAGTGTCGCGTTCGAGCTCCACGGCGGGTGCTCCGTCGCTGGCCGGTGGCGACGGGAGCGTCAACATGGGGCTCGGTGCCCTGGCCGGCCTCGGCGCGCTCGCGGCGGCCCGCGGGCTCACCGCGGGCGTCGCTTGGCCGCTCCTCGCGCTCGGTCCGGCGGCGGCCTCGAGGGCCGCCGCGCGCCCCACGCCGTGGTGCCCACCGGCCGCGTCGACGCCCGCGGCGCCTTCTGTGTCGACGCACGCGTCGTCACCTGTTTCGACGAACGCGTCGTCACCTGTTTCGACGAACGCGACGTCACCTGTTTCGACGAACGCGTCGTCAACTGTTTCGACGAACGCGTCGTCAACTGTTTCGACGAACGCGTCGTCACCTGTTTCAACGCACGCGACGTCACCTGCATCGACGCACGCGTTGGGCCCTTTGACGGCGCGGTCTCAATGGCACGCAGCGCGCCTCGACGAGGGCCTCGGTCCCACGCCGTTCGGTGGCGAGCGCTGGCGCAGCCCCGACCTCGGCGCGCCGCTCGAGTTGCCGGCGGGCCTCGTGCGTCGCGGCGATGTCGTGCTGCTGCAAGACCACCTGAGGCAGCTCCGGCCGGCCTCGAGCCCCTTCACCGCGCCGCGCGACTCCGCTCCGCTGGCCCTGCGGACGAGCGCTGACTCGGTTGTGCGCTGCGCCTCGGATGCGACGGGAGGCCCGAGCGCCGACGGGCCACCCTCGGGGGCGCTCGCGACGCTGCACGGGGTGCGGGCCAAGGCCCTCGCGCGGCTCGGGCTCGGCGCTGCGCCCGGGGGCGACCCGGTCCGCGCGCCGCCCGCGCAAGCTGGGCTGCTCGCGGCGCTGCTTCTCGGCGCGCGTGCGGGGATCGACGCGGACACGGCGGACCTCTTCACACGCACGGGGACGCGCCACTTGCTCGCGCTGTCCGGACTGCACGTGGGCCTCGTCGCTTGGCTCCTGGGCTGGCCCCTCGCGCGCGCCTCTGCGCGACTCGCCGGCGCCGCAGGCTTGCGAGTTCGACCAGCGACCCTGCTCGCGGTCGGGCTCGTCGCGTTCGTGCCGCTCGTGGGTGGCGGCGCGCCGGCGACGCGCGCCGCGGTCGCCTTGGCCCTGGCCGCGCTCGCAGGTCGTGTCGGCGGTGGTCGCCGGCCCGATCCGCTGTCCGTTTGGGGCGCGGCGCTCGCGCTCGAGCTCGTCGCCGATCCGGCGGCGGCCCGCTCGGTCGGCGTGCAGCTCTCGTATGGCGCGACCTGCGCGCTGCTCGTGGCCTGCGGTCCGACGTGCGCCCTGTTGCGGGCCGTGTTACCCGGTGGCGGCCACATCGCGGCGCACGACCGTGGAGGCCGCCCGCGCGCCGTGGTTCTCCGCGTATTCGGCGAACGGTGCGCGCGCAGCGTTTGCAGCGCGCTCACAGTGGGCGTGGTCGCGACCCTCGCGACGCTGCCCGTCGCCTGGTCGTGTTTCGGCGAATGGAGCCCGATCGGCGTGCTCGCGACGCCTGCGGTGCTGCCCGGCATCGCGCTCGCGCTCGCCGTCGGTTACGCCTGGCTCGTGGTGCCCGACCTCGTGCCGATCGGGGTCGCGGACATGGCGCTCGAAGGGGTGGTCGCGATGCTGCGCATGTTCGATGCTCTGCCCGCGACGCCGCACGTCCTGCCGCTCGCGCCGGCGACGGCGGTTGTCGCGGTGACAGCCGGTGTGCTCTGGATGCTCGCGCGCCGTGGCCGCGGCTTGGCGAGCCGGCAGGCCGAGGCCGAAAAGAAGGCCGAGGGGGAGACCAGAAGGCAGGCCGCTGAAGGCGAGCCCGACGCAGGGCCTCGCGCAGGGCCTCTCGCAGGGCCTCTCGCAGGGCCTCTCGCAGGGCCTCTCGCAGGGCCTCGCGCAGGGCCTCGCGCAGGGCCTCGGGCAGGCGCCGCGCGGTGGCTGCTCGGGGTCACCGCGCTCGCGGCCCTAGGATTCACCGTGTGTGGCGCGCTGGGCCCGCGGGTGAGCTCGCCCGGCGCCTTCGTGGTCGTCGCCCTCGACCGCGGGCCGGGACGAACGCTCATCGTGCGCGCGCCCGACGGTGAGGTCTTCGTGGTCGAGCCCACGCCGAGTCGACGGCTCGGGCTCGCGCGACGCGCGCTCTTGCCGACCCTGCGGGCATTCGGGACGCGCACGTTCGGCGTCGTCAGGACGACCGACCACGCCGACGAGGGGCGCGCCTCGGTCCTCAGCTGGCTCCTCGAACGGTACGACGTGCACACGTGGCTCGGCAGCCTGGGCGAGGCGGCGCGACCCGTCGCCGATGCCAGCGGCGACGTCGCGGCCGGCCGCGCGAGGTTCTGCCGACGGGACCCGGGAGGCCTCGCGATCACCCTCGCTCGAGCGGGCCAGGGACACGAGCGCGCCGTGCTGTTCGAGGCGCGCGGCGCGCGGATCCTCGTCGCAGCGGCAGGCGTCGACGTCGGGTCGCTGGAGCTCGAGTCCGGGGTGGAGCTTCTCGTTCTGCCGAGCGAGGCGCTGACGGACAGCGCGCTCGTGGCGCTGCTCGACGCGGCGCGTCCGCGCCTCGTCTGGGTCCCGATGGCGGCCTCCGAGCCCGCCGCGGCGACCGTCCGGGAACTCGCTCGGCGCGGCGTGCCCTGGGAGTCCCTCGGGTCACCAGGGGGCCTCGTCTGGAGCCTCTCGATGACGCCCCCCTAGTCCCAGGGTGTTTTTGTGCCGAAACATGCGACCTCCAGTCGGCCGCGGGTAGTTCCATGGTACGGAGGCCGAGCGCGGCGCCCCCATCCACGTACGCGCCCGGCCCCGGTTCGAACCATGCGCCACACTTTCGAAGTCGTGACGCGAGGGACGCTGGCCCGCGCCCTCGCTCGCTCGTTCGTCTGCTCCCTCGTCGTCGCCGCTGGGCCGGTGACGTACGGCGCGGCCGACGCTGCGCTGTCGGCCACCGCGCCGCTGGCAATTGGAGCCGCCCAAGACAGCGTCGTCCAAAGCGAGGACGACACACGCGCGCTGAAGCGGATCCTGCACCTCGAGGGCGGCCGGACCCTGCGCGTGATCGCGCGCAAGAGCGGCGAGGCGTGGGAGCTGAAAAATGGCGCAGATTGGCGCGCGCTGCCGATCGCGATGGTGCGCTCGGTCGAGCTCGAGAAAGACGTGTTGGCGCGCTTCCAGAAGGACCTACGCGCAGCGCTTCGCGACGAGGGCAACCTCGACGCGCGCGCCGCTGTCGCCGCGCGTGGATTCGACGAAGGTGTCGCGCAAGAAGCGCTCGACGCGACGGAAGTGATCCTGCGCGATCACCCCGGTCACGCCGCGACAAGGGCGGTGCTCGTCGATCGTATGCACCTCTTTGGGGTGCCCGACGTCGGCCGCGACGCCAATGGCGCGGTCGACTTCGAGCCGGTGCTGCGTTTCGGCGCGCAACACGGTCGCTCGCTGCGCGAAGCGGCGGTCGCGCAGCTCGCGCGGTCGAGCACCGGCGTCGGCGAACGGGATGTCTTGCGCGCGGCCCTCGCGCGGGACCTCGGCGTCGTCCTCTCGGGTCGGCGCGGGTTCGCGGCCCTGACGTACGGGCAGCTCTTCCCGGGCGAAGAGACTCGGACGCTGATGATCCATGCGCTGCGCGACACCTCCGAGGACGTCCGCGGCGAGGCCGCGCGCGCCTTGGGCGCCGCAGGTGAGCCGGGCCTCGTGCTGCCGTTCGTGAAGGTGCTCGAGCGTTCGGCCTCGCCGAGCATGCGGCGCCACGCCGCCGAGGCCCTCGGGAACCTCGGTTTCCCGGGCGCTGTGGAGCCGCTCGTCGCGCGGCTCTCGGCGCTGGCCGCGCCGAAGGCCGGCGCCACTGGGCGGCGCGTGCCGCACCAGTACATTTTCACGGGTCGCCAATTCGCGTACATCCAGGACTTCGACGTCGAGGTCGCGCAGCTGCAATCGGTCGCTGACCCCTTGATCAACGTGCTGACCGAGGGCGCCGTGCTCGACGTCGGGGTCATCGGCACCCTCGAGGAAAAACGCGTCGTCGCTGCCGAACGCACCTCGATTCAACGCGCCCTCGAGCGCCTGACCGGGGAACGCCCCGGCGGCAATGCGGCGAGCTGGATCGATTGGTGGGAGCGGCAGGCTGTGGAGAAACAAGCCCCGGAGAAAATACCGGAAATACCGAGCCGCGCTCACTATCGTACTAATCCACAAACTGAAGCCAGCGAGTCGCGCCAGGCGCTCCGCTGCGTCGCCAATCCACCATGCTCTCGATGGCTGCACGGGTGACCGTCGTCGCTGCGCGCGCGTAGTCCTCCGACTCCGCCATCAGCCGCTGATGGTGACGCTGGAATGCTCTCGCACACGCGGCGTCCGTCCTCTTCACTTGGCGCGCGATCTCCGTCCAACTCGCCGACGCGAGGAGGCGGACCATAGCGATGCGAAGCACCAATCGGCAATCGATCGGACGTCCGGCACCTCGAGGCGACTCTCGCGCGAGCGTCACTTCGCTTGCAAGTTGATCGACGGTTGCCAGATCGGCGACTGGTGCCCGTACGCTGCCACCGTCCGCGAGGGCAGCCTTGCGCTGCATCCAAGCTCGTACGCGGCATGGAGCGGCGCCCACGAGGTCGTCGAAGTGCTCATCGTCCGACCCCCGACGGGTTGAGCGGTCCTCGATCCACCTCTGCACATCTTCGGGAACAACCGACCCGAACCTCCGCGCGTAGGCAAACGCGAACGGCTCGTCCCTTCGCTGGATTTCGGCCACGACCGACTCCACCCAATGGCGCGAGTGCCAAGGCGCGGGGTCGGTCCCCACAAATCGACCCGCGCTTCCCCACTTGTAGTCCCATGGCGCCGTGCACATGCGGGCGATCACCGGGTTATGGTCGATGTACCGCACGAGGACCCGGCGGTAGGCCTCCGATCGGACCGGCTTCGAGACGTACCGACCCCGCACCAGGGGACCATCGCGCCTGTGCCTGCGGTTGAAGTGCCGCGAGTGAGCATTCTGGATGCGCCTCATGGCTGCCGAGAGCTGCCCGTGGGGGCTTCGAACAAGTAGATGAAAGTGCGTCGTCATCACGCACCAGGCATGGACTTCGATCGTGCCCCGTCGCACTTCACGCGCAAGCCGCGAGAGCAGATAGCGGATGTCGGCGGCGTCCTCGAAAAGCGCCCTGCGGGCGATCCCACGGTTCATGACGTGATGCCAGCTCCCCGGCAGGTCGCATCGACTCGATCGTGCCATCCCATGTCCCTCCGCGGACACTGACCCCTCGAACACGCCGTGGGTTACGGGGACGCGAGTGAAAGTCAATTAGTACGACGGCGAGCGCGGCTCGGTAAGCCCAGGCGGGCCGGTGCAGAAGACTGCGGCGACCTAATTCTGGACCCATATTGCCCGATCTGCGAATCCGGACCGGTCAACTTGCCGCGGGGTTGCGGTCAGGGCTGGCGAGGTCCCAGATAGTTGCGCGGCGCGGCCACACGCGCGGCCATTGTCAGGAACGCGCATGGTGGTGCGCTCTGCCC
>Ga0163144_10031831_pt1 | contig 10039 bp, 5 predicted proteins | sample OliLak19BULKMAT1_FD_123175 | JGI IMG/M metagenome (GOLD analysis project Ga0163144, IMG submission 123175) | Freshwater microbial mat bacterial communities from Lake Vanda, McMurdo Dry Valleys, Antarctica - Oligotrophic Lake LV.19.BULKMAT1 | ecosystem: Environmental > Aquatic > Freshwater > Lake...
ACCGGGCGGTTCAGTGTGGAGGCGGCGGGTGACGAGGTCAGCCTCACCGCAACGATCTAGTTTTGCTCGGGGTCTTGCCATGCCCAAAGGTTATCCCCGCCTCTTTACTTCTACCAGACAATTCGCGTAGTTGGTATGAGATGGTGAATCAGGAACCGGAGCACAGAGACTCGGCCCATCTCACTGACGAAGGACAGGCTCGTGTTGGGCGGGAATTTCTTGCGTGACTCGGATGGTTGCGCCATCAAGTCACACATGAACTCCTTGCTGCTCCATGGTGCGTTGCTTCTTTCCCTGGTCGCCACTCCTGTTGCCTTCGCCGCCCAGACTGGCGTGCCCACGGCGCGCAAGCCGGTGGTCCACGAGTATCACGGCGTCAAGGTCACGGATGAGTATCAATGGCTGGAGCAGCCCAAGGACGCGGCGGTGGTGGAATGGACGGCGAAACAGAACGCCCGCACGCGGGCCTATCTCGACAAGTTGCCGGTGCGCCCGCGCATCGCGGAGGAACTGGAGGATCTTTACGACGAAGCGGCGGCGAATTACTCGGGGCTGACGCATCGCACAGGCATCGTCTTTGCGCTGCGCTTCAAGCCACCGCAACAGCAGCCGGTGCTGATCTCGCTGTCGAGTCTTAGCCGCCCGCTGCCGCCGAAGACAATTCTCGATCTGAACAAGTACGATACGAACGGCACGACGGCCATCGACTGGTATGTGCCGTCGCCCGATGGCGATCTGGTGGCGGTGTGTCTCTCGAAGAACGGCAGCGAGGATGGGGTGTTGCACTTCTTCGAGACGGAGACGGGCCAGGAACTGCCGGACCGCGTCTCGCGCGTGCAATATCCCACGGGCGGCGGCAGCGTGGCGTGGTCGCCGGATGGCAGGGGAGTCTTCTACACGCGTTATCCGCATCAGGGCGAGCGTCCGGCGACGGATGCGAATTTCTTCCAGCAGGTGTATTTCCACAAGTTGGGCGCGCCGGCCGCGGAGGATCGTTATGAGGTGGGGAAGGAGTTCCCGCGTATCGCGGAGATCGATCTCCAATCGAGCGAGGACAACAAGCTGGTGCTGGCGGTGGTGGCGAATGGGGACGGCGGGGATTTCTATCACTGGCTGCGCGGCGCGGACGGCGCGTGGAAGCAGTTGACGAAGTTCGAGGACAGCATCAAGGCCGCGGTGTTCGGCAAGGACAACGCGCTCTACCTGCTCTCTCGTCAGGGTGCGCCGCACGGGAAGATCCTGCGTCTGCCGCTGGACGGCGCGGAGGTGAGCCTGGCGAACGCGAAGGAGTTCGTGCCCGAGAGCGACGTGGTGATCAACAGCTTCGTGCCGTCGGAGCACGGGATGTATGTGCAGGATCTGGCGGGTGGGCCTTCGCAGATCCGTTACTTCGACCGCGAGGGGAAGTTCGTGCGCAAGGTGCCGCTGCGCGGTCCGGTCGCGGTGCAGCAGATGTTCGTGCGACGCGGCGATGAGCTGACGTTCCGCACCGTGGGCTACACGACGCCATGGGCGTGGAACACCTACGACGCGGACCGCGGCGGGGATCGCATCAATCGCACGGCGCTGGCGGGCACGACGCCGGTGGAGTTCGACGACGTGGAGACGGTGCGGGAATTCGCGGTGAGCAAGGACGGCACGAAGGTTCCCATCAACATCATCAGGCGCAAGGACACGAAGCTCGACGGAAACAATCCGACGATTCTCTACGGCTACGGCGGCTACGGCATCAGCCTGGCGCCGTCCTTCTCGCTGAGCCGCCGCGTGTGGCTCGACGCGGGAGGCGTTTATGCGATCGCGAATCTGCGCGGGGGAGGGGAGTTCGGCGAGGAGTGGCACAAGATGGGCAACCTGACGAAGAAGCAGAATGTCTTCGATGACTTCACCGCGTGCGCGGAGTATCTCATCAAGACCAAGTACACGAATCGAAGGAAGCTGGCCATTGAGGGCCGGAGCAATGGCGGACTGCTCATGGGCGCGGTGCTGACGCAGCGGCCTGACTTGTTTCGCGCAGTGGTCGCCGGGGTGGGCATCTACGACATGCTGCGCGTGGAACTGGAGCCGAACGGGGCGTTCAACGTGACCGAGTTCGGCACGGTGCAGGACAAGGCGCAGTTCGACGCGCTCCACGCCTACTCGCCGTTTCATCGCGTGAAGGATCGCACGGCGTATCCCGCCGTGTTGCTCACCACGGGCGAGAATGATGGCCGGGTGAATCCGTACAACTCGAAGAAGATGGCGGCGCGTCTCCAGGCGGCGACCAGTTCGAAGAATCCCATTCTTCTCCGCACCACCGCCAGCGCCGGACACGGCATGGGCAGCTCGCTGCGCGACAAGATCGAGGAGGAGTCGGATGTGTTCACCTATCTGATCGACCAGCTCGACGTGGATTTGTCGCCTTGGATCACGAAGTCGGGCATTGATCGCGGGCCGCTCTCCGGGGCCATCACGCCGACCACCGCGATGATCAAGGCGAAGCTTTCACGCGATGGGTCGTCGGCGAAGCTGCTCTACGGCACGGATGTGACGCTGAAGAAGGTTTCACGCACCGCACCTGTAACCGCGCATGGAGATCGCGGGAAAGTAGTGGCCTTCCCGCTGAAGGACCTGAAGCCGGACACGCAGTATTACTACGCGCTGGAGGTGGACGGAAAGATGGACCCGGAGAAGGCGGGGCGCTTCCGCACCTTCCCCAAGGCGAACGAGCCGGCGTCGTTCCGCTTCGCGTTCGCCTCGTGCGCGCGCACCGGCTCGACGAACGCGGTCTTCGACGTGATTCGCGAGAGCGAGCCGTTGTTCTACATGAACACGGGGGATTTCCATTACCGAGATATCACCAACAACAGCGTGAAGAAGTTCCGACGTTCCTATGACCTCGTGTTGAAGTCGCCACCGCAGGCGCGGCTCTACCAGAATGTGCCGCTGAACTACGTTTGGGATGACCACGATTTTGGCGGGAACAACGCCAGCCGCAAGCGCAGCACGCTCGGCGCGGCCCGCGAAGCCTATGAGGAATACGTGCCGCACTACCCGCTGCCCGGCGGCGACGGCGGGCCGATCTATCACAGCTTCGCCGTCGGGCGCGCGAAGTTCATCGTCACGGACCTTCGTTCACAGCGCGATGATCCGGAAACACCGGACGGCCCGGCGAAATCCATGATGGGACCGGAGCAGAAGGCGTGGTTCAAGAAGGAGTTGCTCGCCTCGAAGGACAAGTATCCTCTCATCTTCTGGATCAGTTCAGTGCCGTGGATTGGCGAGGCGGGCTCCAACTATTACCGGGTATCCACCAATGTCACCGGCTTCATTCATCACACCAACATCACCGCGTCGATGCGGACGCCCGCGCGGGAGACGAACGAACTGGCCGACGCTGATGGGCCGCCGCGCACCAACAACGCGGCTGCACTGGGGCCACAGGGACGGCGCGGGGGCGGACGATTCGGAGGTCCGGGCGGTCCCGGCGTGCGCGGGCCAGGAGGGCCCGGTGGTCGCGAGCGTCGCTATCCCTTTGGCGATGATTACTGGGGCGTCTATGCCGCCGAGCGTCGCGAGATCGCGGACTTCATCAAGGAGCACGACCTCCGCGGGCTGGTCATTCTGCACGGCGATTCACACATGCTGGCCGCGGACGATGGTTCCCACAGCGATTACACCACGCACACGAACGGCCTGCGCATTCCCGTGCTTTGCGGCGGGCCTCTCGATCAAAACGCCAGCATCAAGGGCGGACCCTACAGTCAGGGCGTGTATCGCGTGCGCAAGGGCGAGGGCTGCTTCGCGCTGATGGATGTGAAGGACGACGGGCGCGAAATCACCGTGCAATACAGCGGCCGCAACAATCGCAACGAGGAGAAGATTGCGTTCAAGTTCAAGGCGGCTGGGAACTGACGCTTCGCTTCGGACGTCCCGATGGCTGGGCAGATATCCGGCTTTGTCCTTGTGACGTATGCGAGCGGACAGCTAAGAAAGACCTGTGTCTGGCTCCAAACCATTTCGCATCGGCATTCTCGGCTCCGGCAAAGGATCGAACATGGTGGCCATCGCCGACGCGGTGGCCGCCGGTCTAATCCCCGCCGAGATCTCCGTGGTCCTCAGCGACGTGGCGGAGGCTGGCATCCTGGCACGCGCGCGCGAGCGAGGATTGCCCGCCGAGTTCATTGCGCCGGGGAAATTCCGCACCAAGCTTGATGAGGAAGCCGAAGCGGCCTATGTGCGCCGGTTGCAGGACGCGCAGGTGGATTTGATCGTGCTCGCCGGCTTCATGCGCATTCTCAAGGGCGATTTCCTGCGCTCCTTTGCCAACCGTGTGGTGAACATTCATCCCTCGTTGCTGCCCGCGTTCCCCGGTCTCGAAGCGTGGAAGCAGGCGCTCGATTACGGCGTGAAGGTCACGGGTTGCACCGTTCACTTCGTCGATCAAGGCATCGACAGCGGCCCAATCATCGGCCAGGAAACCGTCCCCGTGCTCGCGGATGACACTGCGTCGTCTCTGCACGAGCGCATTCAGCAGGCCGAACGACGTCTCTATCCTGCGGCCGTCGCCGCGCTGGCGCAGGGCACGATCCAGATTCGCGGTCGACAGACGATCTGGCGGTAACGTCCGGGCCAGGGTTTCTTTTGCTTCGCGCGACGCGGGGGCTCAACCCGCTTTTCCCGTCCGCTTTTCAATCTGGTCGATGGCCCAGCGCGCGTGTTCGGCGATCAATGGCTCTGGGTCACGGCCCGCCTTCTCCAATGCCGGCAAAGCGTCGGCATCGCCGACATTTCCCAGCGCCACGCAGACGTTGCGCAAAATTCCCCACCGCTTCGTGCGTAACATCGGCGTTCCGGCGAAGCGCTGCTTGAAGCCCGCGTCGTCGAGCGCGAGCAATTCCAGCAGGCCTGGCGCGGACAGATCCTCTCGTGCGTGCTGCTTCATCAGGCGTCCCTTGCTGGCGAATTTGTTCCACGGACAAGCCGCCAGGCAGTCGTCGCAGCCGTAGATGCGATTGCCGATGGCGTGACGAAATTCGACCGGGATGCTGCCCTTCAATTCAATCGTGAGGTAGGAGATGCAGCGGCGCGCGTCGAGTTGGAAGGGCGCGACGATGGCTTCTGTCGGACAGGCGGTGATGCAGCGCGTGCAGGTGCCGCAGCGATTCTTCTCGGGCGCGTCCGGTTCGAGTTCAAGCGTCGTCAGAATATCGGCGAGGAAGAACCAGTTGCCCAGCGTGCGGCCGATGAGGTTTGTGTGTTTGCCGATGAAGCCCAGCCCGGCGCGCTGCGCGAGATCTCGCTCCAGAATGGGTCCCGTATCCACATACCAGATCGAGCGCGTGCCTGCTCCCCCGAGTTCATTGATGAATCGCGTCAGGTTTTTCAGAGGGCTCGCCATCACGTCGTGATAGTCGTCATGCCTCGCGTATCGGGCGATTTCACCTGACTTTGCTTCACCGCATTTCGACAAGCTCCTCGCGTCACCGCTGTAGCTCGCGGCCAGCACGATGACACTGCGCGCACCCGGAAGCACCTGTTGCGGTTCGACCCGCTTGGCGGCATTCCTCGCCAGCCACGCCATCTCTCCGTGCCTGCCCTCGGCGATCCATCGCTCAAATTTCGCGGCGGACTCCGGCGCCCGCGCTGACGTGAACCGACATGCATCAAAGCCCAGTTGGATGGCTTGTTGTAGAATGCGGATCTTCACAGCCGGATGGTTCCGGCGCACGGGCCGCGCGAGCAAGCAGGAAACAGCATCAGGCCATTGGCGCGATGAACATTTGGGCTTGGCCCTGTGCAGAAGCCTTGAGCAGTATCGCCGCCCTGACGATGAACCTGCCGAACGTGTGTCGTGTCGCGCCTCATAAAACATTTCCACATCCATGACTGTTGCGTGGATATCTGAATTCCCCATCGAATGGATGGCGGACCTGCCGGAGCCGCTGCGGGGACTGCCGCGCCAACATCCGGCGACCTGGATGCCGGTGTTGCTGGAGGAGTTTCGCCGGAATCGTGGTTTGAAACTGCATGTCATCACGCTCCGCAAAAATGTTGCGGCAGACCTGACCTTCGAGCGCGACGGAGTGACGTTTCATGTGCTGAAGACGCGCCCCGGCTTTCGCGCCCCATCGCTGTTCTGGCATGACACGCTGCGCATCCGTCCGTTGCTGCGACGCCTCAAGCCCGATCTCGTCCATGCCTGGGGCACCGAGCGTGGCGCGGCGCTGGTAGCCTCGCGGCTGGGTTATCCCTACCTCGTGACCATTCAGGGACTGCTGACGTGGTACCGGGAACTGATTCCCTTTCACACGCACGACAAGGTCGCGGCATTTCTGGAGCGCATCAGCCTGAATCGGGCCAGCGTGGTGACCACCGAATCCATCTTCGCGGTGAGGTTTCTCCGCCAGCACTTCCCGCACTTGCAAGTGAAGCAGGCCGAGCACGCGCCGAACCGCGTGTTTCAGGAATTGCCCCGCCGTCCGCAGCGCGATCCGGTGCGTTTCCTCGCGGTCGGTTCCATCGGTTTTCGCAAAGGCACGGACATCCTGCTCCGGGCGCTGGCGCAATGCCTTGATGAGTTTCCGTTCGAGATGCTGTTTGTCGGCGGGCCGGACGGTCCGCTGCTTGAACAACTCAAGACGGAGTTGCCCCCTAGACTCTGGGAGCGGGTGAAGTTCAAGTCAGGGTTGCGTCCGCCGGAGGTCGCCGCGGAACTTGCCCAAGCCACCATCGCGGTGCTGCCCACGCGGGCGGACACCAGTCCCAATGCCGTCAAAGAAGCCGTGGTGGCCGGTGTGCCGGTGGTGGCCACGCGCATCGGCGGCGTGCCGGACTATGTCTTCGATGGGGAGAACGGCATTGTCTGCGAGCCGGAGAGCATCCCGGCGTTTGCCGATGCGCTCAGGCGGGCCGTCCATCATCCACTCTTCGGTCAGGGCCGCGTGGATGAAGGCGCGATGGCGCGGGCGCGCGCCCACCTGTCACCTGAAAAGATGGGGGAAAATTTTCTCGCCGCGTATCAGGTGGTGCTGGCGATGAAACGCCGCCAGCCTTGTTTGTAGAACCCGATCGCGGGCTCAGTCAGCGACCCTCACACGCCATTCGACTGTGGCGGGCAAAGCAATTTCCGTCGTGGCGGAACAGGCGTGGCTCGGCAGCAGCCGGCTGTAGCCCGGTGAGAAGCTCGATGGCTCCACGCCGAGAGTCAGCGCGGTGCCCGGTGATTCCAGCCGCAACGCTCCAGCTCCGGGCACAGCTAATCGCCAGCCTCCAGGCTCCGCCACCGCGCGGATTTCCGGGTGCAACTGGAAGAACCATTGCAACCGGTGGCGTCCCGCACCCTCGACCACGTCGCGAAGCCAAAGACCGTCTTTGCGCAAGCGCATCTCCCTTTGGTGAACCACGGCTCCCGCTTTTCGAGTGAACACGGTGCCTCGTTCAGCGGAGTGCGTCGCGGGCCATGCAGTTGCCGGTCCCGGCAGCGAAAACAATTCCCGCCCCAGCGGACGCTGCTCCGCCCCGTCGATCATCAGCGTGCTGTGCAGCGCGGTGGAGCGCAGGCGATTCCTCGTCACGGGGTCGCCCGTGTAGAAGAAAGTTCCGGGATCCACGATCACCGGATGGCCGCGCCATTCGAGGCAGATGGAGAAATCGTCGTTGTGCGCGTGTGCGCCCAATCCGCGCAAACCCACTCCGCCAAAATCCAGCGCTGCGGTGAAGTCGCCCGCGCGCTGCGTCCACCAGCCGCTGTGCCGATAGAGCGCATTTGCAGTTGGTGTGAGTTTCTCGCCGATGACGATCGAGGCCAGGTGAATCAGCCACGAAGCCCTGCCTCCTGAAGCGGCTCCATCGAGTGCGAGGACGCGTCCGCTGTCATCGTCTCCGAAAGGAAACAGGTCTCCCGACGCGTCTTGAAAATCAGCAAGGATCTGGCACATGGCGCTCAAGCGTTGCTCGGCTGCGCCTTTCATCGAACGGCCCAGGGCCAGGCGAAACAGCAGGGCCATCTCGGTCACGAAGGCGTGATAGCGGAGCGACGCTTCATCCAGTCCCCCATCCTCGTGCGTCTGCGTCAGCAGCGCCTTGGGGAACTCCGCCTCGGCAAAAGCGCGCCACCTCTGTGCCGACGCGTCGCTGGGAAAAATGGAGCCCACCACCAGCAATCCAAGCAGGTCTGCGAGGTAGTGGTTGGAGCTAATCATGCGCGATTCCAGCCGGCGCCAGATAATCCAGCCATGCTGCCAGAGACGGGCCGCCCACTCCGCCTCGCCGAAAGCGCGGGAGAGTTGCGCGTCATGCAGCGCGTCGGCGAACACCCAGTTGACCGCGCGGATGGCCACGTCCATGGCGCAGGTCCAGGCCGGTCCGTTCATATCCGCGGTCGCCGCTGTCCAGCGCCGGAGAAACGCCAGTGAGTCCGCGACCTCCCCGGGGGCGGTCGCAGCGTTCAGGAACAGCGCGTGGCCGCGGCTGTAGTCCCAGATCAATTTAATGTCCGTCTCCAGGCCGGTGCCCTGGCGGATCGGGCCTTCCCGGCAAAGGCTCAGGAGCGTGGTTTCATCGAACTCCTGTTCGAAGACGCGGTTGAATGGAAATGGTCCGGATTGAAACGAAAGGCCGCTGGTCCATTTGCCCAGCGTGGCCTTCCAAGCTGCGGGATAGGTGACCTGCGAAAACGGTGCGGTCGGGACGGCGATGTCCTCGCGATAAAGACGCAGGCGCGCGCCGACTTTGCGCGCGAGTAGCTGCGGATGGCGCGCGAGGGGTGACCGAAGGAAGTTACGCAATCGCCGCATCACCTTTCCTCAGCTTTCACGCGGCTCGAACAGCTTGGCCAGCCGGCCCACAGCGGTGTGCGCTGAGAATGCTTCGACCTCAGTTTCCACAAATGACCAGCGGGCCTTTTGCCGCGATAGCCGGTGGAATTCCTCCAGCGCCGCGACGACGGATTCGGTGGTGTAGGGGCAGATGATGCCGGCGTGGCAACGCTCGATGATCTGGGTGACTTCGCAGGGGTGCGCCAGCGCCAGCAACGGCACGCGCGCCCCGAGGGCCTCGAACAATTTACCCGGAATGTGGATGTTGTCCTCCGGCGATTGGAGCAGCAGTGCCGCGTCGCTCTCGCACAACAAGCGGAGCGCATCGCGATGCGGAATCTGCCCGAGGAAATCCAGGTGGGGCCGGATGCCGTGACGGTCGAGAACTTCTCCCAGATCCTTGATGCCCGCCGCGCCGCCCGCCCAGCGAAAGCGGAACTGCTCCGGCTTCAGCCCGGCGCGATCGATGAAGGCTCTCATGCCCTCGAAGAACTGATGCGGCGTGCGGCTGGCGTACATCGCGCCGGTGTAGGAGATGGTGAAGGGGCGCGGCTTCTCCTCGATGGGCGGATACTCCCCGGGGTCAAAGAAGTTGTAGTTCAACTCCACGGGCGAGCGCAGCAGTTCCGGATAGCATTTCGACAGATGACTGGCGATGCCGCGACAGACGGCGGACACCGCATCGGCCTGCTTCAAAGCGCGTCGCTCGAAGCGCGAGTGCAGCCAGCGATGCAGCGGCGTGGGCTGCCCGATGTGATGGTAGGGATTGTCGGTCCACAGGTCGCGGTACTCGATGACGCAGCGCACGCCGGTTTCCTTCGCCAGCCTGGCGGCGACCAGCGCGGAGGTGCGCGGATCGATGGAGGCGAAGATGGCGTCGAACTTTTCGCGCTGCAGCAATTCGCGTCCACGGCGCACCGCCGCGCGAAACCACGGCATCTGCTTGTCCGGGATCATGACCCAGCGATTCAACATGCCGGTGAGGCCGATTTCCTTCGCCTTGGGTTCCGGCTTGCCGCCCGGCGCAGCGTTCTTCTGACCGCGAAGCCTCGCATAAATTTGCGTGAGATCGGGGGCGGCTACGTGCTCCACGCGTACTCCGGGAGCTTCGAACTGAGCGGTGGAGGCGTCCGCCGGATGGGTGAGCACGACGGGCTCCCAGCCATGCTGCGGCAGCAACCGGGCAATGCGACGCTGGCGCACGCCACCCATGTTGGTGTCCACGTAGTAGTACCCGATGATGA
>Ga0163144_10031832_pt1 | contig 10039 bp, 8 predicted proteins | sample OliLak19BULKMAT1_FD_123175 | JGI IMG/M metagenome (GOLD analysis project Ga0163144, IMG submission 123175) | Freshwater microbial mat bacterial communities from Lake Vanda, McMurdo Dry Valleys, Antarctica - Oligotrophic Lake LV.19.BULKMAT1 | ecosystem: Environmental > Aquatic > Freshwater > Lake...
TCGACGGCCGCGTCGCCCGCGCCACCAAGACCCAGAGCGCCTTCGGCCTGCAAATCGACTCGCTCGCCGACGTCGTCTCGTTCGGCGCCGCCCCCGCCCTGCTCGTCTACCAGTGGACGCTCTACCGCCTGGGCTTGCCAGGGCTCATCGGCTCGTTCCTCTTCGTCGCCCTCGGCGCCGTCCGCCTCGCCCGCTTCAACGTCCTCTCCATGGGCGAGAACGGCAAGCCCACCAAGCCCTCCAAGTACATCGTCGGCCTGCCGATCCCCGGCGCCGCCGGCATCCTGGTCTCGATCGTGGTCGCCAACCACGCCGCCGACGGCATCATCGGCAAGGCCGAATACGCCTGGATCATGCTCGCGGTGACCGGCTTCCTCTCGTTCCTGATGGTCTCCACCATCCGCTTCCGTTCCTTCAAGGAAGTCAAGCTCAACACCCGCACCGTCCTCTTCGTCGCCTTCGCGATCGGCTCCAGCATCTACATTTCCACGCAGCTCCAGCCGGCTTTCGTGCTCATCTGGCTGCTCGGCTTCTACATCCTCCTCGGCATCTTCGAGTCCTTGTGGCAACTTCCAGCGCGCCTCCTGCGCCGCGGCGACCCGGTCACACCCCCGGCTGACGCCCGCACCTCCGTTCCCCCCGAGCCCCCGCCCGGCACGTGAGCGGCACGCCTCTGTCACCCATGAAAAACCGGGTCTTTTTTCCCCAGGCCGCCCTCGATGAGTGGATCGCAGACGATCGCGTCGACCTGCGAAACGACGAGCTCACCATCAAGAGCGAGAACCGCAAATACCGCATCATCGAAGCGGTCCACATCCTCCGCGAGGTGACCGGCCAGCCCGACGTCCACGAGCTCGTCGGCAAGGTCAAATCGCGCGCCTTCCTCAGCGAGCTCGGCGCCGAAATCCTCGAAGGCTCCGTCGTCATCGGCGACAACGCCTACGACGCCGAGACCGGCTTCGTCGGCGCCCCCGTCGGCAGCTTCGCCGAGTTCCGCAAACACACCCCGCCGGCCACCGTCCTCGCCCGCGCCATCACCTCCGACGAAGACCTCCTCGCAGCGTTCCTGAAGCAGAGGCTGTAGAGCGGTTTGCGTTCGGACTTGTTGGGCGGTGTCCCACGTCCGGGCGCGAATGAGAGCGGGCCGCGAAGGGGGAGCTTCCATTCACGCGATGGGCCGTTCGGGCGAAGCGCCGGTCGTTCTGCGATAAGATTTTTGTTTCACAATGGGGCGCGGCCAGCGGAAGACCGCGCGGCACCGCGGTTCGCGAGAGCGAGAGCGATGATCCGAGCGGGCGGCGCGGCTCCCCGGCAGGCGGCGGCGCTCCTTCGCCGCGTGCGGTCATCGAAACCAGCGCCTCACACTTCTTTGCAAAAATGCCGCTGCCCGGCGGCGCGGGGAGCCCTAGGATCGACAGCCGCATGCTTCCCACTGCCGCCACCGTCGACGCCTCCAAGCTCCCCGCTCACACCTTCCTCGCCGAGACGCTCGCGCAGCCATCCTCCGGCGGACCGCAGCCCCAATCGCACGCGGTCTCCGTCTCGGTGCGCGAGGCCCCGGTGGCCGCCGTCGCAGCCGCCTCGGCGCGCACCACCGTGCTGCCGCGCATCGAGATGAACGGCAGCGACGCCGAGCTCGTGTTCGACGGCAAGGAGCGCTTCGAGAGGCTGCGCTTGCTCGGCGAGGGTGGCCTGGGCGAGGTCATCGGCGTGATGGATCACGACATCGGCCGCAAGGTCGCCATCAAGCGCCTGCGCACCGAGGTGAAGTCGCCCGCGGCGCTGGCGCGCTTCGTCGACGAGATCCGCACCATCGGCAAGCTCGAGCACCCGAACATCATCCCCATCCACGACGTCGGCATGGACCAGGACGGCGAGCTCTACTTCGTCATGAAGTACGTCGACGGCGAGACGCTCGAATCGGTGATCGAGAGGCTCGCCGCGGGCGACGTCCAGTACCACCAGCACTACACCTTCGAGCGCCGCGTCGAGATCTTCCGCGCCCTCCTCGAAGCCCTCGCGTTCGCCCACGACAAGGGCATCGTCCACCGCGACATCAAGCCCGCCAACATCATGATCGGGAAGTTCGGCGAGGTCTTGCTCATGGACTGGGGCATCGCCAAGTCGCTCAAGAGCGACCTGCCCGAGCTGCCCATGGTGGACGGCGGCGTGCCGTCGTCGCCGGCCGGAACCGGCCGCGCCTTCCAGACCCAGCTCGGCGCCCTCGTCGGAACCCCGCTGTACATGTCGCCGGAGCAGGCCTCGGGCAAGGCCACCGACGAGCGCTCGGACGTGTACTCGCTGTGCCTCGTCTTCTACGAGCTTCTCTATCTGCGCCACCCCCTCGCCCACAAGACCACCATCGAAGAGGTGCTGGAGGCCGCCCGCACCGAGGCCTTCGAGCTCTCGGAGCGGGCGAGCGCCCACCAGAGCGTCGTCCCCTCCGAGCTCATGTGGTTCCTCCGGCACGGCCTCGCCAAGGACCCCGCGCTGCGCCACCCGTCGATGCGCGCGATGATCGATCTGCTCGACCGCCGCGCCGACGGGCACATCCGCGTCGAGTGCGCGGTCACCCTGGCCAAGAGCGCGACCCTCCGCTCCAGCAAGTTCATCGACGCCCACCCCTTCGCCTTCCTGGGCCTGGCCAGCGCATCGCTCGTGTTCTTCATCGCGCTCGTCGTCCTCGCCGTCCGCGGCATCGCCTGAGCGGGGCCGGCTCCCTCACTTCCTGGAACGTCGGCGCGCCGCTGCGACCGCCACCCGCCCGGCGGGCCCATCGACGTCCTCGCGGTACTGCGTGTGCGACCCAGCGAGAACGGCCAGCCTCGATGTTTTGCCACTCGGGCCTCATGTCGCGCGAGTAAAGTGACCGCCCGACATGAGCGGTGAGAGCGATCAGATAGCGGCTGTGCGCGGCCACCTGGCGAAGGCGGAGTCGGCCTTCGACCTGTCGCGCTGCCACTTCGAGGCGCACGCCCTGCTGCGCAAGTTCCCCGGCAGCGTCGAGGGCCGCCTGCTGCTCGAACAGATCGACCGCTCCATGCGCGCCCAGGGCACCGACCTCGGCGAGCCGCGACCCCAGCGAACCGAGCCCCCGAGCCTCTGGAAGTCCGCCCTGCGCCCGCTGCCCTGGGCCGTCGGCCTCATCGTGCTCGCCTACGTCACGCTGTATTTCCTCCGCCGGTACCTCAAGTGACCCGGCGCCCATCCTCGCGCTGCGTAGCCGCGTCCGCGTGCCACACCGCCGCCCGCCACACCGCGGCGCGCCACGCCGCCGCCCGCCACGCCGCGGCTCGCCTCGCCACGGTCCTGCTGAGCTGCGCGCTGCTCTCGGCGTGCGCCTCGCCCGACGGCGGTCCACCCCCAGGCGGCCTCACCTCGGCCCCTGCCGAGCCCACAGGCACGTCCCTGACCCCCTCCGCCGGCCTCCCGAGCGCCGCCCCCGACGCACCCTCCTCGGCCTCTCCAGCCGTCTCCACGGCCGACCCCGCTTCCTCGGCCTCCGCCGCCGCCTCCGCCCCCTCAGCCTCCGCCGCCGCCTCCGCCCCCGCCGGCCCCTGCCCCACCGGCATGATCCAGATCGCCGGCGGCACCCTCAAGCCCCACAAGCCCGGCCGCCACGCCCCCGTCCAGGTCGCCACCTTCTGCCTCGACCGCAGCGAGGTCACCGTCCTCGCCTACAAGGCCTGTGTCCGCGACAAGAAGTGCTCGCCGCGCTGCCTCGAGATCGGCCGCTGCACGGCGGTCCCCACCGACGCCGACTGGCCCGATCCGCGCGAGGCCATTCGAGCGAGCATGTTCTGCAACGGCAGCCGCAGCGATCGCGACGATCACCCCGTCAACTGCGTCAGCTTCGACGAGGCCAAAGGCTTCTGCGAGGCGCACGGCAAGCGCCTCCCGACAGGCCATGAGTGGGAGTGGGCCGCGATAGCCTCCCTGCCAGTCCCCATCTTCCCGTGGGGCAGCCGGGGCCCCGAAAAAGACGAGCTCTGCTGGGGTCGCCCGTGGAAACGCCCGTCGACGTGCGCCCCCGGCAGCAACCCCACGGACACCACGCGCGACGGCGTCGTCGACATGGCTGGCAACCTGAGTGAGTGGGTGATCGAAGGAACCCCCGAAAGACCCCGCTCCCGACTGCGCGGCGCGAGCTGGTACTCGATCGACGACGGCTATGTCGAAGCGGCCCTGTTTGGCTTCGAGTCGACCTCGAAGCGCAGCGAAGTGTTCGGCTTCCGCTGCGCGCAATGACACCGCTCCCAGGAGCGACGCGGTCGCCGCGCGACCTGGCCCAGCGGGCATGTCGAGCCACGTCGCCGGCGGGAGCGGCGGGTATACCGATCGCCGTGGCCCGTGGCTGCCGGGCAGGCGAGCGCAACGTCGCGGCGCCGGGCCGTTCCACGAGCGACAAGTCGACCGTGAGCCCGCCGGACGTCGTCGCATGGCTCGTGCTAGGCTGCCGCTCGATGTCGTCGAGAACGATGCTCGCGCCGGGCCCGTTTCGGGCCGATCAGATCAAAGAGGGGTCGCCTTACGAGCTCTCGGACGGCCACCCTATCCTTTGTCTCCCCACAGGTCGCCGCGGCGGCGCGTCGAACCTCCTTGGCGGGCAAGTCGTCGGGACGGATCCAGCGGTGAAATCCGCCGGTGTGGATATCGGATTTTCGGCGAACCCTGGCCACCTCCGAGCACCGGACGTGTCCGTCGGGGACTTCGCGCTCGAGCCCGGGTGGGCGCCCGGTGCGCCGCCGCTCGCCATCGAATATGCGGACACAGGCCAGGACGAGGAGGAGCTCCAGAAGAAGATCGACGAGCTCCTCGCGGCCGGCACGAAGCACGTCTGGGTGGTCCGGCTCGTGGGTCCCCTGCGTGTGGAAATCTACGAGCCGCAGCGTCGCATGCGGCTGGCGCTACCGGGCGAAGAGTTGACGGCGCCGGGGATCTTGAAGAACGCGGTGCCGGTGCTGGCGCTCTTCGACAAGGAAGCGGCCGACCAGGCGACGCTCCGCAACCTCTTGCAGCGAGAGGGCTACGACAGCCTCCAGGCGGTGCGTCAGGAAGGCCAGCGCGAAGGCCAGCTCGACGCTCGAAGGGAATCGCTCTTCGCTGTCCTGGAAGCGCGCGGGATCGCCGTCTCGGAGGCTGCGCGCGCGGCGATCGCGGCGGCGGAAGACGTCGCCGTGCTCGCTCGCTGGCTCGTCCGTGCGGGGACCGCCACGTCACTCGAAGAGGTGCTCACTCCGACCCGGACCAAAACAGGCTGACGCCGCGTTGGGTGCATTGCTGTTGTCTGGTATTCCTCGCTACTCGCCCGGCGTCGCCTCGCCGCCCCCTCTGAAGAGCAGTCTCCCTGGCACCTGACCGACATCGCCTGACCGCCATCGTCTGAAAAGCAGTCTCCCTGCGACGTGGTCGACGTCGCCTGACTGCCATCGTCTGAAAAGCAGTCTCCCTGCCACGTGGTCGACGTCGCCTTGCCGCCCCCGGAGCAGCCTTCTCCGCTACCGGGCCGACGTCGAGCCGCCGCCGCCGCCCGGCGAGGGTGCCTGTTCGGCCGGGCTTCCAGCCCCCGACGGCCCGTCGTACGCGCAGCGCAGGCCCGTCATGTGGCTCACCGTCTCGGGGCTCTCTTCGCGGAAGACGGCCGGCTTCAGGTCGGTCGTGGCCCGCCGGTCCACCCCACCAATGTAACAAAACCCGCCGCCGCGCGCCTTTTCCACGGTGTCGGCCCCGGCCATCCGGCCCGGCGAGAGCGTCCACTCGAACATCGATCCTGCCAGATCGTACTGGCCCCATCGCCCCACGCCCTTCGGCCGCGAGCCCACCTGCTGGATGTCCACCAGCGAGCACGACTTGTTGCCGTCCCCCATGCAGTTGTAAACGGCGTAGTCGGGAGTCGGCGCGTCCGTGCCCCACGGATAGGCCCTGTCCTCCTCGCCGCCGCGCGACGCCCGCGTCCACTCCACGTCCGTCGGCAGCCGCCCACCTTCCCACTTGCAGAACGCCGCCGCGGTGAACCACGTCACGTTGTTCTTCGGCCGCTTGTCGTCGCCGCCTGTCCACGTGTCGTAGCGCTTCCACCCCTCCAGGTGCGCCACGTCCTGGATCTTGGCCTTGTCCGACCACAACATCACGTGCCCGTCGCCGTCGTCGTGCAGCACCTCACCGGCTTTCGGTGCCGGTTGCCCCGCCGCGACCCACGCCCGGAAACGCCCGACGGTCGCCTCGAACTTGTCGAGGTAGAACGCCCGCACGTGCCTCTTCTCGCCGGGCCCGGAGTCGAGCCTGCGATAGAGCACGTCGCCCTCGGGCACCAGCGCGCGCGCACAGCAGCTCTCGCCGCTGCCGCAGTCGTTGCCGGCGCCGGTGCGCCCATCGCAGCTCGGTCCTTGCGCAGGTTTGTCCGCGGCCGGCGAGGCGATGGCGCCCGCCGGCTCGGCTGGTGGCGCCACCACCGGCGCGGCGGCCGGCGGCTGCGACGGGGACGCCGCGGAGACTGGCGCCGTCTTCGCCACGCCGCCCGGCGCGCCCACCGGCGAGCCACCACACCCTGCCAGCACGACGCCACACGCCAAGAGCACGTTCTTTCGCATCACCATCGACTCCCTCGTTCGTCCACCACGCTCAGTCGCCCGTGCCCCGCCTGCCGACCACACCTATTCGGATCCGTCCCGTGAGTCCACTCACTCATCCACCAGACCACGTCGCGCGTCGCCCGTGCCTCGCCGCCCCCCCGGCACGTCACTCCCACGTGCTCGGCTCCATCCCGGAAATCCACATCGCTCGTCTACGAGAACCACTCCGCCACCCCCCGGCACGTCACTCCCACGTGCTCGGCTCCATCCCGGAAATCCACATCGCTCGTCTACGAGAACCACTCCGCCACCCCCGGCACATCACTCACACGTGCTCGGCTCCATCCCGGAAATCCACTCGCTGATCAGCGCGACGCCCTTCTTGTCCGGAATCCGATTGGGCAGCTCCGGCATCTTGATGTCCGGGTCCGACGAGCTCATCCGGTAGACCATGATGCTCTCTTCCGGATTCCCCGGCACGATGTCCCACTGGTGCCCCCCGGTGCCCGACCCGGCCGCCGCCGGGGACTTGCAGACGCCGTTCTTCGCGGGGAATTTTTCCCACGCGACGAGCACCAGCCCGCTCGTCCCTCCGCCCCCGCCGGGCCGGTGGCAGTGCGAGCAGTTGGCGTGCAGGTAGGCCCGCGCGCGATCGTCGAGCGGCCCGTCGCCGAACGGATCCGGGAACGCCGACAGGGACTCTGCCGCCGGCAGCTCGCCGTCGAACAAGCCCTGTTCCGCCAGGTAGTCGAGCTGGTTGCGCACGGCACCGTCGACCTCGACAGGACGGTTCAATTGCTGGGTGAACGGCCCGAGCAACCTCGTCTCGTCGTCGCGCTCGTGGCAGCTCTTGCACTGATTCGTATTGGGGACGATGTACTCTTCCTGCGCCGCCTCGCCCGATTCGTCGATGTAGCTCACATCGACTCGCTCGCCCGCGACCGTGCGCACCGCGTCGGTCTGCTCGTCGTTCCAGAGGTACACCTCACCCGTCCAGCCGCTCTCCCCGAGGATGAGCAGCCGGGTCTCGATGACCCTCCGCGGCGTCGAGAGATCCCGGAAATCCTCGTGGAACGAGAACGTCTTGACGATGATCGACCCGAGCGGAAACTGCCACTCTTCGCCCGCGTCGAAGGTCACCTTTTTCCCCTCCGGCAGCACGATGAGCCGCTGTTTGGCCGCGTGATCCGACCACAGCGCCGCCGCCACGTCGTAGGGAACGATGCCCTTCGCCGGGGTCAGCTGCTTCAGCTGACCCTCGAAGAAGCAGTAGTCCGAGAGCTTGTCGAACGGCAGCGGCCCGTCCTTTGGCACACACGCCGCCGGCCGGGTCTCCGTCTCGAGGTCGGCGCAGCCGGCGGCGAGCACCGCCAGGGCAGCCGCGAAGACGGTGCCGAGAATCGGGCCCCTGGTCGGGCTCACAGCGGCACTTCCACGAGGGCAGCGGGTGGAATTCAGAGCATCACTTCTGCGAGGGGAGCGGTTCATATTCGCACGTCACCCCGGTGGCGTCCGTGGTCACCACGGGCGGATTGCCACAGAAGTCGGCATTCGCGTACGTGGCGTCGGCGGCCCCGGCCTTGTTGTCCTTGATGCAATTGATGAGGTGGCCGTCGTCGACGGCCGCGGGATCGACACAGCCGTCCCAGATGATGTCGGGGATCGGATCGAGGCCGCCGGAAGTGCCCTTGATGAGCGAGCTCGGGTCGGTGCCATTGCCCGAGAAGGTGTTGTCGTGGACGAAGTTCCCCTCGGGGAACTTGTTGTAGGCGGGGTCGTTCGGCAGGCCGAACAGCGCCTCGAGGTAGTTCACCATCACGAGGCCGACCGAGTTGTTGCCGATGATCTCGTTATTATGAATCTCGTTGTCGTCCGAGGCGAGGATCATGATGCCGATGCCCTCGGGCACCTTGGCGACGACCGTCCCCGCGATGCCGAAGTTGCCCAGGTTGTTGCTCTCGACCTTGTTGTCGTGGACCTTGGCGCGCTTGCCATCCTGAACCGGCAAGTTGGGCAGATTGAACACCAGGATGCCGGCCGTGTTGTCGTGAACGTAGTTGTTCATCACCTCGGCGTCGGTCGAGTTCTCGATCTCGACACCGGCGACGTTGCCGTAAGCCTCGCTGTCCTTGATGACGATGTTCGTGGACTGACCCACGTAGATGCCGGCGTCGCGCGCCCCCTTCACCGTGCACCCCTCGATCAGGACTTCGCTGCTGTCAACGGGATAGAGCCCGTAAGCGCCGCTCTCCTTCGACGCGTCGGCGTCCCAGATCACCTCCAGCCGGCGGAACGTGATGCCCTCCACGCTGTCGCCCCGGATGCCGTCGCCGGGCGGGTTCTTCACCCCGAGGTCCTCGATGACCACGCCGTTGCTCTTGATGATGACGCCGTTCGCGCCGACCGTTTGCCCGGCAAAGTCCCAGATCGTCTTGTCGGCGCCGGCGCCGTGAAGCGTCACCTTCGCGACGTCGAGGCTGAGCTCCGTCTCGAACTTGAAGGTGCCCGCCCCGAAGCACACGACGTCGCCCTCTTTCGCCTCGATCAGGGCCGTCTGCACCGCCTTCTGATCGTCGTCGCCGGCCTCCACCGTGACCGTGCAGCTCACGCTGCCGCCCGTCCCTCCGGTCCCGCCCGTTCCACCCGTCCCGCCCGTGCCCCCACTGCCGGTGGATCCGGTCTCGCTCCCGCAACCTGCGAGGAGAGCCGTCAGGGCCAGCGCCGTCGCGGGGACGAGCCAGCGAAGCGGACGGAGCGATCGCGAAGAGAAGCCGCTGTTTTCCATGGTCGGAGAGGGTACCGAAGCAAGCCCTCCGGATCCAGCGCCAGCACGCATGGCAAGCCCATCGAGCCCCGGGCTAGAGCCGGATCTTCTTCCAGTCGCCGGAGCGGAACTTGAACGTCATCACGGTCGCGAGCAGCACCGCGTAGACCACGCCTGCCCACCAGATGCCGATCAGGCCCATTTTCAGCGTGATCCCGAAGATCCAGGCGAGCGGCACGAAGACCCCGAGGTGCAGGATGAGCTCGATGATCATCACGAAGCGGGTGTTGCCGGCGCCGAACAGCGCCTGGGTCAGGATCATCCCGACCGCGATGAGCGGGGTCACGAGGCCCATGAGGCGCATGGGACCGAGGGCCGCCTGGCGCACCAGCTCGCTCTGGGTGACGAAATGCAGGACCTGCGGCGCGAAGATCGCGAGCACGATGCCGAGGCCCCCGAAGAACACCGCGCCTAGCTTCACGCTCGTCCAGCCGAAGCGCTCGGCCCTCTCGCTGTCCTTCTCGCCCAGCGACTGGGTCACCAGGGTCGCGGTCGAGGTGCCGAACGCCAGGCACGCCGTGAAGATCAGCTTGAGGATGCCGGCGACAACGGTGGTGGCGGCGCCGTTCACCGGCTCGCCCGCGCCATCGGGGCACAGCGGCGAGGCCACGCCCGCCGGGAACATCACGTCGAGGCGCTGCGA
>Ga0163144_10031834_pt1 | contig 10039 bp, 3 predicted proteins | sample OliLak19BULKMAT1_FD_123175 | JGI IMG/M metagenome (GOLD analysis project Ga0163144, IMG submission 123175) | Freshwater microbial mat bacterial communities from Lake Vanda, McMurdo Dry Valleys, Antarctica - Oligotrophic Lake LV.19.BULKMAT1 | ecosystem: Environmental > Aquatic > Freshwater > Lake...
ACCAACCTCCAGGAGGCTCTCAGCGAAATCAGCCGCATGGAGCTCGTGGAAGAGGAGTCGACGGCGAAGGTGGCCGCCGCGAATGCCAGCAAGGATCAGGCGCTCTCGGAGCTGTCCCGCGCTCAGGACGGTGCCCACGCCGCTCGCGTTCAAGCCATGGAAGCGGCGTCTGAAACGGCCAAGGCCATCCAGGAATCAACCTCCCTTCGGGTTGAATTGTCAGTCCTCAAGGCGACCAAGGACGAAACCCTCAAACAGGCCGCTGATCGGATCTCGAGTTTGCAGCACACTTCCGATGCCAAGATTGCGCGTCTGACGACCGATCTCGATTCCTCTCGTGCGGAGCTCAGCCGCTGCGGATCAGAAAACGCCGGCCTGCGTGAACGTCTCGACATTCTGACGCGTCACCGCGAAGCGGACCAAACTCTACACCGCGAGGAGATCGCCACCCTTCGTCGAGAGAATGCCGGGGTCGCGGCCAAGATGGATGAACTCCGAGAGAGTACCGAAAAACGTGTCCAGGATGCGCAGGCGAGGGTGGAGGCCGCTCTCCGGGGTCAGGCAACGCTCGCGGAGGTGCATCGAAAGGAGCTGGCGGGCATGTTGGAAAAGGCACGAGTAGAAGCACCGCTAAAGGCGACGCCTTGAAGGGACGTAAACTGCGGTGAAGGACAACTGATCGCGTGACACCCCTTGGCGGTCGCGCGCGATTTACGGCTTAGTCGGTGGTTTTCATGAAACCGTCGTGGCCATGTTCAGCACTCGCTGGGGACTATTGCCAGTGCCTTGGTGACTTTGGCTAAGGAGTTTGCGCAAGTGAAGTCCTTGCGGCTTTTTTGCGCAATTCTTTGAAAAATTCGGCTTTGAAACGATGGCAGTAGAGTTGCTTCTATTCGAAAACACCCGCGCTTATCTAAACGTGTAATATTTTGTGCTGAAGTGGGATAAGGGTATTTTCTGAAGGAAAATTCCTGATGATCCGAAAGCCGTGCTAGGATTCGAAGAAGTCCTGAGCTGCCTATGAGTCCGATGTCGCTCCTGTCCTTACGTCGCGTAGTTATTCGGTGTTTCGTGGGTGTGGTGGCCTTGGCCGCCGAATTGGATTTGGCCTGCGGGGCGGACCTGATCGGGAGGCGGGGCGTCGATATCCAGGGAAAGGCCGAAGGCTCGATTCGGCTCCTCGCGGGAAGCGAGGTGCAGGTGGCGCCTGGAGCGGAAGTTAAGGGGCGGGTGCTCTTACCGATGACAGACGGGCGGGAGGTACTGGGGCAGACGAGGGAGTCGAGACTTCCGCCGATCCTCGCGACCTTGCGGGGAACGCTGGAAGGGCGACGGATTCCAGCCGAGGCCGCGGAAACGTTCGTCCCGGTGGCGCTGCCGGTCCGCACGGTGACACGCACCGGGAGCGAGGTTGTGATCCGAGGTTCGGCGGAGGCGCCCGCCACGATCGTGGGCGGAGCGGATGTGCGCGTGGAATTCCGGCTCGAAGCGGTAGGCTTGGCACCCGGGGACTACGGGCGGTTGGTGGTCAGGAACGCGCGGGTAGTGCTCGGCGTGCCGGATCCGTCGCGGAGGACGCGCTACGGCTTTGCCTCCATGGATGTTGGCCCCGGAGGCCGTGTCGATCTGGCCGGGCCGGTGACGGTAGAGATTGGAGAGCTTTCGGCGGTCGAAGGCTGCCTGGGCAAACCTCGGTTCGCGGACTGGCTGGATCTACGGGTGGCGAACGAGTCATTGCAGGTCCAAGTGAAAGGTGAACTGCATGCGGCAATGCAGGCGGCGCGGGCGCAGGTCGTTCTCGCCGACCGCGGCCGGGCGGAAGGGTGGATTCTCGCGGACCGCGTGACCGTCGGAGAGCGCGCGGCCTTCCGCGGCAGGGAAATGGCGGTCGGACGGGCCGCCGTGCCTTTGGGAAGCGCGCCCCTCGTGCGCGCGGTCTTCCGGCTGGAGAGTGGACTCGCGGAGGCGGGTCCGAGGCTGGCGCCCGGCTTCCGGGCAACGGCGTTTGTGGAGAACGAGCGCGCCGGGGTGCGTCTGGAACCGGATGCGACGGTGCCGGAGCATGCCGAGCACGCCATGCGCGAAGCGCTCCTGCGCACGCTCACGCACGCCTTCTTCGCCTCCGATCTGCCGGAGGTCTCAATCGACGCCGGGGTGCCCGGGGACCTGCGACGACGTCGGATGGTGGTGAACCGCGACGCCTTCATCGCAGTCGTCGGCAGCCTCGCCGGCGCCGCGAGCCTGCCTGAGCGCATCGCCGAAATCGCCGCCAGCCCGCTCAAACTCAACCTCCTCGAACTGCGTCTTGCCGCCCTCGCTGCCCGGATGACCTCGCCATGAATGCGTCCGCTCTTTTGGTCGTAAGGTCCCGGCTCTTTCTTCTCCTCGCCGCGATCGTTGTAATGGCAGAACCGTTGCTGCGCGCGGACTACAGCGATATCAGTGTCACTGGATCGACAGTGGGAGGAGGAGTGTGGGGCTCCAGCCCTTACACCTCCGACAGCGACTTGGCCAAGGCTGCAGTCCATGCCGGGCTGCTGACGCCAGGGCAGACGAAGATGCTCCGTGTGACGTACCTCGGACCGCAATCGAGCTTCACGGGCTCAACGCAGAACGGCGTCACGACCTGGTCGTACGGGTTCTGGCCCGACAGCTATGCGCTGAGTCTGGCGGCGGCGGACCATGCTCCGTCAGTGAGTCTGAGCTTCGACTCAACGTCGTGGCTGAATGGATCAACACGGCAAGCCGGCACCGCGACGTCGATGAACGCGCATGTCAGCGCCAACGACAGCGATGGAGATCTCTTTGGCTACCGAATCTACTGGAGCGATGGAACGCAGACGAACTTCTTGCCTGGTTCTCCGACCTGGCCGTCCGGTTCCATGACACGGACGATGCCGTCGAATCCCGTAACGCTTCAGGTCCGCGCGGATGCGTGGGACGTGGCCTACCGGTACGCCGAGACGCCGTGGTACACGATCCAAGTGGTGACCCCGCCAAGCAATCAGGCGCCCGTGGCAAGCGTCTGGGGTCCGACCAGCGCGCTCCAGGGCGAATGGATCACGCGATACTGCGCGGCCGCGGACGCAGAAGGACAGCTTCTGTCGTGGAAGCGTCTTTACGGGCAGACGAGCGGAAGCTACTTCTACACCTACCAGTCGTATGAGGCGGCGATCGCTGGGGCTTATCGCTTCGAGGCCTTCGACGAGTACGTCTACAGCCCGGAGCTGAAACTCGAGGCGCGCGATATCCACGGACAGGTGGGAACCGCGGTGCATGCGTTAACCCTGGTGCCGGCGATGGCTTCCCCGCTAACCTACACCGCTTCGCACGGACGAGTGAATGCCGACGGCTCAGAGCAGCCGCTCGGAGCCGTTCCGACGCAATACCTGACCGACTGGAGCCAGACCAACAACGAGGGTTACTGGTCGGGATTCGCTTATCCAACGAAGCCATGGCTCCTCGCTGACCTCGGCGCAGCGAAGCGCGTTCTTTCGGTGGGGATCGGTACCGGCAACGTCAGTAACCAGCCGGGATACTACTACTGCGCCGGGGCAAAGTTGCAGTGGTCCACTGGGAACGGAGTGTGGACAACCATCTTCACGGTCCCATACGCTCCGGCTTTCAACGTCTTCACCGTTTCGGTGGATCAGGTGGCGCGATACTGGCGGCTGATCCGCGACAACGAGTTGGTGACGACGGAACTCCAGCTCGGAGGTACTACGGCAACGGCACCCACGGGGCTCGGGGTGGTCCAGGGTTCCGGCGGCGGCCCCGGAGCGGCGGACACCGTCTTCAACCTCACGGCAGACGCACCGCTCGCCGGACAACTCTTCGCGGGCTGGGTCATCGAATCCGGGGCGGGTGCGTTCTCCAGCCCGGCGACACCCCTCACACAGTTTACCTTGGGCGCCGGAAGCGCCGTGGTCCGGGCAACCTACACGCCGAACCTGGCTCCCACAGCCGTGATTGAAGGTCCCAGTTCAGTGCGCGTGGGGTTGGAGGGCGTCTGGACCTACACCGCCGGTGACGCGAACGGGAACCTGCTGAACTGGTCAATGCGGCTCCTGCCCGCCGCACCCAATCCCACGAGCATTTCCGGCAGCGCGCAGACCAGCGCCTTCGCCCACACCTTCTCCACCCCGGGTACGTATACCTTCCGGTTCGAAGTGACGGATGCGCTCGGGATTACGACCACAGCGGACAAAGCGGTCACAGCCTTGGAAAACACGCCGCCTTCGGTGCCGGGGTCGGTCAGCGCGACGGCCCTCTCGCCGACCCACTTCCAGCTCACCTGGGCGGCGTCGAACGACGCGAGTGGAATCAGCGGCTACGAGGTCTGTCTGAACGATGGGATCATCACCGCGGCGAGCGGCCTTGCCCACCTGTTCGAAGGACTGCCCCACGGCAGTTCCCACGTGGCCAAAGTGCGTGCGATCGATGGCGCAGGCAACGTTTCCAACTGGGCTCAGGCGAGCGTGACGCTCCCGGCGAACGCGTCTGGGGATACGCAGGCGCCGACTGCTCCCACGCTCGATGTGTGGGGATCCGATACGACATCCAACCTGCTCTTCGGCGGATCCACCGACAACGTGGGGGTGACGCAGTACGAACTGCGCCGCGATGTTCAGCCGGTGGAAGTCTTCAATGCGCAGGGGGGGTCGATCTTTCACTTGGTGACAGGCCTAGCCAACGGCACAACCTACACCTTCAAGGTGCGGGCGGTCGATGCTGCGGGGAATCGCTCCGGTTGGACCAGCGTGCCCTGGACTACCTCAGGATCGCCGCCGCCGCCGCCTAGCGGCGCGGTGACCAGCAGCGACTACACCGTGCTGGGGGCGTCGCCGGGAGCGCCCGCGGACTCAAGCAACGCGAGCCAACTGAAAACCACCCGTCCGAAACCCTGAATCTTCTCCGTAGCCATGACCACGTGTCTCCCTGTTTGCGTCAGGTTCCTTCGGTCCGTTTCGATTGCTCTCGCTCTGTCCGGGCTGCCCGGCGCGGGTTTCGCCCAGAGGACGGCGGAGACGCCGCTCGAGCGCAGCCACCGCGCGGTGGCCCGGGGCGAGACCGGCGCCGCCGAAACCGAGGTGGCGGCGATCGCCCGGCGGCCGCTCAACTCGGCAGGCTGGCACCATGAAATGGCGGTCCTGCTGACGCATCTCGTTCTGGCCGGCCCGGTGAGCGACGACACCGCCCGGCAAGCGCTCGGGCGCCGGATCCTCGAACACCTGGCGCTCGCCGAGAGCAAGCTCGGGGCCGGCGACCGCGGTCTCGCCGCAGCGGTTCGCGAGCACCGCGCTTTCGTGACCGAACGCATCGCGGGTCGCTCGGACGAGGCGCTCCTTCTGTATCGGCAGGCACGTGACTTCGCTCCCGAACTGGGCCAGGCGGCCGCCCGCGTCGAGCGGATGGAGGCGGCCAAACGCGACGCGGCCCGTATCCCGGCGCCGCCGCCCGTCAACTGAGGTCCACCGATGAACGCGCGTCTCCATCGGCCCGTCCTCGTCTGGATCGGCGCCCTCCTTGCCCTCGGTTCAGTGCAGCGGGTTGCGGCCGCCGGGCCTACGGCCGGCGTGACGTTGTGGGCGAGCGGCGTCGGGTCGGGCTCTGCACCGTCCGTCCAGATGCTCGGGAGCATGACCTCCAGCAGCGGCCCCGTCGCCTTCAATGTCAGCGGCTCAGGTCCGACCCCGTCCACCACGGCGGTCACCGGAGGCATGGTGCTCGGGCAAAGCTACACGGTCTCCATCCTTGGCTCCGACGTGAGCGAGGCGTCGCTCTTCGGGGTCGCTCCTCCTGGCTACCGTCTTGAGATCGAGGACATGATCAAGAACCGCCACGCCGTATCGATTGGCGGCACGGGCGGATTCGTCGCCCTCGTGCGCATCCTCCCCGAGGGTGCGACAACCCCGGCAGGAACAGCAACCAGCCTGGCGCCGGGACCGGTCAACTGGCAGGCAAGTCTGGGAGCGCTCCTCGACGGGAGTCCGGCGGGCGAACTGCTGCTCACATCGACCGCGACGGCGGGGCAGGCCCCTTGGCAGATCGCCAACGTCGGGAGCCTCAGCTACGATCCGCCATCCTCCGAGGTGGAGGTCTTCCGGGTCGGCGGGAAGCTCCGCCAGATCGTCGCTCCGGCAACCATCGTCGACATCGTCGAACTCACCGGCTACCCCGCGGGGTTTGAGGTGCGTTTCTACCATCGGCTGCAGGCCGTGGGCGACCTGTATCCGCGGAGCTTCACCGGCGTGCCCTACGTCACCTACCAGATCGTTGCCGATGGCGCCGACTTAAAGCTCACCGGAACGTGGCGCGACATCACCGGACTCACCGACACCGCCGCTCCCGTCAGCCGGCAGGCCTTTTCACGCGCGTCGTACAGTGTCATCACCGATTGGGCGCTGGTCGGTCAGACGCACCTGAGCGAAAAGCGCGGCACTTGGAACAGCCTCACCGGCAGTCGTACGGTAGCGACGCCCGCCGGTGCTGTCGCGGCCGCAAGCTCCTCGACGTACACCACCCTGCCGTACGGCGGCTCGGTCGTGTCCCAGAGTTCGGTGGGGCAGGACGCGGACACGACGGCGGAGACTTTCCAGTATCACACCGATCCCGCCGAACGGAGCTACGGACAGGTCTCGCGCATCGACCGCACCGACGGCAGTTGGACTACGCGCACCTATCACAGCTACACCTCCGGCGGGTTCCCGGGGCTGCTCTGGAAGTATCAGGTGCCCTTCCAGGATGGCGGCACGGGTGAGGTCGTCGAAACGACGGTCGGATACGCCCCCGACCCTTGGGGCCAGTACACGCGCAAGACGCTCGAGTCGCGCAGCTACAACGGGCAGACGGTTGGTCAGACCACGATCGCCTACACGGAAGCTCCTGGCCCCCTGCGGCTCACGGTCGTCACCGCCACCACGACCGAGCGGGTAAACAGCGCCTCCACCCTCGTCTCCGTCTCGAAGTACTTCCGCGAGGACCTCGCCGATCGCTTCTACCGCCGCAAGCCCCACGCCACCCGCCGCGCCGACGGTACGGTCAGCGCCTACGTTCACCAGCGCGGCACCTGGAACGCGGGCAGCTTCGTCGCCGACGGCAGCGCCAACGGCGCCCGGCACGCGACGATCAACGGCCTCGCCTCCGCTCCGGCCCAGGGCGGCTCCGCCTTCCTCGCGACCTACGAGGGCTACGACATCGAGGATCTCTACGTCGTGCCGGGCAAGTCGACCCTCGAACAGGTCTTCCGCGACCGCTTTGGCCGGGTCGTCCGCACCGAGGCGCGGGTCTGGTCGGGCACCGCCTGGGAAGTCGTCGACTCCTCGGACTTTACCTACGATCTCTGCCACCGGTTGATCCAGTCGCAGACGCTGCGGGGCGAGCTCTACACCGCCGTCTGGTCAGGGCCGCTGCGCCTCTCCGAGGTGGATCCCGACGGTACGTCGGTCACCTACACCTACGACACCGCCGGACGCGTGCTCACGGCCACCCGCGCGGGTTCCAGCGAGACGAGCCCGATGACCGTCACCTACGCCTACGACGCCGCCGACCGGCTCCTTTCCGAAACCTTCGGCCCGACGGCCGACGGCACGCTTTCGAGTATCCGCACCTACGACACCGCCGGTCGGCCGTTGAGCGTCTTCCGGCCCGACGGCACCAGCACCACGATCGCGTACGATCTGGCAATCCGACGAACGACGACGACCTCGGCGGGGGGCGCCACCACGATTGAAACCCGCTACCTCGACGGCCGGGTGAAGAGCGTCACCGGTACCGCCGTCGTGCCCTCCTTCCACACCTACACCGCCGGGGCGGACACCCTTTCCACCAAGGTCGCGATCGGTTCGGAAACCTCGCCCCGCTGGAAGCGAACCACCACCGATCTGATCGGCCGGACCCGTTCCGTTGAAACCCCCGGCTTCGCGCCGTCGGGACTGGGCACGCGGATCGAGACCTTCCACTACGCCGCGACCGGCTCGCCCAAGGTGCGTCGGATTGCGCGCAACGACGGGACCCCGGACACGCTCTTCACCTACGACGAGTTCGGCACCGTGGTCGCCGAGGGGTTGGACCTCGACGGCAATCTCCAACTTGACCCCGGCGGGCGGGACCGGATCGCGCTCACCGACCGACGGATCGCGCAGGCGGCCGGCGCCTGGTGGATCGTGACCCGCAAGGAGACCTACCCGCAGGAGGGCAGCTACGCGAAACTGCTCCTCGGGCAGAGTTCGCTCCGGTTGACCGGCTTCACCGGCAGCCTGCGGGCGGAGGAGCTCTCGGTCGACATCGAAGGTCGCACGACGACGACACAGATGTCCGTCGATCGGGCGGCCCGCCGCCGCACGGTCACCCGGACCTCCCCGGGCATCGGGACGGCGACGAGCGTCTTCCAGGACGGGCTCGTCATCTCGGAGACGACCACCGACGGGCGGGTGTTCACCTTTGGCTACGACACGCTCAACCGGCTCGACGAGGCCCGGGATCCCCGCACGGGGACCACCCGTACGGCGTACCTCATGAACACCACCCGGATCGAGACGCGGCACGATCCGGGCAACCGCCTGCTCGTGCAGTACGCCTACGACGCCGACGGGCGGCCGACGACCACCTGGAACGGGGCCGCGCAGCCGAGTTACCTCAGTTACAACGCCCGGGGACAGGTGCTCCGGCAGTGGGGTCCGGCGGCGACCCCGGTCGAGTATGGCTACAGCGGCTACGGGGACCGGGCGACGATGACGACCTTCCGGGCGAGCGACGCGTCGGCCCTCGGCGGGGCCTGGCCGACGGGCGCGGGCGACACGACGAGCTGGACCCTCGACGAGGCGACGGGGCTCGTCCACCGCAAGACCGACGCCGCCGGCCGCGCCACGGAATACACCTACGACCTCGCCGGCCGGGTCGCCACCCGCCGCTCGGCCCGCAACCTCGTCGCGACCTACACCTACACCGCGGCGGGAGAGCCCGCGCGGGTCGCTTACAGCGACACGACCCCGGCTGTCGCCTACGCCTACAACCGGCTGGGGCAGCCGACGGTGATCGTCGACGGGGCCGGATCGCGGCAGTTGGCCTACGACGCGACGTGGCCGTGGCGGCTGGAGACCGAGCGGCTGGACACCGCGTTCTTCGGCGGGCGCACGCTGCGGACCCTGTACGAGACGGGGGATGCGGTTGGCCGGATCCGCGGCTTTGAACTTGCCGCGGGGGCGACGGTGGAGCTGGCGCAGGCGTACGGCTTCGGGGCGGGCGGCCGCGTGGAGTCGGTCCAGGCCTCCCATCGCGAGTCCGGTTCGCTCGTGTCACGGACCTTCCAGTACGGCTACCTCGCGCAGAGCGCGCTCGTGCAGTCCCTCTCGGTCCAGGGCGCGCACCCCTTCACGCTGAACCGCGCCTGGGCGCCGGACCGCGACCTACTGACCTCGATCGACACCCGCTGGAGCACCGCGGTCGTGGCGGACTACGACTACGGCCACGATGCCGCCGGTCGAAGGACCAGTCGCGTGCAGTCCGGGACGGCCTTTGCCGACTACGGACAGCCGACCTTCACGCTCTTCACCTACAACACCCGTTCCGAACTGACCGCGGCGGTGGACTACCTCGGCGGCACGATCACCGACACCTCCAAGCCGCTGCCGGGACGCCGCCATGAGTTTGCCTACGACACGATCGGCAACCGGACGACTTCGGGGAGGAACGGGGTTGCCGGGACCGAGGAGGACACCACCAACAACAGCCTCAACCAAGTGGTCACCCGCGAGAACCACGCCGTTCCGTTCTCCGGCACGGCAGCAAGCGACGCGCTCGTGAAGGTCGCCGGTCGCCCGGTGTTCGCTGGTCGGCAGGGGGCGTACTGGTATGACGAGACGACCGTCCCGAACACGAGCGGACCGTATCGCGGACCGCGGTACGCGATGGCGAAGCCGGCCGGGCAGAATATCGTCCGGATCGATGGCCGGATCGTCACCCTCGCCGAGGCGCTGCAGAGCTTCACCTACGACCTCGACGGCAACCTCACACACGACGGCATCTGGACCTACACCTG
>Ga0163144_10031836_pt1 | contig 10038 bp, 5 predicted proteins | sample OliLak19BULKMAT1_FD_123175 | JGI IMG/M metagenome (GOLD analysis project Ga0163144, IMG submission 123175) | Freshwater microbial mat bacterial communities from Lake Vanda, McMurdo Dry Valleys, Antarctica - Oligotrophic Lake LV.19.BULKMAT1 | ecosystem: Environmental > Aquatic > Freshwater > Lake...
CAACTAGGCCTTCGACGAGAATCTGGTCAATTACTAGAGGCATCGCACGCTCCTGCTCAAGGGTTTAGTTTTGCAGTCCAGTAGAGAATGTTGGCGAGGGTAGCGTTGGCCTGTGAGCTCACGTCGAACCCCGTCGTTGCCAGGTTCTCAGCGATCCAAATCCGACCGTCAGCGCTCTCAAAAGTTGTCGAGTAGTTGTTGGTTGGGAAAGCCAGCGCTAGAGTCACCGACGTTTTTTTCGGGTTCCCGCTGAAGAGTCCCGGAAGAATCTGCCCCGACTGCCCACGGGCTTCGACGATCGCCGCCTGGGCGTTAGTCGCCAAGAAGTTAGGCGCCGAAACGTTGTCAAAGTAGATCTCGGAAGCTTCGAGCAGGTGCCAGCTCGATGACCCTAGGTCGTACTTCTTCCAAACTTCGTTATTCGTGCGTAGGTAGATCGCCCCGACGGGCGCGTCAAAACCAACGGGAGAATCGGGACCGGAGAAAACTCCGGTCCCGTCTGTCACGATGAAACCATTTTGGGTCTCAAATGCTTTGGTCTGGTCAAAGCTCATTCACACCCTTACTTGAGGAGGTAGCGCCTCGCTGTGAAGGTGGCGCCGGCGGACGTGGAGGCGACCCGCAGACGCATGACTTGCCCGGCGCCAGTGCCGTTCAGGTCGACAGAGACCGTAGCGTTGAAGTTGGCTCCGAGCTTGATGACACCGTAGGTCGAGTCGTCGATCGTTGTCGCGTCAGCCGCTGCTGTGCCGTTGTGGAGGGCACGGATCTTTTCCATGCGAACGCGCGCTGGGTTCGCGTCTTCGCGGATGTGGAGCTCCCACTCGGAGCCAAGGACATCGTCCACGAGAGCCGAGTCCAGGGTCAAGACGGTGGTGACTGCAGTGGCCTGCGTGCGGCCTTCGAGCGCCGACTCGAGGGACTGGAGGGCAGACTTGACCGAGACGTTGTCTGGGATGACGGCGCCAGTGAAGGTGCCAAGAGTCGTAGCATTTTCTGCCACACCCGAGAGGGCGATCAGGTCATCGACGTTCTGGCGGGTGTCGACAAGCTCGGTCTCGAGAGCTTGAAGAGCCGGCTTAACAGCGACGTTGTCAGGGATGATGTCGCCAGAGAACGTGCCAAGATCAACCGAACCGATCGCAACGCCCGAAAGCGTCGTCAGGTCGCGCTGGTTGGCGTCGAGCTTCTGGAGGGCCGTCTCGACCGAGTCACCGGCGGTCGGCAGCGCGTTGGCGCCACTGCCCGCATAGGAACCAGACAGGTTGATGCCGGTTGCAAGCGACCAGTTGAAGTCACTGAGCTTGAGGATGGCCGTGCCATTGAAGTGGACGATGGCCGAATCTTCTTGGTCGGCTGGGCTATCCGGGAGGTAGTTTTGAACGACGAAGGTGTCGTTGGCCGACAGTGGGTCCGCGTCAGTCACGACCGTGATGTTCGGGGACGAGACGACCGAGACGCGCATGATGACGGGGGTGCCGCCCACGCCAAAGATGATCCGGTCGTTCACGGCGAAGGAAGCCGCAGTCAGGAGTGGCGCCTGGTCATCGCCAAAGGGTGTCGCGGCAAGGTCGATCACAGCGCCAGTCGACGGTGCCACGTCGCCGGTCGCTGCGATCACGCGCTCCGAGCGCCAGGCGAGGCCGTAAACGTCGTCCAGAGTCGCTAGTCTGATCCAGTCCGTCGTGGCGTTGGCCGAGGCCTTCTTTTGGTAGAGCTCGCCCGTCGTCCGCATGTAGACGGAGCCGACAGGGGCGGCATCCTGGGAGTTGCTGTCACCGCCAGGAATGGCAGCTCCGAAGAGTGTGTCGACCCCCTCCGCGCCGTTCTCAGTGAACAGGCGCACGCCTTTTTCAACACCAAACAGAGTCCTCGCCATAGGCCAGCCTCCTAGTCAGAAAGTTTCGTAATTTTGACCGCCAAGGCGTACGCCTCGTTGTTCGTGACAGCGAGGTTGGCATCGGCAGCAACTACGTGGAAATTAACGTTCGCGCTAAATCTCTTCCCAACAATCGAGTAAATAGAGTCAGTTACGCTTAAGCCGTTGCGCGAAGCGAGCATTTCAAAAGAACCTCTTTCGCCGACGGCCGGGTTGGAGAATTCGAGGTGGTATTTAGCGGATTTAAACGAGAGGAAGAGGTTTGTGTCGATCGCTAGCGTGGCGCCAGGCGAGATCAGGAACTCCTGCACTTTCCACTTAGCATAGGACGCTAAGAGGGCAAGAGTGATAGCGGGGACGTCGGACCACTGCCCGGGGCCTACACCATAAAGTATATGTCGAATCTGGCTAACGATGGCATCGAGCGTCCCAGCCAACGTTAAAGGATTGAGCTCGGCAATAACTTGCCGGATGGCGTTGTCTGTCTCGGCAAGTAAAACCGAGTCGTCCATCGCCCGAGGGCGGCGGATCGACTCCTCAATAACTTGTAGAGCTTTAGATAAACTCATCTGCTAATCCCGCAAGTTTCAGAGGGTTTTACAGCAAAAATTTGCAATTACTTAAAGTTGGCGGCTCTCCTGTAAGTATAGGTCACTGTGACGGCTAAAAAAAAGTCGGCGTCTGCCGATAGTAAAAAGAAAAGGAGAACGCCTACCAGCAGGCAGGCGTTCTCCGGAGTCTTCGGGACATCGCGACTCTTTACTTAGTCGTAAAAGCCTCGAACCCTTTGCGCTGCACCGTAAGCAGGCGCTCGGCGGTCTTCAGATAATCGTCATGCCTTTTGAGCTCTTTGGTCAGAGCCGAAAGGTAGACTTTGCGTTCTTCCTGATCACCGATCGAGTTGCCAAGCGTGCGCACGAAAGCCGATAGGGGTTCGTCGGGAAGGTCGGCCATAAACGCTGCCAAGTTTTTACTCGCCACCAAGTCTTTGGAAAAATCTGTCTTCGCTGCCCCAATATACTCTCCAAGCTTGTTGGCAATGATCGTCAGGTGACCCATGTCGAGACCGCCGCCGGATCCGTCCAGTGCCTGCTGGTTTTGGATCGTCGGACGGATCACATCGTAGGACTTGAGGATCGCATCGGGGTAGATGTGGCGGTTCATGTCAGACAGGAATTCCACGACTTCTTGGCCGATGGAGATGCCCGCAAACGAATAGATGTTGGCGAGCGCATCGGGATTCTCCCGCAGCTTGCGCAGGTCGTGACCTTGTTTCATGTACCACGAGATAAAGCTCGCCATCTGCTCGAGTACGGCAGGGCACGAATACTTTTTACCCGAGTACATGTTCTGGAAGTCAGCGAGTCTCGCTGGGTGGTTCCGGACATACTCTTTCATCCCCCAGAAGAAGTCCGGGTTGGTGTCGGCGTAAGCCAAGAAGTCGGATAGGTCAGATTTCATCCCCATAATTTTAAAACGCGAGTTAAGCGCTGCTTCCGTGCCAAAGATATCCGTCACGTTGTGGATGTCACTCGGGGGATTTGTCGCCACAATAAACGCCGTGTCTGGGGGTAGCAGAATCCCCGCCCAACGCTTCTCGTCCACAACGTTAAAGAGCGTCCGCACGATGTTGGGCTTAGCCCGGTTGAGCTCGTCGTAAAAGATCACCAAGCGCTTACCCTTGGCTTTAGCCTCCTCGATTTTTTCTTTATACTGCTCGATCATGCAGAGCTGGACGGTTTGCTCGTCTTTGCCCGGAACGGCAAAACCGTCGATATGACCTTCTGACATGTTGGCCACGCGCAGACCGAGCAAGTACCAGCCGAGATCATCGACCACCACCTGCTTGACGATGGCGGTTTTGCCGATGCCGGACTCGCCCTCCAGCGCTATGTGCATCGACCGATGCTTGGTGAAGTCGGTGGCGATTAGGTGCATTTTTAAAGCCCCCTTAGCGCGCTCAGGTCCGTAAACTTTGATCCCGAGGCGCTCGCCCATCTTCTCGTGCTGTGCTTCGGCGTTCGTATAATCTACCTTCGACATCTGAAACTCCCTCTTGCCTTTGTTTGCGGACGGTTATGGACTATTATTTGGCCAGATACACCTGACAAATTCAGCTTGGGAAGACTCCTTTGGCCTTTAATGTGAGCCGTTCGGTGTTGGCGGAAAAGCTGATTTACCTCGAGGGTAAGCCGTTTAGTCTCGACGCGTATCAGCCTTTTCGCGCGGTCTATGATACAAAACACCCAGTCATTACACTTATGTGCGGCCGTCAGGTGGGTAAGTCCACCTCGCTCGCTAACTTCCTATTGACCGAAGGGATCTCGATCCCGCAGTTCAGAAGCCTCTTTGTGGCCCCGAGTAAAGAGCAGACGTCGCGATTCTCCAACACTAGGTTTGCCAAAGCCCTCTTCTTCAGCCCCAAGATTCGCCGCCACTTTGTCACCAACGACATGCCAGCCAACAACGTCATGCTGCGGATGCTCTCGAACGGCTCCGAGTTTTTCTTCACCTACGCTCACGACGACGCTGAGAGAGTCCGAGGAATTAGTGCGGACAGAATTTGTTTTGACGAGGTCCAGAGCATTATTCTGGAAGCTGTCGAGCCCGTTATTCGCGAGTGCTTAGCTGCCAGCCAGTATAAATACCGGATGTACTGTGGGACACCCCTTTCAGCCGAGAACGACATTGAAGTCATGCTCTGGCAGAAATCCACCCAGGGCGAGTGGGTGGTGCAGTGTGGCAGCTGCGGCGGACATAATATCCTGGGCTTCCAAAACCTGGGACCTAAGTTTTTGATCTGCGCTCGCTGCGAAAAAGGACCACTTGATGTCAGGAAGGGCAAGTGGTTCTTAACCATGCCTGACAACCCCATCATGGGCTTTCGTATCCCGCAGATTGCGCTGCACCGTAACGTGGGAACTCCCGAAGCGTACCAGTCGATCATGGATAAGCTGCGCGATTATTCGAAAGCGCAGTTTAACAACGAGGTCTTAGGGATCTCCGACTCCCTTGGGGCTCGCCTGATCTCGCTCGATATGCTCAAGGGCCTCTGCCACGACTACCGCTGGACCGAAGGTCTTGTGGACCCAGTCAACATGCACAACGTCATGATGTGCGTTGCCGGTGTCGATTGGGGTGGGCAGAGCCAGACCAACGTCTCAAGGACCGCGCTGGCGATTTGGGGCATCCTGCCTGATGGCAAACTTCGCCTGCTCTTCGCCAAGATCTATCCGTCAGGTCACGCTATCCAGGACTTGGACGATATCGCCCAGCACTGCCAGCGTTTTGCTATCCGGGCCTTTGTTGGCGACTCAGGCGAAGGCATGATGGCTAACGCTCAGATGCGGCAAAAGATCGGCGCTCACATCGTTTACGGCAACCGCTACGTCGGACAGAACGGTAAGATCAAGTGGAACAAAAACCAAAACGACCCTGGCTATCAGTCCGACCGCACCATGATCCTCGATCAGGTGATGCATGGCGTGATCACCAAGAGCTTTGAATTTCCCCACTGGGATCAGTTTGAGCATTTCTCGGATGACCTTCTGTCAGCCTACGAAGAAACCTCGCTGATGAATCGCCGGGTCTGGAAGCACGCAGCTACAAGACCCGACGACTTTCTCCATGCCTGTGCGCTTGGCTGGTTGGCTTCTAAAGTCGCTACCGGCCAAGTCATCATGTATCAAGATCAACTGACAATCGATCCATCTGAGGCTAATGCTTAGACCTGCGGCGGTAGGGCAAGTATATTTTTTCTTTTTGAGGCAAGCCCGCCTCGGGTGAAGCCGAAAAAAGAAATAATATACGCAGGCCTCCCGTTGTGCAGTCCTACCGACGGGTAGGTAGGACAGACCATTAGCCTCTGACTTAGTTCGGGGGCTTTATGCTTAGATCCCTCGGGGGAGCCGCCAGTTCGTGAGCTCGGCGTTGGGCGGCTGCTTCAGACGACCAACGCGAGCTCGACGAACAGGTGGCGTACCTGAGCGTGTCATTCACAGGGTGAAAGGCACAGTGCCATAAAGCTTTTCTGACGTTTAAAAGTCTCCTGTACTTGGCTGATGGGTTTCTCACGGGGCGGATGCCTGCCGAAGGGTCCAGTAATTGGGAGGCAGGATGCCGATCAATTTCTGGCCCGGAGGCGTGGCAGTAGCCCGTGCGAAATTCACTTCGTCATTTTTAGGGACGAAGAGCAGGTCTACAGAAGCGTGATGCTTGGGTACCGGTATCACACCAGAGCGGATCTCTGTGGAGATGCTCGTTGAGGCTGGAGACAGGGATGTCGAGAGCGTCAACAGCTTCGTAACAGAGAGTAGCGTTGGTGTGATGACAAGGCCATTCATCATGGTGACAAACGACTGACCATCGCACTTCTATGCTTGGTTCCTACAGGATCCGGCAGCCGGCGGCGCTGGCCTGAACGTGTAAGGTCCGCCTCGGACCTGAGCGTTCAGACAGCTCCGCCGGCAGCCGAATCCTGTGTGTGACTTTGCTGCTCGGGTGCAAAGAGTGGCCATAGAAGGGTCTCATGCTTGGATACAGATCGGAGGACGTGGTCGTGGCGTCGCGGGTTCGTCAGTTTACGGGAGGGCGCAGCCCTGGGAGTAAACTGTGAACCAGCGTCGCGACGACGACGTCGGTAGTAGCGGTTTCTTTCAGGAGGGACTGAAAGAGTGGTCCATGAGACGTCTATAAAATTATGAAATCTAGCGTGTGCATTTACTCTCAAATCTCCTCTCTTTAGAGAGTCGGTTCACCTTCGGTCGTGAGTCGCTTGCGGACTCCAGGGTTTTTAGGCCCAAACTAAATGCACGGGTCATCTCGCTGATACTAGGTTTTGCTTCCCTAGACTGCGTCTTGGTCGAAGCAAACATGTCTTTGATGCTGCACGTTAGGCAGCAGGACTATCAGCAAATTAGTCTCCCGTAAAAGCTGGCGAGGCCCTACAGGATTAAGGTGTAAAACTTGACACAATGGTTGGCACTGGAACCTACACGTATTTCTGGATACCCGGGATGTCTGCAGCGCTCGAGTTTCACCTCGAGATGTCGCAGAAAATTCTGCCGCATCTTTTGGTTTTTCAAAAATGCGCTGCTTCTCTTTTCTTGGAGTCCGTGCTTTCATAGATCCAAGTTCCTCGGGCCCACCCTTAGTTCGACGTCTCTGCTTTTGCACCCCTGTGCGATTGAGGGCTGACCAGGTAACGTGTGCTGTCGGACTTCGTGGAACCTCATCTGTGGTTTCGTCGTTTTCGACTGCGCACGTTTCCCTCAGCTGTCTCGTACGCGTTGGGCGTAAAACCTCGAGATTTCCTGTTTCTGCTGCTCAATCCTTTAAACTTTTGGGACCCCTTTCGGCGGAGCGAGCTCCCCGTCGGTAGTCGGCCTTTCTTGTTTTCTAGATGGAACTGTTGAAATCCAGGACTCGGTGGCCCGCGACTATCGATTACGAGCTCTTCAGAAAAGGGGCCGAGCCGCTCTTCAGTACATGCTCTTTTCGAAGTTGCCGGGTCCGCCGTGTCGACCTCGAGACCGCGCGGTCTCGAGGTCGTCCATACGGACTAACCAAGATAGATTGACTGTAGGTCCACTTTTTACGGTGGACACTGGGCACAAGCCTCTCTAGGCTAGGAACTCACACCAAAAGAGCAGTGGCCAACTGGTTCTTTCGGGGCTCGCCCTAAGGGAGCCCACCTATGAGAGCGCGTCCCTCAACGCGCTCAAGGTGGGTTTTGTTAGCCTAGAGAGGCATCCTACAAGCCAACCCAGTAGCGGGTGCCTATGCACCCTAGGGTCAGCGCTGTATTTGGAAGAGGCTGTCGCTTGGAGAGAGGGTCATTACCGGATTCTCTCTTAGACCGTTAGGTCAGGGGGTCATCCCGAAGGAGTACCGTCCTAGAGTTTCTCCGAGCTGGTCTAGAGGTTCGGCCGAACCCCGGGATTGCTGCACCTGTCAGCCGGTGCCGTAATAGCCCCCTCACCGAGCGACAGCCTTAGGTGGGGATCTTAAGAGAACCGTACCGAACGAAGAAGCCCTTGTAAAGGTCAGAGAGACCTGCACATTTACTTCTTGATGACTGTTTTGCACTCGCCGTAGCTTGGACCGTATGCTGCTTCATAAATGAACGGCACCGGCATCCAAGGGAACTTCTCGAGCACGCGGTCTTCGGCATACTTATCGAGGAAAGCCCGCACCAGATGTGCATTGCTTTTGGGGAAGGAAAAGCCAATCGAGTCGTGGACCGTCACCCTCGGCTTGATGCCGATCTCGTGGGCGTGCTCCATAATTTCGATCAGCTGGGAAACCACTAGGTCGCTCGACGTACTTTGGATCGGAAAGTTAATACCTTCCCGGTAAGCATCGTTGCGCATCTTCCAGTCGTGCTTAGCCATGGGGAAGCGACGACGCCGTCCAAAGCGAGTCTTGACGTAGCCGACCTGGTTCACCTGGATCTTGATCTGATCCATGTACTTTTCGATGACCGGAAACCTCCCGAGGAAGGTTTTGATAATCGAATCGCATTCTTCAAACGTGATGCTTTCATCTTCTTTTACCAGGTTTCCGTGCAGTTTATTAGGCCCGCCTCCATAGATGGTGAGGAACACCGTCGTCTTCGCCGTCTGTCGTTTGGAGTCCAGAAACTCGCAGCGCGCCAGGTCCGTGTCCCTGAGGGTTTCGCGCGCTTGGATCTCTGCGTACGGGATCTTAAAAATCTCGCTCGCGACGAAGCTGTGGATGTTGAGCCCTGCGTTCAGAGTCTCAATTAGCTTCTCGTCTTTGGCATACGCGCACAGCACCCGGATCTCGGCTCCTGAGTAGTCTAGGTTACCGAACCACTCATCATCGGAGTCGGCGATGAAAAGCTTCTTGATACTCTTGCCCAGAATCTTGGACGGCACGTTTTGGAGATTTGGCGAACTCGAACTCAGTCTCCCCGTCACCGTACCCGAGATGTTGAAATTACAATGCACTCGACCATCTCGTGCGCTCTTCTCCCTAATGCCCGCCAGGAACGTATTTTTAGCCTTGTGAGCTTTCCGATACGTCATGACGTGGGCGATGAGCGGATCTTTGGTCGAGAGCCCTTCCAGCACCTCTTCGTTGAGCTGGAACTTGGTGTCCTTCTTCGTGCGCTGCGTGAGCTTAATGCCCCGCTCGAGCACTAGGATGTCTTCCAACATCTGGGTGGAGTTAATATTGAACTCGCGCCCAACGAGCTTGTAAATCTCCTGCTCTTCTTTATCCATGATGGCTTGGAACTCGATCTCAAGCTGCGAGAGGTACGGCAGGTCGATCTTGATTCCCTCGTGCTCCATCCGGCCTAGAACACGCATCCCCGGCAGCATAATGGCCCGCATCGTATACTTGAGGTCCGGCTCCTCGGCGTCAACTTCACCTCGCTGCTGCTGACAGATCTGCCAAGTGCAGTCGGTATCAATCGCCGCATAGAGAAGCAGGTCATCGACATCCAAGTCTTCAAAAGTCGCCGCTTTCGACTCTTCTTTCTCCGTCTTGGCCTTCACCTTCCAGTGCTCGAGCTCCAGCTTAAGACGAGCCTTATCCTGGGTGAGCTGATCAAGATGCGCGGTTAAGAAATCCTTAGTCGCGGGATCCGCCTGCTTGATCCCGACTTTCACCTCTTTGAGTTTGATCAGAAGCTGCTTATTTTCAGCCTTCGCCTTGGCCCAGCCGTCCTTGGCCGAGGTTTTCTTAAGCTGGCTCTTAATCACCTTCTCGTAGTCGGTGAATTCGGGAACGCGGTTACGGACAATCTCTTTAAGGCCGTAGAGACCCTTCTTGTTTTCATCTAATAGATACTCGCCGCACATTGTGTCCCAGCCGACCTTTTTCAACTTGAAGCCCTGGCTAAGCTCCAAAACTTTGTAGTCGTACTGGAAGTTGTGAAAGACCTTCGGGTGGTCCGCCTCAAGCACTTTCTGGATCCAGGGTTTGAGATCTGCCCAGTCGTCTTTCATCTCCCGGTGGTCAAGCAAGAGCGCGGCGGCCTTGTTCTTCCCCCAGGCAAACGACATGGCGATCATGCGGAAATCGTCACGCCAGGTGTCGAGGCTGGTCGTCTCCGTGTCCACCGCCAGGATCGGCAGCTTACCGTTGACGTCCCGGTAGGCCAGGATCTCTTGGCAGATCTCAATGCCCTC
>Ga0163144_10031837_pt1 | contig 10038 bp, 8 predicted proteins | sample OliLak19BULKMAT1_FD_123175 | JGI IMG/M metagenome (GOLD analysis project Ga0163144, IMG submission 123175) | Freshwater microbial mat bacterial communities from Lake Vanda, McMurdo Dry Valleys, Antarctica - Oligotrophic Lake LV.19.BULKMAT1 | ecosystem: Environmental > Aquatic > Freshwater > Lake...
ATTTCAGGTGTAGCGTTTGAACCACCAGTGGCGGAGTGCAATGGGTGTTGGCACCACAGCCGATAGCGAATGGAAACGCTAGACCAATGTTGGAAGCGCTCTAAAGGCTGGACTCCAACGGTGGTGAGCCTCGCAAAACCTCGACTGCACCCTACAAAGAGAAAACTCACGCCGTCGCTTGCGCTCCGGGCTGTGATGGTGCGCTTTCCGGCCGCACGTACGCCCATGTTGTCACGGCAATGCAGCAACGAAGAAGCCCAGGGATAGCAATCCCTGGGCTTCCGATTTGCAACCGACGGCGTCTCGACTATTCGAGAATCGTCTTCGTGTCGGCGAGCAGCTTGTCGATGGCGGCCTTGTTCAGTTCGCCCTTCGCGAAGCCCTTGCTGACCTTGACCTCCGAATCGACCCACATCATGACCGTGACCTGGGCGTCGGCACTGATCTTGTACGACTTCGGGCCGACCTTGTCGGCGAAGGCCGTCAGCGGCACGTTCTTGATGCTGTTCTTCGACGCGGCTTCTTCCAGCTTCCCGGAAGCGGCCTTGGCGTCGTCGGTGAGCAGCACCACGAAGCCGGCCATCTTGGAGTCTTCGTTCTTGGCGACGGCGGCGTCAACGGCCTTGGTGAGCTGCGTCACTTCCGGCGTCAGTTCGCGGGTGAAGATGCTGACCACCGGCCGGTTGCCGTACTTGCAGCGATAGCACAGCGTGTCCCCCTTCGACGGGCCGGAGCAGTCCAGCACGTCGAACGCATTGACGAATTCCCCCTTGGCGAGGCCCGACTGAAGCTCGGCGGCGGCGGCAATGCCCCCCACCATCAACGCAGTGATGACCAACGACAGACTTTTGCGCATGGACGGATTCTCCTGATTGCGACGGAACCACCAGCGGCCCGAAACCCCGGACCGCATGTTCTCACATCATAGGTTACGCATATAACCGCCGGTTCGTCGAGGGCTCGGCGCGAAGTTCGCAGGAATTCCGCCGGATTGCCGCCCCGTTGGAGTCCAGCCTTTAGGCTGTCTTCACTGGATTGGTCAGAAGCCAGAAACCAGAAGACAGCCTAAAGGCTGGACTCCAACGGATTACGCCCCGCGGCGTTCGCGGCGGTTGGACAACAGCGCCGCCAGCGGACTGATCGGGGGCTGGTCGGTCGTCAACTGAACGTAATCGAACTTCAACTCCCGCGACAATCCCCGCAGCCGGGCCAGATGCTGCTGTAACTCCCGCTGATACGCCCGGCGGACGCCGCGCGGGTCGGTGTGCAGATCGGTCCACCCCTCCAGACCGTGGAAGACCGTCGGCTCCTCGAACGGGAATTCGATCTCGGCCGGATCGAGCACCTGCACCAGGATGGCGTCGTGCCGGCGAAAGCTGAGATGCCTTAAACCCCGTTCGAGTGACGCGAAATCGTCAAAAAAATCGCTGACCATCACCACCACGCCGCGGCGGCGCATTCGTTCGGCGAGATCCTGCAGAATCGGCCCCATCGCCGATTCCCCGACCGCCGGCGCAGCCTCCAGCACGCGGCAGATTTCGCGCAACTGCCCCGCCGTGCTCGACGGCCGCAAAAAATCGCGCAGCGTGGCGTCGAACGTCGCCAGCCCGACGGCGTCGTGCTGGCGGATCACCAGAAACGCGAACGCCGCGGCGAGCCAGCGGGCGTATTCCAGTTTCGTCACCGGGGCCGAGTCCGAGCGGTAGCTCATCGACTCGCTGGCGTCGCACAGCACGGTGCAGGAGAAGTTCGTTTCCTCGTCGAACTGCTTCAGATAGAAGCGGTCGGTCTTGCCAAAGACTTTCCAGTCGACGTACCGCAGGTCATCGCCGGGGACGTATTCGCGGTGCTCGGCAAACTCGACGGAGAAGCCGTGATACGGACTGCGATGCACGCCGGCGAGATACCCCTCGACGATCAGCCGGGCCTTCAGCTCCAGCCCCTGCATCTCGCTGAGCCGAACCGGATCGAGCAACCGCGCGGTGGCGTCCACAGATGTTCCTCACCGGGGGTTTTTAACCACGAAACACACGAAAGGGGCACGAAAAGATTTCAATACCAACCCGAAGCGTCAGCGAGGGCGGGCGCTCAACCGACCATCAAATCGAAGCGATCCGCAGAAGAGGTCAGAAAACCGCGAAGGCGCAAAGGACGCGAAGGAAGAAAAGGGATCGGGAGCAGGATCAGGGAAGAATTCCTGGGCAGAGCGTTCTGATTCCAAGCCGATGGCTGAAAACCTGACTCCTCTCTTCCCTTCGCGTCCTTTGCGCCTTCGCGGTTTTCTGATCTTCCTTCATCATTCGTCGAAGCGGCTCCAACCCTTGTCACCGACACATGAGGACACGCTTGATGACCGGTTGAGCGCCCGCCCTCGCTGACGCTTCGGGTTGGTATTGTCGAAACCCAGCCTTCCTTTCGTGCCTTTTCGTGTGTTTCGTGGTTAAACGCTTTCCGGTTCCTAAGTCCGCTGCTTGACAAGCGCGCTCAGCGTGCGGAACTGCGGATCGTCCGCGGTTTCGCACCATTCGAAGACGACCGCCTCGGTGGTGGTGACCGTGACGCCGACGTCCCGCAGCCGTGCGAGAGCCGTGTCGCGATCCGTGGTGCGGCGGCTGGCGACGGCGTCGGCGACGACCCACACGCGATACCCGCGCGACAGCAGATCCAGCGCCGTCTGGGCGACGCAGACGTGCGTCTCCACGCCGGCCAGCACGATTTGATCGCGGTCCACGCCCGGTTCCGACGCCGGCGGCAAGGCGAGCACCTCGGCCGCGCTGAATCGCTGCTTGGGCCGCACGTCGTCGCACAGCGGTCGCAACTCGGCGACGGTCGGTGCCAGCCCCTTGGGATACTGTTCCGTCGCCCAAACCGGCACGTCGAACAGCCGCGCGGCATCGCCGAGCAACCGGCACGCCGCGATGAAGGCCGGCGCGTCGGGCATCGCCGCCCGCAGTTTTTCCTGCACGTCGACGAACACCAGCCGCGACGTCCGCCGGTTGAGCAGATCGCAATGCCTGAGCGCTTCGGCGGGGAGGTCGGTCATCGAACGGCGTTCCGTCTTCATCGGGAATTTCGTATCGTCCCAGCGTAGGAGACGCCGCCGCGGATGTCCACCGTTAGCCGCGACCCGGAGGCTCTGCGCAGGGGAGCGTTTTGTGGAGCGCGCATTACGGGTGGTGCGCTCCACCCCGCGCTCCCCTGCGCAGAGCCTCCGGGTCGCGGCTAACGGATGGATGCGCCTCCGCGCGATTGCACGCGGCGGCGGCGCGCGGTACATCTTTGCTTCGCATCCTGTCGCCTGGGGATTCCCGTCGTGCTCATCTCCCGTTGTTGGCTGTTGATCGCTGCGCTGGCGCTGACGTCGTCGTCCTCCTGCGCCGCGGATACGCCCGAACTCGACGCTGTGCTGAAACGGTTCGTGGAAGAATTCGTTACGCTCACGCCGGGGACGGCACCTTATCCCGCCACTTTCGAGATGGGGTCCGCGGACGGCCCCGACGAAGAGCGGCCGGTGCATTCGGTCAAGTTCGCGCGGCCGTTCGCCATCGGCAAATATGAGGTGCCGCAGAATCTGTATGCGGCGGTGATGGGGCAGAACCCCAGCCGCTGGCAGGGGCCGCGGAACTCGGCCGAGTCGATGTCGTGGCTGAACGCCGTCCAGTTCTGCGAGAAAGTCAGCGTGCTGCTGCGGGACCGGAAATTGATCGCAGCGAACGAATCGATCCGGCTGCCGAGCGAGGCGGAATGGGAATACGCCTGCCGGGCCGGCACGAAAACGAAGTACAGCTGCGGCGACGAGACGCGGGATGACAGCGATCCGGAAGGGAAACATTCGATCCTCGGCAAGTACGCATGGTTCACCGGCAACGCCGCCGGCAATGACCCGCAGGTGGGCGTGCTCGCCCCCAATCCGTGGGGGCTGTACGACCTGCACGGGTATCTGTGGGAGTTCACCGCCGACGGCTGGGAGGGCGATTTCAGCCACGCACCCAGCGACGGTTCCGCCCGCGGCCCGACGAAGGAGAAACCGCTCATCGTGCTGCGCGGCGGATCGTGGAAAGACCCGGCGGACAAGTTGCGAAGTTCGTCGCGACGTTCGGTCCGGCAGACAGTGGGAGATGACGCCATCGGTTTCCGCGGCGTCCGCGCCGTGGCGCCGTGAAGTTTTCTGTCTTGTCCCCTCGCCCGCCGCTTCGGTGGGAGAGGGTTAGGGTGAGGGTGCCTTTGGTTTTTGTTTCATTCCGTCGCTGAGGGAAAAGCAAAAGGCACCCTCACCCCCAACCCCTCTCCCGACGAAGCGCCGGGCGAGGGGAGCCATGAATCGCATCAACAATTCGGTCGGAAGGTAGCCGCGCCTCAGTGTTTCCGCTATCGTAGCCGGGCACTGTTGCAGGCACAGATGAAGGTGTTCGCTGAAGCGCTGTTGCACAGTCTCGCTTCGCGGACCGGAGCAGGTTGAGTTCGATGATGAACGGTGACGACACGACGACGTTGGCGCAGCCCCCGGTTGACGCCCCGGAAACCACTCAACCCGCACCCGCCGACGAGACCGGCAGCGCACCGCCACCGCCCGGTGACGCCGTTGCAGCCGCGCCGGAATCGCCGCCAGCGCCCGTCGCTGCGCCCGACGGCTCCGAAGACGCCGACAAGCCGCGCCGCAAGGTGCAACTCAATCCGACGCTGTCCGCCGAGACGGCGCGACCGGTGCCGACGTATGGCGAATCCACCCAGGGCGAGGCGCCTGCATCGCCGTCGGACAACGCCGGCGCCGTGACGATCGATTATGAAGCGGTGATGATGCCGCAGAACCTGGGCACGATCGAGCTGCCCAAGGACGCGCCGCTGTCCGCCGACCTGGAGGCCGAGATCGACGCGGCCCTCGGCGCGGCGATGACCGCGCCACCGCCGCAACCGGTCGCCGCCGGCAATGCCGACGCCCCGCCGCTGCCCGCGCTTGCCGAGCAGCTCGAATCCGGCACGAAGCTCAAGGCCAAGGTGCAGTCGCTGTCGGCCGAACACGTCTTCTGCGACGTCGGCTACCCCGCGCCCGGCGCCGTCCCCATCAAGCAGTTCCCGACCGGCAAGCATCCCAACATCGGCGAAGAGTTCCTGGTGGTCGTCGACAAGTACGACACCGAGAACGGCATGATCCTCGTCAGCCTCCCCAAGGCGACGCGCCGGCCCCGCGGCAACTGGGAAGAGTTGCAGCAGGGGCAGATCGTCGACTGCGTCGTCAACAAGACGAACAAGGGCGGCCTCGAAGTCACCATCAGCAACATGCGGGCGTTCCTGCCGGCGAGCCAGGTGGATCTGGGCTTCGTGGCGTCGATGGAAGCCTACGTCGGCCAGCGGTTCCCCGTGCAGATCACGGAGGTCAACCCGGCCAAGCGCAACCTCGTGGTCAGCCGCCGGGCGCTGTTGATCGCGGACCGCAAAGAGAAGGCCGTGACGTTCTGGCAGGGGGTCGAGGTCGGCCAGCAGTTCGCCGGCATCGTGAAGACGCTCAAGGATTACGGCGCGTTCATCGACCTCGGCGGCGTGGACGGCTTCCTGCACGTCGGCGAGATGAGCTGGACGCGCATCAAGCACCCGTCGGACATTCTGCAGGAAGGGCTGTCGGTCGACGTCGTCGTGCTGTCGCTCGACCGCGAGAAGCAGAAGATCGGCCTCGGGATGCGGCAGCTCGCGCAGAACCCGTGGAACTCCGCCGCGGACAAGTACGCCGTCGGCCGCAACGTGACGGGCAAAGTGACGCGGACCACCGATTTCGGCGCGTTCATCGAACTCGAACCGGGCGTCGAGGGCCTCGTCCACATCAGCGAGCTCGACCATCGCCGCGTGAAGCGCGTGTCCGACGTCTTGAACGTCGGCCAAGACGTCGAAGTGCAGGTGCTGGAGGTCGTGCCCGACCGACAGCGGATCAGCCTGTCGCTCAAGGCGCTCAAGGCGAAGCCCGAAGAGCCGAAGGACGAAGACCTCGCGCCGGGCAAGGGCCAGGCCTTCGATCGCCAGCGGAAAGAACCGCTCCGTGGCGGCACCGGCGGGACCGGCGGCCCCGGTCTCTTCGGCAACCCCGGCGACTTCCGCTGAGGTCTTCCGCTGGACTCCAGCCTTTAGGCTGAAATGGCACTAGCGCGGGGGAACGGCTCAGTTGACCGTCCCCGCGCCAGCCGCGTACCGTGAGGGGATGGGGAGGGCAGCGCGTGGATGGCGGCTTACAACCCGGTGATTGCGTCTTGGACCTGCGGGCGGTGTCGCGGTCTGGCGGTATGTTCGTCGGGCTGATTGCTGCGCCGCTCGCTGCGGGACTGTCTGGCAGATGGGGCTGGTGCGTACTGGCGGCTGTGGGAGCAGCCATCGCGGGGCAAGTGGTGGCGGGCATCGTCGCCCAAGTTGTGTTCCCAACGCCGCCCGGTCTTGCGGTGGTCACCCGCGTTGGTCCGGCTGCCTTGGGCGTCGCGATGCGAGCGTCTGTGGCAGGCGGCTTGCTCATCGCAGGGGCGTGTGCCGTCGCCGCTTTCATCGGGGCGGGCAGCATACCGGCTGCGGTCACCATGCTTGCCGGGGTTGGTGTGTCGGTCGTTGTTGGCTACCTCGCCGCGATACTGTAGCGGTAGCGCCGAATCAGCCTGAAAACTAGGGCTTTTTTCTAAAGTTAGTGCCATTCGCCTTTAGGCTGTCTTTTGGTGTCCGCGCCGAAGACAGCCTAAAGGCTGGACTCCAACAGACCCTACAGCAGCGTCTCCAGCAGCATGCGAATCTTGCGCAGCTCCAGGTGCCGGTCGGCGTCGCCGTAGAGTTCGGGAACGAACTCCACCGACAGCATCCGGCAGTGGTTGATCCGGTCCAACTGCGCGATGATGCGGCTGTAGTCGATCTCGCCCAGGCCCACCGGCACCTGCAACTGCTTCGACGTCGAGTCGCGCAGATGCACGTGATAGACGTACGGGTACACCGCGTCGTGCGAGAGGTGTGCGTACTTGCCGACCATGTAGTGGCTGACATCGAGCGTCAACCCGAGGCCCGGCACCGCCTGGCACAGTTCGACCGCGGTCTGCGGGTCTTCGGTCAGGTGGCCGGTCTCGGTCTTGAGCGACAGCCGCATCCCGCCGGCGTTGGCGATGCCCAGGCGGCTGCGCAGCCGGTCGATCTCTTCGTTGAACGGCGTGCCCAAGACACCGGCCGGCAGCGTGATCTGCGTGATCCGCATCATCTTGCCGAGGCGGCAAAGATTCGCGAAGCACTCGGCTCCGGGGTCGGTCTCCAGATGGAACGCCACCGGGGTCAGTCGGGTGGTTTCCCGATACAGCGTGACGAACCGCTCCGGATTGCCCCCGAGTTCCGACGGCTTGAACGGGCTTTTGTCTTCGCTCAGCCAGAGTTCGATCTTGTCGTATTCGAGATCGACGAACTGCTCGCAAATCTCGTCAAAGGACAATGCGCCCAGCGAATGTGTGGATGCTGCAATATACACGCCTGCCCCTCCGTGGCGCGGCTGGAATTCCCAACAGGTTGCCGCCGAACTGGTTGCGTCTTGGCGGCCGGCCTGACGCCTGTTGAGAATTTAACGGGATTGGGGAACTTCTGCAACGGGGTCCGAGGATTCCTTCCGGGCCAAATCTGCCGTCTGTGCGAATTGTCCGTATTTTGCCGGTCGAATGGCCGATAACCAAGCAGAGTGAGTCCGTCCGGGGGCGTTGGCAGGTTCGTCCCGCGCCCGCCACGAGAGAGGAATCGGTATGAACGGTCATGTCTGTTGGCAGGTTGCGGTCCTGACGCTGTTGAGCGCCGGCATGGCGAGCGCTCAACCCGGCATCGCGGTGGTCCGCGGGCAAAGCCCGGTGGTGGTCGAGTCCACCGTCCCCATCGCCGCGCCGGAAGTCTACGGCCCGCTGATCGGCTCGGCTCCCGGTTACGGCGAGCTCAAGAAGTCGAACGCGAAGAAGGACTTCAAGACCTTCCCGCAGTACCACAACAACCACTTCGGCTACGAAGGGGGCTACTACAACGGCCCCGAAGGCTATTACACCGCGCACGACAAAGTGAAGGCGTACTCCGCCGGCGGTCATGGCGGACACGGTCACGCGGGCTGCCCGTACTGCCAGTACGGCAACGCCTGCCCCAACGGCGGCTGCAAGCACTGCGGACACGGCTGCCCCAAGCATTACACCACCTACGATTACAAGTGGCCGCAGAACATGGTCTATCCCCCGGCCGTGCAACCCGCCGGCATGGTGCAGTATCCGTACTACACGCTCCGCGGCCCGAGCGACTTCTTCATGAAGTAGACCGCGAAGACCCACAGCGTCAATTCCACGCAGCCCGACCGGCATCTCGCCGGCCGGGCTGTAGTCGTTGTGTGGAGAGCTTCCGCCTTCGCTTCGTAGGGTGCAGTCGAGGCTTAGCGAGGCTCACCCCGTTGGGTGACGACGGGGTGAGCCTCGCTAAGCCTCGACTGCACCCTACGAATCGCCACCTCTCGCGGAGCGAGAGGGCTGCTGAGCCGACGCTCGCGGAACCGGCCCGGTCTCTGATACACTGCTCTCCATTCCGGTCTCAGCTCTCATCCAATGAGCTGATCGCACCTCCGATCTCAGCAGGAAATCCGACGTATGGCGGTGTTTCTCGGTATTGATGTCGGCACCAGCGGGACCAAAACCATCGCCATGCGGGAGGACGGCGACATCCTCGCCTCCGCCACCTCGGAATATCCGCTGTCGAGTCCCAAGCCCGGTTGGTCGGAGCAGGAACCCGAAGACTGGTGGCAGGCGACCATCGACTCCGTCAAGAAAGTTCTGAAAGCCGGCAAGATCAAGCCCGATGAGGTCGTGGGCATCGGCCTCAGCGGACAGATGCACGGCAGCGTGTTCCTCGACAAGCAGGGGAACGTCCTCCGCCCGGCGATTCTGTGGAACGATCAGCGAACCGCCGCCGAATGCGCCGACATTGAAAAGAAGGCCGGCGGTCGCGAGAAACTGATCGGCCTGGTCGCCAATCCGGCACTCACCGGGTTCACCGCCCCGAAGATTCTGTGGCTGCGGAAGAACGAGCCCAAGCACTTCGACAAGACGGTGCGGGTGCTGCTTCCCAAGGACTACGTCCGCTACCGGCTGACCGGCGAGTTCGCGACCGAAGTGAGCGACGCCTCGGGCACGCTGCTGCTCGACGTGAAGAATCGCCAGTGGTGCAAGCCGCTGCTCGACAAGCTCGATCTGCCGTTGTCGCTGCTGCCGAAGGTGTATGAATCGGAGGAGATCTCCGGCGAGGTGACGTCGGCCGCGGCGAAGCTGCTGGGGATCAAGTCCGGCGTGGCGGTGGTCGGCGGCGGCGGCGATCAGGCCGCGGGCGCCATCGGCAACGGCATCGTGAAGCGCGGCGTGATCTCGGCGACGATGGGGACCAGCGGCGTCGTCTTCGCGCACAGCGATGAGCTGCAGATCGACCCGCAGGGCCGCGTCCACACGTTCTGTCACGCCGTCCGCGGCAAGTGGCACGTGATGGGCGTCGTGCTCTCCGCCGGCGGCAGTCTGCAATGGTATCGCAACCAGCTCGGTCAGTCGGAAATTGCGGCGTCGAAGAAGATCAAAACCGATCCGTACAACCTGCTCACCGACGCCGCCGCCGAAGCCCCGCCCGGCTGCGAGGGACTGTTCTTCCTGCCGTATCTGACCGGCGAACGGACCCCGCACGCCGACCCCAATGCCCGCGGGGCGTGGATCGGCCTCAGTCTGCGGCACGGGCCGAATCACCTCGTCCGGTCGGTGATGGAGGGGGCGACGTATGCGATGCGCGACTCCCTGGAAATCATCAACGACATGAAGATTCCGATCCGCGAGATCCGGCTGTCGGGCGGCGGCGCGCGGAGCAAGTTCTGGCGGCAGATGCAGGCCGACGTCTACGGCCGCCGCGTGGTCACGATCAATGCGGAGGAAGGCCCGGCGTACGGCGCGGCGTTGCTCGCCGCCGCGGGGACCGGCTATTACAAGGGGGTCGTCGAGGCCTGCACGGCGGCGATCAAGGTCGATCAAAGCACCGACC
>Ga0163144_10031840_pt1 | contig 10038 bp, 8 predicted proteins | sample OliLak19BULKMAT1_FD_123175 | JGI IMG/M metagenome (GOLD analysis project Ga0163144, IMG submission 123175) | Freshwater microbial mat bacterial communities from Lake Vanda, McMurdo Dry Valleys, Antarctica - Oligotrophic Lake LV.19.BULKMAT1 | ecosystem: Environmental > Aquatic > Freshwater > Lake...
ACATTGTGGCGGGCCAGCCGCTCCTGAGCTATCACGTTGCCACGGAACGCCTTGCGTGCCAGTTCCATCTCCTCATCGCGAGAGAGAAGGGGGACCTTGCTGATCTCGTCGAGATACAGATCGAGGCTCTCCCGGCCCTCATCAACGGCCTTGGCAATCTGGGCCGGCCGTACTGTGCGCCGCTTGCGGCGAGGCTGCATCGTCACGAGCGCCCCTCCTTGGGCTAAAAAGAAGACCAAAACACCCTAGAAACCCGACAACTCGCCAATATAAGGGAAAGGGGTCGGAAAACAAAATGTCACCTTAACCTGCTGACTCGTAATCGCTTGCCGTGCAGCACCGAACATAAACCGGCACTGGTTCTGCCCTCCCCCCCGCTCCCCCATTCCCCCCAGATTCCACCCAGATTCCACCCAGAAGTATCCGGTCCGACAATGATGCCCGGCACCGGTCTTCCGTTTCATGCCAATTCCAGCTCGGGGACGCCCCGCCTGGCTACCGTTGCACTGCCCAGGGGATGGAATCACCGGCGCGAGCGCGATTAGTCTTATGGCATGCACACCGATGCCGGCTACGAACTGCTTCGCCAATTCGCCTCCCCGGTGGTGGCGATCACGTCGCGGTTTCGCGACCGCACGAACGGGATGATCTCGGACAGCGCCGTCCGGGCTTCGATTTCCCCCAAGGTCCCGCGCCTCTCGGTCTACATCCACAAATGGCACTTCAGTCACGACCTCATCTGGGACAGCGGCAAGCTGTGCATTCACCTGCTGCACCGCGGCCAGATGGAACTCGTGCACCAGCTGGGCTTCGTCAGCGGGCGCACCAAGAACAAGCTGGCCGAGATTCCCCACCTCACGGGGTTGACCGGACTGCCGGTCCTGCGCGACCGGTTCGCCGCCTTCGAGCTCCGAGTGATCAACACCATGGACGCCGGGTACGCCACCCACTTCCTTGGCCACGTTGAGGCGGTACATCAGGGAGGAGGCGGCGAGATTCTCACCGCACCCTGGTTCAGGGACAACATCCCCGCGACATGGCAGGAGGCCTGGCTGGCGAACTATCGGGTGGCACAGGACGAGATCGAACAGCACAGCGAGATCGTGGATCGACGGTGGACCGGCCCTCGCGGGCCCTGAAGAGCTTTCCTACTCATGGGAGATGACGGGCATGCGCATCCATACACTGGTGGGTTTGGCGGGGATCCTGGCAGGCACCGCCACACCGCTCGCGGCACAGGGATTCGAGGGCGTCGTGACGTGGCAGGTCTCGGGCGACAACGGCAGCATGACCCAGATGTACAAGGGTTCCCTGGTCCGCATGGAGATGAATCAGGCCGGTCGTGAGGGGGTCATGCTGATGGATCACACCGGAGGCACGATCACCATGCTGATGCCGCAGCAGAAGATGTACATGAAGATGGACCTGAAGGGCATGCCGGGGATGCCGCGTGAGGAGGACCAGACGCCGCCGAAGCTGACCGCCACGGGGAAGACCGAGACGATTGCCGGTCGTACCTGCGAGGTCTACCGTTACGCCGAAGAGGCGGGGAAGCCGGAAACGATGGAGATGTGTGTCGCCAAGGGCATGGGGTTCTTCATGCTGGGGCACAGCCCGATGGGGGGCGGTGGACCGCTCGGGAACCTGGCGAAGGTGGGGAGCAACCCGGAATACGCCAAGCTGTACAAGGACGGGTTCTTCCCGCTGCGGATGTCCCGCCTCGAGGGGGGAACGGCCAAAGTGATGCTGCTGGCCAAGACGATTGAAGCAAAGAGCCTGGATGCCAGCCTCTTCGCGGTACCAGCCGGCTTTACGGAGATGAAGATGGGGGGCGGGAGGCCGTAACCCGGTCGCCGCAGAAACGCGGGGCGGATCGGCGGTACGGGGATCGGGCGGACGGGGGAATGACCCCGGCCGCCCGTTCTGCTGTCAGTGCATGCCGCTTCCGGTAGCAAACTGCTTCACCAGCTCCCCGATGACGTTCTTGGCGTCGCCGAAAAGCATCCAGGTTCGGTCGGAGAAGTAGAGTTCGTTGTCGATTCCGGCGAAGCCGGGGTTCTTGCTGCGCTTGATGGCAAAGATCGTTCGCGCCTTGTCGGCGTTGATGATCGGCATGCCGTAGATCGGGCTGGTCTTGTCCGAGCGCGCGGCGGGGTTCACGACGTCGTTGGCGCCCGCGACCAGGCAGACATCGCACTGCGGCATGTCCGGGTTGATCTCGTCCATCTCGATCAGGTCGGTGTACGGGATATCCGCCTCGGCCAGCAGGACGTTCATGTGCCCCGGCATCCGCCCTGCGACCGGGTGGATGGCGAACTTCACGGTGATACCGCGCTTCTTGAGCTGGTCGTACAGCTCCCGGACCTTGTGCTGGGCCTGGGCCACCGCCATCCCGTAGCCCGGGACGATCACCACCAGGCTGGCCTGCTCCAGCACCTGGGCCGCCCCCTCGAACGTCTCCGACTTGTACTGCTTCTGCTCCCCACCCGCCTTGGCCTGCTGCACCTGGCCAAACGCCCCGAACAGCACGTTACTGAACGAGCGGTTCATCGCCTTGCACATGATGATGGCGAGGATGAGCCCGCTGGAGCCGTCGAGCGCCCCTGCGGTGATCAGCAGCTTGTTGTCCAGCACGAACCCCATCGCGACCGCGGCGAGGCCGGCATACGCGTTGAGAATCGCGATCACCGTCGGCATGTCGGCGCCACCGATCGGGATGATCAGGAGGACGCCGAACAGCAGCGCCAGGCCGATCACGACCGGAAAGAGCATTGGCGCCCAGGGGGCCGTGGGATGGAGGGTGAGCGCGACCCCGATGGCCACGGCGATCCCCATCAGCGCCAGGTTGGTCGCGTTCTGCAGCGGATAGGTGACCGGGCGCTGCGGGATCCACTTGACCTCCTGCAGCTTGCCGGCAGCCATGAGGCTGCCGGTGAAGGTCAGGTAGCCGAGCATGATCTCCAGCAGGATCGCCACCATGCGGAAGGTGGTGAGGTACTCCGGCCCCTCCGAAACCCACAGGTAGTACTTCGCGGTGCCGACCACCCCCGCGGCAAACCCGCCGAAGGCATGGGAGAGCGCGGTCCGCTGTGGCACGGCGGTGAGCGGCACCCGCGCCAGCGGTACACCCACGATGACACCCGCGATGATCGCGAGCACGATCCAGAGGTGGTGGCCGACGCCCGGCTGGGCCCAGGTCGCGATGACGGCGAGGCTCATGCCGGCCACGCCGGAGATGACGCCCTTCCGCGCCGTTTTCGGATCGTTCATCCAGTGCAGCGCGAGGATGAACAGCCCGGTGGCGAGAACGTATGCTGCCTGCACGATGCCGAAGATCATGGCCGGCCTCCGGCCGGCGGCTTTTCATCCGACTTGAACATCTTCAGCATGCGGTTGGTGATGAGAAAGCCGCTGACGATGTTGGTCATCGAGGCAAACAGGGCGATCGCGCCCATCAGACGGATGTGGACCGGGTAGTCACCGCCGGTCACGAGGATCGCCCCGACCACCGCGATCGCCGAAATGGCGTTGGTGATCGACATGAGCGGGGTGTGCAGCAGCCGCGAGACCCGCTGGATCACTCCGAGTCCGATGAAGCTCGACAGGACGAAGACGTAGATCAGCGGCCAGATATCCACCGCGACGTCGGCCGCTCCGGGGGCATGCGCGGCGTCCGCCACGGGCTCCTGGGCCACGGCGATCGAAGTCGCCATCAGGGCCAGCGGAAGCAGGGTCGTCAGGTATCGACGTCGCACCATCGTGTCATTCCTTCCCGATCCGGCAGTACGCCGGTCCCGGTCCGTGGAGGTCATTGCCCCGCCTTCTGCAGCGCGTCGAGCGTGCGCCCGTGCTTCACGCTGCCATCGTGGGTGATCATCGCGCCCTGCTGGATGTCGTCGGTGACATCCACCACGAACGCCTTGTCCTTCGTGAAGGCCAGCACGAAAGCGGTGAGGTTGCGGGAGAAGAGCAGGCTGGCGTGTGCCGGGACCGAGGCGGCCAGGTTCAGCGGGGCCATGATCGTGACCCCGCCGACCTGCACCGTTTCGCCCGGCACGGAGAGCTCGCAGTTGCCCCCGCCGTCGGCGGCGAGATCGACGATGATCGAGCCGGGCTTCATGCTGCGCACCATCTCGGCGGTGATCAGCCGCGGGGCGAAGATGCCGCCGATGAGGGCCGTCGTGATCACCACATCCGACTGGGCGCACTGTTCCACGAGGAGCTGCCGTTGCCGCTGCTGGTCCTCCGCGGACAGTTCCTTGGCATAGCCGCCACCGGCGACCGCGCTGTCCTTGAGTTCGATGCCGACGTACTTGGCACCGACACTCTCGATCTGCTCCTTGACCTCGGGCCGGACGTCGGTCGCCAGCACATTGGCACCGAGCCGCCGGGCGGTGGCAATGGCCTGCAGACCGGCCACCGCCGCACCAATGACGAACACCTTGGCCGGGAAGACCATGCCGGCGGCGGTCATCAGCATCGGGAAGTACCGGTTCAATTCCACGGCGGCGAGGAGGACGCCCTTGTAGCCGGCGATGTTCGCCATTGAGGAGAGGGTATCCATCGACTGGGCGCGGGTCGTGCGCGGGATCGCGTCGGTGGAGAAGGCGGTGACCTTCCGTGCCGCGAGCGCCTGGACCACGTCGAGATTCCTGAGCGGCATCAGCGAGCCGACGTAGAGCGACCCGGGCCTGAGCCACCCCACCTCGTCGCGACCGGAGGTTGCAGGTGCGGGCGGATTGACCTTGAGGAGGAGGTCGGCGGAGGCAAAGAGCGCCGCCGGATCCTCGACCAGCGTCACCCCAAGGTCTCGATAGGCGGCATCGGCGAAGCCCGCCGCCACGCCGGCACCGGATTCCACCGACACCTCATACCCCGCCTGGATCAGTTTCTTGCACGACTCCGGCACCAGCGCCACCCGCCGCTCGCGCGGGGACGTTTCCTTCGGCACTCCGATGCGCATCAGATCTCTCGGTGGCTGGACAAGGTCAGCGAATCTATTCAAATCGGTGTGAAGCGCGAGGGGGGACGGGCATGTGCAAATCTTCAGAAAATCGGGCCGGTGGACTGCGTCGAGGTCAGCGGAGCAACAACATCATGATGTAAGCAAGATAGACGGCGACGAGAAGCCCGCCCTCCCGCCGTGAGACACGCTGGCCCGTGACGAGCAGGGGGAGGAGCATTCCTGCCGTGAGCAGCATCCAGACCATGTCGCTCCGCAGCAGGACGGCGGAGACCGGCACCGGATGCAGCAGGCCCGCGGCGCCGAGAATGCCCAGCAGGTTGAGTGAGGCCGATGACCCGCTCGCTCCAGCCCGCCAGCCGGGCCAGGCTGACCGCCCCGGAGACGAGGAACCGCGCCCCGACAACCAGCAGAACCACACCGATCACCACGAAGACCACCGCGGCCCCTGCCCCGATTCCAGTCGGCACCGGGCGGTGGTGTCAGCGGCGAACTCGCGCCGGGCGTGGCCAACCATCCACCAGGTGAAACCGGTGAGGGTGCCAAGCATCACCGCGGCATCGGTGCCGTCGATCAGCCCATCGCTGGCGAGCAAGCGCGTGAGCGCGCTCGCGAAGACGACCATGGGCCATTCGAGTCGAACAGCCGCGCGATGCACCGGCAACGCGGCGGCCAGCGCCGCCATGCCGAGGATGCCCGTGAGGTTGAGAATGTTGGAGCCGACGACGTTTCCCACCGCCAGGTCGCTCTGCCCCTGCAGGGCGGCCAGCACGCTCACGACGAGTTCGGGGAGCGAGGTGCCAACCGCGACGACCGTGAGGCCGATGACGGCGGGGGTGACCCCGACGAGCCGGGCGATCGCAACGGCACCCCGGACCAGCGCCTCGCCGCCGCCAGCGAGCAATATGAGGCCGAGCAGTACGAGGCCGACCGCGACGGGGAGGGTCACAGCCTGGGCAGCGGCAGCGCACCGGCGGCGCGGCCGCCGAACCGCTTGAGCTGCAGATCCAGCTGGCGCTGGATGTCGTCGAGCGGGGATTGCTGCAGCGGCAGCTGCTGCAGCGCCTGGCTTTCGAGAGTGGTGACCCTGGCCTTGAGTGACGCCACCTGCCCATCCACGATCTGATCAACCGCGGCGCGCGCCCGCTGCTCCGCCTTCGCGAGTTCCTGGCCCAACAGCCCCCGCAGCCGGTCAGCGATGGCCTCATCGAGATTCGAACGCACCGAGATCGTCGGGCTCCCAATCGTGCCGCCGAGCTCGGCCCGGACCCGGAGCTGGGTCAGACCGGAGACTACCCGCCAGATAGTGGATTCGACCAGTGAGGCCGCGGCAAGTCGGGTCGAGTCGCCCTGCCAGCTCGCCGTGGGTGCATCCACCTCCCACATCCCGGTCAGGCGATCCCCCGCCCCGAGCGAAAAGGCGAACCGCACGGTGCTCCGGCCCGGGTTCACCGAGAAGGGCAGCCCCGGGAAGGCAATCGCGGGGAGCGGCACGCCGGTCACCTCGGCCACTACCGAGTCCATGGGCGATGCTCCGAAGTGCCGGGAGAGTCCGGAGACGGCGAGCCGGATGGGGTGGTCGCCACCGAGCGTCCCGGTCGCGCTGAGCAGTGCGGGGCGACCGTAGAGCGCGGGCTGCGAGGTGATGCCGCCCAGCGAAAGCTTCAGGCCGGCCCCACCCGCCGTCGCATCGATATCGCCCTGACGCAGCAGGAAGCGCGGGTACTCCTTCATTCGGGGAAACTCGACCGTGGTCCCGGCGCGGCGGGCACGCACCGGTCCCGGTCGATTCCACGGCTGCAGACCCGGCGGCACATAGCGTTCGATGAGCTTGGCGTAGAACAGCGCCTGCTGGAAGTAATCGGCACTCTGCTGTCCGAAGAGCGCTCCCCCGATGTTCGGGCCATCGAAACTGGGAAGCTCGAGCAGGGATTTCGCGAACGCGTAGTCTCGTTGCCGGGCAGCATCCACCCCGGCCAGTCCCTGCCGCAGCAGGCCGAACGAGGTCCTGACCTGCTGTTCCAGCGAGGCGACCCTGGCCTTCGCCTGCTTTACTCGATCCAGGGCCTGCCTCACGTCGTTGAGTGCGGTCGTCGTCCCGGCGAGCCCGAGCTGCTTCGGATCGGTCTGCGCGAGGCGGGCGACAAGAGCGGAGGTGGAGTCCAACAGTGGCTTGAGCGCGAGCTGCTGGAGCGAGGCTTCGAAGGCGCCCCGGGTAGAATCGGCCGCCACGACCAGCGCCACCGCTGCCTTTACGGTCCCGAGCTGGTCAGGATGAAGCACCAGGCTCTTGACCGTATCGATCCGCCCGAGGGCGAGCGTGGGAAACTGGAATTTCTCCCGGGCCCACTGCTCGGTGCTGCGGAGCATCTGGGCTGCGGGACTGTTCGGGTCCGCCGGATGCGCCGGGGTGGCGCGGGTGGTCAGGAACGTGAGGCCCGACAGTGTCAGCCGGTCGACCACGATTTTCTTCTCGGCCAGCGGGACCGGGTCGAGATCGATAGTGATGGCGCCGGCCTCGAGCAGGTTGCGCCGGGGATCGCGCGGGTCGGCGATGGCCAGTCCGGTAAGATCGACCGCGGCATCGGCTTCGCGGATGCGGAGGCGGGCGAGGTCGACCTGCGTGCCGAGGGTTGCCTCGAGGGTCGTGGCGGCCTCGTAGCGGGCGATCTGGTCGGCAAGGAGTAGCCAGAGCACGACCAGCAGCACCGCGACGAGGAGCAGTGGCCCGATGGCGCGCCAGCGAAACAGCTTGAATCGCGGCTTCATTGCGGCTGGAACCAGCTGTAGACGTTGTACACCTTCGAAGCTTTGAGTCCCCGCATGAACCGGGAGTTCAGCACCCGGTGGCCGTAGGTCGCCCGGTAGTGACCCACCGCCCAGCGGGCCGCAAGGTAGATCGGCACCGCGCACACCAGCCACACCACGAAGCTGCCGAGCACGACGCTGTTGTTGAACCCGGTGAAGGGCAGCAGCGGAATGTTGTACCAGTCGGTCCACAGCCCGCGGAGCCCGGAGGTTTCCAGCAGCAGCAGGCCGACACGATCGAACAGCGGGTCGAGCAGGAAGCCGACAGGAGTGAAGAGGGCCAGACCCAGCATGCCGCCCCCGAAGGAGACGTTGAACAGCACGATGGCGGCGAAGAGCACCAGGTTGTGCGCGCTCATGAGCGGGGTAAGCCCGATGCCGGCGCCGAGCATCATGCCCGCCGCCACCTGCCCGGGAGTGCCCTCGGAGTGGAGCGTCCGGAACAGCGACTGGAGCAGCCTGAGGAGGGAGAGCATGGTGGAAAGTAGGGGGAAAGGGGAAAGGGGAAAGGGGAAAGGGCGGTTGGGCGGTCGGGCGGTCGGGCGGTCGGGCGGTTGGGCGGTTGGGCGGTTGGGCGGTTGGGCGGTTGGGCGGTTGGGCCGAAGGTAGCGGCTGAAGAGTCGGTGCCAACGGCCAACGGCTAACGGCCACCGGCCACCGGCCATTGGCTGATGGCTGACGGCTGACGGCCAGCGCCCCTGCGATGTATTCTTTCCGGCCTATGACCCGCACCCCATCCCCCCTGGAAGTCCACAAGTTCGGCGGCGCCTCGCTGGCGGACCCCACCGCCATTCGACATGCCGTCGCCATCATCCGCGACCTGCCTGGTCCCCGGGTGATCGTCCTCTCGGCCATGGCCGGCGTGACCGACCTGCTGCTGGAGGTCGCCACCCGGGCCCAGGCCGGCGAACTGGTCCCGGCGCTGACGGCGGCGGCGACACTCCGGGCCCGGCACCTGGCGGCGGCACGCACCCTGGTCGCCGTCGGCCGTGAGCGGCAGGAGCTGCTCGCGTTCATCAACGCGCAGGTGGATGAACTCGAGAGTCTGGCGCGGGGACTGAGCATCCTGCGGGAACTGACGCCCCGCACGAGTGACTTCCTCGTCGCCCGGGGCGAGCGGCTGTCGGCCTCTCTGGTGGCCGCCGCGCTCATCGCCGGCGGGGTAAAGGCGGCGTACGTGGATGCCGCCGGCGTGGTGCTGACGGATGCCGGGTTCGGCAACGCGTCGCCCGACCTGGCCCGCACCGATGCGGCGCTGCGAGCGACCCTCGGCGCCCTGCTCAAGCGCGGAATCACGCCGGTCCTCACCGGCTTCATCGGGACAGCACCGTCCCGCGAGGTGACGACGCTTGGGCGCGGTGGCACCGATCTGACGGCGGCGCTGGTGGGGCGTGCCCTGGGGGCGAGCCGGATCTGCTTGTGGAAGGACGTTCCAGGGCTGCTGACGGCCGACCCGCGCGTTGTGCCGGACGCCCGGGTGCTGCCGCAACTCAACGTGCGCGAGGCGGCGGAGCTGGCCTATTACGGCGCCAAGGTGCTGCACCCGCGGGCACTGGTGCCGATCCTGGGCCGGAAGATCCCGGTGTTCGTGCGCCCCTTCGGCGAGCCCGGCGCGTCCGGCACCGAGGTGTCGGAGCGTGAGACCGGGCTCGACGTACCGGTCAAAGCCCTCTCCGCCGCACCGGGCCAGGCGCTGGTCACGGTCGAAGGCAACGGAATGCTCGGGGTGCCCGGTGTCGCGGCGCGCACCTTCGCCGCGCTGCAGCACGAAGGCATCTCCGTCTCGCTGATCTCGCAGGCCTCCAGCGAACACTCGATCTGCTTCTGCGTGCCCGCCGGCAGCGCGATCCGGGCGCAGCAGTGCCTGCGGGCGGCGTTCAGCCAGGAGATCCTGCACCGTGACATCGACGGCGTCACGATCCGCGATGGCGTCGCGACGGTCGCGGTGGTCGGCCTGGGCATGGCGGGGACGCCGGGGGTGGCGCACCGCACCTTTCATGCGCTCTCGCAGGCGGGCATCAACGTGATCGCGATCGCGCAGGGCTCCTCGGAGCTCAACATCTCCGCGGTGGTCGATGAAGCGCAGGCGGGCGAGGCCCAGCGGGCGATTCACGCCGCGTTCCAGTTAGGCAAGGTCGGCGGCGGCTCGGTCGCCCCGCGGGACCGGCTGGATCTCTTCCTGCTCGGGTTTGGCCGGATCGGGCGCAGCCTGGGGGAACTGGTCGCCGAGCTGCCGTCGCACGGCACCAAGGTCCGGATTGTCGGTG
>Ga0163144_10031843_pt1 | contig 10037 bp, 3 predicted proteins | sample OliLak19BULKMAT1_FD_123175 | JGI IMG/M metagenome (GOLD analysis project Ga0163144, IMG submission 123175) | Freshwater microbial mat bacterial communities from Lake Vanda, McMurdo Dry Valleys, Antarctica - Oligotrophic Lake LV.19.BULKMAT1 | ecosystem: Environmental > Aquatic > Freshwater > Lake...
GGTGTCGACGTCCAAGGACGTCGGCTTGGTCGCCTCGAGCTCGCTCGCCGGCGGCCGTCTCGCCGGGGAGCTGAAGGATACGCCCGTGGCGTATTCGGTGCTGACGCGCGAGTTTCTCGACGCCCTCGACATCACCGATCTGATGGCGGCCAGCGAATGGACGGTGAACTCGACGAGCCTGCAAGGGGCGGGCAACGAGGAGATTTTCGGCAACGGCTTCGAGGTGTCCTCCCGCGGCGTCAGCGTCGGCGGGCAGCAGCGGAATTTCTTCCCGCTGAACGTGAATTTCGACAGCTACAACCTCGACCGTTTCGACTACTCCCGCGGCCCCAACGCCATCCTCTTCGGCCAGGGCGCCTTCGGTGGCGCCTCGAACGCCGTGACGAAGCGCGCGCAGTTTTCCGGCGCGCCCCGCAGTTCCGTGCGCGTGACCTACGGCTCGTGGGACAACCGCCGCGTCGCGCTCGACGACAACCGCGCCCTCTCGGATCGCCTGGCAGTGCGCGCCAACCTGCTGTGGCAGGACAGCCAGGGCTGGCGCGATTTCGAGATGGAGAAAAAGTTGGCCATCACGCTGGCGGCGACGTGGAAGATTTCCAAGCGCACCGAGCTCCTGCTCGAGGGCGAGGTCGGCCGCATCCACCGCAACAACCCGCCGACGTTTCTCAGCGACAACCTGACCGGGTGGGACGGCACCACGACGTTCTCCGGCCTGCAGACCAACGCCATCGTGCCCGGCTCCACCATCCTGAACGCCGCGGGCGTGAGCCGCTACGGCAACGACACGACGCCCATCTGGGTGTTCGTGCCGGGCATCGGCATGTCGACGGTGGAGAATTTCGCGAACACCATGCGCACCATCGGCGGCGGCGCCAACGCCTCCACCGCAGTCGGCGGCGTGCTGGTGCCCGCCGGCGGGGCGAACGTCAACTACCAGACCCGCGCGATCAACGAGGCGCTCAACGCGCCCGCCTGGCGCTTCGACCGCGCCATCGCCGGCTCCCGGTTCCGCGTGCCTGACCCGAGCTTCGCGATGTCCACCCTCGATCCCACGAACAAGCAGGTTTACCAGTCGTATTCGGCCTTCCTGCGCAATCGCATCGGCTCGAACCTCTACCTCGAGACCGCCCTGAATTTCGCGCGCGAGGCGCGCCGCACGCAGTATATGAACGCCCGCGCGCTCAACGACGCGATCATCGACGTCAACCGCACGCTCCCCAACGGCGCGCCCAATCCCGGCTTTCTCGACGTCTTCGGCCAGGGCCAGCGTTCGCGCGGCAGTTTCGGCAACGACTACGAGGGCGCGCGCGTGGCGGCGGCCTACCAGCTCGACCGCACGCGCGCCGGCGACTTCGTTTTCAATCTCATGGCCGGCGTGACGAACAACGAAAACTACCAGCGCATCGAGAGCATGCGCGTCCTGCGCCAGACCGACCCGCGCAACTGGCCCTTCAACGACCAGGTCACCTACCGTTACTATTGGAACAATCCCACGCGCGAGCTGCCCGAAATCACGCAGGCCACCCTCGGCGGCGTCACCTACCCGGTGAAATGGATGGGCGACTCGCAGCGCGCCACCGACATCTCCTCCACCAAGATCGGGACCAACTACGCGCAGGGCGCCATCAAGGGGAAATTCTTTTCCAATCGTCTCCACCTGCTGCTCGCGGGCCGCCGCGACGCGCTCGAGGTGAAGCGCACGATCAACGATTTCTATGCCGACTACCCGGCCGATTGGAATGGCGGCACCTACTTCTACCGCCCGGCGGCGCCGGACGACTACCTCACCCTGCCCGACATCCGTCCGCGCAACGCCACCACGCGCATTCCGACGACCACCGCCGGCCGGTATCAGGACGACTACAACCCGCCCGTCGTGAAGCTCGATTCCACGACCTATTCCACCGGCGCCGTCTGGCACGTGCGGCCGTGGCTCAGCCTGTTCGCCAACTACGCGACCAGCTTCAATCCCTCCACCAGCCAGCTCCGCCTCGACGGCTCCCTCGTCCCTTCGCCCATCTCGAAGGGCACCGATGTCGGCATCCGCTTCTACCTGCTGCAGGAGCGTATCAACGTCAGCCTCACGCGCTATCGCGGCGAGGAGACCGCGCAGCCCTTCGAGATTTCGTTCACGAACAACATCCAGGAAATCGCCCTCGCCAACAAGAGCGGCGACACCTCCGCCGACGGCATGAACCAGCGCGGCTTCCCCATCGTGCCGCGCCAGGCGTTCGATCTCCGCGACCGCGAGAACAACGGCTATGAAATCGAGATCACGGCCAATCTCTCGCGCCACTGGCGCCTCACCGCCAACGCCGCGAAGGCCGAGGGCATGCAGACCAACGCCTGGCGCGACACCCGGGCCTTCCTCGCCCAGTGGAAGGACACGATGCGCCTGGCCGTGATCGACTCGGGCAATGTCTTTAACGCGGCGGACATGCCCGCTTCCGACGGTTCGTCGAGCTCGGTCAGCCCCGATGCCACGGCCGCCCGCAACGCCTGGACGAACATCTTCCGCACCCAGTTGCCCAACATCGTTTCCGACCCGCAGAAGATTCCCGGGCTCACCGAGGAGACAGCCAACCTCTTCACCGACTACCAATTTTCCGAGGGCCGGCTCAAGGGCCTGCGCCTCGGCGGCGGGCTGAACTACCGCGGCAAGAAGGTCATCGCCTTCCGCGGCGGCGACACGATCCAGGATCCGGCGCAACCGACCAACTACAGCAGCTCGGGCGCCATCGACGATCCCAACGCCGACGCCTTCACGCCGGTCTATTCGGACCCCTACACGACTGCGACCGCGACGATGTCCCACACCTTCCGGCTGCAGAACCGCCGCTCCATCGCGATGCAGTTGCGCGTGGCCAATCTTTTCGACAACTCCACCCCGGTCTACACCGGTGCGACCTCCACGCGGGCGCCCGGCGGCGACTACACAAAGACGGCGGCCCGCGTGTCGACGCCCGTCAACTTCCGCTACCAGACTCCGCGCAGCTTCACGCTCAGCGCCACACTCAACTACTGATTCATGTCGCGCTCCGGATCGCTCCCGGCCGCCTATCGCTGGTCGGTCGTGCGCCCGCCTCTGCCGGGCGCACCTCCGCCTGCCTCACGCCCCGCCGGCTGCGGCTCGCCTTCGCGCCGCCCGCCCCCGCGGTCCGCCGCCGCCCCGTCCCTTCTTCCTCCCGTGCGTCTCTTCCTTCTCATCCTCCGCTCCGCGTTTCCCTTCGTGGCTCTCTCCCTCGCCGCCCTCCCTGCCTTCAGCGCCGACTCGGCCGAAACCGAGCGCCACTATCTCTCCGGCCGCGGCCCCGCCGACGCCGTGCCGTGGGATTTCACGGTTACGGGCGGGCGTCGCGCGGGCGAAGCCACCACGATCCCCGTGCCATCGCATTGGGAACTCCACGGCTTCGGTGCCTACCACTATGGCCAGCAGCCGAACAAGTCCGACGAACACGGCCTCTATCGCACGCGCTTCCACGTGCCCGCCGCATGGAAAGACCGCCGCGTGCGCCTCGTCTTCGAGGGCGCGATGACCGATACGCGCGTCACGCTCAACGGCCGCTCCGCCGGGCCGACGCATCAGGGCGGCTTTACGCGTTTCCGCTATGATGTGACTTCGCTCCTGAAGTTCGGCCCCGGCGCGGCCAACGAAAACGTCCTCGAAGTCGACGTCGCCAAAGTGTCCTCCGATTCCGACACCGAACGCGGCGAACGCGCCGCCGACTACTGGGTGTTCGGCGGCCTTTACCGCTCCGTCTGGCTCGAGGCTCTGCCCGCGCAAGCCATCGAACACGTCGCGATCGACGCCCGCGCCGACGGCACGTTTGCCGCCGAGGTCACGCTGTTGTTTTCCCGCGACGCCGACCGTCTGGAGGCGCAGCTCCTCGCGGCCGACGGCATTCCCGCCGGCGCGCCGTTCACCACGCGGCTCCCCGGTGGCGGCAGCGGCCGCATCTCGATTTCCTCCCGCCTCGATGCGCCCCGCCTCTGGACCGCCGAGACTCCGCAACTCTACACCGTGCGTCTGTCGCTGCACCGCGGCGACACCCTGCTGCACACGCTCACGCAACGTTTCGGTTTCCGCACGTTCGAGGTGCGCGACGGTCAGGGCCTCTTCCTCAACGGCCAACGCATCCTCCTGAAGGGCGTCTGCCGTCACAGTTTCCGCCCCGACACCGGCCGCGCGCTCACCCGCGACGACTGCCATGCCGATGTCCGCCTGATCAAGGCGATGAATATGAATGCGGTCCGGATGTCGCACTATCCGCCAGACGTGGATTTCCTCGAGGCCTGCGACGAACTCGGGCTTTACGTCCTAAATGAATTGAGCGGCTGGCAACACGCCCACGGCACGCCCATCGGCCGCCTGCTCGTGCGCGAACTCGTCGAGCGCGACGTGAACCACCCGAGCGTTCTCTTCTGGGACAACGGCAACGAGGGCGGCTGGAACCGCGCGCTCGACGGCGAGTTCGCGCTCTACGATCCGCAACGCCGCCGCGTGCTTCATCCGTGGGATCCGTTCGGCGGCGTCGACACCAAACACTATCCGCCCTTCGACGATCTGGTGCGCCGGCTCAAGGGCCCGCACCTCGTGATGCCGACGGAATTTTTGCACGGGCTCTACGACGGCGGCATGGGCGCCGGGCTCGCCGACTATTGGAACGCGATCGCGACCTCGCCCTTCGGCGCCGGCGGTTTTCTCTGGGTGCTCGCCGACGAAGGCATTGTCCGCAGCGACCAAAAGGGCCGCGTCGATGTGTTCAGCACCTTCGGCCCCGACGGCCTCGTCGGGCCGCGCCACGAAAAGGAAGGCAGCTATTTCACCGTGCGCGACCTGTGGTGTCCCGTGCAGATCGACGCCCCGGTGCCCGACGCGGCGTTCACGGGTGCGCTCACGGTGCACAACCGTTACGATTTCACTTCGCTGGCCGCCTGCCGATTCGCGTGGCGTCTCGTGCGCTTCGACGCGGCGACGGCCACCGCGCTCGCCTCCGGCACCGCGCCCGCACCGGCCGTCGCCCCGCACGCCTCCGGCACGCTCGCGCTTCCGTTGCCCGCCACGTGGCGCGAGGCCGATGCGCTCGCGCTCACGGCCACCGATCCGCACGGCGCCGAGCTGTGGACCTGGACCTGGCCGCTGCCGAAACTGGCGGAACGGATCGCCTTTCAACCGGCACCCGCCGGCGCGCCGCCGCCGACCGTCGAATCCGTCGCCGGCACCGTCACGCTGCGCGCCGGCAACGTCCGGGCGGAGTTCGACGGCGCCACGGGCCTGCTCCGCGCCTTTCGTCGCGGCGAAAAGACCGCCGCGCTGGCCAACGGTCCGCGTCTCGCCTTCGCGCGTCCGATGCCGGCGGCTCCCGTCGCCTGGCTCCAGTTTTCGGATACTGAGTCCACCGCGCTTACGCGGCGCCTCGCGGCTCCGCAATTCGCCAATACCCTCGAACTCAGCCTCACGCACGACCGCGACCAACCGTGGATTGGGGCGAAGGTTGAACTGTCCGCCGACGGTTCCGCGTGGCGCACGCTGTTCGATTCGTCGCGGCGGCCCGGCGACGGCTTCAAGTTCACGTTTCCGCCGCAGCGGATTGCCGCAGTCCGCCTGTCCGGCCTCCGCACGGCCGACGATCGTGCCGTCGCGCTGAAGTCGATGCAGGTCGGCTACGCCGCGGGTCGCTTTCCCGCGGCGGGTGCGGCCGGCACGGTTACCAGCGGCACGGGACGCGATCCGCAAGCGGGCGCGGCGGTCGCGTGGATCGAAAGCCTTGGCGGCGCAGGGCTCGAATCCGCGCGCTGGACGCTCTTCGCCGACGGCACGCTGCAACTCGCCTACCGTTACACGCTCGACGGCGAGTTCCTCCACCACGGCATCACCTTCGATCACGCCGCGGATCAGATGACCGGTCTGCAGTGGCTCGGCGAAGGCCCCTACCGGGTGTGGCAGAACCGCACGCGCGGCACGTGGCTCGGCCTGCACGAGACCGCGCGCCGCGACGCCCAGCCGGGCGAGTCGTGGGCGTATCCGGAATTTGCGGGCTGCTTCGCCGGCGTCCGCCGGGCGACGCTCGGCACGACCGCGGGACCGCTCCGGATCGAAGGCGTGCCGGCCGGCGCCTACCTGCGCGTCGGCACGCCGCGCGCCTCGCATCCGCAGACAATGGTGGATCTCCCGGACGGCGATCTTTCCGTGCTGCACGCGATTCCGGCGATGGGCTCGAAATTCAAACCCGCCGAGGTCGCCGGTCCCTCCGGCTTGCCGGCGCGCGCCGGCGGTGCCTACGGCGGCACGCTGCGCTTCCGGTTCGACGATCCGCGGTGATCGTCGCCGTCCGCCTCCATCTATGAACCTGACCCGTGCCCGCCCGTATGCCGTGGTCGCTGCGCTCGCTGTCGCCTCGGCCTTCGCCGGGCCCGACGCGGCGTATGTGCAGGCCGAAGCCAACAGCCGGCTCGTGCAGACCGGCCTCGGCCGCAGCCACCGCTTGCTGCACGCGTGGCTCGGCGTGGCGGAACCCACGACCGGGCTGATCCCGCGCAATCTCACCGATTCGCCGTATTGGAACGGCAAGGACAGTGCCGCCGACAACTATCCCTTCCTGGTGCTCACGGCGTGGTTCACGGACCGCGCCGCGTTCGAGGGCCCGTTGAAAAAAATGCTCGCGACCGAGCGCGCGCTCACGGTGCGGCCCGGCTGGCGTCGCCTCACGGACGATTACCTGCTCACCGGCACGCCCCGGCTGCGCTTCGCGCAACCGGACGCGGAGCGGATCTTTTTCAACTCCGCCGAATATGTGAAAGACGGCCTGCTCGCCCTCACCGAGTGGCTCGGGCCGAGTCCGTGGAGCGAGCGGATGTTCGAGTTGTTGGACGATTCGTTTGCCCTCGCCGCGTTCGACACGCCGTCCGGTCCGATTCCGCTGGGCGGTCTCAACAAGTCCGTGGGCGTCGAGGTGAGCGGCGACTACCTGCAGGCGCTCGCCCGGGCGTATTGGATCGGCGGCCGCGACCCGAAATACCTGCAGTGGGGTATCCGGCTCGCCGACACCTACCTGTTGCCGGACCGCGGCCATCACCCGACGCGCGACTACTCGACGCTGCGCCTCCGCGATCACGGATGCGAAATCGTGAGCGGCCTTTGCGAATTCTACGCGGCGCTGCACTTTGCGGGGAAACTCCCCGGCGGGGCGGAGTGGGGCGCGAAGAAGGCCGCCTACGAACCGCATCTCCACGAAATGCTCGACCGCATTCTTGCCGTGGGGCGCAACGCCGACGGGCTTTTCTACAACGACATCGATCCCCGGACCGGCAGGATTCTCGACGCGCGCCTCTCCGATTCGTGGGGCTACGTGCTCGACGCCTACTACACCGTCTTTCTCGTCGACGGCACGGAGTCCTACCGCGAGGCCGCGCGTCGCCCGCTCGGCGTGCTCCAGGCCCGCTATCGCCATTACAACTGGGAGCCTAACGCGCGCTTTCCGGACACCGGCAACCAGGACGGCTACGCCGACGCGATCGAGAGCGCCCTCAATCTCCACAACCGCTTCCAGGCCGACGACACCGCCGGTCCGGCGGCGGCGTGGATCGACAGCGAGATCCAGGAGCTCTGGGCGCGCCAGCAACCGGACGGTTTTCTCGAAAAATGGCACGGCGACGGCAATTTCGCGCGCACCACGATCATGTATTGTCTCTGGAAATCGCAGGGCGTGTCCGTGCAGCCCTGGCGCGCCGATGTGCGCGTGGGAGCCGTGCGCGAGGGCGACACGCTCAAGCTCGTGGTCGCGGCCGACCGCCCGTGGCGCGGCACGTTGCACTTCGATTTTCCGCGCCACCGCGAGGCGCTGCACCTCCCGGTGGACTGGCCCCGCATCAACCAGTTTCCCGAGTGGTTCACGGTGCGGGCCGGCGAAAATTACACGTTGCGCGGTTTGCCGAAGAAAGCCCCGGCGAAATGGACCGCGGAACAGCTCCGCGCCGGCGTGCCGGTGGAACTCGTCGGCGGCGAAACGCTCCGCCTTGCGCTGGAGCCCTGAAGGCGTGCGCCGCGGCCCGGCTGTTTGCGGCCTCGAGTCCCATGATCTCCCGCCGCTGACGCGGTGGACGGATATGGTAATCGACCTGGGCCAAACCCGGAGGGAGCCCGGCAAGGCCCGCTGAGCCGGCATTCGGTTATGACTTGTCCCCCGGGTCGCTTTCAGTGGCGACGAGGCACGTGAGGGCCAGCAGGATGACGACAACAACAAGCATGACGGGGGAGAGTGTAACCCGAGCCTTTGACAACAGTGTGTCAGGAGCCGCGGACCCGGGTGTTTTCCCAACACCGACGAACGGCCGGGCGGTTTCAGGACATTGCCCGCAAAAATGTGCGAGGGGCGTGCCCGCCAGCCAGCGCTTCAATCATGGGGAAGTGAAAAGCCATACCAATGGCTCATGATCTTTGGACTTTGGCGCGCAGCGCCGGTAGGGCCGGCTCTCCGAGCGGGCCGCGGATCGCCACGGAGGTCGGTCCCTAACCGTGGACTCTGGGCAAAAGCTTATGCCGCCGCCTTGGGCGATAATGCAATCACCCGCGCCGCCTGCATTCAGGCACTCGCCACCCAACTGCCCTCTAACGCTCAAACGCAGGCGCTGCGCGAGAAGGAAATGCGAGACGCCGATCCGGGGCGACGAGCTGCGAAAATGGCGCGGATGGAAAAGTGCTGTAACCAGGTAAAGAAAGACGCCGCGAAATTTGTCGGGGTCTTAAAGTAAAGTTCATCTTGCGGCGCTGGGTTGTCGTCAACCCGCCCCCGCCGCGTAAGCGCCCGTGTCGCGCTCGGGGTAACTCTCATAGATGTGCTCGAACAGGGCGGAGCACTTTTGCTCGTAGAGGGGTTTGTCGAAGGCGCGGGGCAGTCCGGTGTCCAGGACACCCGCGACCGTTTCCACTCGGTCATCACGGGTCAGGATATGGTATTGCTTGCTCAGCTCGCGTTCGAGCTTCGCTTCCTGCTTGGGGTCCAGCTCCGCGGCCTCAATCAAATTGTAGATGTCCTCGTTCAGGTCCGGGTTCACCAACTGCAACTCCGGCGTCCGGTTCTCGTAATAGAGTGGGACGGTGGCACCGTCCTCCACTGATTGTTGAAAATCGTAAATGGAAACGTAGTCACCAAAAACTTCCTTGGTCCGTTCCTCGCCCGCAATCAGCGGGGTGCCCGTGAAGGCAAGGAATAGCGCCTTGGCTGACCAATAGAAAGTCATTGTTCGCCGGATTATCCCAATCCATGACGCGCATTCGCACCGTTCGCTGTCCCCCTTTGCCCCGGTGCAAACCCTCACCCCGGCCCTCTCCCACTGGGAGAGGGTGGCCCGAAGGGACGGGTGAGGGTTCGGTGTCAGCCACGCTGATCCGAATCCCTTCCTTGAGCAGTAGATAGACCTCTCGATTTGCGGCCGCGAGGCTCATAGCCGAACGGTCGCGGGTCAGTTCATCCACGGCGGCGGCGATGGCCTCTGGCGGCAACGCAGGATTCAACCGCTCCAAAGCCGCGCGCAACCGACCGACCAGCACCACTTCGCCGCTCGTTTCACGACCAAGCGTCCCGTTCGCACCGAAAGTTTCCTCCAACGCCGACACCACTTGCCAGCCAAGCTCCGCGAACAACCCGATGGCGGGCTGCTCGACGAGTTGGTCTTCGGTGTAGGCGTGCGCGCTCATTTGAGGACGTAGCGCCCGTGTTTTGGTGTGCCGACGCGTTTGACCAATCCGGCCTTCACCAGCGGACGCAGCAAATCCATTGCGCCCTGCTTCGACACTTTCAGCGCCGCCCAAAGTTCGGACGGCGTCATGCCGCCGCTTTTGCCAAGCAGTTTCAGCAACTGCTCCTGACGCGGACGCAACACCACCCGTTCGCGCGCAGCCGACACCGAGAGCTGCCCCATCCGCTCCCACACGCGCTCCAGCGTTTGCTGCAAACCCTCGGCGCAATACTCCAGCCACGAAGTCAGATCGTCGCCCTCGTGCCGCACTGCGTCCAGCGCCGTGTAATAGCGCGGAC
>Ga0163144_10031844_pt1 | contig 10037 bp, 7 predicted proteins | sample OliLak19BULKMAT1_FD_123175 | JGI IMG/M metagenome (GOLD analysis project Ga0163144, IMG submission 123175) | Freshwater microbial mat bacterial communities from Lake Vanda, McMurdo Dry Valleys, Antarctica - Oligotrophic Lake LV.19.BULKMAT1 | ecosystem: Environmental > Aquatic > Freshwater > Lake...
CGCCTGGCACGGTCACCACCGGCACGTGCTCCTGCGCGGCCCGGCGAGCGAGCTGGCCACCGGAGGTGATCGCGATGATGCGACATCCGCGGCGAACCGCTTCCTCGAACGCGGCCAACGTCTCCGCAGTGTCACCGGAGAATGACGTCGCGATCACGAGCGCGTGCTGCTGGGCGAACTCGGGAAGAACGGGCGAACGGTGGACTTCGATCGGCACGCTCAGGCGAGGCGCGAACAACACTCGTGCCACATCCCCCGCAACCGCCGATCCACCCATCCCGAGGAAGACGATGGAAGACACCTTGTCCGCCTGCACATCGGTCGCGCTCAGGCCGAGCGCGTACCCCGATTCGGCATCATCCGGCAGGTGGCCGATCGCCCCAAGCATGTCGGAGGGGTCAGCGGCGCGCAGTGCGTCCAGGTCCTCAAGCGACACGCGGGACATTGACGGGCGCGGTGACGGGGAACTCACGTGGACGGCTCGGCGTCCTCGGTCAGCATGTCGGGGAACGCGCCGTCGATCACGCGATAGCGGTTGCCGCAGGTCGTGCACGTGAGGCGTTGTCCCGGCTCGTCGTAATCGAGTTCGCCTCGGTCGGCCGGGCACCGCAGGATCTCCAGCAGTTTCGGGTCCAAGCTCATCCGTTCCTCCAGTGCACTCGAATTAGTCCCCGCTCAGCCTTCACGACGAATCGTGGCGAGTAGCGCTTCGGTCTTGGCGCGCAGCGTATCGCCATCACGCGCCTCCACGTTCAGCCGCAACAAAGGCTCCGTATTCGATGGCCGCACGTTGAACCACCAGTCCTCGTACTCGACCGTGAGCCCATCGAGTCGATCCTGCTTGCCATCCGCGTAGGTGCTGGCGATCTCCTCAATCTTGCCCGGCAGATCCGCGACCACCGTGTTGATCTCGCCGGATGCCTCGTAGCGCTGATACGGCTCCAGCAGCTCCGAAAGCGGTTTGCCCGTTTCGGCCATGCGGTCGAGCACCACCAGCGCGGCGATCAAGCCTGAGTCGGCGCGGAAGTTGTCCCGGAAGTAGTAGTGGCCCGAGTGTTCGCCACCGAACACCGCATCGGTCTCGGCCATCACCTGCTTGATGAACGAGTGCCCGACCCGCGTGCGCACCGGCGTCCCCCCGTGTTCCTTCACCACTTCGGGAACCGTCCAGGACGTGATGACGTTGTGCACCACCTTCGCGCCCGGGTTGCGTTCGAGCATCGCCTCGGCCACCAGCGCCGTGATGAGCGAGCCCGACACACCCTGCCCGTGTTCATCCACCATGAAGCAACGATCCGCATCCCCATCGAAGGCAAGGCCGATGTCTGCGCCACGGGACTTCACGGCGGCGATCAAGTCCACCTGATTCTCCGGGTCGATGGGATCCGCCGGATGATTCGGGAAGGTGCCATCGAGCTCGCCATAGAGAAGCTCCAACGACACGGGCATCCGCGCGAACACCGCCGGCGCCACCAACCCCCCCATCCCGTTGGCCGTGTCGGCAACGATCGAGAAGGCGCGCATGCGATCGGGCTGGATGAAGGTCAGCACGTGGTCGATATAGGCGTCGAGCATGTCCCGCTGCTCGATGCTGCCGAGACCAGCCAGGGGCGCTGCACGTGGCTCATCACTCTCTGCCAGCGCCCGGATGTCCTGGAGACCGGTTTGTTCCCCGACCGGGGCGGCACCCGCCAAGCAGAACTTCAGACCGTTGTAGTCCTTGGGGTTGTGGCTAGCGGTGAGCATCGCCGCCGGCATCTCGAGCGAGCCGGATGCGAAATACAGCAGGTCGGTGGATGCGAGGCCGATCTGGATCACCGTTGTGCCGTGCGAGGTCGCCCCTTCGGTGAACGCTGTGGCCAGTGAGGGAGACGAGAGTCGGCAGTCCTGACCGAGGATGATCGTCGACGCGCCGACCCACTCGGCGAATGCGCCGCCGATCCGACGGGCAACGTCCTCGTTTAGCTGGCTGGGATAGAGCCCGCGCACGTCATAGGCCTTGAAGATGTTGCTCAGGTCACCCAAGATGGCTTGAATCCTACCGGGCGGGAGTGCAGGCGCCGCTTCGAACCAAGAGCATGCGGGAACGGGGAACGCGTCGGAGCAACTAGTGGCTTGGCGCAGTCGGGTTCGGCTGCGTCACCAGGTTGAGGACGGAACCAAGCTCGACGTCCTCCCCATCCCGCTTCCACCACTTCGCCTCGCAGACATGACACGCAGCGAACGAGAGGTCTCGGTCGGCCACCGTCATGGTGATGGTAATCAGGTCCCCTCGGTGGCAGACCGGGCAGTTGCCCACTTGTCCTTCGCGCTCCCTCATCACACTTCCATCTTCGGCAGGTTCGGGTGTTCTGGCTATGGACCCCTCGGTGCATCTTTCGGGGCTACGTTCCGACTACCTCTGCCTCCGCCGTTGGTGGCGCCCTGTCCCCCAACCGGGGTCGTTGGAGGGTCGGGGCGGGGGCGCTCAGCGGAGAATCAAGACCGGCACACCCACGCCGAGCTTGTTGAACAGCGATTCGACATCCGACATCGCCATCCGGATACAGCCGTGAGAAGCGGCAGTCCCAAGCGATGCGATATCGCTCGTTCCGTGGATCCGGATGCCGGGTGCGTTCAAGTTCATCGCGCGTGTGCCCAGCGGGTTCCCTGGTCCTGGCGGAATCTCATCCGGCATACTCGCCCCCCAGCCGGTCGGGTCGGGATTCACCCACGTCGGGTTTTTGCGCATCTCCACGATCTCGAAGGACCCCTCCGGCGTCGGGAAGCCGGGCGCTCCGGTCGCTACCGGGTACGTCTTGATGACCCTCTTGCCTTCATAGAGGTACAACTTGTTCTGGTTCAGATTCACGACGACCGTCAGCTGATCCTCGCCGGTTTGCTTCGGCTGAATCTTGCGCACAGGAAGCTTGACGGGTTCGCCTGGGTCTTCCCTCAACGCGAGGCGCACTTTGGCCAGGGCCTTGCCGTTCACGAGTTCGCGTCCTTCCTGGGACTTCACGAACTGCAAACCACCGTCATCCAGACGTAGGCCTCCATCGACCGGCGTCTGCCCGACCTGGCCGCCGATTTTCGCGACGAACGCGATGACCTCGGCCTTGTTAATCTCGACCGGGACCGTGAACTCGCCGGGAACAGGATTCTCGGTCAAGCGGTGATAAACCCTAGTCGGCCACGAGAACGACTGCGTCACCGCCATCGCCTGATCGACGGGTCCTTGGATGTCGGGCTTGGACCTGAGTTCGGCAGGTGAGCTTTCCCACTTCTTCCCGCCTGCCTGCACGGTGAACGTGCGGTCCAGTTGCTCATCGATTTGAGTGGTAACCCCGGCGAGCGCTTCCTCGCGCGTGAGGCCGCCGACATCTACGCCAGCGACGGTGACACCAGGCATGATCACATCGAGATGGCCCTGGTCATATCGGTAGGCAGCGAACGCGGTGCCGCCAGCCAGGAGCCCAAACGCGAGCACGACGAAAGCCACAATCCACAGCCAGCGCAGGCTGCGTCGAGACTTGCGAGCGACGTGTTGTCCTTTGGCCATGGGCAATTTGGGGGAGGTGGCCCTCCGAAGGAACCATCATACCTGGCCTTTGCCCTACTTTCGGCCTGAATCGCGGATCTACTCGCTCGCGGCCCCGCTTACTGGGAGCGAGATACCTACGGAGACCGCGTAGGCCGTTCCGTCGGCCGAATACGCGGCGAACACCGGCACGATGGGTCCGTCCGCCTCCACCAGCACCGCCGCTTGCGCGGACTTCATCGGAAGGTCCGAGAGCAGCGTCGTACCGGGCTTCACCATGACGCGAGCTTCCCGTCCCTCGAACGTGGCTCCCTCTTCGGCCAACAACGTGAGGTTGACGATGATTGGGACTTCCGATGGGTTCGCAAGCAGAAGGCGCGGCTCAAAGGGGGCTCGGTCCCCCACTGCGGGCAAGACGACCCAGCGACTCGATCGCTGCGGCGGCATCGGCACACCAGCTGTTGAGGCGGTGTCGACTCCGCTCGCGGCCTTGGTCGTCGGCTCGTTTCGTGGACCCTCCGCTGGCCTCGTCGGCTGCTCGTCTGCGGGCCTGGTGTCGGTGGGCTGCTGGTCTGCGGGCCTGGTGTCGGTCAGCCTGTCGCCTGGCTGCTCCGCCGGCTGCCGATCCGCGGGCTGGTTGGCATTCGGAGCGTTCTCGCGATTGTTGCTGTTGTTGTTGCTGTTGTTGTTGCTGTTGTTGCTGTTGTTGTTGGAATCCTTCTTGTCCGATTCCGCCTCGAAGCTGTGGGTTCGGCGCGCGACGAGCATGCCTTCCCCCGGCGTCGCTGCTTCCAGGATGATCGTGGAGGGGCTCGTCGTTTTCGCCAGGAAGGTCATCGAAGCCTGCGGGGGAACGTCTTGGTTCTGGACGCCCGCGAGAGACTGCTCAGCTCCCGCGGTGAGCACCGTGGCGTTCAACGTCATTCGCGCTTGCCCGGCGTTGGATACCACGACGCGAGACTCGCCTGAGTCCAGACCCCCCGGCAGGACCACCGGCACGCTGGACGGCGCGGCCCAGCCGATGGAACTGCGGATGCCGCCGGACTTCGAGCGACCGAGCGTGGCCGCAGCGATCCTGCCGAGGCCAACGCGAACCTCGGCGCTAATTGTGCCCTCCCCCACGAGGTAGTCATTCAGCTTCACCGCGATGACCTGCTCCGCGCGAAGCACCTCTTCTGGGGTCTCGACCGGACGCTTTCCCTCGGTGAAGAGGCGCAGGGTGAACGAGGCAGGCGAGGGGAACGGGTTCATGATGATGGCGTAGGCGTCCTCGCCTCGCACCGTCGTGCCGTCGACCAAGAACGAGCGCTTGCCTGCATCCGCGGTACACGGCTCGGCGGCGACCCCGGTGTCGCTCCCACCAGCCATCGTCACCCACCCGGCGGCCACCGGTGTACCGAACCACTCGACCATCGTGCCGCTGCCGGTTTCGCGTGCGGGCACGTTGAACGCGCGCGTCGTCATTGGGGGCAGAACCGCCGCAATCGGTGGTCCGGCCGCACCGTCCTGACCGAAACTGCTCAGGCGGACACGGGCGGGGGCATCGGACGGGTTGGCCACTTCCACGCGAACGTTCCAGTGCGACCCGCCAGCATGCGGACAGAAGTAGGCGCCGGTCGCGGCGGTCGTGACCTCGGTATTGACGGGCACCGGTTGCGCTCCGAGGCGCTCGAGGGTCACCGCGCCGACGACCACCGCGATGAGGACGAGCAGCGCGAGCAGTCCCTGCCCGCTCTGGCGCTTCTTCTTCTCTGGCGCTTCGCCTTCCGTTCCGGTCATCGAGCCACCCAGCCTTCGCTCATCTGATGCCGACTCATCGTCTCGCCGGCTTCCGCGTGATCCACAGTGCGACCAGCCAGAGGAAGGCAAGGCCCACCATCTCTGCGGTTCGGATCCATTGGTCCTGATACTGCACCTCGACGCACGGAGCGCTCGCCGGCAGCGGTGCACTCATCGCCCAGCCCACCGCCTCATCCATCGCCTGCGGCGTCGAGCCCGTCGCTTCCCAACCGGGGGCGAACTGCTGACCGATCCAAACGTGCGAGGCGCCGTCGCTCTCGGGACACCCTCGCCAGCCCGTACCTGATGGCGCGAGACGTTGCGCCTCAGGATCGCTGAACGCGGTAAGTGCCGAGCGTTCGAGGTTGCCTGACTCCAAGACTGCGGCGAACCGCTCGTCGGAGAAGAACGCCGCGGTCGGCAGCGCGCGGCGGTTCGCCCAGATGTCGAGCCCGCCCGCCGGTTCGGTGTCGAGATCGACTTGGCGCGCAAGAGCGGCCGTCATCGAAGGCGAAAGACTTCCTTCCGCCGCCACCACATGCGAGATTCCCATCGGCGCCAACAACGCACCGAGGTGACGGGTGGTGTCCGACTGCAGTTCAAACAAAGCCTCGGCGACCGCGTCGTAACCGGGACCGCTGTCGCTGCGCCCGGTATCGAGCGCGTTCACGCCTTCGCTCGAGGCCAGCGAGAACCACAATGTGCGCTCGCCATCGGGCGCGATGCCCCGAGGGTCACCGCCTGGTGCCGGCATCGGGATTCCCCGGTCACCTGAGATCCACAGCACGTGATATGGGCCCGCGGTGTCCGACACGATGGGATACGCGTCAGGAAGTTCGTGCGAACCAACCGCCCACGTGCCGAGCGAAGCCGCCACTGCTTGCAGTCCGAGGCCGCTGAACACCATGAGCACCATGACGCCTCCGAGAAGTCTCCTCGGCCCCACCTTGAGTTCGCGCAAACGTCCGAGCACGGTCGCCAGGCCCAAGCCGATCAGTCCGCAGTAGGACAACGCCACCAGCGCAATCGCCGCGGGCACATCGGTGAGGGGTGCAGGCAGGTACCCCGCAGCGCCAGCCCAGGCCAGCCCCAAACCAGCGAGCGCACTCACCAGGAAGCGCAGTGCCGCCTGACGGTATTGGGTGAGCGCGAAGCCGAACAGCGCCGCCGCTGGGATGAACCAGGCCACCACCCAACTCCCAAGCGCAGGGGTCACAATGAGTCGAAGGAGCGAGGCCACGTCCGGCTCGCCGACCAGGGAACCGAGGCCTGCCCCACCGTCTCCCACCGCGTTCAAGATCAGCGGGAACGTGAGCGCCGCCGCTGCGACCATCACGCCGATGAGCAAAGAGATCCCGCCAGTGCGACGCTTCGCGGTCTCGGGGGCAAGGAAGTAGACGACGAACAACACGAGGAACGGCATGATCATCCCCGGCCAGAATGCAACCGCGATTGCCAGAAACACACCGGTGCCCACCATGAACCGCACGCGACGACCCGGGATCGCCGGTCCAAGAGCGACGCCGATGCGCTCGGCCAGCTTGGGCAACACGGCGTAGCCAATCAGGAAGGCGAACCGCCCTTGGGAAAACCCCCAGAACGCAACCGGCGACAACGCGTAGCAGGCGGCCCCCACGACGCTGCCCGCGGTCCGGCCCGTTTGGCGCAGAAGCATGCGATACATCGAGATACCCGCGAGCGCCGGCAAGACCCCCAGCAAGATCCGCTCGGCGAGATAAGGATTGCCAAAGCTCGCCCACGACATCCCGCCGAGTGCGGCCAGACCAGGACTCGCCGCCTGCACGCCACCCAATCCCGTCGTGCGCACGCCGGACAGAAGTTCGCGGAAGAAATCACTCGGCCCTGCCGGCATCGCGGCCACCACGCCCCCCGTGAGCTGGTCCGTCCCGAACAGGTGGCGCGTTGCGAAGAACCCAAGCACCGCCGCCATGATCCAGGCGAACACCACCGGGTGTTGGCGGATCGCAGAGCCCGCCGCCAAGTGGAGTGAGACCGTGTCCTCGCCCTCACCGAGGTCGCCATCGCCCGGGACGACCACGTCGGCCTGCACGACCCCGCCGAAGGCTTCGAACCATCGCCGCAAGCGGATGCTTCCAGGCACCATGTATCGATGGATCGCGTGGTCCCTCGTCTTGCGAGCGCGCTGCACGCGGAACCGGCGACGCCAGGTCCCCCCTATATGGAAGAGGTTCCAGAACCACGCCCCCACCAGTTGCGAAGCTTCCCCGAATCGGCGCGTAAGGACGAGCCCCAAGAACTTCCCGATGCCGTAGAGGATGAAGAGCGGCAGAACCCACAGGAGCGAGATGAGCGCGTAGTTCTTGAGTACCGAGGCTAGAGCCGCCCGCTCTTCCTCGAAGCGCTTGCGCGGCGCGGCGGGCTCCCCGATCCGCACACCCTTGGCCCCCGCGCCCAGGTGCCGCACCTCGGCCATGGGGGTCCACACGACGCGATCGCCGGCCACGCGAGCGCGCCAGCAGTAGTCGAGGTCCTCGTGTCGGGAACCGAGGCGCTCATCGGGCAGGCCAGAACGCTCCCACGTTTCCTTCTGGATCAACATCGCCGCGCCCGACACCGCGAGCACTTCACGCACACGATCGTGCTGCCCGTGATCCATCTCATCGGATTCCAGTGGCGAGTAGTCATGACCGAACCGGTCCGCCGACGTACCAACGTCGCGAAGGATGCGGGGATGGTCCCAGTCCAAGATCTTCGCGCCGACGATTCCGACCCGGTCGAGGTCAGCGATGCCGCGCGCCGCCTCCACCATGCGCAAGATCGCGTCAGGTCCGAGGACGCAGTCGTCATGCAACGTCAGCAGGAAGTCGGCCTCGCGTACGCGTTCGTCACCCAGAGCCAGCGCGAGTGATCCCGAGACACCGAGATCTTCGGTCAAGCGGATGACGCGCGTCTCCCCCAACGCTTGCGTAAGGAGCGCGAACGAGTCATCCGTGGAGGCATTGTCGACCGCGATTACGCCCAGTCGCGCGTACTCCTGTTGCGAGATCGACGCGATGCAATCGCGCAACCAGGCGGCCCCATTGCGCACCACGAGCACGACAAGGACGCTGGGGGCAGGGGTTCGGCTCGCATCCGGAGACACGGCAGGGGTGTCGGTCTGTGCACTCGACATCGGGCGAGGGGAGCCTAGCACGGGACCCCCCGGCGGGGTCCCAGTATCGGAGGCTCAACCCGAAGGAGAGGGCTCACGAAGCCGGGGTGGAAGGGCGGGAATGAAAGAAGGGGGACGCGGACGTCCCCCTTCTCGTGGAACTTTTCGAACAGCGACCTAGCGTCGCGTTGCCTTGCGCTTCGCGGGAGACTTCCGCTTCGCTACGGACTTCCGCTTCGCTGGCTTACGCTTGGCGGCCGTCTTTCGCTTGGCAGTCGTCTTCCGCTTCGCCGCCGGCTTGCGCTTTGCTGCCGTCTTCCGCTTGGCGGTTGACTTGCGCTTCGCCGTCGACTTGCGCTTCGCTGCCGGCTTGCGAGCCGCTGTCTTCCGCTTGGCGGTCGTCTTGCGCTTGGCGCTGGACTTCCGCTTTGCGGCCGACTTGCGGGCGGCGGGCTTGCGCGCAGTGGTCTTCCGCTTCGCCGTGGACTTGCGCTTGGCTGCAGACTTGCGTGCCGCTGGCTTACGAGCGGTCGTCTTGCGCTTCGCGGGCGACTTGCGCCGCGCCGCTGGCTTCCGAGCTGCCGTCTTCCGGCGAGCTGGAGCCTTCTTCGCGCTGGACTTCCGTCGTGCTGTCGACTTCTTTCGTGTGGTGGCCATCCGTCACCCCCTCTCGACCGATCGGTTACGACGCCATCCGTTTGAGGCGTCGACGCTCTCGTTCACTCATGCCCCCCCACACGCCATACCGCTCATCACGGCGAAGCGCGTAGTTGAGGCATTCGATGCGGACGGGGCAGTCCGCGCAGATCCGTTTCGCTTCGCGGGACGACCCCCCCTTCTCGGGGAAGAAGATCTCTGGGTCGTGATCCCGGCAGCGTGCACTCTCTTGCCAGGGCATGAAGTGATGCACGTACGATCCCTCCCATGGGTTTGGCCATGCTCCACATGGCCCTGAATTACATGGTTGTGATTCTGCCCGAATCGTACCGGGTTATGCAAGGGGTCGGCACACACTTTTTTTCTATCGCTTCCCACGCCTAAGATGCTCCCTGGCCGCGGAGATCTTCGCAAGGGTTTCCACGAAAAAATTTACTCGTCAATAAGCTTGACCGAACTCGTCAGCGTGATTGACCACCTCACCGACTTCACCGCCGCTCAGCGTGCGACGCGCGCGCCCATGGTCCTTCGAGACCCTTGCGGTGCACCGTACGTCGTCGTACGTTCGCGCGGCGTGCGCCCGATGTCCCGGATTGCGGTTTCGAACTGTTCGGGCTCCATACGGATTCCCCACTCCGAACCGGCCATGCGCGAGATTGTCTCTTCCATCAATGTGCCACCCAGATCGTCCGCCCCGGACGTCAAAAGTTGTTTGCAGAAATCGATGCCCATCTTCACCCACGAGACCTGGATGTGGTCAATCTGACCGTGCAAGAGGATTCGCGCGATCGCGTGCATCCGGAGGTTTTCCACAGCCGTCGGACCCGTTCGCGCCCGTCCCGCGAGATACAGCGGCGCGTTTTGATGCACAAATGGCAGCGGAACGAACTCCGTGAATCCCCCAGTGTCAGACTGGATTGCTGCGAGCCGTCGAAGATGCGCGACCCA
>Ga0163144_10031845_pt1 | contig 10037 bp, 9 predicted proteins | sample OliLak19BULKMAT1_FD_123175 | JGI IMG/M metagenome (GOLD analysis project Ga0163144, IMG submission 123175) | Freshwater microbial mat bacterial communities from Lake Vanda, McMurdo Dry Valleys, Antarctica - Oligotrophic Lake LV.19.BULKMAT1 | ecosystem: Environmental > Aquatic > Freshwater > Lake...
CCGGCTGCCACCGCGTTGCTGGCCACCGTGATATTCATGCCGACGAAACTTCCGTTCGCGTTGTAAATGCCCCCTCCAATTCCATTTCCGGGCACGCCATCAGGGTATCCACCCGCGCCGCCTTGAACGGAATTCAGCGCAAACGTGCAATTGGTCGCGGTCAGTTGTCCGGCATTGAAAATTCCTCCACCTGAGCCGTGTCCTCCGGGATAGTTCACCGTGGCGGTCCCAAAAGCGCCGGCATCGCCGCCTTTTGCATAATTCGAATAGAACGAAGATCGGTTGAATATTGCGGTGCCGAAATTATGAATGGCTCCACCGCGCCCGTCCGTGTTTAGGCTGGAGAAATCTCCCGACAACGATTGATTTCCAGAAAAACTGCTGTCCCAAACTGAAAGAGTCGCGCCGGAAAAGATCGCGCCCCCTTGTGCGTCGCCGGTCCCGGAATGACGATACGCGTTGCCACCCCGTGCGAGGTTCATCGCAAATTGGCTGCGACTTATCGTCACGTTCCCGACGGCAAGCGCAATTGCCCCGCCGAATCCTGAACTGGGCCTGCCAGAACCGCCCGAAAACGCCGGTGCATTGGAACCCAGCGCAGAGTTCGACAGGAAAATGGAATTTGAAATTACCAGCGAACCTCCGGTCTGATACAGCGCGCCTCCCCTGGATATTGCGCCCGTCCCCCCGGGCTGAGCCGTCCCGACGTTGTTGCTAAAAGTGCAATTCGAGAACACGGATGAACCATTTGTCACGTAAACAGCGCCACCCGAAGCGTCACCGCCAGTCTGCAGCCCAACTGGAAACCCATTAACTCCGGGACCTCCAGTTGCCGAATTGTCCGAGATCAGCACAGAGTCGAGAATCAGCGCGCCACTCTGGTTAAAAATTGCGCCGCCTCTTCCTTCGCCGCCGAAGCCTGTTTTGCCGCCTGGCTGCGCCTGAAGCCCGCCCATCCCGCCCAGAACCGAATTGCTCGTCACGGTCGAAGAAACCAGTCTAACGGTTCCACCGTCATTGAAAATCGCGCCGCCTTCCCCGGGAAATCCGTCCTCCGCCGGATTCGCTCCAGCGTTCGCGCCGTCTGGTCCAACATGCCGACCATTCACCAAAGTCAGGTTCGTCATGGAAAACGTGACGCCGGGATTGACCTTAAACAGGCGAACGGAATTGTTCCCGTTGATAATGACCGAGCGATCCCGAGCATCGAGGGCCACATCCTTCGTTACCTCAATAGTACTGCCAAGGGTGATGGTACCATTGAAACAAATGCGAACGAGCCCGCCGAGGCTCATGGCTGCGCGCAGACTCGCTTCGGTCGCTTCGGTGACCACGTTGCCGCCCGAGCAACTGTTGGTCAGGGTCAGCGTAGCGGAGGCGCTGGCCGTGCCATAGGCGTTGGTGACAGTGACGGAATAATTCCCCTCTTGAGCTGGCTGGAGATTGGCCAGCATCAGGCTGGCATTGGTTTCGTTGAGCAGAGGATTGTTCTGCAACCACCATTGATAACGCAGCGGCGCGGTGCCCACCGCCTGGACTGAGAAGCCTGCGGATTCGCCCACTCCCGTTGTTACATTGGCCGGCGGCACATCTATGGCCGGAAGCTGCGCAAAAACGGCGGTCACCGATTTGTTGGCATTAACATTGATCGACAGCGGATTGGCGTTTCCACTCGCATCCTGTGTCCAGCCGGTAAAAACCCAGCCACCGGCCGGACTGGCTGTTGCCATCACAGTGGCGTTGCTTTGATAACTGCCACCCGGCGGGTTTAGCGAAGCCGACCCATTCCCGTTGGTCAGAATCGTCAAGGAGTACGTGGGGATTGGCTGAAAATGGGCTGTGATGGTTTTGTCCGTGGTCATCGGGACGTTGAGCGGGTTCCCGCTTCCGCTCGCGTCCCCGGACCAATTGCCAAAATACCAACCCGCGTCCGGCGTGGCGGTCACCGTGACGACCGAACCTTCTGGATAAACGCTGTTCGTGGGATTACGTCCGACGATTCCTGAACCATTCGCGCTGGTCGTTAATGTGAAAACGGCCGCGCGAATATTGATGGTCGAGGCGAAGCAGAACGAGAAGAACACGACGCAACGAATGCCCAAGAGTTTCATGCGCCTTTTCTAGCAGTTCAATAGTGCAGTGCAAGTCGAAAACCCAGTCGAAAACCCAGTCGACCAGGCGCCGAAAAACCAACCGGAATCCGGCGTGGCCGTACCAGGAACGATTTGATTGAAATAGATCGTTCACCGGAGCCTGACTTCCAGCTTGTCAAAGCTCCATTAGATGTCAGCTTGGTTTCATGGGTTACGCCTTGGCAAAAGAACAGCAGGATTTTATCAACCAATTGGTGAAGTCCGGAAGATTCAATAATCAGAGCGAGGCCGTCCGTGAGGCCATTCGCCGGATGGAGCGGCAGGAGAACGATTACCTGACGCCACCGGCACTGACTTCAGCCCAGGTCGAAGCGATCTACGGCCAATCGGATAAGCAGGCTGCGGCTGTTGGCAAGACGGCTTTCAACGCATTGCGGGCTGCGGCTCGAAAAGGCGCGCGCCCGGAAAAATGAACTCCTGGGAAGTGTATGAAGCAGATCTGGGTTGGGGCGCGCATCCGGTCGTGATCGTTTCTCATCCCGCGCGCGCCTCTCGGAAAGAATTCATCGAAATCCTCGATTGCTCATCGCAGCGGTCTGCACGATCACCGGGCGACAATGAAGTGTTGTTGGACGAAAACGATGGAATGGACTGGCCCACGTTTTGCAAGTGCGATTGCATTTACGCTGTTCCGCGAGGCGAATTAAAACGTTATCGGGGCGTTGTTTCGTTGGAACGCCGTCGCCAAATTGTTCGCGCCATTATTGCTTGTCACGGCTGGAGCGCGCTTTAGACCCAACCATTGGTATTTCACAATTGACTCATCCGGACGCGGCCCCTTGAATCCCTCGATGAATTTTGTCACCCACCTCGAATGCGCTCCAATTGCCACGGCGTTCGACAAAGGCGAACGGTTCGCTAGGTTGTTTGAAAATGCTGCAACGGTTGCGAGCGGGATTCGGGTGCCGGTCGCGGTTGGAGATTTCATGATTCTCGACGCAGTACGGGAGAGTGGCGGCGTGGCGATCGCCACGGCGGAACAGGACATTCCGAAGTTCATGCAGATGGCCTCATCAAGCGAAGGGATCGCCCTCTGCCCGGAAACGGCCGTGTGCCTCGGCGCGCTGGAAATGTTGCTGAAGCGCGAAACGATCAAAAAGACGGATCGGGTTTTGATCTTCAACACCGGGGCGGCCCAAAAATATCCGGAAGCGGTCCAGGAAAAATTGCAGAAGATCGACATCGCCAAGCCGATTGATTGGGAGAAAATTTAGTATATGGATATTCTGATTCCCGAGGAAATCGAGTCGGCCGCTATCGAAAAACTCGCGGGCAAATTTGAAATCGTTCGCGAGCCCGAACTCTGGAAAATCCGGGCGCAACTCGCGCAGCGTCTTGGCCGGGCCCGAACTGTGATTGTGCGCAACCAGACGCAACTCACTTCTGACCTCCTCGCTGCTGCCCCCGATCTGATGGCCATTGGCCACCTTGGCGTTGGGCTCGACAACATCGACCTCAAATTTGCCACGGAAAGAGGGATTGTCGTCATTGCCCCGCTCAAGGCAAATGCCACGAGCGTCGCGGAATTGACTTTTGGTCTCATGCTCGCGCTTGCTCGAAAAATCCCCCTGGCTGATCGATCTACGAAGGCGGGCGGGTGGGACCGCAACGTCTGCACCGGCATCGAACTGGATCGCAAAACGATTTTGATCTGCGGCTTTGGCAGGATTGGAAGAATGGTTGCCTCCCGCGCACGCGCCTTCGGGATGCGTATTTACGTATCTGACCCGTTCATCGACGCGGACGAAACCCACGTCGGCGAAGTGGGCGCGACTCTCTCTGACAACCTGGAGGACGCGCTAGCGGTCGCCGATTTCGTCACAGTCCATTTACCGCTCACGACCGAAACCAAACAGATGTTCAACGCCAAATTTTTTACGGCGATGAAGCAGGGAAGTTTTTTCATCAACACGTCGCGCGGCGGCGTGATGGACGAGATGGCGCTGGTCCTCGCGCTGGAAAACCACCTTGGCGGCGCGGCATTGGACGTGCGAGAAGCCGAACCTCCCTCGGAAAAATCTCCGTTCGCGTCAATGGACAACGTGATTTTGACCCCTCATATCGGCGCGTTCACGAACGAGGCGCAAGCGCGCACGATGGAGAGCGTCTGCGCCGACCTGGAGCGCGTGCTGACGGGCGAGGCGGCGGTTCATTTTGTGAACATACCCCGCCCGACTGCGGCAAAGTAGCTTGCGATTTACCGGTCGCGATCAAGTGTTTTGTTCCCAACACTGCTCGCGCGTTTGGCGATCTTTCGACTGGTCATCACCTTGGAAACCGTCCCGGTTTTCAGGTAAAGTGAGCGTACCTTGTCCAGCATCTCGTCGCGGCGATGGTAGAGGCGTTTCAACTTGCGCGGTTTCACCCGACTCAAACAATAAGCCGTCAGGAGCGGGAGAGAAATCGTGGTGTCCACGTAGGCCACGACGCAATCGGGCAGTGTGTCGGGATCGACTTTGCCCCAACTGACCGCCTCCGCGGGAGTGGCTCCACTGAGCCCGCCGGTGTCGGGCCGCGCGTCGGTGCATTGCAGGAAGTAATCGTGGCCCTTTTCCTGGATGCCCATCACTTCCTGAATCTGCGGCTCGGTCTGGAGCATGAAGTTCTTGGGTGATCCGCCGCCGAGAATGAAGACACTCGATTTGTGCCCGCTCGATTTGGCTTCGTAAACGATCGCCGCAGTCTGGTTCACATCGCGATTGACGTCGGGAAGGAGTTTGGAATCGCGCATCGACATCGCGGCCACGTTCATTCCGATGGAACTGTCGCCGGGACTGCTGGTGAAAATCGGGATGCCGCATTCGTAGGCCGTTGAAAGGACGGAACTGTCGCGGATGCCCAGTTTTTTCTGGCGGGCGCAAACGTACTTGCCCAGGAGGAAATGAAATTCGTCCGTGCCCATCGTCCGCTGGAACTCCGGTCCCTGGATGACCTCGCGCACGAATGCGTCGGTGTCGAGCAGCACGTTGTAATCGAACAAAATATCATAGATGCGGATGACGCCGTCGCGGTGCAGATCCACGTCGTTCAGGAATGGGGAGCCGGCGTAAAGCTGCATGTCCAGGCCGTAGTGCAGATCGTGATACAGATTTGCCCCGGTTGAAACGATCCAATCGACAAAGCCAGCCTTCATCAACGGAATCAAACACGATTTGCCCAGGCCCGCCGGTGTCAAGGCGCCGGTCAAGCTCATGCCGATAAACCCGTTGTCCGGCAGCATTTTTTCGGCGAGGAGATTGGCCGCTTCGCGCAGGCGGCCTCCATTGTAGGCGAGAAAGGTTTGGTCAATCAAATCGGCTACCGAGATATTTTTTCCAACTCCGAGGGGATTCAGCCGCGGATAGGCCGCAAATTTCTTTGAAGGTGACTTGCCTGTGTTTTTCATGTGCGAAAGTTTTGCCGAAATGAAACCAAAGAAAAGGGAATTTACCAAAAAGGAGGTAAAGACCGTCGGCCCGTCCGGCGATTACTTGGGGACGATCGAGCCCCGTCGCCGGCGGGTTGTCCGCGGCTGGACGTTCGGCACGCGCGGACCCTGGGCCTGAGCAAAACAGACTTTTGACCGCAACAGCAACGTGCCGGTGAGCAAGTCAGCGAGCGGGAACACAACATTGAAATTCTTGTGCATGTAGCGGTGGTGCAACAAGTGATGGCCGTTGAGGCGGTAGAAAATCCAGGAACGTTCGACGTTTCTGTGTTTCGGCAGATGCATGCACCAATGCATGTACTCGTAAGCGCCGTAATAAACCGAGACGGCAATAAACGAACCGAGGAGAAGCCAATAATTGCCGATGATGAGGCAGGCGATGAGAAATGGAATTTGGCAGCACAGCACGATCACGAGCCCATTCCACCAGGCCATCGGAATGGTTTTTTTGTCCTGCTCATTCAGCAGGTGGTAAGTGTGATCTGCTTTAAAAGTCTTGTGATGAACCACCGCGTGCGCGCGGAACGGGTAATCAAATTTACCGAGCGGTCGGTGCATGACGTACTTGTGCAATACCCATTCGAAAAACGATGTGAACACGATTCCTGCGGTTATGCCTAGCGCTACGAGAAACATTGGCCCAACTGTCATGCGTCCCGGTCGGAATAGCAAACGGCGATTCAAATTAAAAACAAACGTTCACTCCGCTTGCCCTGAGGGAGGTCGGTTGGCAGACTCAGCCGAAAATGCGCGAAACCTTTCGAGCCTGGACAGAAGCAGCCGAAACTTTTGTCCTCGATGTCATTCTGGGCGAACGTCGCGGGAAGCGCGCCGCGCTGGTTCGCAGTCTTCTCTTCGCCCTTTCAAAAATCTTCATCGGCGCGGTCAAGGCGCGGCGGTTCCTTTATAATGTCCGTATTCTGCGCGACTCCACTCTCGGCGTCCAAGTCATCGCCGTTGGGAATCTGACGGTCGGGGGAACAGGGAAAACCCCGGTGGTGGAAAAATTCGCGCGGGTCCTGCAGGATCAAGGCCGCACCGTTGCCATTCTTTCGCGTGGCTACCGCTCCAAGCCGCCGCCGCTGACCAAACGGCTCTGGGATAAACTTCTTTTTCGCGGCGACAGCACGCCGCCACGCATCGTCTCGGACGGGAAATCGTTGCTGCTCGATTCTGAAACCGCCGGCGACGAACCATACATGCTCGCGTCCAATCTCAAGGATGTCGTCGTGCTCGTCGATAAGGACCGCGTGAAAAGCGGGCGTTATGCCATTGAAAAATTCGGCTGCGACACGCTCTTGCTCGATGACGGCTTCCAATATTGGAAATTGCGCGGACGCCGCCATGACGTCGTCCTGATCGATCGCCAGCAACCGTTCGGAAACGAGCAACTCCTTCCGCGCGGGACGTTGCGGGAACCTCCTTCGCACCTCGCGCGCGCCACGACGATTTTCATCACCAAAAGCGATGGCAACACAGAGCAGTTGCGCAAACGGATTGAGCAATACAACTCCACTGCCGGAATCATCGAGTGCATCCACGCGCCGCTTTATTTCGAAGATGTATTCAGCGGCGAACGAAAAGGGCTGGAGCTGCTTCTTGGAAAAAAGATCGCCTCGCTCAGCGGAATTGCGCAGCCGGAAAGTTTTGAGCAAAGCCTGATCAAGCTCGGGGGCGAGCTGGTTTACTCAAAACGCTTCGCGGATCATCATCGCTTTACCCAGCAGGAAATCCTGAATACGATCAATCGCAGCAAAAAGCGCCAGGCCTACGCCATTATCACCACGCAAAAAGACGCCGTGCGTTTTCCGAAAATCGACCGCCGGGATCTTGCGATCTATTTCATGCGGGTGGAGATCAAAATTCTTTCGGGCGCGGATGGCTTTCAGGATTGCGTGCAAAAAATCTGTCTTCGCTAAATGGACACCTTGCTTTATCTCCTGGCGCGGGCGGTGATTGGGATTTTTCAGGCGATCCCCCTGACTTGGGTCGCGCGGTTTGGCCGCGCGGCTGGCGGTCTGTTCTATTTTTTGGATGCCCGCCATCGAAAGGTCGCGCTGAAAAATCTGAATTTGTGCTTTGGCGCGGAAATGTCTTCAGAGGAAATTGGCGCAATCGGCAGGGAAAATTTCCGGCGAATCGGAGAGAATTTTTGCTGTGCGGCCAAAACGGCCGGCATGACTTTTCAACAATTGCAGGGACGAATCGAATTCATCGGCGCGGAGAAATTCCCATCGTATCCCGGCACGCCTCTGAAAACCTATGTCGTCGCGATCGGACACTTTGGAAATTTTGAACTCTACGCCCGCTTCGGCCATTTTATGCCGGATTTCAAAACGGCCACCACCTATCGCGGCCTGCGCCAGCCTTCGCTCAATCGCCTGATGCTGGGACTTCGGGAACGTTCGGGCTGCATGTTTTTCGAGCGGCGCACGGATGCGCCCGCCCTCAAAGCGGCGATGGCGGAACAAGGCCTGATTCTTGGTTTGCTTGCCGACCAGCACGCCGGAAACAACGGATTGCGCATCCCATTTTTCGGTCACGAATGTTCCACCAGCGCGGCCCCGGCCATCTTCGCATTGCGTTATCGCACACCGTTGCTGGTGGGCTTTTGTTATCGCACCGGGTTGGCCCGATGGCGAATGGAGGTGGGCGAAGAGATTCCCACGAACGAAAATGGGGAGGCGCGTTCCGCTGAAGCCATCATGGGTGACGTCAATCGCGCTTTTGAAATAGCCATTCGTCGCGATCCCGCCAACTGGTTCTGGGTGCATAACCGCTGGAAGCCTCGCACGGCGAGAACACGACGCACGAGATTGGAAAGCCAACCTGCGGAAACGCTGGAAAGCGAGGGGGAAATCTAGCGGATGGAGAACAGACCTATGACCCTCGGCTCCAACGATCCTCAGTCTTCCTCGCTCCGCCCTCACAAAATTCTTGTGCGCGGCGTGAATTGGCTGGGTGATGCCGTCATGAGCACACCGGCGTTGCAATGTCTGCGCGAGGCGAAACCTGCCGCGCACATCACGCTGCTCACCCATGAGAAACTGGCGGGCTTGTGGCAGGACCATCCGGCAATCAATGAAATCCAAACGTTCGCAACGGGGCAGGGCGCATGGCGCGTCGGCCAACAATTGCGTGGAGGCAAATTTGATCTGGCTCTCGCGTTGGCCAACTCGCACCGCTCGGCCATCGAGTTGTGGATCGCCGGAATTCCCGAACGCGTCGGATCTGCCCGCCCCTTCCGGAACTGTTTTCTAACGAAACCAGTTCGTCCTCGCGACGACGCGGTCCAGATGCGGAAACGTTCTCGCGCAGAGATCGATCGATTGATCGTTCAGGCTGGTGGGGCGTCTCGGACTGATCTTCCGAAGGCGGTGCATCACATTTTTCAATATTTACATTTAGTGGCCGCCCTCGGCGTCAAATCCGAAGTGCTCGCCCCATATATCTCCGTTTCCGAAAAAGAGGTGTCGGCATTTCGCCGTCGCCTGACCGCGGTTTCCGGTTCAGGCTCGACCCACTGGCTCGGACTGAACCCTGGCGCTGAATATGGTCCGGCCAAACGCTGGCCGGCCGAGCGTTTCATCGCGGCGGCCCTCGAGATCCACAGGACTGTCCGGTGCGGGTGGATAATTTTTGGCGTAAACGATCCCGCCACCCTGCGCGTGGCAGAGAAGCTCAAGAGCAAACTGGGCCGTGAATTGGTGGCGAACTTTTCCGGCGGGACAACTCTCCGCGAACTCTGCGCGGGGCTTAAGTTTTGCAAGCTCGTCCTGACCAACGACAGCGGTCCTATGCACGTCGCCGCTGCCGTCGGCACGCCAGTGGTTGTTCCCTTTGGAAGCACCTCCAGCACATTGACCGGGCCTGGGTTGCCCGGAAGCGATGGGCACGTTGTTCTCCAGTCGTCTGTCCCTTGCTCTCCCTGTTTTCTCCGCGAATGTCCGATCGACTTCCGTTGCATGAATTCGATCGAAGTGGTCGCGGTGGTGGACGCCTGCCTCCGACGGCTCGGAAAGTTGTAACCGGCCGAAAAGACCCTTCGTCTCTCCCAACGAACATCGTGGCCATATTTTCGAGCCCGTAGGTCGGGGAGGCAGCCGCAAAAAATACATTATGAAAAGAATCGTAGCAATCGCACTCGGACTTTGCCTGCTCGGCATGGCCAACGTTTCCCAAGCTCAGGAAACAAAAAAGAAGGAAAGGACGGATGAGCAAAAGAAAGTCATGAAAGCGATGACTGAGAAATATGACACGAGCAAGGATGGCAAGCTCGACAAAGAAGAGCGCGCCAAGATCAGTGCTGAAGACAAAGAAAAGATGAAAAACGCGGGATTGGGTCGCGCCAAAAAGAAAGACGGCGCATAATAACCGGTTCATCGAGTTTAAAGTGAGCAAGGCTGGGTTTTTTAAACCCAGCCTTGCAGCATTTAAAGAAGCCTGTTAAAACCCTC
>Ga0163144_10031846_pt1 | contig 10037 bp, 9 predicted proteins | sample OliLak19BULKMAT1_FD_123175 | JGI IMG/M metagenome (GOLD analysis project Ga0163144, IMG submission 123175) | Freshwater microbial mat bacterial communities from Lake Vanda, McMurdo Dry Valleys, Antarctica - Oligotrophic Lake LV.19.BULKMAT1 | ecosystem: Environmental > Aquatic > Freshwater > Lake...
GAGTACGGCGAGACATGGGGAGTCAATGCAGAAGCGGCTTTGCACCGCATCGAATACGTTCGAGGCAATAGGACGCCGGTCGCAAAGGCCATCGTCGAAAACAACATCGGCAAAGAACCACTCCAGATTCGAATGAAGTCCAATGGCTCATTCGATAAAGATGGCGACAAACTCTCTTACCGCTGGAAGTCGACCCGAACGACAGGCGAAGATCGGCAGGAAAAGAACCTCTCCGAAAGCCCGGAAGCGGAGGTGACCATCGTGGAACCTGGTTCCTACACCGTCACCCTAGAAGTCAGGGATACGAACGGCGCTTTGGATATCGCAACCTATCCCGTCGTGGTCGGCAATGCTCGCCCCGAAGTGCGATTTCTTTCACCAAAAGATGGCGACTTCTTTACTCCTGGTGAAAAGATTGGTTATAGCCTCATGATCGAAGATCTCGAGGACGGCACGAGCGATTTCGAAAATGCTGACGCACGAAACCTTGAAACCATTGAACTTTCTGCACCGAGCCGAACGTTTGTTCAAGCGAGTCCAATTGCGCCAGGCAATTCGGAGGGCGGCAAGCCATTGCCTCCGGGCTTGGACCTGATGCGGAAAAGCGATTGTTTCAATTGCCATGCAATCGATCGCGCGTTGGTCGGTCCCATGTTTGCCGAGGTAGCCAAGAAGTACCGTGACGTGCCGGGTGCCATCGAGTTGTCGATTAAGAGGGTGACCGAGGGTTCGACGGGCGTTTGGGGTAAAGTTGCTATGCTTCCACACTCACAACACTCACCGGACCAAGTCGCGGAAATGGTTCGCTATGTTTACTCGATCCAAGCCGACTTGAATTCAAAAACAGTTGGTGGCTTAAAAAACTCGGTTGAAACAAAACCGGAGTTCTCCGGCGTTCAACTAGAAGCCTTTTATACGGACTTGGGAAGCGGGGCTATACCTGCTTTAACAGGCTCTCAAACTGTTCGTCTGCGAAGCCGCGTTGTGGAAGCAGAGCAAGTTGACAGGATATCAAAAGCCAAAGTTTTGAATTCAGACAAGGCTCGTGGAAAAGCATTTGTGGGCGACATCAGCAACGGAGCGATCCTCCAAGTGAACGGGATTTCGCTCGATAGTGTGAGTCAAATCGTGGTACGAGTGGCCAGTGGAGGAGCCGGCGGTTTCATCGAGATACATCTCGATTCAAGCGATGGTGCGCTGTTGGGAAGCGTTGAAGTACCCGTGAATGGCCAATGGGAGGAGTTCTCCGAAAAAGCATTGCCGCTCAAGGCTCAGGACGGGAAACATGACCTGTACTTTGTGTTCAAAAATCCAAAAGCCGGTGGTGGACTGATGAACATCGACTCGATCGAATTTCGGCAATAGATGAAAACAGAGACGAATTGTCATCGAGTCGTTTATCTCAGGGGTTGGTATCTTCAGGTCGTTAAGTCACTGGAAGAATGCCTGACAATATGTCTCGCGGTGAAAAAGTTGAAATCAACGGAAAGCGACTGAAGTCCGATTTATTGAAAGTGACCAAGTTAACGAGCGAGTGTCGTTGCATTGCAGCGACAAGGCGAGCATCATGCGCAAGCTTTCCAACTACGGCGTGACGATCAACCAAGTCGAACCAGGTAGCAAAAATTCCTCGTTCATCTTTGAGCAGAGTGAAATTTTGGAGGCACTCTTCAGCAAGTCGCGTGGCACTCTTGGTGTCGAGGCCAAAACCATTCAGGTTCACCGGCCTTGTAGCTACCACCCAAAACTCATAAAGGTTTTGTGAACAAGGCACAAGCGAACACCCGCAGCGACGAGAGCGCTCAACGAGTCTCGCACATCAGCAGCCAGGGGAAGCGATGGTTGCGCGGCGCGAAGGAGTACATTGGTATCTAGAAGTGCCTTCATTCACCTCGACCAGCATAGATGGACTCCCGACTATCGTCGATTTGGTGGTCCAGCACTGGAAATTGCTTAGACCAATTGGCAATCCACTCTGAAAATTGCTCCGCGGAGATACTGCTCAAATTCCCATCCGTTTTTGGCTCGAGTCGTTCGCTAATCGTTTCGAGAACAAAGGCCTCTACGTCGAGCCCTGCTTGGGCCGCTTTTGATTTGAGCAATTCTTCGATGTGGGGTGGCAGTTCAATTCGCAAATTCATTTTCTCTCCTTCGGCGGCGGTTGACGTTTCTCCCACTATACCACGATCCATTACGCTCTAACAAATCAAATGAATTGTGACGCTCCTCAGTGATCGCCACCAGCCACCAAAATCCGTAATCGCGCACAGCAAATCCCGCAGGGTAAACCTGCGGGATTCACTGGACTACGGGTAGGAATGAAGGATTCTCAGCTTAGCGAAAGCTTACAGGTTGGCGCCTGGAGTTGGCTCGATGCGTGGCATCGATTCAACTACTTTGTCGATCAAACCGTACGCACAAGCTTCTTCGGGGTCCATGAATCGGTCTCGGTCGGTATCCCTTTCGATCTGTTCAAGTCCTTGTCCGCAATGGCGAATCAAAATCTCATTCAGTTTGCGTTTGGTCCGTTGAAACTCTTTCAAGTGGATCGAAATCTCCTCGGCCGTTCCTTGCATGCCGGCAAGCGGCTGGTGGATCATGATCCGAGAGTTTGGCAAAGAATAGCGTTTTCCCTTAGCACCTGCAGTCAATAGTACCGCACCCATCGAAGCAGCTTGGCCGATGCAATAGGTAGCGACATCGCAGGAAACAAATTGCATGGTGTCGTAAATCGCCATGCCGGCGCTCACGCTGCCGCCCGGGCTGTTGATATACATGTGGATATCCGCCTTAGGATCGTCCGACTGCAGGAAGAGCAATTGAGCGACCAGGGCGTTCGCAATTTCGTCATCTACCTGCGAACCCAAGAATATGATTCGATCCTTGAGCAGGCGGCTGTAGATGTCGTAAACGCGTTCTTCTCGACCGCTTTTTTCAATGACGTATGGAATCAGTGGCATTTAATCGATGGCTCCAAAGTTGGTGTGCGTTAGGAATTCTCTTCGTCGCCAGTTGGCGTTTTGGTCAAAATTTTGTCGACCAAACCGTAAGCCATGGCGTCATTTGCCGTAAGGAAGAAATCTCGATCTGTATCCAAAGCGATTTGATCGGCAGATTTTCCTGTATGTTTCGCCAGAATATCGTTGAGTTGCGCTCGCATTCTGAGGATTTCTCGGGCTTGGATTTCGATGTCCGAGATTTGGCCACGCACGCCACCGTGAGGCTGGTGGACCATGACGGAACTGTTTGGCAGACAGTAGCGTTTGCCGGTTGTCCCGCCAGCCAGCAGAACCGCAGCTCCGCTGGCCGCCTGTCCAACGCAGTAGGTGGCTACCGGGCACGACAGCATCTGCATCGTGTCGTAGATCGCGAGGGTCGAAACGACTTCGCCGCCTGGAGAATTGATGTAAAAGTGGATATCCTTGCGCCGCTGCTCGCTTTGCAAATAAAGCAGCTTCATGATGACATCGTTGGCGTTGCCGGCGTAAATTTCGCCTTGCAGGAAAACGATCCGGTTTTCCAGCAATAAATCGCCGAGGGTCATCTGCCGTTGGCGTTGATAGCTTTGGTACGCTTGCGAGTCATAGACCGGCGGCATTTTCGAAAAGTGATTCAATTGTTGCCTTCCCATACTTCGAGTTCGTTACTTCGATCTATACATCTTTCCCATTGCCCATCTTTTGACAAGGCCACAACAGCGAAACTTTCCTCCGTTCAATGGAACATCCCCATCACAGATAGAACCTTTAGAATGGTAGAACTATGGCACAACGCTATCATTCAATTTAAAATTTCCTCGCAGCGACCGAAGATCAAATCCAACGCGTTCTAGAAAGATTTTAGCTTGTCAACATCAATCCCAATCCAGTCGGCAATCCAACGGATTCAGAAAGCCCAATCGGAAGGACACATTAGCCGGGGCGCACTGACGAATATTTCTTGCTGGCTGACTCAGGATCGCTATTCAGCCTACTTACCTAAGGTGCTTGAGCACATCGAACAGGAAAAATGGCAAGCGCTCGACGATGCGTTTTGGACGGTTATTCCCTTCGGAACCGGCGGTCGACGCGGTCGAATGTACGATATAGGGTCCAATGCAATCAACGATCGGACGATCGGTGAAAGTGCGCAAGGGCTGGCGGATTACATTTTGCAAATGCCCAAATCCGATGTGCCGCTGTCCTGTGCGATCGCTTACGACACACGACACAAATCGAGGCATTTCGCTGAGCTTTGCGCCTCGATCATGGTGGCGAACGGATTCCAAGTTTATTTTTTGGACGATTACCGCGCAACGCCGCAACTGTCCTTTGCCGTTCGGGAAAAAAACTGCTCGTGCGGGATCATGGTGACCGCTTCGCATAACCCCCCCAGCGATAACGCAGTGAAAGTCTATTGGTCCACGGGCGGTCAGATTCTGCCCCCGCACGACGCAGCCATCATCGATCGGGTCATGAATGCTCAGCAAATCAAAACCGTCCCTTTTGCCGACGCTCTCCAAGCCGGCAAAGTCTCGATTGTTACCGAAGAGATTGATCGTGACTATATCGCTGCTGCAGTCAAGTATGCTTGGCCAGGTTCGCGCGCGGTCCGAGTCATGTACTCACCGTTACATGGAGTTGGGAGCTTTGCAGTTTTGCCTCTTTTAAAGGCCGCTGGTTTCGAGGACGTCCTCGTGTATGGACCGCATGCGACTCCCGATGGCGATTTCCCAAATGTGCCGGGGCATGTTAGCAATCCCGAGAATACTGTCGTCTTTACCGCAATTATCGAAGAAGCCAAAAAACAAAATGCGGATTTAATTTTGGCGACCGACCCGGACTGTGACCGGATGGGCTGCGCTTGCCCGTTGACGACCGAAGCCGACAGTCCATGGGCGACCCTCAATGGCAATCAGCTGGGAGCCCTTCTGACGGACTTCGTACTTGGCAAACTCAAATCCACAGGAAAGCTAACGAGTAAAACCTATGTCATCAAGACGCTCGTTACGACCGACTTGACGCGCCAGATTGCCGAAGGCTACGGCGCCCGATGCGAAGGGAACATCCATGTTGGTTTCAAGTGGATCGTTGGTTTGATGGACGATCTTGGGCCTAACGATTTCGCATTTGGAACCGAGGAATCGCACGGATACCTGATCGGCCAGTACTGCCGCGACAAGGATGGTGCAGTGGCTTGCCTGCTTATGTGCCAACTAGCAGCGGACCTCAAGGCTAGGGGTCTAACGATGCACCAACGGCTCGATGAACTCCAAGTCCAACACGGATGCCATCTGGAGGATTTGATCAATGTCCAGATGGAAGGAAGCGAGGGCATGGACAACATGAAGAAACTGATGCAATCGTTGCGAGACAATCCGCCAGTGGAAATGGGTGGACTCCGGGTAGTGGCCGTTCGCGACTATGGAAATCTAACGCGTCGCATCGTTGGTGGTGGGGTCGAAACCCTCAACGCCCCAAAGAGCAACATGCTGATGTTGGATTTGGCGTTGCCCGGCCAATCGACTCCCTCAGGCAATGCAATTGCCGTGAGGCCATCCGGGACCGAGCCGAAAGTGAAGTTCTATCTGTTTTGTGTTGAGCCGGTTTCGGACGCATCCATGCTCGCGAAAGCCAAACAAGCGGTCGAAGAACGTATCGCCAAAATGAAGTTAGACGCAAAGCGATTGGCATAGTTCTCCTTAAGCTCCGCCAATCACTTGGGAAAGTGTTTTTGTAGCGGAAGGGCGCGAGCCCTCCGGTTTCGCAGCATTTATTAAACGCTCACCGGACGGCTTGCGCCGTTCCGGTAACAAAATGAGTTTTCGATCAATAAATGTCCGATTTTTGAAGTGGGATAGGCTTCCAGCCTGTCATTTTCAATACGACAGGCTGGAAGCCTATCCCAGTAATTGATCGAACGATCCTAAGCGCGATTTGGCGTAAAACCAGCTTCTTTTTGCAAAGAATCTCGTCATTTGACCAAACGTGTCCAAGCGTGACCGAAAAATTGGTTGTGGGCCTGGAGGCTTGTTGTGGACTGGCAAAGAATGCGTTAGCATCGTAAGCAGCATTTGGAATGCCTTTGGTTTGAACGAGATTGATCTCTAGGTGATAGGCGGCGGGTACGACTGAGAGATACCTGTGCGTATACGATTGCACACCAATTCGTTGTCTCTCATAATTTAGGTTTCAATCAGAAAAAGGGAATTTCAGGTATGGCCGTTTCAACAAGCAAAAGCAAGAAAAAATCAGACAAGGGTCCTCCAGCCGAACCGACAACTGGACTAGAAAGCATCTACAAGCGAGAGCCCAGCCTCAGGACAACTCTCCAACAAATCGAAAAGCAGTTCGGCGATGGCGCAATCATGCCTTTGGGCGGTGAAGCCCAGCTCAAAATCGAAGGTATACCGACCGGCTCGCTTTCTCTCGATATGGCGCTCGGCGGAGTCGGCGTCCCCCGCGGCCGAATCATCGAAATCTTTGGCCCAGAGTCCAGCGGCAAGACGACTATCGCACTGCATATCTGCGCCCAAGCTCAAAAAGCAGGTGGTATCGCAGCGATCATCGACGCGGAACATGCGTTCGACCCAAGCTGGGGTAAAAAGCTTGGCGTCCAGTTGGACACGCTGCTCGTTAGCCAACCTGGCTGCGGTGAAGAAGCCATGCAAATCACAGAAATGCTTATCAAAAGCAACGCCGTCGACGTGATCGTGATCGACTCGGTTGCCGCATTGGTACCAAGAAAAGAATTGGAGGGCGAAATCGGTGATTCGCATGTCGGACTGCAAGCTCGACTGATGAGCCAATCCATGCGCAAACTCACCGGCGTTATCGCCAAAAGTAAAACCTGCGTCATCTTCATCAATCAGATCCGCGAGAAGATCGGTGGAATGTCATATGGTTCCCCTGAAACAACGCCCGGCGGTCGTGCATTGAAATTCTATTCGTCCTGCCGTATCGATGTTCGCCGAATTGGACAACTCAAGGATGGCGAAATGGTTGTCGGCCAGCGAGTCAAAACAAAAATCGTTAAGAACAAAGTCGCACCGCCGTTCCGTGTCGCTGAATTCGATATGATGCACACCTGTGGCATCAGTTTCGAAGGCGATTTACTCGATCTCGGCACAGCGCACAAGATCGTCAACCGAAGCGGTGCTTGGTTCAAATACGGGGATACGTACATTGGCCAAGGAAAAGAAAAGGCCCGCAATTACTTGATGGAAAACAAAGACGTGGCTAACGCGATCCGGGATGCCATCATCGAGTGCGGCGTCTACGCAGGTCCTGAAGGCAAACCTGAAGCAGAGGAAGTAGAAGAAGAAGCAGCGGCTTCCGATTCTTAAAAATTACGGGATAAAGAAAATCAATCCCGTAGTGGCAACACCCTGCAAAATCATCCCCCGCTTCGAGAGCTGCCCCCAGCCTCGTGAAGGGGCCCTGGTTCCGTAGGCATAGTGACCCACTGTGTAGACTCGATCGCGAGGACCGTTGACTCCAGTCTTGTAGGGCAACACAGGAATACTTGCCAAGAACTGAGCATAGGAAACCACTGGTCGAGTCCACTCAGGCGAAAAAGATTCGTAACGCTCCAACTTTGCCTGCTCAAAATAGAGAGGTAGCGTATAGAAGTCAGGCGAAGTCCAACCGGCCATCGAATCATTCCATTGCGTTTCGTCATGGCTTGTTCTATTGCGACTTTCCGAAACGTAAGAAGCCTTTTCATACGCCGATTCTTTTGGCGTTCGCGAAAGGAATCCTTCCACCGAAGCATTGGGCCTGAGCATGCTCTCTACCGACAACACTTTCGGCAGTTGCTGCGAACTGTTGGCTTGACCTTTTGCCAGCAGAACGGCTTGTTGTCCCAAGCAATTGGGAACAACCAGAAACAGAATCGCTTGAAGCAAGCACGCCTTGGCTATCAAAAGTGGAGTGGGTTTGAATTTCATGTTCACAATGCCCTGTTTCAACGAATGGGTTCTTGCCTGTTAAGAAACTGGTTTCAAAGTCGCGCGCAAGAACCCGTTAATCCGATTATTCGGTTGAAACGCTATTGATCGTGAGCAAAGCCGAAAACTTGACGGTTCTGCGCCTCAAAATCCGGATATTCGGAACGATTCGTATGCAACCTAAATCCAACCAGATGGCTCGTCTCGAGAAGTTCTAATTCACGCCAGGGTAGGCTCGAATTAGACTGAAGGGATAAATTTAGGTTTCGCGCTACCCAAACACCGCAGTTTGCCATTTGAATTTTGGTCCGAAAATGCCGTTCAAGTCACTCGTCACACTCGTCAACACACTGCGAGGCTGGTTCCCCGCTCTTCGAGGAGGTCGCCCGAATTGTTTCTTAAGCAAATTCCCATTTGAAGTGAGCGGCAAGTCGCTAGCCGCCGGTGTTTTTTCGAGCACAAAAAAACCGGCGGCTAGCGCCTTGCCGCGCACTAAATCGGACAAACGTCTTCGGCGTTCCCAGCGTTTAGTCTCGACGTTTCGCCGACTTGAAAAGAGGCGAGTCTTTGCCGTCGATGCGTTCTTCGTCGCGGGTGCTCTCGAAATCGAAGTCACAAGCGGGGGAGAAACGAACGCCAACTTGCTGGCCGATGGGACAAACTTTTTTGTCGATAAAAACAATAACCTTACCTATGATTCCGGACTCGAAGACTTACACGCGATTTCGGATCTTCAAAGCGTGCGTGCTTTCAGCCTCGAGTCGATCGGCCGGTTCTTTTGGAATGGCGATTTCTCTCTTGCACCATTGGCTATCCCTCTAGGCTCCGGAGAAGTGGTACGTGCGGAGGGACTTAGTGAAGTTCATCTTCAAGCCAATTTTAACGCGGCCGGAAACGTCGCGATCAACGCGATCAACACAATTGACTTCGATGCAAACATAGTTATTCAGAACAACCTTACTGCTGCCGTTTCTCCAACGGGCACGATCATGGATGGAGCGAATGCTGATATCCATGTTTTGGGTGACGCTGTTCTCCTGAGCCAGAACAGTATTCAACTCGCTGACGACCCCTCTGCGTCCTGGGTGGTCGATGGTTTAACCAAAGTCGAGTCTCTTGGTAATATCGAACTTGGTCTCGGTGGAAGATGGGACAGTACCACATTGACAGCCAACGCAAACGATATTCGCATCTTAGAACTCAATGCCATCTCCATTCAAACTGTCATTGCATTGGGTAATTTTGAGCTGACTGCAAATGGTAGTATCAGCGACGAAGCTGGAGCAGGTATCATCGTGGACGGGTCAGCAAACTTGAACGCAGTTGGCATGATCCAATTGTCGGACAACATGTCCGATGTTTTGAATGTCAGCGGTGCGGTTTCACTCGTTTCGACGACTGATTCAGTCACCATTGGCAGCCCGGGAACAGTAACGCTTGGCAATGTTTCAGCCAGCGGTTTGAACATCACCTTGTTTGAAGATGCGGATACCGTCCTCACGTCGATTGCGACGCCTGGCAACTTCACCGTCGTAAGCAGCGGTACGATTACCGACTCGGCTGGCGCGAGTATCCAAACGGCTTCTATGAATTTGAATGCCGCGGGTTTAATCCTATTGTCGGACAATGCGACGGATGTTTTGAACGTGAGCGGTGCGGTTTCGCTCGTTTCGACGACCGATTCAGTCACCATCGGCAGCCCGGGAACAGTAACGCTTGGCAATATTTCAGTCAGCGGTTTGAACATCACCTTGTTTGAAGATGCCGATACTGTTCTCACGTCGATTGCGACGCCAGGCAACTTCACCGTCGTAAGCAGCGGTACGATTACCGACTCGGCTGGCGCGAGTATCCAAGCGGCTTCTATGAATTTGAATGCCGCAGGTTTAATCCTATTGTCGGACAATGCGACGGATGTTTTGAAAGTCAGCGGTGCGGTTTCACTCATTTCGACGACCGCTTCAGTCACCATCGGCAGCCCTGGAACAGTAACGCTTGGCAATGTTTCCGCCAGCGGTTTGAACATCACTTTGTTTGAAGATGCCGATACCGTTCTCACTTCGATTGCGACGCCAGGCAGTTTCACCGTCGTAAGCAGTGGTGCGATTAC
>Ga0163144_10031847_pt1 | contig 10036 bp, 19 predicted proteins | sample OliLak19BULKMAT1_FD_123175 | JGI IMG/M metagenome (GOLD analysis project Ga0163144, IMG submission 123175) | Freshwater microbial mat bacterial communities from Lake Vanda, McMurdo Dry Valleys, Antarctica - Oligotrophic Lake LV.19.BULKMAT1 | ecosystem: Environmental > Aquatic > Freshwater >...
CCGCACAGCGTGCAAGCAAAGGGCAAAGAGCGATGCTCACCCACCGCAGCCAGTTGCGCGGCCAGTTTATCCCGCTCGGCCGTACAGTCTCTGAGTTCTTTGCGCAACTCACTAATGATTACCCAAAAATCTGGATTGTCGGTCATTTCTTCCTCTCCAATATATCACGCAGCACACAGGGCAGACAACGCTCACATTCGTCGTCGTGTTCCTCACCGTAATCCGTGTGGTCGCAGTCACATCCGCACGAGTGCCGCCCGACTGCCTCACCCACCGCAGCCAAGCGCGCAGCCAACCTATCCCGCTCGGCCATGCACTCTGTGAGTTTGCATTTGGCTATTGCAAGGTCCTGATTGCTATACTTCGCTAGCAAGTAATCTACATGGGTCATTGTCGGTCATTTCTTCCTCTCCAATATATCAGATATCACGCAGGACCAGCAGGGGTCGCAGTTATCGTTATGTCTCTCATGATTCATGGAGCAATCGCAGTCGCAGTTACATCCGTTGTCCGCGACTGCCTCACCCACCGCAGCCAGTCGAGCAGCCAGTTCGTCGCGCTGGGTGACACACTCGGCAATCTCGACACGCAATTTGTCGTGCTTGGCCTGGCTACGTAGCTCTCCAGGCCAAAGGTCCCCTTGGAGGGGGTCCTGGTTGTATCCAGGACAGTCGACGACGCATAAGTCAGAAAACCTCTCCAACGGAATGTCTCGTCCTCGTGGCGCCTTGCACCGGCCGCAAACCGCACAGAGCACTTCACTACCCACCACTATCAGAGACAGTTCTCGACTTATTCCCACAGCTATAATGCTCCCAGCGAGAGCACGAAGGTCTGGTGGTCGACGAATTCAGCGGCGGTTTTTAAATCCAGAACCAGCCTTTCCCTCACCGCCACGATGCGTTCGACACGACTGGTCATTTTTTTTTCTTTGTCGGTGAGCCCGACAACGGAGGCCTCATGGATTTTTCTCTGGTTGCGAAAGTTCAAAAAACTACGCAACGCTTCAATAGACTGCTCATCCAGAATGATACCTCCTGGTCTGTCAGACCATCCAATTTTTTTACTGCCGACTGGATAGCCTGGACCTACGTCTGTGACGCAAAGTCCGCTATTGTCTCCCTGTTTCCAAATCGTTACGCTTCTCATTTTATGTTAAATGTATAGGTAGTCAGGTCAGGTGTCAATCTTTTCTTTATGATTTACAGATTTCCGGATACTTGGTATCGCGCTCGCCCCATCATAGCCGGACTTGTGGTAGAATTTAAGAAAGGGTGATTTTTTGTCAAAGGAAAATTTTTCGCAAGAAGTGTTCGATAAAATGCTGGAGAAGTACCCCACCTTTGAAAACCAGCAGCAAGCTCTTGCTGAGGTCGTCAAATTCACTATTTGTGAGACCTATGACCAAAGTAAGCAGTTTTTTGCTACTCAATTAGTCAGCTACTTAAACGATATGTGGACCGTTATGTCCCTCCAAAAGGTCCCAAAGACCTTAGTGGCAGCCGTTAAAAGGGACCCCCAGGAATCCATGAGAATGGCCGTCACCGCCGTGGCGCGAAAAACGGTAGAAGTCATAGCGCAATTAAGTTCTATCAGTCTAGAGTCTTTAGATTCGACTGACCCCACGGACGAAGAGGTAGGAGACCCCAAGGGGACATGCTGAATGGACAATCACGATGACCTGGACGCGCTCCCCGAGGAGCCAGTCGTTCAAGAACTAGCCCGAGCCCTAGATTGTTACCTCTGTAGTTCCGTATTTCCTTCCTTCGGAGGGAGGCTCTACTGCGAAAAATGCCGGAAGCAGTTTTTTTCGGATTTGTAGGGTTAGGGAACAGGTGGCAATCTATTTAGGGTATGACCACCCCCTTGATTATAATTTGTCTGGTTTTAGTAGGACTGACAATTGGCGGGTGTCTCATATACAGGGACATAGCACGGTCCTACGAGCAGGGGTTCTTTGAGACGGGCGAAAAAGGGGACGGACCGGACCTAGACGGCGACGGAATCGGGAATGATGTCCATTGGCCCAAAAACAGAATTCCGATTAGGGTAATAATCAGCCCGACCCTGCCCAAGGCCTACCTCGCAGAGGTCATCCTCGCGATTTCCAAAATCAATACCATCGTACCGGTGTTCGGACCTCTAGAGACCGGTTCGACACATCTCTCTAATTACATCGAGATAGGCGGAACCAGGCCTCCTACTGGTGTGCTCTATATCCATAGCGACGCAGGAGACGACCCATCACACGGGATTGCTACCACCTATAGGTCAGCTAGAGGTGAGATTATTAGCTGTACTCTACAATTTCCGGAATCCGGCGTGAAGCTCGCCAAAAGCATTGTCCTGCATGAGCTTATGCACGCGTTAGGCTTTGCTCATGATGAAAACAGGAATTCGATTATGTGGCCGTATGCAACCGACCAGCCACAAAAAATCACAAAAAACGACAGCAGGTTGATGGAAAAGGCGTACGGAAATGCGAAAAGCGATTAGTGGCATTATCTTTCTGAGTGTTTTGATGGGTTGTAACCAACCTATTATTCGACCGGCCAAGAGCGAGACTCTTGCTCCTCCCGACATCGTTGCCGCTCTTGCTGCTCCTGCCGCTCCTGCCGAACCTGCTGCTCCTGCCGAACCTGCCACCGTCCTCTGTCCAAAACGCCCCTGCATCCTAGTAGTAGCCCTACTGGGCCATATCGCGGGCAACATCAGCGAATTGCTGACTGAATTTATCGAGGGCGCCGAAAAGGAAAAGGCCGAAGCTCTGGTTTTTATCATCGCCTCCCCTGGAGGGGATTTCAACAAAGCCGAATCTATTTATGACTCAATTAAGAATACCAGCATACCTACCTTTTGTTACGTCAAGGGGATGGCCGCATCAGGAGCTTTCTGGATTTTGCAAGCCTGTACCGAACGGGTAGCAGAACCCAAAGCGCGACTCATGACCCACGCGCCCTACGTAGTAGCCAAGGCAGGAGTCGCCATGAAACGAACAGACCTAGTCAATGCCATCAACGAAATCGATATGCTTAACGACATTCAAGCATTCGGAATTGCTAGCCGGATGAAAATGCCGCTCAAGGAGTACAAATCGCGTCTCGGCGGGGCAGACTGGTGGTTTTCAGCGGCGTCTGCGGTGGAATTAGGGGCTATCGATTCGATTGTTGAGGTCGACGTTGATACCTACATTAGTCAGATTCCTGAAAAGCTCCTAAAATTAAAGGCAAGGTCTAAATGACCAATAATCACGACGTAATAATCGAAGCGCACGAAGACCGCATACAAGAACTAGAGAGGTCTTTTAATTCGCTAGCTGTGCAAATTCTCCCAACCCTGGCGCGCCTAGAGGAAACCGTCGAGAACGGTTTTGAGCGAATGTCCGAATCCATACAAAAAGGGGACAAGCGATTTGACCGACTGGAAACGGCCCTGGAAGAAATAGAAGATTGTGCAGAGGAAAACACCAGTGCCCTGGCCGTCCTTAAAGACGCCCACCAAACCCGCAGCGAACACAAAAAAATATTCGTCAAATGGGTGCTAGGGGTAATTAGCGCAATTATCATTGCAGTCCTAGTGTCTAGGATTGGTCTAAAGTAGACCCTTCAATTTCTTCCGGCATACTGATGCAGGTATCAGACATTGTGGCAACCTGGACGCCACGGTTGCCACTGTCTGTCGACCCTCACGTTCCAATCGATGGGTTGAGGTTTACTTGCCAGTCTCCTTAGGATGGCTCTAGCTATCTCCGCTTCTGCCCCCTCCTGGGAGGCATGGGCCTTAAGAGCTTCTAGGCGTCTTGAGCTGCTTAAGCTGCTTATTTTATATTCCATATTTCTTTCTAGTCATTTTTTGTTTTTCCGGGCAAAAACAGTGTCAAAGGACATGACGCCCTTAGAGGTGATTTTACACCAGCTAGCGCTAATTACCTCTTCGCCCGACTGGAGGTCGAAAAAGTATGCCTTCTCGTATGGGTTGTACGCGACCCTGACCCCACTGAGAAACGAATACGGGTCGTCAGGGACGCTCAAGGTACCACGCACGAAGGCATGTAGGTTTTTACGCTGTTCTCTCAATACCCTTTGCCGTCCGGCTTCATCGACAATATATGTGGCATCTGTTAACCACAGCGAATCAGTATTGAGGAGCAGTCTCCCCTTATACCTAAGGGACAGCCCTCCCGCCTGAAGGTCTCTGAAGACATCTACAACCATTCCGTACGATATCCACTTTTCACAATTCTGTCAATATTTATCAAGAGGGGGACTCAATCTTTTCCGAATGGAACAAGATGCAATCGAAAAAGACGGTGGCGCCAAGAGCCGAAAGCTTTGGTTTTCTGGAGCCACGTCGGCGCTGGTAATCATAGCGAGCCTCTTCGTCCCTTCTGCCGTGTTTGGCGAGGTCGTCACCGGCCTTATAACTGTCTGCGGCATCTACGTAGGCGGCAATGCGGCCACTCGTTGGATTACCTTAACGAAGACCCAAAAGGCGCCTACTCCCGCCAAGCCAAAAAAGGAAGCACCAATTCTCGAAAGAGAAGAGGAATAAAAAAATGGTCAATCAGAACAATGCACGTCTCAATGCCGCGACCAGATTGGTATGTCGGTTCGTTCCGGAATTCCGGGTGATACAAAAATCCGGGTCGCTGTTCCACAAAGTGGTGGGGGTGCTTTTTGGCCTCATTGGCAATAAGGCATATATGCACCAGTTCTGGACTACTATCAACTACACCACAGCAGCTCCTAAATGCTACGATGATGGATACGATGCAGAGTCGTGGAAGACTGTCCTGCACGAGGGGTGGCACGCAATCCAACGCAAGAAATACGGTATCTGGTTCCCCATAGGGTACCTATTCCCGCAAGTGCTAGGAATAGTCGGCATCATCTGCAATGTGGCACTGCTCTCTGTCGGTTGGTGGACACCGTGGGTCCTCATCCCTCTAGCCTTCCTGTTGCCCCTACCAGCTCCTTTTAGAGCCTTGTGGGAGTGGGAGGCCTACAAGATATCAATAGCGTGCGATTTCTGGCACTGGGGGGATATCAAGGAAAAGGCTCTCCCTAAATACGTATCGGGGTGGCTAGTTGCTAACTTTACCGGGCCGTCCTATTATTTCATGTGGCCTTTTCGGGGCATGATTGAACGGGAATCCTACCTGTTCATCGAACGGCTCAAGAGAGCGAACGTGCCCATAGACCTCTATCTAAACGAGTGCCGCACTTTGTGCGTGAGTCACCGCAAAAAATCCTAGATGGGGATTATCAGGACTCCTCTGTCCTTTACCTCTTTAACGACCTCTCTCGGAGAGTCGTCGTAAAATGTCGGGGCGTACAATGGCAATTGCACTTCCTCGACAACGGACCTTTTTTGCTTTTTAAGGATTCTTTCTATCAGGAATGGTTCCACTTTAGCTAGCCTCCAGGTAAAAGATTGCAACAGACACGCTCCAAAAAGTCGTCATATCCACAACAGGCCAAGGAGGGACAAAAACAAGCCCCGCCGCCTGGTAACTATAAGGTAGTCACGAAGGCCCAGGCAATTACATGCCCACACTGTCGGACTCCGTACTACAGCGAGTTCAGCAATGGCGGCTGGACGGAAGGGTACTGTACCTGGTGCAGTATGGAGACTAGGGTTCAAAAAAAACAAAACCTATAGGCACTCCAAGCTGCGTAGGCTTCGTCATACGCAGCCCGTGTGGCATTAAGAACCGTACAAGCTCGTAAGTATACGAGGTGTTCAGTTTCACGTTTGAGCCGCGCAGCGTCGTATTGACTACACGCGACTAGATAGGCGTCGTAGGCGGCGTCGAGGGCCACTGATTTATCATCCGTTGATTCATCATCCATTGTTGGCCCCCTCGCAAGTGTCCAGAGACGTTTGGAACCAATCAGGCAATTCGGCCTGCAAAAAATAACCAAACCCAGTGTTGTCATATTTAACGTAGGTTGGATTTTTGAATGCGTCCAGGAGCTGCCGAAGAGAACTCTCCTTCTCCAACTTCGTCTTCCCGAGCCACGGGAGGACGGAGACCTCCGCTGAGGCGACAACTAGAGCGTACCAGGAGTAGACAGTCTCTTGAGAGGCCGTCTCTGGGAGATTCCGCTGCAACGTGAAGGAGACTTCCTCGCCTCGAAAATAGCGGGAAAAACCCTCCCCCTCTTTGACTACCTTGAAGAACTCTATTCGGAGTTGTTCAATTCCAATTGAGTGAAACGTCTGGCGACCCACCCGAAATGCCCACTTTGTCTTGTTCTTGTTCATTCATTTAATCTACAGGAATCAAATTAAATGTCAATAAATAATTGTGCGAGAAAAAGGACTCGAACCTTCACGGATTGCTCCACTGGATTCTAAGTCCAGCGTGTCTACCATTCCACCATTCTCGCAGGAACGTGTCAAAAGCGAGACTCGAACTCGCACTCCAGAGGTTGGAAAAGGATTTTAAGTCCTCCGCGTCTACCGTTTCGCCATTTTGACAAAATCTATCTATTTTCTGGGTCTTTGATGTGAGACGAAGAAGTCGGCTGCTTCTGGTGACGACCACCCAAAATATGAATGACTATTCATACTGATGAAATGGACAAAAAAATCAAGAGGCAGTTTGCAGTGACACCCATCCTCAAAGGTTAAAGACGTGGCGACGGTATCATGAGAGGTAGATACCACTCCCCTCCACACCATAAAGAATGCATCGTACCACGAATCTCCAGTTTTCAGAATCGATGCTTCAGCCGTTTCGTACTGTACGTCCTCTAATACTGGTTGACGTACCTCGATTTCGTCCCACGACTGCATGACTAAGGAGTTATATTGCGCCTTTTTAACGGAGCGAGAGATATCACTATATGGTGTTTTTTTCATTTTATGAGCCCGTTGCAGGAATCGAACCCGCCTATCCGGTTTACAAGACCGGAACATCGCCACCAATGCTTAACGGGCCAAGATTTTCATCGCAGTGTGGTCAAAATCTAGGATATGAATCCTATCTAGCCAGTGCTTGGCGAGCCAGTCCTTCCCCCACACGCGAGGGTAATACTTCTTAAAAATTTTCTTCAGCTTGCTACTGAATGCCTTGTTCATCTTAAAGTCGACGCCCGTTAAGCCCGTGCAGACGTAGGCGTTGATTTCGTCCATAATCACTCGGGGCATATATCCACAGGCGGTAAGCCAACTAGATAGCTGCTTGATAAAATGCCTAGTCTCCTCGTCCGCGTCGAATGATACCTTGATAGCCTCCAGCACTTCGGTCCGGTACGCTTCATCCAAGAAAAAACACCCGTGCACGATTTCATGCGCTACGGTAGAGTGGCTCTTCTGCCCGGTGGCAATGATATACCCGTCAGTTATTGACGAGAAATGGTCCAAAAAGGCACTTTCCTTTCGGGTGAACGGGAGGAAGTCCTCGTCTAAATAGAAGCGAGCTAGGGCCCGAACAGGAAAATTAAATCCAGACCAGTCCTGGTGGTACATCCTACCTCCAGTCTCCTCCTCATACCAGTCCTCGTACTCCTCCCGCGAAAAGGACGCGCCCGCAAACTTAGGCGATTCGTAGTGTTCCTGGAATCGCATCATGGTGGTCCCGCACAGATATTGTGTAGGGAACCCCACAAAATATATGGGGAGTTTGGTTGGCATTTAGGGAGCCTTTATTCCGACAACTAACTGGTTGTGTTGGGTCCGGTGTAGTCCGACCGTGAAGTCGAGCAAGTCAGCACAAACTAACAATGTTTTTATTTCTTCAAAAAAAGTACGAATATTTTTGATTAGACCGATATCAAATTCGTCCACCACATACCACCCCTGCCCCTCGTCTCCGCCGATTTCGGGAAGGCGTGTTAGGAAGTCATCGGGCCAGAAATCTACATCGTCTGGACTAAATGTAACGTACACCTTACCGGCACGGATACTGCCCAGGATATTCAGTCTTTTTAGCCTTGAAAACATTATTTAATTTTACCATATATCCGGTGAAAAATCAAGCCTGCCTTATTAATTAGATTGAATCCCAAATCCGAGTGACTACTCGATGGTAGGCAGGCCACCTTCGCGGCGGCATTCTCCCCTTATCCACCACTGCTTGAGCCCGTTGCCGCCCTCGATAGCGGGCAAGTCGTTGTCACGGTGGAGCTGTCCATTCTGGTACCACTCCTTGGTACCATTCTCCTTCTCAACGGCAGGCAAGGGTCCGTCACGATGGAGCTGACCTTTTTCGTTGTGCCAACGGACGGTTCCGTATTCATCCGTACTTACTTTGCTATTGCCCATTATTAATGGTACAGACAATCGAATTAAATGTCAACCGTCATTGCTCCTTTTTTCCCGTTCGACGGTAGGCAGGTCTCCCCATTCAATAATGGGCAACCCTCCATCGCGATGGAAGAGACCGTCTTTCCACCACTGCTTGGTCCCGTCTTTCCACTCGATAGCAGGCAAGCCTCCTGCTCGATGGGGTTTGCCATTTATCCACCATTCCTTGTGTCCGTCTGTGTATTCGACAGCGGGAAGGTCTCCTTCACGATGAAGCTGCCCCCTTACCCGCCACGACCTATTTCCGTCTGCCCATTCGATGGAGGGCAGGCCGCCGTCACGGTGACGCTGGCCATCTACCCACCACTCCTTGCTCCCGTCTGCGTGTTCGACGGCGGGTAGGCCTTCACTGCGATGAGGAAGGCCGCTTTCGTCAAACCAACGGACAGTTCCGTCTTCGTCGACTACTTTGTTCTTCATTTTATCTTCTCGGATTTTTCGATACCGTACTAAATCCGCTTCTACTACGTTTAGCCACCACTGTTCGTCGGTCACTAGGAAATCTCCACCAATTTATATCTCTTGCCGCCAATCTCGATAATGTCAGAGCAGGAAGGAGGAGGTCGAACTTCCTCACCTTTGATATACCACTGCCTTTCCCCGTCCGCCCGTTCGACGGCGGGCAAGCCTCCGTCACGGTGAAGTTTCCCGTTCACGTACCAATGCTTGGTCCCATTTAACCACTCGATAGCAGGCAGGCCGCCGTCACGGTGGGGCTGTCCGTCCACCCACCACTGCCTTTCCCCATCTGGCCTTTGGAAGGCGGGCAACCCGCCGTCACGGTGAAGGAGTCCGTTTACTCGCCACTCCTTATGTCCGTCTGCCCGTTCAACGGCAGGTAATCCACCATCACGGTGACGCTGACCGTCTACGTACCACTGCCTGGTCCCGTTCGACCGCTCAACAGCAGGCAATCCGTCGTCACGGTGAAGGAGGCCGTTTTCCCACCACTCCCTACCGCCGTCTGTCCATTCGACGGCAGGCAGGCCGCCATCGCGGTGAGGAAGTCTCAGGTTATTATACCAGCGAATGGTACCGCTAGAGTCCGTTGTCGAATTTTCAGTGTTCATTTTTGCCTCTATGCCGCCGGATTCCGGTAACTGTTGCCGGAATAGTTGCCGGAATGATTCTACTACATTAAACCAGAAAATGGTCACTAAATCTCCACCAATTTATATCTCTTGCCACCAATCTCGATAAGGTCAGAGCAGGAAGGAGGAGGTCGAACTTCCTCACCTTTGATATACCACGACTTGGTTCCGTCCGCCCGCTCGACGGCAGGCAAGCCTCCGTCACGGTGGAGTTCTCCGTCCGTGTACCATTTTTTGGTTCCGTCTGCCCACTCGACCGCAGGCAGGCCGCCGTCACGGTGGGGCTGTCCGTTTATTCGCCACTCTTTAGTTCCACTTGCGCACACAACGGCAGGCAGGCCGCCGTCACGATGACGGTGGTCGTTCACAAACCACTGTCTGTCGCCATCTGCCCCCTCAATAGCAGGAAGGTCGCCGCCACGATGGCGCTGGCCGTCTACGTACCACTGCTTGGTCCCGTCTAACCACTCGACCGCAGGCAAATCATCTTCGCGGTGGAGTTGACCGTCCGTCCACCATTCCTTGGTCCCGTCTACCTGTTCAAAGGCAGGCAATCCTCCATCACGATGACGAACACCGTTTGTCCACCACTCCTTGGTGCCGTCTGGTCGTTCGATTGCGGGCAGGTCTCC
>Ga0163144_10031848_pt1 | contig 10036 bp, 9 predicted proteins | sample OliLak19BULKMAT1_FD_123175 | JGI IMG/M metagenome (GOLD analysis project Ga0163144, IMG submission 123175) | Freshwater microbial mat bacterial communities from Lake Vanda, McMurdo Dry Valleys, Antarctica - Oligotrophic Lake LV.19.BULKMAT1 | ecosystem: Environmental > Aquatic > Freshwater > Lake...
GCGGCTGAAGATCATCTTCGAGGGCGTGTGCGAAGTCGCGGCACGCTACGAGGCCACCTGCGCCGCGGTCGAGATCGTCTTCGTCAATGTCAACCCACAGAGCACCCTGCTGCTCGGCCAGGCCCGCGGCGCGGCGCTGGCCGCGCTGGTGTCGCGCTCGCTTGGCGTCTCGGAGTACACCGCGCTGCAGATGAAGAAGGCCATCGTCGGCAACGGCCACGCCCACAAGTCGCAGGTGCAGGTGATGGTGCAGCGGCTGCTCGCGCTCTCTGCGGCACCCGGCACCGACGCGGCCGATGCGCTGGGGATCGCGATCACGCATGCACATGCAGGTGCATCATTGGCGGCACTGGCCAAGTCTTCGCCGCTGGAGCGAAGGCAGCATGCGCAGTACCGGCGCGGGCGGGCGTACTGAATGATCAACCCATCCATCGAACTTCTTTCGTCGTCCGCTCGTGTCGCGGTGGTGACGGGCGGTGCCCGAGGCATCGGCTGGGCCACGGTGCAGGCGTTGCTGGCCAGCGGCGTCGTCCCCGTCGTGTTCGATCGCGACCCGCAGGCGCTGGCCACGGCCGCCGAGGCCTTGGGCCGCCAGGGCGTCGATGCGCTCGTGCTGCCGGTCGACGTCACCGACGAGGCGGCCGTCGACGCCGCCTTTGCGCAGACGGTGGGCCGCTACGGGCGCATCGACATCCTCGTCAACAACGCCGGCATCGCGCTGCGCCGGCCGACGCTCGAGTTGTCGGTGGCCGACTGGCAGACCGTGGTCGACTTGAACCAGACGGCTGTCTTCGTCTGCTGCCGCGCGGCGGCGCGAGCGATGCTGCCCGCCGGCCGTGGCGCGATCGTCAACGTCGCATCGATCATGGGCCTGTCCGGCGGCGGGCCGTACCCGAACCTGTCGTACCACGCCACCAAGGGCGCCATCGTCAACATGACGCGGGCACTGGCTGTCGAGTGGGCCGCGCAGGGCATCCGCGTGAACGCAGTCGCGCCGGCCTGGGTGCGCACCGACCTGACGCAAAAGCTGCTGAGCGACGCTGCGATGGTCGACAAGATCCTCGCGCTGACACCGATGCGCTGCCTGGTGGAAGCCGCCGACGTGGCCGATGCGATCGTCTTCCTGGCCTCAGACCGGGCGCGCGCCATCACCGGCCACACGCTGCCGATCGACGGCGGTTACCTGGCGCAATAGGGCCACAGAGCGGCGTGCGGTGGGCCTGGGCGTACCCGGCGCGCTCGACGGCATCGACCCGGTAGCGTCGGCGCTGATGGCGCGCTCGAGCACGTCTTCGAAGCAAGCCACCACAGCGTCCCAATCGAGTGCGCCCACCGTGTCGCGGGCAGCGCGCGCCATCGCGGGCCGTTGCGCCGGGTCGGCGGCCAATGACAGGGCGGCGCGAACAAAATCGTTCGCATCGCGCCCCGCCGCCAGCCGTCCGTTGTGGCCGCTGCGGATGAACTGGCCTGCGGCGGCGCAATCGAAGGCAACCACGGGCAGGCCGCTGGCCATCGCTTCCAGCGTCACGTTGCCGAAGGTCTCGGTCAGGCTCGGGAAGACGAATGCGTCGGCCGACGCGTAGTGGGCCGCCAGGTCTTCGCCACGGCGCTGCCCGGCGAATACTGCGGAGGGGCAGCGGGCCTGCAGCTCGGCCCGCATCGGCCCGTCACCGACAAAGACCAGCTTGACCTTGCCCGCGGCCTGCAGCAGGGCCTCGTGCACCTGCAGCACCAGGTCGAGGTTCTTCTCGGGCGCCAGCCGGCCCACCGACACCAGCACCAGGGTGTCGTCATCGACACCCCAGCCCTGGCGCAGCGCGGCGCTGCGCCGCGCCGGGTGGAACAGCCGCGTATCGACACCGCGGCTCACCACGGCCAGGCGCTCGAAGCCGCAGGAGGCCAGCTGCGCGCGCATGGCCTCGGTGGGCACCATCGTGCACTGGGTGCGGTTATGGAAGCGGCGCAGGTAGCCCATGATCGGCCGGGCCAGCCAGCCGAGGCGATAGTGCTCGCCGTAGGCATGGAAGTTGGTGCGGAAGTCCGAGCTCAGCGGCAGCTTCAGCGCCAGCGCGACGCGCAGCGCCGACCAGCCGAGCGGGCCTTCGGTGGCGATGTGCACCACGTCCGGCCGCTGGCGGGACCACAGGCGCAGCAGCGCGCGCATGCACGGCGCGCCCATGCGCAGGCTCGGATAGCCTGGAATGGGCCAGGCACGGGTCAGGATCTGTTCGAAGGGCAGGCGTTGTAACGCCGCGTCGTGATGGGTCTGCCGCGGACGGACCAGCTGCACCGCATGGCCGCGACCTTGCAGGCCATCGACGACGCGCGCGATCGACATCGCCACGCCGTTGACCTCGGGTGGATAGGTCTCGGTGACGACTGCAATGCGCCTCATGCGTCGATGATCGGCGGCCTGCGCAACAGTTCGATGACAGCCACGCGTACCGCCCGTCGCGGTTGCGTCACAGCACTTTCATGCGGCCCGGTCACGATCGGTTCAATCAGCGTCGTCGGGAACGCTGTCAACGCCTCGATCGGAGTGCCATGAACCACTTCCTGCAAATCCTCGCCACCCAGCGCTGGGACGACCACCGCTACTACCACCACAGCCGCATCAACCAGAGCCTGCACCTGATCAGCGCGATCACGTTCGTCGTCGCCTATGGCCTGCTGTTCGTCGATCCGGCGCTGGCCGCGATCCTGGCCTGGTGCGTCTCGATGACGACGCGCCAGGCCGGCCACTTCTTCTTCGAGCCGCGCGGTTACGACGCCGTCAACCAGGCCACCGATGCGCACAAGGAAGAGATCAAGGTCGGCTACAACATCCGCCGCAAGATCGTGCTGCTGGCGGTGTGGGTGCTGATCCCCGGCGTGCTCTGGCTGTCGCCGTCGCTGTTCGGCTTCATCGAGCCGGCGCCGACGTTGGCCGGCTTCGTGCACGATGTCGGCATCGCCTGGCTGGCGCTCGGGGCTGCCGGCCTGTTGTGCCGCGTGGCGCAACTCTGGGTCCAGCAGGGCCCGCTGCAAGCGCTGGCCTGGATGACCAAGATCCTCACCGACCCGTTCCATGACATCGCGCTCTACCACCGGGCGCCGCTGCACCTGCTGCGCGGCGAGCTGATCGATCCGATGTCGCATGTGCGGCAGGGTTGAGTGAAGTCACCGCCGCTGGCGCAACATCTCGCCCAGGATGCTGCGCCGAATGGCACGGTTGCTCAGTGCCGGCCCGTGCCACCACCAGCCATCGGCCTGCATGGCGCGGCAGGCCGCGACGAAACGCTCGGCCACGGCTTCGAAATCCTCGTCGCGGTAGTTCAGGCTGAAGATCAGGCGCCCGCTGCCGATCCAACTCAGCGCCAGGCCGTGCGCACGCAGGTAGAACTGCAGCATCCAGTGGTAGCGGCCGGGCTGGGTGTAGAGCACGGTCCAGATGGTCGAGAGGTTGGCCACCTGCACCGGCACGTCGGCGGCGCGCAGGCGCTGGTTGAGCTGCTCGGCGCGGGCGTTCCAGCGCGCGTCCAGGCCGTCGTAGAGGGCCTGCAGCTCGGGCCCGGCCAGGCGTTCCAGAAACGCGGCCATCGCGCCCATCACATAAGGATGCGCATTGAAGGTGCCGCGGGCAAAGCAGATGTCGGCCGGCCGCTCCTCGCGAAAGCGCTTCATCAGGTCGCGCCGGCCGCAGACCACGCCCACCGGCAGGCCGCCGCCGAGCGTCTTGCCGTAGGTGACCATGTCCGCGCGCACGCCGAAGTACTCCTGCGCGCCGCCCGGGGCCAGTCGAAAGCCGACGAAGACCTCGTCGAAGATCAGCACGATGCCGCGCTCGCTGCAGACCTCGCGCAGGCGCTTCAGCCAGGCGGTGTAGGCCTGGCGATCGAAGCCGGCGCGGCGCGTGCCGTCGACCAGCGTCGAATCGCCGGGCGCGCTGGCGTTCGGGTGCAGGGCCTGCAGCGGGTTGACCAGCACGCAGGCGATATCGCGCCGCGTGCGCAGCACCTGCAGCGAGCGCTCGTCGATGTCGCGCAGGGTGTAGGTCTCGCGCGGCGGAAGCGGGTTGCCGGGGCCGGGCTGCACGTCCTCCCACCAACCGTGGTACGCACCGCAGAAGCGCACCAGGTGGCTGCGCCGCGTGTGGTAGCGCGCCAGGCGCACGGCCTGCATCACGGCCTCGGTGCCCGACATGTGGAAGGAGACCTCGTCGAGACCCGAAATCGCGCGCAGGCGCTCGGCGTTGTCGACCACGCACGGGTGGTAGGAACCCAGCACCGGGCCGAGCGCGCGCGCGCGGGCGACGCCGTCGTCGATGCAGGCCCTGTAGAAGTCGGTGCCGAACAGGTTGACGCCGTAGGATCCGGTCAGGTCGTGCAAGCGGTTGCCGTCGAGGTCTTCGACCATCACGCCATCGGCGGCTTGAAGGAAGCTGCCGATGCGCAGGTGGCGGCGCAGGTGCGGCGCGTACTGGAAGGGCACGCGGTAGCTGCCGGTGAAGCGCAGGTCGGAGATCGACTCGCGCGCACGCTCGGTCATCGCGATGCTGCGCGGGTAGCGCTCGGCGAACAGCGCGCTCAGGCGCTCGAAGCCGGCCTTGCGCTGGGCTGTGACCGCGGCCGGCGCCCCGTCGCTGTCGAAGAAGCGCACTTCGTCATAGGCATAGCCCGGGATCAGCGCAGCGATGCGCTTGGCCATGCGCGAGTGGCCGGCCAGCGATCGGTGCTTGGCCCGCGAGAGTTCGATGCGCCGCCGGGCGGCCGGCAGCAAGGCCAGGCCCGCCAGGACCAAGGCCGAAAGCGTCAGAGTTTCTTGCATCAGATGAGCCATCCATGAGACCCACCGGTGTACCGCTTGCAGTTGACAGGCGCGTGAAAGCGGGCGCGATCGCACGCTTTTTCCAGCAGGAGGATCTGAACTTCCTGCTCACCAACCGGGTGCCGCGGATCGCGCTGACGCGCCTGATGGGGCGCTTCAGCCGCATTCGCAGCCGCGCCCTGACCCGCCTCTCGGTGGCGGTGTGGCGCCTGTTCACCGATCTGGACCTGTCGGACGCGCGCCAGCGCGACTTCGGCTCGCTGCATGAGTGCTTCACGCGCGAGCTGGTCGAAGGTGCACGCCCGTTCGATGCCCGCACCGATGTCCTGGCCAGCCCGTGCGACGCCATCGTCGGGGCCTGCGGCGCTGTCGCGGGCGACCAGGTGCTGCAGGCCAAGGGCTACCCGTACCGCCTCGACGAGCTGTTCGGACCGTCGCAGGATACGACGCCGTTTCGAGGCGGCCTTTACGTCACGCTGCGCCTGACGTCGGCGATGTACCACCGCTTCCACGCCCCGCACGACGGCATCGTCGAGCATGTCACCTACCTGAGCGGCGACACCTGGAACGTGAATCCGATCGCGCTGTCGCGGGTCGAGCGCTTGTTCTGCCGCAACGAACGGGCGGTGATCCGGCTGCGCATGGCGCAGGGCGGCCATGAACTGGCCCTGGTGCCGGTGGCCGCCATCCTGGTCGCCAGCATCCGGCTGCACTTCCTCGACGTGCTGCTGCACCTGCGCTGGCGCGGCCCCAACGAGATGCCCTGCGCAGCAGCGCTGGCCAAGGGCCAGGAAATGGGCTGGTTCGAGCACGGCTCGACCATCATCGTCTTCGCGCCGGCGGGTTTTCGCCTCGCCGAGGGCATCGCACCCGGCGTGCGCCTGCGCGCCGGGCAGGCTATGATGCACCTGCCGTGACGGTCACGGCTTTGCCATGAGGCACTCACCGTGGTGTCAGGCGATCGACGCAGGATGGTCACCGATGAAGACCGTCGACCTCGTCTATTTCAACGCTGGCGGCGGCCACCGCGCCGCTGCAATGGCCCTCGAGGCAGTGATCGAACAACAGCGGCGGCCGTGGCAGGTGCGCCTGGTGAACCTGCCGCAGGTGCTCGACCCGGGCGGCAGCTTTCGCCGCGTGACGGGCCTGGACCCGGAAGACCTCTACAACTGGCGCCTGCAAAGCGGCTGGACGCTGGGCCTGGCACAGGAGCTCAAGCTGCTGCAGGGCGTGATCCGCATGACGCATGCCGCGATGCTGCGGCCGCTGCAGCAGCACTGGGCGCGCACCGAGCCCGACCTGGTGGTGTCGCTGGTGCCGAACTTCAACCGCGTCCTGTACGAGTCGGTGCGCAGCGCCGTGACGGGTGTGCCGTTCGTGACCGTGCTCACCGACATGGCCGACCTGCCGCCGCACTTCTGGATCGAGCCGGGGCAGGACCAGACCCTCGTCTGCGGCACGGCGCGGGCGCTGCAGCAGGCCCGCCAGGCCGGCTATGCCCAGCAGCAGACCGTGCTGACCTCGGGCATGGTGCTGCGGCCGTCGTTCTATGGCCACGACGCCGTCCCGCGCGACGAGCGTTGCCGCGCGCTCGGCCTCGACCCGTCGCGGCCGACCGGCGTGGTGATGTTCGGTGGCCAGGGTTCGCGCCAGATGCTGGCCATCGCCAAGGCGCTCGACGAGGTTCAGCTGGTGTTGCTGTGCGGCCGCAACGAGGCCTTGGCCCAGCGCCTGCGCGGCCTGCGCCGACGCGCGCCGCAGGCCGTGTTCGGCTTCACCGAAGACGTGCGCGCCGCCATGACGCTGGGCGACTTCTTCATCGGCAAGCCCGGCCCCGGCTGCCTGAGCGAGGCGGTGCACCTGGGCTTGCCCGTCATCACCACCCGCAATGCCTGGACCATGCCGCAGGAGCGCTACAACACCGAGTGGGTGCGTGAGCATGGCTTGGGCCTCGTCGTGCCTTCCTTGCGCCAGCTCGCGCAGGCGTTGCAGGCCATGATGCGCCGCCTGCCCGAATTCCGTGCCGCCACGGCACGCCTGGACAACCGCGCGGTGTTCGAGATCCCCGAGGTGTTCGCGGATCTGATGCGGGCGTCGGCAGGGCCGGCGGGGCCGGCGGCGAGTGCAGCGGCGGTGGCGGCACACGATGTCGCGATGGCCGTCGCCGGCTGACGGTTTCAGGTCAGCACGGCAACCTCACGCTCGCGCGCTGCAGGCAGGGGTGTCATCGGCAGGGCCAGGTCCGCCATCTCGATCACCGGCGCCGGCTGCGCGCGTGGCGCGGCCTGTGCACTGCGGTCGATGATCTCGAGCCGGCCATCGTGATGTTCGACCAGTGCGGTCAGGCTCTCGACCCAGTCGCCATCGTTGCAATAGAGGATGCCGCCGACATCGCGGATCTCGGCGTGATGGATGTGGCCGCAGACGACGCCGTGCACGCCGCGTCGCCGCGCCTCGCGCGCAACGGCGACCTCGAAGGCGCCGACATAGCTGACCGCGCGCTTGACCTTGTGCTTCAGGTAGCGCGACAGGCTCCAGTACGGCAGCCCGAGCCGGGCGCGCGCGACGTTGAACCAGCGGTTGACCTTGAGCGTGGTCTCGTAGGCCACGTCGCCGACGTAGGCCAGCCACTTGGCGCACTGGATCACGCCGTCGAAGAGGTCGCCATGCGTGACCCACAGGCGCCGGCCGTCGGCGGTGACATGGATGCAATCGTCGACGACCTCGACGCCGCCGAAGCTGTGCGTCACATAGCGCCGCGCGAACTCGTCGTGGTTGCCCGGCACGAACACGACCCGCGTCCCCTTGCGCGCCTTGCGCAGGATCTTCTGCACCACGTCGTTGTGGGACTGCGGCCAGTACCAGGAGCGGCGCAGCTGCCAGCCGTCGATGATGTCGCCCACCAGGTACAGGGTCTGGCACTCGGTATCACGCAGGAAGTCGAGCAAGGCGACAGCCTGGCAACCCGGCGTGCCGAGGTGAAGGTCCGAGATCCAGACCGCGCGCACGTGAAGCCGCGCATGGGGATCGTCGTCTCCGACGCTGGGGTGATCGGCATGCATGGAAGTGGATGCTCGCCGGGTGACATGACGGCGCCGTGAAGACGACCGGCCCTGTGGTGCGAATCGGACGCGAACCCACGGACGGAACCCGGTACTTCAGGCGACGGCAGGCCGCGAGGCCCGGGCTAGCGAAAATGTACCGCGTACCGCCAGACCGGGCCTGGTGGCCTGCCGTTGACGCAAAGATCCGCCTCCTTCGACAATCCGACATCCTGCCGCCTTCAGCAGGCACTCGATGCGTGTCCACTCGATGCTCACGTTGACCGGGTCTGTCAGTAAGCGCTAAAGGGTCTTCCGGTATTTGCAGTACGGCTTGCATGTGCAAGTATTCCGCCTGAGCGAGGGGTTAATCATCAGCGGCGATGAGGACGTAGCTGCCTTTGACAACCTTGCTCAATTGCTCTTCGAGCGCGGGGAGTAGAGGCAGGAGGTACGGTAATTCATTTGACACCGCGTCCAGAACAAACACAGCTACGGGAAGCGCTGTTGTGTTCTGCTGGTACGGTAGGTTCTTGTCGACTGTTATGAACGCGTCGAAGCGTTGTGCTGCAAGGGCAAGTAGTTTTCCATTCTTGATTCCCGACCAGCCCTCAACGACGACTGTTGAGACCTCATGTGACGGAAGTGCGCGGCGCAGACGCGCCGGGACGCACTCGTCAAGCAGCAGGCGCATCTGCTGCGAGTCGTTCGCGGGCGGCCTCGAGCACCGCTACCGCTCGTTCGCGTGACACAGAAGGGAAGTCCTCAACGAAGTCTTCCAGTGACGATGAGCCTTCCAGGTAGTCAAAGAGGTTCTTCACCGGGACACGTGTGCCAGTGAAGCAAAGCGCGCCGCTCATGATTTCTGCGTCGCGGCTGACGAGTGATGTATCCATGGTGACCTCCGGGTTGGAGTCTACTTGCGGCCCCGGCCGGGCGCTCGGTTCTGATGCCTAGACAAGATGGCTTTGTAATTCGAGGCGGCCCGCCTCCTGCAAGACCGTAGGTTGCGCGCCGAGGGCGAGCCGAGCTACACCAATGCGCCGGACCGATGGTCGGTCGGGTCGTTGCGAATTTGCGAAGAGACGGGCCATGGAGAAATCTAGCACTCTATACGTCGGTTTGGACGTTCACAAAGAGAGTATCGAGATCGCTACCGCGGATGCCGGGCGCGACGGCGAGTTGCGGCATGTCAGCAGCATCGGCGGAGACCTGGTGGCGCTGGACAAGGCGCTGCGCAAGCTCATCAGCAAGGGCCAGCGGTTGCATGTGGTCTACGAGGCCGGCCCCTGCGGCTTTGTGAACTGGCGCCACCTCACGGCGCAGGGCCTGACGTCCCCATCGCTCGCCTCCGGTGGTAGTGCGAGCATGGTCTCAGCGCGGTGGCTCATGGCGTGAGCCACCGCCTGGGAGGGCTGAACATTCTTGCTTATCAGGAGCAGGCTTGACCCGGGGTATTGCAGACCATTCTTAAGTTGCAGCCGCATAGGAGAGCAAGCCGCGAATCGCCTTTATGCCAAGCCTTCGCGGAAGTTCCGGATGAGAGCGATGTGCCTCGCGGCTGTAGTGGAGAAATAGCAATGTGTCGTGATCCATTGCGAGTTCCTCGTCGTAGGGAGTGAGCGGCTGGCCCCGCGAGTCGGCCCCGTAGCAGTGTTGAAGCCATTCATTCTTATAGGCTCCCCGTCTTTCCTCCGGTACGAAGGGCTCGAAGGTCGCAATCGCCTGAGACTGATGTATGTACTCAGAACGAAAGAAATCGCTCACGTCTATCCTCAGATCAGGGTCGGACTCAAGTACGGCAAGATAACTGGTAAACGCAGCGGTGAACTCGTACGCTGCGGCATGCCACGCATCGAGCTTGGAAATCTGCCGGAGATACTGAAACTGGCGATCTGCAACTTGTATGGAGAGACGATAGGTGGAAAGCACGCCGATTAACGTGCCTGCGATACCAACGCCGCCTACGACCAGTGCCAGTTCATAGCCGGTAAGTTCCATCACGGTCATTCTCTCACTGGGCCTCCTGAAAGTCGGCGCCTCAAATCGAGGAAGGTAGCGTTTTGACCTGAAAACCAACGAGCTCGACCTGACCGCAAGCGCCAAAAAAAATGCGGCGCTTGCTGCATGACCACTACAACGACTAGTTGTGGTTGACTCGCACAGGTTTCCACACAGAATCTTTCCCA